>Ga0209666_1001443_pt1 | contig 18243 bp, 6 predicted proteins | sample SaaInlV_125m_DNA_FD_184679 | JGI IMG/M metagenome (GOLD analysis project Ga0209666, IMG submission 184679) | Marine microbial communities from expanding oxygen minimum zones in the Saanich Inlet - Saanich Inlet SI037_S3LV_10m_DNA (SPAdes)... | ecosystem: Environmental > Aquatic > Marine >...
CCTTAGAGACTTGCCCTGGCTGGACATTCTGACCCAGCGCGACGCAAGCACAGGCGCCGTCACCGACCCCGAGCTGCTGTCGCGCGGCCACCACTTTGGGTGTCTGTTTGCGCACATCGCGCAGTGGCAGATGGCGGCGGACTCGGGCAACGCGGACACCATGGTGTTCGAGAGCGACGGGTTCATCGACGGGCTCCTGGGCGTCCCCGCGAGCGCGCTGGGCGCTGTGCAGGCGAACGCGCCGGCGGACTACGACGTCGTGTTCCTGCACCACCCCGGCGAGGGACCGCAGGTCGGGGACAAGGTGAAGGAGTTTACGTCCGAGCGCGGCGACGAGGTGGAGATGTTCACGTACGAACACCCGGATGGCCCGAGCGGTCTGTCGGGGTACATGTTCAGCGACCGCTTCGTGCGCAAGATGCTGCCGCTCATCGCCAGCCGCGGCGCCGACATGGTGGACGCCTGGGTCGCCGGGCACCTGTGCCGCCCGCTGCCCGAGAACGACTGGGCGTACAACCTGCCGAACTACGCCGGCGCCAACGGCGGGCGCGGCGTGCAGTGGGGGGAGAAGTTCCTCAACTGCTACAAGGTGATGACCAAGGGCGCGACGTTGCCGGCGAAGTGACGCGGCGAGCGCGTATCACCCGCGCGTGGTCCATCACGATACGTAGTCTACCGTGTACACGACATGTATGTCTATCGATCTATTCGTCGACTCTACGTCTAAAGCTATACGCGCGGCGCCCGCGCTCCACAGACTCGCTCGCGTTTCGATCGCGTCAGTTTGTCGCCGCGTCGGGCGGCTCGGCGCCGGCTCGGCGCCGACGCGCCTCCTCTCTGCGTCGCAGCCGCGCCTTGTTGGCGGACGGCCCCAGCCCCCCCGCGCAGATCACTGCCGCGCCGGCGGCGCCGTACAAATCCATCCCCTCGCGCATCACCAGCACGCCGAGCACGGCGGACCACACGACCATCAGGTAGTACATGGCGGACGCGACGAGCGTGGGCAAGTGCGAGTACCCGTAATTCAGCGAGAGCTGCCCGAAGAAGCTCGTCGCGGCGAGCAGGATCAGCAGCGCCCACTCGGTGGGTGTGGGCGTGACCGGCGCGAGCGGCCACCGCGCCAACATGGAGATGAAACCCATCACCGTGCTGCACGCGTGGAACCACCCCGCCAAAGACAGGGCGCTCACGCGTTTGCCGATGAAACGGATGGTCACCATGGCCACCGAGCAGCACATCGCGGAGAAGAGCGTGATGACGACCCCCGCCGGATCGGGAGACGTGCCTATTTTAGTTTCTTCCTCCCCGAGCGCGCGGAGCATCGGGCCGAAAATCGCCGGCGGTTTCACGATCAGCAGCGTCCCGATCAACCCGCACAGGATGGCGAGGCCCTCCACCGGGCCCACGGCTTCGCCCAGCACCGGCCACGCCAGAAACGCGCTGAAGATGGGGTTGAGGAAGAAGATGGCCACGCTGTCCCCGACGGTGAGGTACGTCAGGGAGATGTACGCCAGGCTGAACGCGATGGACCCGACGACGCCGCGAATCGCGCACAGGTGCCACAGCGCGCGGTCCCCCAAGAAGGTCTCCAGGGTCAGGCGCGCGTCTCCGTCGTAGTTTGGCGAGGTGGTGTGTCTGCGGTAGATGGTGCCGAAAGTCACCATGCCGCTGAGGAGGCTTCGCACGAACACCACCTGCATCGGCGGGACGTTCCGCTCGACCGTCTTGGCGACGATGTTCTGGAACGCCAAGATGAACGTCCCGCAGAACATCACCGCCTCGCCTTTAGGCAGGCGGGACAACAAGCCCGACCCGGCGGACGCGTCCGTGGACGATGTCGTGGCGGCTTCTCCTCGCGACGCACGCGCTTTGGGCGAGCCCAACAGACCAGCCTCCTCGTCGTCCTCGTCGCCCTCATCGTCCGCGCCGGACGGCGGCGCGTCACCTGCATCCTTGCCCCCCTCGCGCGGGAGGGACAGCGGGATTTCCCTCAGCTCCACATCCCCGCAAGTCGCCCCCGCGCACGCCATCCGCGTGTGGTCAGTGCGAAGACGAATCCGCGCTTTTTCTGCGCGTCGAAAACAGGAAAATCGTGCATAAAATTGGATACTGGAAGACATAGGGACGAAACGTTCGTTCTTTTAGACAATTGGAGACTGGAAAGACACTGGAAAGAAATTTTCAAAGCGAATCGCGATCAAGAGATCTCGAAGCCATTTGGCCGAACGGCGCACGCTCATTGGCTGAGCGCATGCACCCGGTATATTGCTCGTGCGATTTCATCAGCCCTACACACTCACGCGCGCTCGCCTCGTCGCCAGCGTCCCGTTCACATCACAATGGCCGCCATGATGTCTGCCGCCGCGGTCTCCGCGCGCGTCGCCCCCGCCGCGTCCGGCAAGAAGATGAGCGCTCGCTCCTCCTCCTTCTCCGCCGCGATGCCCAAGGCTGCCAAGCGCGTTAACGCCTCCGTCAAGTCTCGCGGCGCCATGCGCGTGGTCGCCGAGGTGGACGAGCCCATCGTCAAGATTGGCACCCGCGGCAGGTACGTCGCCCTCCCGAGATGACGCCCGGCGCGGCGCGCGCGAAACGCGCGCGGTGACTCGACACGCGCGCGCGCTTCGCGGAGACGCGCGTCCCACACACACCCCGATGATGGCATTTTCGCTTTCGGCGTCGTCTCGGAGAAATATCTGTTTATCCAATCCCTCCCGCTGACCCCCGCGCGCCCCTCCGCATCTCCACAGCCCCCTCGCCCTCGCCCAGGCGTACATGACCCGCGATCTCCTCAAGAAGAACTTCCCCGAGCTCGCCGAGGACGGCGCGCTCGAGATCTGCATCATCAAGGTGCGTCGGCGAGCCGCGATCGCTAAGAGATCGGAGCGCCTTTCCCGAACCGAGATCCAAACGAGATCCTTCGCGTCTCCGTGTGCTGAAAAACGACGCGACGCGTCTGACGCGCGGCGCCCTTCGAAAGGCTGCCTCGCGCCGGAAAGAACTCGCGCTGACGACACACTTACGCCCTTCTCCCTCGCGTCACTTCACGCCCATCCATCGCGCGCCCTACACCGAAAACCTCTTCTTCACGCGCGCAGACCACCGGCGACAAGGTTCTCGACCAGCCCCTGGCGGACATCGGCGGTAAGGGTCTGTTCACTCGCGAGCTGGACGTCGCGCTCCTCGACGGTCGCATCGACATCGCCGTGCACTCCATGAAGGACGTGCCCACGTACCTTCCCGAGGGCACCATCCTGCCCTGCATGCTCCCGCGCGAGGACGTGCGCGACGCGTTCATCTCCGTCAAGTACGACGACCTGTCCGAGCTCCCCGACGGCGCGCTCGTCGGCACCGCGTCGCTGCGCCGCCAGTCGCAGCTCCTGAACAAGTTCCCCACTCTGGAGTGCGTGAACTTCCGCGGGAACGTGCAGTCGCGCATCCGCAAGCTCCAGGAGGGCGTCGTGGACTGCACGCTGCTCGCGATCGCGGGCCTGAACCGCATGGACATGACGCAGCACGCGACCAAGATCCTGGACACGGACGTGATGCTCCCCGCGGTGGCGCAGGGCGCCATCGGGATTGCGTGCCGCACTGGCGACGAGAAGCAGCTCGGGTTCCTCGCGGAGCTGAACCACGAGGAGACGCGCATCGGCGTCGAGTGCGAGCGCGCGTTCCTCGCCGCGCTGGACGGCTCCTGCCGCACGCCCATCGCCGCGCACGCGCACAAGGTGGGCGACAAGCTCGAGTTCCGCGGCCTGATCGCGTCCCTGGACGGCAAGGAGATCCTGGAGACGTCTCGCGAGGGCGAGTGGTCCTTCGAGAGCGGGCAGGCGATCGGCGCGGACGCCGGGGCGGAGCTCAAGACGAAGGCGCCCGCCGAGTTCTTCGCCATGCTCATCGAGAACGGCGGCAACTGGTAAACTGCTTAACTGGTAACGACTCGTGGGACCGCGACGCGCGCGCGTTCCGCGAGACAAAAAGAAGCAGCGAGAGGAGAAGAGAGAGAAGGGAAGAGAAGAGGCGACGCGTTCGCGGCGCGGCGTCGCCGCGGATGGATATTTCGGGAACGAGCGGCGCGACGCGAGAAAAAAACGCGGAGAGGAGCGGACGACCGGGTCTGCGCGTCGCTCTTAGGCGCTCTTAGACGGGACGGCGAGGTCTTCTTAGACGAGGTTTGTACATATCGAAAGGCGCGGCTCACCAGTATTACACCTGGGGAGACGCGCCGAGCATTCATCGAGACGAGTCCGAACGCGTTACGCGTCCTTTTTCGAGAATGACGTTTTTTTTTTGCGCGCGCGTCGCCGACGCGTCCGAAAATCGCTCGGCGCTTCGTCGCTTGGACCCGACACCGACGACTCGAGAAGAAACGGCACGACGGATGAATTTAAAAGTTTCTCGGAAGGATGGATGGAGAGCTCGCGCTCAGTGAAGCGCGCGCTCGTATCCGTCGAGGTCACGCGTGCGCGTCACACACGTCAGAGACGCGCGGCCGGACGCGCGACATGCGCGCGGCCGCGTGAGAGCGGCTCGGAACCCGGTCGGCGTGAACCGGCTCGCCCGTCATGTTTCGCAGGAAGAAGTCCGGGTCGGCACGTGCCGAGAAAACGCCGCCCGAAGACGCGCTCGACGCCGCCGACGACGCCTCCCTGTGGTCGGACGACTCGATGACCCCCGAGCGCGGCACGCTGACGCACGGCGCGGTGCGCGGTCTTCCAGGCGGCGGCTCTTCAGGCGACGCCTCGCCCTCCTCGCGGAGCGTGCTCAGCGTCGACAGCGCCGCGTCCACCCCGTCGAGGGCGCGCTCGGTGTCCACCGACCGATGGCGCCGGGACGCGCTCGAGACCCTCTCGGCGCGCATGCTGGACGAGGAGACGCGAGAAGCTCGTGAGCTCGCGGCGGCAGAAGCGCGCCATCGCGAGGAGCAGGACCGGAAACGCGCGGGCGTGCTCGCGTCCCTCCCGAGCACGCTCGCGTCTTTTCGCCGCCGCCGCTCGAAGACGCCGTCCGTCGCGCGCGCGAGCGGCGACGGCGCGGACGGACACCTCACGGACGATTCTGGGTTCGAGACGGACGATTTCGACGACAGAGAAACGCCGCGACGCTTTCCCACAGGGTTGAGCCGCGTCGGCGTTCACCCCTGCGAAAAGAAACGCGCGGCGGGGGAAGAGCCGTCCCGCCGCGTTTCAAACGTCGCGCGCGTCGCGCTCGCCGTGCTCCCCGCGCGCGGCCGCCCGCGCGAGGGCACCGAGGGGACGCTCGAGGCGCTGCGCCGCGACGGGTTCGAGATCTTGGAGACGAGTGTTGATTTCGCGTACGAACGTTCTGACGCGGAGCACGACGACACGAACCGCATGGTGTCTTTATCCAAGATGCTGGAGTGCGGCGCGGTGGTGAACGGCCTCGACGCGGTGGACGCGCAGACGTGGAAGAATTTCCGCGCCGCGCGCGCCGCCGGCGTGCTGGTGTTTAACTACGACATGCCCGGTCTGTACATAGAGCTCGACGCGCACGTGGACGTGACATGCGCGGTTTCGAAGTTCGTGCCGCCGTACAGCGTGAACCTGGAGGAGCGGTGCGACATGAAAGAGGACGGGTACCGCGAGATTGCGATTCACGTCGTGTCCGGCCCCGACCACGACGCCGAGCGCGTCGCGATGCGCGACGTAGTGTTGCCGCGGCTGGTCGAGCGGTGCCGCGCGCGACGGATCCGGCCAAAGTACGTTGATTTGCGGTCGGACGCCGCGGGGTGTGGGCCCGGACACGCGTTGCGCGTGGCGGACGAGCTTTCGCGCGGCGCCGCCGTGCACGTGGTGCTGGTCTCGGGCAAGCACGAGCCCGAGCTGGAGGGTGACAAACGCGTGAAGGCTTTCGTGGACAAGGTTCCGCGCGGGGCGGAGCGCGAGAAGTTCGAGTGGCTGAGCCGCGCGCCGAGCGACTACTCGCGGAGCGAGATGACGATAGCGCACGTCCTCCGCTTGGCGCAGACGCCCAAATGGCTCGAGGCGGAGGAGGCGCGCGAGAGGGAACAAGCTGAGGAGAAGGAAAACGAAAACGACGACGCCGGCTCCAAGTCGAGCTCCAAGTCGAGGCGCTCCGCCGCGTCGCGCGCCTCCGGGACGTCCGACGCGAAATCGAAAGCCTCGAAAGCCTCGAAAGCCTCGAAAGGCTCGAGAGCCTCGAAAGCCTCGAAAGGCTCGGAGCCGCTTTCGGCGATTTCGGCGTCGGTGCACGAGGTTTCCGGCGGCACGCGCGCGGACGCGGTCGCCATCTCGCGCGCCGCGCCATCGAGCGCGGCGGCGCGCCGCGCGAATCTCAAAACGGAGCAGCACGTCTTGGCGTACACGCGCGGGGCTTCGTTTTTCCGCGACGTGCCTTTTTCGGACATGCACGAGTTCCTGGCTACGGACCCGTACGAGCGCGAGCGCGTCGCGTCGTTCCTCTCGACGCTGTACGCGCACCCCAACGTGTCAGTGCGCGTGTACGACTGCGTGTACGCGCCGGGGTCCAAAGTCCCGGGGGGGGGCGCGTTCGTGACCGGCGTCCCGGCGCACGCCGCCGACCTGGACGCGTTTGTTGAATCGGTTCTCGAGGACGTCTGGAGCCGCGTTTCGTACGAGTTCGCTCCCAACCCTGTGAAGGACATCGTGGCGTGGCACGAGCGCCAGCCCGAGTTCGCGTTACAGAACGCCTTGCCCGTGTACTTCAACCGGGGCGTCCCCGAACACACCATCACGCGCTGCGTGAAACTCGGGAGGCCCAAGGTGATTTGCCTGAGCGGGCTGGAAGGACGCGGCGTTACGAGCGTCATGCAGCGGTGCGCGCGGGAGTGCCGCCGGTCGTTCGGCAATCTCGACGGGCACGCCAGAGACGAGGTGGTGGTCCTTTCCGTGTTCCCGAAAGTGGGCGGCGCGCCGCTCACGCCCACGCAGGTGTTCACGCGGCTCACCGCGCAACTCGCCGCCGCGCGGCGCGAGCGGGGCGCGGGCGCCTTCGGCGACGCGGCGTCGGGTTTCGAACCCGTCCCCGAAACTTTGAACGGCGCTCGCGCCGCGTTCCTGGACGCCGTCCGCGCGACGATCGGCCCGACGCGCCGGGTCGCCGTGTTCATCGACGACGCCACCGCGGTGGAGAACCCCCTCGGTTTGGCGTGGATGGTGCACGAGCGCGAGATCCCGACGGGGTGCCAGGTGATTTGCGGCGCCCGCGCCCGCGACGAAAAGCTGGCGCGAAAGCTCGTCTCCGAGAATTTCAGCCGAAAAAACAAAACGCACGTTTTGCTCACCGAGGAGGGTATAGCGACGCACGCGCCCGACCGCCTGCTGCGCGCGCAGATCGCGGGTCTCGCGGCGTGTCTGTTCGACTCGGTCACGCGCCCGCTCACGCTGCGCCCGATGAGCTACGCCGAGCGCAAACTGTACGTCGCGAAACACTTAAAAAGCGTCTTTGCTGAGCTCGACGAAGCGTCCGTCTCGGCGGTTTTGGCGTCGCCGTCGCTCGCGCACGTTCCGTACGCGCGGTGCCTGGTGGAGCTTCTGCTCACGATGGACACGGACAATGTGGACGTGGCGAGGCTGATGGAGAAGAAGAGCGACAGTTGGGTCCCACAGGACCACCGCGCGATGTTACTCGCGAAGCTCGAATCGCTCGAGCGCGCGTTCCCGAAACCGACGCTCGCGCTGACGCTTCCGGCGGTGGCGCTCGGACGCGGCGCGCTCACCGCCGAGGATATCGCCGCGCTCGTCGCGGTGACTCTGCGGGAGGAGGAGGAGGCGTACCTGGACGCGTTCATCGTGCCCGCGTTCATGCACGCCGCGCGGGATTTCATCGCGGGGCCGTTCGAGGGCACGTTCGGCGCCGCGAGTGACCTCGCCGCTGACGTCGTGCTGGAGCGGTACGCGCCAGATGAACCGGCGCGGCGCGCGGCGTTCCGCATGCTGGCCGAGTACTACGGCGACCTGGACGCGCTCGCGTCCTCGGACGACGAAGGCACGAAGGGATCTTTCGACGCTGCCGACCGCGACGGGCGTCTGGCCATCGACGCGCTGGCGCGGGAGATGGCGCTGGACGCGTCCGCGGCGGACGGTGACGCGGAAGACGCAGAGTCGCGGCGGCGTCTGGCGCGCGAAAAAGCGCGCGCGAACGCGCGGAGGCGTCCGTCACCCGGTCGGGGCCTCCTCCGGCGTTTTTTCGCGCTCTCGCCAAACGCGCTGGCGCGCGACGGCGACGGCGCGTTCGCGCACGCGTCCGCGTTCCAGGAGCACCACCTGGTGTGCGACTCCTTATTCCTCTTGCCCTACTACCTCACGAAGGCGCGGCGGTTCGGCGAGCTGTGCGCGCTGTTCCGCGACTTTTCCTTCCTGCAAGCCAAGCTGTGTTTGGGCGAGGGCGCCGCGCTCGTCGCCGACTTCGACCGCGCGCTGCGGTTCCCTCGGCCGCCGTGGCTGGAGGAGTGGGACGGCGGCGACGCGCGTTTGGGCTCGCGCGAGTACTTCGCCGCGAAACGCGTCGCGGAGAAGGCGCTCAGGCACGCGTGCGTCCTGGACCTGCCGCAGTACGACCGAGCCGCCTTCCAGAAGTGGCTGGGGGACGCCTTCGGGGACTCTTCATCGGCGCACGGCGACGTCGTCGCCTTCAGGCACCTCGTGTGGCGGAACCTGCGTTTACTCAGTAAGAGGCCGCACGCGTTACTGCAGGTGGCCATGAACGCGCCGGGCGACGCCGAGCCGGCCGCGGCCGCGGAGGACATCGTCCGGAGGCTCGCGCCGCCTCCGGAAAGAGACGCGAACGAAGGCGACGACGAGTCTTCGGCGCGCGCCGCGTACCGTTTCGCCGACGCCGCGCCGGGCGAGGCGTTTCTCCTGCTGTGGAGCAACCGCCCCGACGAGGCGGTTTTCGCCGAGTTCCGCGACGCCGCGATCCACGCCGAGCCGGTGACGTGCGCTCTGTGGATCGACGACGCCGCGTTCGTGACCGCGGGCGAGGACGGCCTCGTGGCGGTGTGGAGCGCGCAGACGGGCGAGTGCGCGGCGCGGCTGCGCGGCCACGAGCGCGCGGTGACCTCCGTCGTCGTCGTCCCGGGCGGCGCCGGCGCCGGCGCCGCCGAAAACGGCGAAAGCGGCGAGACCGAAACCGCCGGCGCCGTCTCCGAGCACGGCGTGCGCGTGGTGACCTCCTCGCTCGACGGAACCGTGCGCGTCTGGCACGTGGAGGGCGAGCTGGGCAGGTCCTGCGACGTGCTGGTGCACGACGCCGCGGGGCGCACCGCCGTCAACGCGCTCGCGCTGGCGCCGGATGCCGGCGAGCTTCTCAGCGTCGGCGACGACGGCGTCGCCGTGTGCTGGGACGTGTTGTGTCGCGGCCCGCCTCGGCGCGTGCGCGCGACGCAGACGTCGCACGCGGGCCCGTGCACGAGCGTCGCGTGCAGCCCCGACGGCTCGGTTTTCGTCACCGGCGGCGCGGACAAGACGCTGCAGGTGTGGTCCAGCCTGGACGACGTCGCCGACGAAACCTCCGACGCGCGGACGGTGTTGTCGTCCTCCTCCGCGAGCGCGGCGGCGCGGTGGCGCCGGCGCGCGGAGGGCAAGGAGGACGTGCGCTCGATCCGGTCCTTCGCGTCGCGCGCGTCCGGGAACAGTAAAGGCGCGCCCGAGCAGGTGCTTCGGCTCATCGGGCACCTCGCGGAGGTGACGTGCGTCGCGTTTGGGCGCGACGCGTTTGGCGCGCCGCACGCGGCGAGCGGGTCTATGGATCACTCGGTGATGCTCTGGAACGCGGAGACGGGCGTGCACGTCGGTATTTTGACCGGCCATGCGGCACCGATCGTGGACGTTTCTTATTCTAAGGATCACAAGCTTCTGCTCAGCGCTTCGCGCGACCGCACCACGCGCCTGTGGCGCGCCGACACGGGCGAGGTGGTGCTCGCGCTGAACCACGGCGCGCGCCTGGGCGGCGCGAGGCTCAGCCCGGACGCGTCAAAGTTGCTGGCGGGGGTCGACACCGGCGCGGTGGCGGTGTGGGGCTGGCTCGGCAGGGAGGGCTCCGCGTCCATGGGCCAGAGCCCTCAGAGACCGAATCTCTTCGCCACGGGGCATCCTCTGAGCGACGACAAGTCTTGCGACGACTCGAACCAAAGCGCGCGCGGAGACGCGGACGCGTCGACCCGCCGAGCGCGGAGGAGCCGCGACGACGGCTCGCGTCGGCGTCCCAACCCGTTCGCGTTTGACGGCCAGGCGCACAAAGGCGCGGTGACCTGCATCGCCTCCTTCGACCACACGCGCGCTTTCGAGAGGGAAACCGACCTCGCCGTCGCCGACCTCGAGATGGCCGCCGCGCGCGCGCCCGCGGTGACGGGCGGCGCCGACGGGTACGTGCGCGTGGTCTCCGCCGGGGCGCGCGACGCGGGGAGGGTGACTTCGTCGTTCGCGTCCAACCGTCGCGGACCGGAGGGGACCGCGGTGATCGTGCACGGCGTGGCCGCCTCGCCGGACGGCACGCGCGCGCTCGCGGCGTGCGGCGACGGGACCGTCGTCGAGTGGGACGTCGTCACCGGCGTCGAGCGCGCCGCGTTCCCGGCGCACGCCGGCGCGGCGCGCGCCGCCGCGTACGGCGGAGGCGCGCTTCTCGGCGCCGCCGTCTCCGGCGGCGACGACGGCGTCGTGCGTCTGTGGACGGTGGACGAGACCTCCGAGACCTCCGACGTTACCTCCGATTCAAAGAACCGGTCATCGTCGTTCCGAGGCCACGCCGGTCGCGTGACCGGTATCGCGGTGGGCGGCGAGACCTCCGGCGACGTCGTGGTGTCGTGCGGCGTCGACCGCGCGGCGTTGCTGTGGGACGTCAGACGCGGCGTCGCGAAGGCGTCCTTCGTCGGACACGAAGGCGCTCTGACGTCCGTCGCGCTCGGCCCAGACGCGTTCGACTCGAGCGGCGGCGGTTTGTTGTGCACGACCGGTTCCGACCGAGCCGTTCGGTTCTGGGACGCTCGAGCTGGTAACGGAACGAACGCGTGCGTGCGCGTTTTGAACCTGGAAGCCGTCCCGGTTGCGTGCGCGTCGTGCGTTTCGCAGCCGCGTTGGTTCGCGACGTGCGGCGCCGACGGTTTGACCGTGCTCGACACGCGCGTTTTTCGCGAGGTTGCGCACTTCGAGGGGCTCGCGCCACTCACCGCGCTGGCGTTCCACGGAGAGAGCAAGCTGTTCGCCGGGGACGCGGACGGGAGGCTCTACGCGCTGGACGTCTGGAAAGCGCCGCCGAGAAGCTGGGAGTGACGAGGAGGGACGCGCGACGCGCGAGATCGAGTCTGTAGCTACAAATGGAGTCCTACGAATGAACGCGCCGTTTTTCGTTCCTACGCGTGCGATGCCGATTCGTCACACGAGACCTTTTTCGCAACCCCAACCGAGGTTCCCGCCAAAACGAGACGCACGCGGCGGTCCCGCGCGCGCCGCGGCGATGTCGTCCGGGACGAGGTGGCAGAGCGAGCTGCTGCACTGCGGGTGCGCCACGGAGCCTGATGCCGCCGAGGTGTGTCTCTGCGGGTGCTGCTGCCACGCCTGCCTCTACGGCAAAACCGTGAGAGCGCTCGAGACGGACCGCCCCACGGTCTTTCCCCCGTGCTCCTGCGACGTGGACTGCGACCAGTGCGTCTCCCTGTGGTTCATAGACGTGTGCACGCTCGGCATGCTGGACGGCCTCGTGACCTGGCGCTCGCGCGCGTGGCTGCGCGAGAAGCACGGGTTGGACCCCGCGCCCGAGTGCTGCGGCTCCTCGTTCGCGCCCCACTGCCTGTGTAACAGAGCCGCCGTCGTGCAAGACTACCTGCAGGTGAGAGCGTCGCTGCGCGCGAAGAGAAGGGCCGAGGAGCACCGCCGCGCCGCCGCCGCGTCGAGCGATGCCCCCGCCGATGACGACCACCACCCCACCGCGCCGCCCCTGCCTCCGGAGCTCATGCGGCGCTGAAGAAACCGCGAAAGAGCCGAAAGAGGGGAAACGCGTTCGGGTTCGGGCTCTGGTTTTTTTCGCCGAGCGCGTTCGCGGAGGGCGCGTCGAGCTCTTCTCTTCGTTCGCGCCGCCGGCGCTTCGTACGTCACACGCGTGCATACAAACTAAACCACTCAAAAAGCTACATGATAGTACTATGTTTTTCGTACGACAAGACAACAACACGCGACATCTTCTCGCGAACGTTCGTAGTTCGCGAAAAAGAACGCCGTTCTCCCCACCTCCTCACCGCCACCGCTTCGTGGGCTTGTCCCCCACGACCACTGGCGTGCGCGGCGAACTCACCCCGGAGTACGAGCGCGCGCGCTCGTACTCGGCTCGTCTCTCGATCGCGCGTTTGTGCGCGCGCCCGATGGCCTCCTCGCGCTCGAGATCGCGCCGGCGCACTTTTTCGACGCGCTCCGCCTCGAGGCGCGCCGCCGCCGCCGCCGCCGCCGCGGACGGCGCGCGCTTTTCGGCGCGCGCGAGCAGGCGCCGCACCTGCGCCACCTGCACGGGCGTCGAGGGGCTCCCCACGTTTTGGGGGTCGCCCCGTATGTCGTGCAGCTGCTGCGTCCTGGCGAGCGCCTGCGCGGTGGTGACGTCGTACATGCGCCCGAGCATGACCGCGATGATGGTCCCGGTGCGGCCGTGGCCGCCCCAGCAGTGCACGTAGAGCCGCCGGCCGGAGAGCACCTTGCCCACGAGGTCGTCGCAGAAGCGGTCCACGAGGTCGTCGGCGGTGACGCTGCCGTCCACGATGGGCAGGTGCAGGAAGTCGATATTGGCGTTCGGCAGCGCGTCGCGGTGCGAGGTCATCAGGCGCCGGATGTCGCGCGTGTACGGCCTCGGCGCGCGCCCGGCGCGCCACACGGAGTCGGGAACGTCCGGCCGAACCTCGCTCTGGAGGCACACGAAGGTGTCGATCCCCATGTCACGCATGAGCACGGTCAAGAGCTCGTCGTTCTCCTTGTCGTCGAGACACGCCGGGTACCCGCCCGCCATCACGCGGTCCTTGATCACCCAGTTACAGTACGGCGTCGGGCCGACGTACGGTCGCAGGTCCTCGCGCTCGGGAGACATGCTCGCGCGCCGCGGGATTGTCCGACAAGATATCGCGCCACGAGGCGCGCTCGGGTCGCCGGGGACGCGCGCTCGGCGCGTATCGGCGGGTTACGCGGGCCCTGCGTCCCCGATGGCGCCGAAACGAGCCCGCGAGGCGCCGGGAGGAGACGTCGCCGCGCGATCGGGTGTGAGGGAAGCGCGGGGGGCCGATCGGCTAGGGCGGCCATCCGGGTGTTCATATGCGTGACTCACTTTTTGTTTTCGCGTTCGACATTTGCTTGCGTAGATTTTGCAGACTAAAAGATCTCTAGCCTGGACGTCACGAATTTTGTTAACACGAACCGAGTGGTCTGTCAGTGGCGTATTTTCAAAAAGCGAAAAGAAGTTCCGCATGGGCCGAGCGCGGCGATTTCCAACTTTCGATGCCGACTCGAACGTTGAAAGTTCGCGTCTTTTCCGAAAGTGCCCAGCGTTCCGGTCCTCGGCGCGCGCGCGCCACTCCGCGTGCGCCCGCCTGCGATCGAGGCGGGAGGCGCGATGGACCGCAAGGCGAGGGACCTCGCCAGCGGCAAGAAGAAGCTGGAGGAGTACAAGCGCAAGAAGCAGGCGAAGGGCGCGGCGCTTCGCGCGCAGCTGGACCACGATGAGATCGCCGAGTCGGCCCACGAGGGGCCCGCGCGCGGTGCCCCCCCCTCGCCCGCGCGTTCGGAAGCCACGTCGGACCTGACCCGGAACAAGTACCAGGACCGACTCGAGGCGCGCCTGGCGTCCGTCCTGGGGAACAAGACCAACGCCGGCGCGGCGCGGGACGCGCCGGACGACGCCGAGCGCGGCCGGCTCGACGAGCGCAGGGAGAAGGCCATCGTGGCTGGCCGAAAGCTCTCGGACGAGCTCGCCGCCGCGCGCGCCGACATAGCCGCGGCCAAGGACCTCACCGCGCACGCCGCCGCGGGCGACGCGTACGCCGCGCGCTCGCCCGCGTCCACCCCCGGGCGCGACCGTGACGTCCCGCGCGCGGCGCTCGCGAACACGCCGGGGCGCGAAGCCGCCGTGGACCAAGGCTCGCTCGAGCTCCGAGACCGCCTGCGCGCCGAGCACGCCGAGGTCTCGAGGCTGCGCGGCGAGCTCTCCGCGCTCCACGCGGTGGAGCAGGAGCGCGAGGCGGAGGCTCAAAGGCTGGTGGTCGCCGAGCGCGATGCCAGGGACGCCGCCGAGGCGAACGCCGCCGAGGCGCGGCGAGCGGCGGAGGCGCTGGACGCGGCGCGCGGGGAAACGCTCGCGCTCGCCGAGCGCGTCGCGGGTCTGGAGACCAGCCGGGAGGAGGCCTCGGATTTGCTCGCGGCGGCGCGCGCCGAGACGGGCGCCGAGGCGGAGAAGGCGGCTGCCGCGGAGACGGCCACCGCCGAGGCGGAGACGCGAGCGCGCCTGGCGGAGTCGGCGACGGAGCTCGCCGAGGAGAGCGCGCGCGAGACGAAGGAGAAGCTCAAGAAGGCGGTGAAGAAGGGCAAACAGGCGGAGGAGGACCGCGCCGAGGCTGAGGCGGCGCTGGCGACGGCGGCGGCGTCGCTGGAGGCGGCGGAGAAGACCGCCGCGGAGCGCGAGCGCCGCGCGGAGGAAGCCGCCGCCGCGCGCGAGGCGGCGGAGGCGGCGCTGGCGACGGCGGAGGCGTCGCTCGAGACGGCCGCCGCCGAGAAGGATGCCCTCGAGGCGTCCGCCGCGGAAGAGAAGGCGAGGCTCGAGGGCGAGCTCGCCTCGCAGCGGGCGTCCGCTGCCGAGAGCGCGGAGGCGGCGAAGGAGAAGCTGAAGAAGGCTGTCGCCAAGGGCAAGGCGGCGGAGAAGATGGCGGAGGAGGCGGTCGCCGAGCGCGAGGCTGTGTCCTCGCGCCTCGCCGCGAGCGAGGCGTCGCTGGAGTCGGTCCGCGAGGAGAAGGCGGCCCTCGAGAAGGCGGCCGAGGAGGCTGCCGCCGCGCGCGAGGCGTCGGCGGCGCGCCTGGCGGAGGTGGAAGCGACCCTCGAGGCGGCGATGGACGAGAAGGCCCAGCTTGAAGCGTCGCTTTCTTCGGCGAAGGCGGCGGCGGAGGAGTCCCAGGCCCGTTTCGAGGAGGATGCGTCCGCGCTCCGCGCCGCCGCGGAGACGGAGCGCTCGCGGCTCGAGGAGGAGGCCGCCTCGGCGCGCGCGATGTTCGAGGGCGAGAAGGAGGCGCTGGAGGCTGTCCTCGAGGAGACGCGCGGCGCGCTGGCGGAGACCCGGGGCGCGCTTGAAGCGACCGAGCGCGACCTCGTGGCGTCGCAGGAGATGGCTCGGCGCCTCAACGACGCGTCGGAGAGCACGCGGTCGGACGCCGAGACGGAGACCGCGGACCTGCGCGCCGCGCTCGCCGCGAAGGACGCCGAGGCGGAGTCTCTGCGCGCCGAGCTCGCGGCGCAGTCGGAAGCCTTCGAGGCGGAGAAAGCGGCGGCGAAGGAGGCGTCGACGGCGGAGGTCGCCGCCGCCGAGGCGGCCATCGCCGCGACGAGCGAGTCCGCGGCGGAGAAGATGGCGATGAAGGACGCGCAGCTGGACGAGAACGTCGCGCGTATGGCTGAGCTCGAGTCCTCCGTCAAGCGGCTCGAGGCGACGATCCGCGAGTCGACGAGCGAGGCGGAGCACGCCTCGCTCCAAGCCGAGGCGGAGGCGCTGCGCGCCGATCTCGCCAAGGCGGAAGCGACCGCCGTGAGCGAGACGGAGAAGCGGGCCGCCGCCGAGTCCGAGGCGCGCGACGCGAAGGCGGCGCTCCCGGGCCTGAAGGCGGACGTCGCCGAGCTCGCCACCGAGAAGGAGGCGGCGGAGAAGCGGCTCGCCGAGGCCAGAGCCGAGCTCGCAGCGTCCGTCGAAAAATCAGGCGCGGAAGTCGCGCGTCTCGAGGAGCGCGCCGTCGAGCTCGCCGCCGAGGCGAAGGCGGCGCACGCGGAGGCGCAGGCGCGCGCCGCCAAGGCGGAGGATGCCGCGCGCGCGGAGACCGCGGAGGCGCTGGACCGCGCCGCCGCGGAGGTGGCGGCTGCCAAGGACGCGCTGCTCAAGGCGAGGGAGGCGGCGCGCGACGAGCTCTTTGCCGCGCGCGAAGCCGCGCAGGAGGAGCTGGTGGCTGTGCGCGAGGCGGCGCGGCAGGACGTGCTCGCGGCGAAGGCGGAGGGCAAGGCTGCGGTCTCCGCGGCGAAGGAGGAGGGCGAGGCGGCCGTCCAGGCGGCGCGCGACGCCGGAGAGGCGGCCGTTGCGGCGGCCAACGCGCGAGGCGCCGCCGCCGTGGCGACGGCGCGCAAGGAGGGCCAGGCCGCCGTGGCGCGCGCCGAGTCGGAGGGCGCCGCCGCCGTCGCCGACGCCAAAGAGGCTGGCGAGCGCGCGGTGGCCGCGTCGCGCGCGCGGGGCGAGGACGCCGTCGCGGAGGCGCGGCGTGCGGAGGCCACCGCGGTGGCCGAGGTGGAGGCGCGAACGCGGAGCGCCGTCTCCGCCGCCGAGAAGGAGCGCGACGCGGCGGTTGCGGCGGCGCGCGCGGAGGCGGCTGCCGAGAAGGCCGCCGCGGAGGAGTCGGCGCGGCTGACGGTGGCGCGCCTGGCGGACGAGACGCGCGTGCTGGAGCGCAAGTCGGACGCCGAGGTTGCCGCTCGCGAGGCGGCGCTGGCGGAGGCGAGGGAGGAGACCGAGCGGCTCGCCGCCGAGCTCGCCTCGCAGCGGGCGTCCGCCGCCGAGAGCGCGGAGGCGGCGAAGGAGAAGCTGAAGAAGGCTGTCGCCAAGGGCAAGGAGGCGGAGAAGCGCCGCGACGCGCTGGAGACGGCGCTCGGCGAGAAGGAGCAGCGCGTGGCGTCGCTCGCCGCGGACGTCGAGCGCGCTGAGGCGGCGAAGAAGCGACTCGAGGACGAGCTCGCGGAGACCCGCGGGAACGCGGCGAAGGAAACCGACGCCGCGCGCGACGAGCTGAAGCGCGCCGCCGCCGCGAGCAAGAAGCTGGAGGATGACCGAGCCGCGCTCGCGACCGAGGCGGAGGCGCTCGCCGCCGACCTCGCCGCGTTCGAGGAGAAGGCTGCCGCGTCGGCGGCGGCGGCGGCCAAGATCGCGGCCACGGAGCTGGAAGCGGCGAAGGCGTCCGCGGAGGCGGCCGCCGCGGCGGCCGCGAAGGTGCACGAGCGCGAGAAGGCGGAGCTGGAGACGCGCCTCGCAGAGAAGGACGAGGAGTTGGCCGCCGAGCTCGCGGCGGCGAAGGAGGCTTCGACGACGGCGGCGGCCGCCGCCAAGGAAAAGCTGAAGAAGGCGGTGGCCAAGGGCGTCGCCGCGGAGAAGGCGCGCAAGGCGCTCGAGGAGGCGCTCGCCGAAAAAGAGGAGCGCGCCGCCGCGCTCGCCGCCGAGCTCGAGAAGGCGGAGGCGGCCGCCAAGAAGGCGGAGGCGGCGCGCGAGGAGAGGGAAAAACGGCTCGCCGAGGTGAGCGAAACCGCCGAGTCAGCGTCTGAGCGCGAATCCGCCGCCGCCGCCGCGCTCGCCGCGGCGGCGGACGAAGCGAAAAAGCTGGCGTTCAAACTCGCCGCCGCGGAGACGTCCAAGTCGGATACGGAAAAGAAGAAGGCTGCGCTCGAGGCGAAGCTCGAGGAGACGTCGAAGGAGCTCAGCGAGGCGCGAGACGCGCTGGAGACGGCGACGCGAGCTGCTTCTTCCCTCGAGACGGAATCCACCGCCGCCGCCGAGCGCGCCGTGCGCTCCGTGCAGGATGACCTCGACAAGGCCAACGCCGAGTCTGCGCGCCTGCGCGAGCAGCTGAGCGGGTTGGAGACCAAGCTCGCGGAAACCGTCGCCTCGGCGGATGCCGATCGCGCGTCGGCGACGGAGTCGGCGGCGGCGGAGATGGCCGCCGCGAAGGACAAGCTCAAGAAGGCTATCGAGAAGGGCAAGGGCTTGCAAAAGGAGAAGCAGGCTGCGGAGACGCGGCTCGCTGAGAGAGAGGCTGAGCTCGCAGACGCGCGAGACGCGCTGGAGACGGCGACGCGAGCTGCTTCTTCCCTCGAGACGGAATCCGCCGCCGCCGCCGAGCGCGCCGTGCGCTCCGTGCGGGATGACCTCGACAAGGCCAACGCCGAGTCTGCGCGCCTGCGCGAGCAGCTGAGCGGGTTGGAGACCAAGCTCGCGGAAACCGTCGCCTCGGCGGATGCCGATCGCGCGTCGGCGACGGAGTCG
>Ga0209666_1001445_pt1 | contig 18231 bp, 14 predicted proteins | sample SaaInlV_125m_DNA_FD_184679 | JGI IMG/M metagenome (GOLD analysis project Ga0209666, IMG submission 184679) | Marine microbial communities from expanding oxygen minimum zones in the Saanich Inlet - Saanich Inlet SI037_S3LV_10m_DNA (SPAdes)... | ecosystem: Environmental > Aquatic > Marine >...
CCCATCACTACGAAGTCGTCGTCCGAGACGACGGGCTCGTGCGATGCGGTTGGAGCACCACCGCGGGGTCACTGGACGGACTCGGCACCGATTCACACGGCTTCGGGTTCGGAGGTACCGGTAAGAAGTCGCACGCCAAGGCATTCACGGAGTACGGGCGTCCGTACGGCGTCGGCGACGTCCTCGGGGTCTCCGTCGACAGAGACGCGGAATTGATCAGTTACCAAATCAACGGCGAGGACTTCGGCGCGGCGTTTGAGATCCCGAAACGGCTGAAACGGCAGGCGCTGTTCCCCGCGCTGTGCCTGAAGAACGCGGAGTGTTCCGTGAACTTTGGTACCGCGCCGTGGCGGTTCGAGCCGCCGCCCGGTGGGTACAAAGGCGTGTCTGCGGCGGGCCCTGGGGAGTTTCGTGTCGGGTCCTCAAACTCTGACCATAAGGATAAGGATAAGGACGAGGACACGGATAAGCGGGTCCGGACGCCGAAGGCGATCGTGTTGGAACCCGCGCGTGACCTCGCGGAGCAGACGCACGAGTTTTTCCGTTCGTTCAGCCGCCACCTCGGTGATCCCGCGATCCAATGCGGCCTCTTCGTGGGAGGCACGGATGTTTCCAAGGATGTTAAAACGTTGAAGGCGGGATGCGACGTGGCGACGGGTACGCCCGGGCGGATCATCGACATGGTGGAGTCCGGCCGGTTGGACGTCAGCGGCGTGCGGTTCTTCGTGCTGGACGAGGCGGACAGGCTACTTGATTCCGGCAACAGGGACGCCATTCTCAAGCTCTTCGATAAGATGCCCAAGAGCGGGCGCGGATTTAACCGGCTGCAGGTTCTGCTGTTCAGCGCGACTTTACACTCGAACGACATCGGGGAATTAAGTCAGCGGCTGTGCGAGAAGCCGACGTGGGTGGACTTGAAGGGGAAAGACGCGGTTCCGGATACCGTCCATCACGCGTGTGTCTTTGTGGACCCGGAACTTGACGAGTTTTCGGCTCCCGATGCTTCTGGAAAAGATTCGGGAAAAGATGCATACCCAAACCCGCCGACTGACAACGCGCACAAGCACGACGACGTCACGGACACACGCTCCAAGGCGAGTCGATCGCAGGCGATCAAGCAGCGCAAGCCGCACGTTCTGAAAAGGCTCATCGACGCACACGCGATGAGTCAGTGCCTCATCTTCTGCCGGACCAATTTCGACTGCGACAACGTGGAGACCTTTTTGAACCAATGCGGCGGCGGCGGAAAGTTCCGGGGTAAAGCGGAGAGCGGCCCGGAGAACCCGTACAGCTGCGTGGTACTCGGCGGGTCACGATCCATGGACGAGCGCAGGCGTAACCTCGCCGCGTTCAAGGAAGGGGACGTCCGGTTCCTCATCTGCACCGACGTCGCTGCTCGCGGGTTGGACGTCAAGGGCCTACCCTTCGTCATCAACGTCACGCTGCCGGACAAAAGCGAGGATTACGTGCATCGCATAGGCCGCGTGGGCAGGGCGGACACGATGGGATTGGCCATCTCCATCGTCGCCGCGTGTCAAGAGCGGGTGTGGTACTGCCAGAAGAAAGGGCACAAGCCGTGGTTCGACCCGAGTCCACAGGATTCAGCTCAACACTGTGTCTGGTACGACGAGCCGCGGCTGTTGAAGGACATCGAAGCGCGGATCAAGACGCCCGTCGCGCGGATCGATCCGGCCACCTTGGCGTTACCGAAGGAGCTACTCGACAAGCTGGGACACGGAAAGACGGGGCTGGCGGGGGATGCGTCATCGATCGGCGCGTACGGGAAGAGCAGGGCGAATAGAGAGGTCAACTCGGAGATTTCCGCGCACCTGGAGGCGTACGCTCCATCGGTGAAACGTTTGGCGGAGCTCGAGGTACAGGCGCAGGCGAGCTTCTGGCGGCTCAAACAAAAATTCGCGCGTCGTTAGGGTGACTCATCACGCATAGGGATGATAATATTCTCCTCGTTATAAACGGTGTAGTAGTGATAAGAATCGCGATGTGTAGTCTACAGTAGTGCGTTCGTGTGTCTTTTCAACCGCTCGGCGAGCGGCGACTCCACGCGTGAAATTCAGTACGATCTCAAGCCTCGAGCTCGAACACCCCCGCGGCGCCCATGCCGCTCCCGATGCACATGCTCACCACTCCGTTCTTCGCCGACCTTCTCTTCATCTCGTGCAGCAGCGTGGCGACGCATCTCGCGCCCGTCGCGCCCAGCGGGTGCCCCAGCGCGATCGCCCCGCCGTTGACGTTTACCTTCTCGGCGTCGAGCCCGAGCTTCGTGGCGCAGTACGTGGCTTGCGACGCGAACGCCTCATTGAGCTCGAAGAGGTCCACGTCGTCGACTGATCGCAGACCCGCCTTAGCAATCGCCGCGGGGATGGCGACCGCGGGGCCGATACCCATGACCTGAGTAAACAAAACACGTCAGTCGAATTGCCCGTACGAGGATTAAAATAAACTCACTTTCGGGTCGACACCGACCGCGGCGAAGGATACGAACCGTCCCATGATGGGCAGCCCTTTGGCGTTGGCGTACGAACGCCGCGCGAGGACCACGCACCCGGCGCCGTCGGAGACTTGCGACGCGTTTCCAGGGGTGGTGGATCCGCCCTTCTTGAAAACGGCGGGAAGCTTGGCGAGGGAATCCTGTGAGAGTTAAACACGAATTGCTCAGTCCAATTGCTTATACAAAAATTAAAATGGGAAAATAATAAAATAAATAGAAATAAAATAAGCTCACCAGGGTGGTGCCCTCTCGGATTCCGTCGTCCTTCTCGACGAGGATGCGTGTCACCTCTTTCGTCTTGGGATCGCGCCACTGCGTGCGGACCGGGACGATCTGCGAGTCGAACCGGCCGCTTTTCTGCGCGGCGGCGGCGCGCGCGTGCGACCTCGCCGCGAGCGTGTCCTGTTGCTCGCGGGTGATTGACCTGTGAACAAAACACGGCGTCAGTCGAATTGCTCATACGAGAGTTGAAATAAACGCACCACTTCTCGGCGATGTTCTCGGACGTCACGCCCATGGGTATGAGGCATGACTGCGCGTCTGAGGATGATGCAACGCGTGGGTTCATGCCGCCCTCCCACTTCATCGGGTTGGACGTCATCGTCTCCACGCCGGCGGCGATGCCCACGTCGTAGTACCCGGCTTTGATGGCGGCTGTAAAACAAAAAGAAATTGGTATAGGCAAACAGTTAGAGAACAAAGAAATACTCACCGGCTACGTCGGCGCATGCTTGCAAGCCGGATGAGCACTGGCGGTTGACTGTGCGCACGGGAACTTCTTGGGGAAATCCGGCGAGGAACATGGCGATGCGGCACTCGTTGGCGCGCTGGGATGAGTTCCCGAGGACGGAACCGACGACGACGTCGCCGACGTCGGACGCGTCGAGTCCGGTTCGATCGACGGTGGCTTTGAGGAGGGTGGCGACGAGGTCGTCGGCGGGCGTGTCCTTCAGGCCGCCCTTCTTGGCGCGGGTGATCGGGGTGCGCAGCGCGGAGACCACGACGATGTCATCCGGGGATTTCCTCTGTGTCACGTGGTGTTGGTGCGATGGGGTTGGATCGTCAGTGTGTGTGGGGGCATGCTGACGCGGCAATGCTGACGCTTGGAGGCGCGGGCTTTTGGGTCGTCGGGCGTTGTTGCGACGCATGGGGGCGCGCGCGGGGTCGGGTCGGGAGCGCACCGCGGCGGTGGGGAAGCGCTGGATCTGGTCAACGGGCGCATCCGTGAGGTGCGCGTTGAGCTGGGCGACGCGGCGGGCCGCGGTGGAGGACATGGTGACGGGCGGTGTGCGACGGTCGTGCCTCGGAGAGTGGGCAATTGTGGGTAAACCTAAGATTGTAAAGTGCTTCAGAGTAACTAACAACTGGGATTAATTTGGATTAATCGCATACTTTAAGAGTTAGAACCGATATGCGTGTACACGAGGACCGTAATTGCCTTTTCAGTTTTCGTCCTGTATGTGCTTTTGCCTGCGGAAAACGGAGGGCCCAGGTCACCCCAACGCTTGGGGATATGATAAGTTAACGTGTCGCCACGTCCAATAAAGTTCACCCGATCGGCACTTCAGTGAGCGCGACCGAGACACCATGTTCGCCCTGACCCAAGCCGCATCCCTCGCGCCCGTCCGCGCGAAGCCCTCCATCCGCCGTCGGACCCAGACCGCGCGTACCAAAGCGTTCAACATCCGCGCGTCCTCCACGGACGAGGAGGCTGCGGACTCCGCCTCCTATCGCACGGGCGACGGCGAGGCGCCCTCCGGGATCCTCGGCAAGCTCGTCAGCAACCTCCCCGACGGGCGCAAGTCCTCGGCGCCGGAGTCCTACGGCTCGCGTCCCGAGTCCATCACGCTTCAGGAGGGGAGGTACCGACGGCCGCCGCCCGAGCGCGTGGGCGGCGTGACCGAGGATGCGGTGCGAGGGGAAGACTACGAGGTGGTGGACGGACCGTCGTTCGGCATCGGCACACTCGTCGGCGTCCTACTCGCGATCGCCACGCTGGGAGGCGCGTACCTCACCGTGAACAAGCTCTCGCAAGGGCCGGTGGCGCCGAGGGAAGGTGCCGTGCGGATGCCCGCCACCGACCGCTCCTAAACGGAGAAAGAAAGAACGCACGCACTCACACTAGTCTAATGGCATAAAAAATACCTTATGGGAATATTCTAAGTGTTGTTCTCATCACTCGAGCAGGAAACACGGGTCCACGTTGGCGTACGCGCCACCTTCCACCCCCTCAGCCTCCCCCGTCCTCCAGTCCTTGCGCCCGATCAACGCCACGCGAGCGCTCGCCCACATCGCGCCAGCCATCGGCGCGAGAGCACACCGCGCTAACTTCTCATCGATTGTTCGAACCCGCTCTGGATTCATCGATCGCTGCGATTCCCTCACGCCTGAAGCCGCGAGCGCGGTTGCGAGCGCCCACACACACAGGCACGCGCGGCACACGGGCGCGAACGCAACCTCGTGGTTCGTCGCGCCGCCCTCCCATGCGTTGGAGCCGCCGTGCGTGCCAGCCGTTTCATCGGGAGCCGTTTCAACCGAGGACACGAGCGCATCCGTTATCGATTCGATCGCGTCGATCGCGACCTCTAGTTCTTCACTGCAAACGTCGACGCGTATTGCGTCGGTGCGTGCGATTACAGACGCCGCGAGCTGCGCCAAGAGCAACGGCTCCGCGTGGTGGTTATCCGCCTCCCTGTCGAACAGCCTGCGAACTGTGCACATGTCGTCGATCGAGCTCACCAACTCGAGTTTTGACACGCGTTTTCCGGCGCATGCACTCAACAGCCAACGCTCGTATGGGGGCCAACGCGCGAGCCTCTTGGCGAGCGCTTTAAAGGCTCGGCGGAGGCACGTCTCGGTGGAGACATCGCGAGGGATGTTCAGACCCGAGACGGCCGTCACGGCGTCACTCGCGACGGATCGGACGTCCTCGTCCTCATCCTCCAGAAGCTCCAGCGCCGAGCGCCAAGCGGAAAGAATCGGCGCACCGAGAATTGGACCGGTCTGCGGATCGTCGTGGTAAATAATCGTACCCTCGTCCTCATCCTTCGTTCGTTTCTGCCCCCCGGGCGATTGCGGAAGTGCGGAGAGGAGGGTGGACGATTTAAGCGCCTCCGCGGCGGCCCGTCGGACATCCTCCGGACGCTCCGGCGAACACCCCGCCTCGATCAAAGCCACCAGAGACGCGGCGTTGTCGCTCTTCGCTCCACTCTTCGTGCTTCGCTCCCAGAGCGCGACGCGGGACGCGGCGAGCTTGCCGAGGCACGCGACCGCCGCGCAGCGCACGCGCTCGTTCGGGTCGGAGCTCGCCAGCCTCTCCACGATCGACCACTCGGCATCATCCTCTTCACTAGCATGCGATCGGTCCATCGCGCCGCCCGAATTCTCGCCGGCGTGAGAAAATTCCGTCCAGTCGCCGAGGAGCTGAAGCGCGCGGCGCTTACAGCTGTGCCGTGACTCGTGCGGCAGCACCACGTTAGCGAGATGCGTCCGTAACATGTTAACGTCCAGCTGTGCGCCGACGGACTCCACGCCGGCGTCCCTCAACGCCTTCATGGACGAACCGCGAGCTTCGTACCGAACACTCCGGCTCAGCGTCTCGGAGACGAGCGTCATCGTCAACAAGCCGACGGAGATGTAGTTATCGGTGCGCAACGCGCCGACGCCGCCGGTGAGCGCGAGCTTGGTCCGGAGCCTCGCGGCGGTCTTCGCCCAGAGCACGTCGTGGGGCGCCACCGAAGTTCGGGCGAGGTCTTCCGAACGTTCCTCGACCTCGGAACTTTTCTTTGACCGTTTTGACTTTTTCACGACGAAAGCGCCGAATCGCTCGTCGCCCTCGGCGAGCTCCGTGGCTTTCCACGCGAGCGTCCGGAGTTCTTCCAGAAAGTCCCGAGCGTCCCCAATCCCCAACGACTCCTCCGCGAGTTCAAACACGTGTTCGCAGCATCCCAGCCACTCGGCGGCGGTTGACGCGACTGGCGACTCGGTCGCCAGGTAGGCGCAGTTCTCCAAACCCGCCGCGGCGCTCGCGAGCGCGTTGACAACCTCGTCGCACTGCCCCGACCTCAACAACGCAGTCGCGGGTCCCTCGGGGGCGAACACGCCCTTGACACAGAGCATGATCCCGTGCGCGGTGTTGTGTCCGACGCTCGGGACTTTACCCCCGAGGGTCCCGCCGTCGACGTCCTCGTCTTGTCGGTTAAAAGAGATACTCTCGCGGAGGTTCCGGAGAGTGACGCGGACGGCGGATGCCACGTCGGACGGGTCGATCAACGGCGCCAACGCCCGGGCGGCGACCGCCCTGATCGCCGCGGGCCGTCCCCGGGCGCACCGCCTGACCACCGGCACGAACGCCGCGGGCGACAACGGATCTTCAGATTTTGTCCTCGCCGATGTACCATCCGACGTACTCGCGTCCATGGGCTTGGAAGGCCGCAGCCGCGACAGCATCGCGAGGATGGGCCACAGGCTCGGGTGCACTGGGGACCCTGGGCGCTCCAGCGCGTCCGCCGCGTCGGTCAACTCGGCCAACAGAAACGGGTGCAACGCCGGATACCTGTAATCAAAACACGACGTAAGTCGAATTGCTCACACGAGAGTAAAAAGATAAAGTCGAATTGCCCATACGAGAATGAAAAGATAAAACTCACCGCTTGAAAAATTCCAATCCGGTGACCATGCGCCTGCTCGCGCCCCCAGCCGCGGGCGCGTGCGTGTTGCCGTACCCGCATATTTTGGTGACTAAGCTGGCGTACGCGAGCGTCGCGCCGTTGCGGACCTCCCAGTGCGGGGATTTAAACCCCCGGACGCAAACCTCGACCCCTCGGGAGACAAACGCGGTCGTCTCGGTGGCGATCTCCGTGACGCTGAACGCCTGTGAACACACAAAACACAAAGCCTCATCGTCAGTCAAATTGCCCGTACGTAAATAAGAATCAAGCCGTACCTGACGCAGCGCGTTGAACGCGTGAACTTGCGGGACGTGGACCCCTTCGCTCGTGCCCTCGGCGACGCCGCCGGCGCGGACGTGTTCGCCGTCGTCAGCCTATGGTAACGCGTGGTGTGGGTGCGGTGTAATTGCGGTTAGCGTTCAGAACGTTAATTGGTGGCGTGATCACGGGTGACGACGGGTCATAAAGCTTGGTCCAAACACGCGACGGCTCGGTCCTGGCCAGGGTATTTTATTGTTCGATTCAGCCGGTCGTCGTCCTCACTGCTTGGTCAGTAGAGGGAGCCTGGGTTTCGTCTTCGCCGCCGCGTGTTCCAGACGGGTGTTCCAAAGGATAGAGAGAAACAGAGAGAGAGAGAGAGAGAAAGAGAGAGGTCGGGTACGGGTATTCAGGCGGCGGCCCGGCGCGTCCGTCACGCGGCTCAGGTTTTGTATAAGCGAACAAATATTCCCCAAGTTGCCCGAAAGTTCATTCGGGAGGGAGTCGGTAAGAGAGTTAATAGCATTCATCGCCGCAAACTCGCCGACGGCCGCCACATGGAAAACAAAAAGTGCAAAAGCGAGTGTTCGTGTTCGAATCAAAGGAGCTTTCGGTGGATTCCACCGCGGGTCATCGGTCCAATTGCCCATACGCACCGCGATGTCGAGCAGCCTGGCCATGGCTCCGTGTAGCAGCTTTCGGGGCACGCCAGCCGGCTCGGCGAGGAAAACCGCGGTGAACCCAAAGGGCAGACCCGCGGATCGTCGAATGAGATCCTTGATACCCTGTTCGGGAGACGTGAGCTTCTTGAACAGCGACTCGAGCCACGTGGCGGGCAACGACGAGAGCGCCGGGTTGGACGACTGTAACAATCGTTCGCCGAGGCAAACCAGCCCGACACGTGTCTTCTCGATGGCGCCGTTGTGCTTCATGCTCAGCAGCACGTGCAGCAAGTGCTCTCCGCACGCTTTGAGCGACGTTGGCTCCAGCAAGGTCTCGTCGTCACCCGGGACGGCCCGGGAGAGCTCACCGATGAGGAGGCTCACCTCTTTCATCGTGAGCCAGCACGCGGTGGTGATCGTCTGAGCGTCGGGCGCCAGATTAGTCACGGTTTGAACTTCCTCATCGTCGTCATCGAACGTCGATGGAGACGCCGTCGCGCCCACGGCGGCGGCGGCGGCGGCGGCGGCTGCGGCGCCCTGTCCAGACCCGCCGCCCAGCCTGTCTGGGGCGAGCTCACCCGCGGACGTTCCGAGCAGGGCACCGTCGGGAGAGGCGATGGAGGCCAACGCGACGCGCGTGACGCGGCTGAGTAACTCGAGAAGCCTCGCGAGCGTAGCCTGCGATGGAGTTCGATGGGTGGACGTTTTTTGTGAGTCGATTTGAGTGAATTGGAAAAGAAATTTGGTTGAAATCGGACGTCGGGTCCGGTCGCGACGGCTCGGTCCTGGCCAGGGTATTTATTGTTCGATTCAGCCGGTCGTCGTCCTCACTGCTTGGTCAGTAGAGGGAGCCTGGGTTTCGTCTTCGCCGCCGCGACGCGAACGCGCGGACTTTCGTGGTGACTGATCACGGGTCTCGGGGGGATGATCCTTGAAAAGAAAAACCCGATTCGCACCTTGAGCTCGGTCTGGCCCGCCCGGCCCTCCTTGCACCCCGCGTTGAAGTCAATCTCGGCGAGGATATATCGCGTGGCGAGCAGCGCGCCGTGCGCCAGGGACTGCCTGCACGCGGCGAGTAAGTCGCACTCAGCCTTGACGCACTCGACCTCGATCAGGTCGCACATCGTGCCTGCGAGTTTGGTCGTGAGTTTGGAGGGGTCGTCGTCAGCGAACGAGGCGGCGAGTGGCGCGGGTACGTCGACGGGGCGGGCGGTCCTCAGCGCATAAATGTGACTTCACCGATGCCCTCGGACAGTACTAGCACATATTAGAAAATATGTTTGCAGACATCCTCGGACCGTCCACCCAAAACCGAGTCCAAAAACCGAATGCATTTGTGAAAAAAAGACAGAGCCGGGTTGGGCACTCACCGAGAAGTCGCGCGGCTGTCTCCCCTTTCGTCCGCTTCTCAGCCTCGCGTACCGACGCCATCGGGCGTGGGGACAACGTCACGTCCCACCCGAGGTCCACGGCGTATTTACGCAGTAACAGACGCATCAGAAGCGCCGCCGCGTCGCTCTCCCGTACCCTCGGCGACCGTAGCAACCCGAGCGCCCATCGAGCTCGAGCCGCGAATTCATCCACTGTGGTCACCCCCTGAAGCGGAGCTGGATGCCTGGACAGGAGCGTGAACGCGGAGACGCGCAGCCGGTCCCACGAGTCCACGAGCGCGCCGAGCAGCGACGTGGTGACGTCCGCGCCGAGGCACCGAACGTACGGCGACGTTTCCAACTTTATAGCTCTCCGGAGGTCTTCTGAGCTCTCCAGAGCTGCATCCAATCCATCGTCGTCCAACGTTCCCACGCCCCAGGTCTCCGCGACGGCGTTGAGCATGTCCAGCGCCATGTACTTGCGCTCGTACGGCGCACCGGGGTAGGTGGACGCTAACGATAGGTCAATCAGCCACTCCACAAACTCACCCGCGAGCTCCGCGGCGATGACCGAACTTTCAAAATCCGATTCACACGCGAATCCCCCGGGGAGCTTGGACCCCTTACCTTTAGCACGCAAGTTCACAGCGACGCGCCCTTGGCCAACCTTGATCCTGCCGAGTAACCCACGGATCATGGTGCCGAGCGCGTTGCGAAACGCGGCGGATTCCCCTCGCATCGCGCACGGCAAAGCGCGTCGAAGCAACCGCAACTCGAGCAAACCGGGAAGGCTAGATCGCTTACCGTCGAGGCATAAAAGCTCGAGCGCTTCTTTGCACGTCCCTCGGTCCCTGCACACGGTGGCAGCCGCGAGCATACGCTCGTCCACGGGGTATTTGGTCTGGCCGGGTGGCATTTGGATCCCGGAGGCGATTGAGACTGACTCGCACACGAAGGCGACTCCCGTGTCCGGGTCGAGAAGACTCGCGGCTCTCGCGCGTTTGAGCAGCGCTACCAACGCCGCGGACCTTCGCTCGTCATCCGAACCGTCACCACTGTCATCCGAACCGTCGCCGGTATCCGAACCGTCGTCGTCTTCGTCGGTCACGCCGGGGATCTTGAACGTGGCCATCGGGTCCATGGCCGTCGGGTCCCCGGCGGCCTCCCCAGTAGTTTGGCTTTCGTCAGCCTCCTTTGTTTGGCTCTCATCAGCCTCCTCGTCAACCTCCTTCTTGAGGCCCTCCAGCAGGAACACAATCGACGCCGCATCCTGTCGCATCAGGTGCGGAAGCGCGTACTGCGCGCACCCGGCGCGTTCGCGCCCGGGTCGCAACAACGCGCTCAGCGTGACGGGGATCCACCACTCGCGCCATTTATTGAGCGCTGCGCCGCCGCCCGTTCGAATGCAAACCTCGTCGCGGCCCCGTGCACGGCCCTTGTCCGTGTCGCCCTTCTTCCCTTTGCCGTTGCCGATGACCCACCGCTCGGACGGCGGCGTTTGACTCGGGGTCCCGGGTTCGATTCCTAGGTTTGCCGATTCCCGTTCCTCGCTCTCCATCTCGCAAAGGAGCGCGGCGCTGAGTTCTTTGATCAGCGTCCCCGCCGCGCAGCACACGCTGTCGTCTCGCATGGCATCCAGAGACTCCTCCAGAAGGTTCGGGCGTATCTCCAGAAGCTTACGCGCGCCCATCTTCGGTACCAGCGCGGCGAGGGGTACGTACCGCCCCTTGCTGTGCGCGCCGCGCTCGATGAGCTGACTGGCGACGCGAGCGAGAAAGTCCGGAGACTTTCCGTTCAACTCGAGCAAGTGACCGAACGCGCCCTGAATCTCCTTCACCGTCTGAGTCAGCGGGTCCTCCCAGTTGGCCCACAACACCGTCAGGATCCGATCGATCAACGGTTCCGGTATCGCGAAGTCATCGAATTCGTCGGCGCACGTTTTAGCGCGGGCCAGAGCGGACTTTAGCGCCGCCGAGGCGTGAAATTTGAAGTGCTGGTCCCTCGGGTTCTCCATCCAACCGCAAATCCTGGGTAACGCACCGTCCAACAGCAAACACCAATTAGATTTCGTGCCCGTACCTGCCGGCCGTACGAGTGGACACGCCAACGCGATGGGATTCAACGCGGTGAGTGCACCGCGCACCGCGGCGAGCTCTCCGAAAGCCGTGAATTCCCTCGCGAGCGACGCGAACGTTTTAATTTTTTCCGTTCCGGCCGGCGACTTCAAGCACACCGAATCGATCGGGGGCGAGTCCAAACCGTTGGCCACGCGCCACGAAGACGAATCGTCGCCCATGTCCCCTTCATGCTTTCCAAAGAAAGCGTCGGCGATCGCGCACGCGTGTTGCGCCGGCGACGCCGCCACTCCGCCCAACGCGGAAAAAGTCACACCCGCGCTCACCGCCGCTTCCCTCGACAACGCCTCCGTGGATAGCGTCCTCGCGAGCGCTAAGCACACCTCCGCGATGGCGTTTGGCCCCTGTTCGCCCCCCGGTGGATTCGAACCCGGGACGTTTAGGTTCCCGAACGACGCCAAGTGCCGCTGGACTAGGGAGTACGCGACGGATACGGCGTCCTGAGCGACTTCCATCTCGCTCGGCGGGACCCGCCGCCCACTGAGCGACTCGTCGATCATGCCGTCGACGCCTGCGTTGGTTAGTGAGACACGTACGGGCATTCAGTCAGGAAACAACGAGCCAACATGCGAACAAACACACACGTCAAAGTAAAGTAAACACACATCGAAGTAAGTAAACACAAACACACGAGACGGACTTGTGTGAAGAGAGAGAGAGAGCCATTGCACGAATCAGGCGATAACCGGTTCTCGACAGCGCCTAGAGGGCCGGGCTCCATAGCCCCAAACGTTCTAGCGTCAGACGGTAATTCCAGTCTTATAGTGTTGTTTCATCACTTTCGTACGCGGGCGGCTCATTCTCTCGACACGGGTACGGGCCGGTAGGGGCGGGTGGGGAAGAAATGATTGAATGATTGATGCTTACCTCTCGCGATGAGCGCAGCCGCGCGCACCGCCACCCCGCGTAGCACCCTACGCTCCGTCCCGCTCTGCGGCTGCACCATGTTGACACTCGCGAGCGCCGTCGCCGGTCGCATGCTCGCCGCGATGGACTGTGGATCGTCCGCTTCCGTCGCCGCGTCCATCGCCGCCGAGGTTTCTTGGAGCAGAGCGAGCTCCGCCAGCTGTGCGCCCCGTCCGGACCCGAGCTTCTTGCGGGACGTGATGAGCGCGCGGTGAAGCTGGCGGCTGTTCGGGAGGAACATGAGCCCGAAGAAGGCGCGAGCCGCGGCGACGAACGCGAGCTCACGGGCGCCGCGCGCGGGCGCCGGCGGAACGTCGTCGTCGTCATCAAATCTCGCGGCTGCTGTCGCATCATCCCCCACATCGATCCCTCCCGGGGCGTCGCACGCGCGCGCGAGCGCCGCGAGCGACTCCACCAGGCCGCGCACGCCGTCCAGCTCAGCCTCCGCGGAACCAAGCGTCGTGAACGATCGCGTCGTGGTCCAGAAGGCGCCGAGCGCGCCGGCGAACTCGGCGTCGTGCGCCTCGCAATCGCCATCGCTCGCCGCCGCCGCCGACTGATCGATCCTCCGGGTGAACGCCGGGGTGAACACGACGCCGCCCTCGGAGTATTTCTTCTGCTTTCGCTGCTTCCCGATCCTCGACGCCATATCGGACCCGCGGAACCCGGACTACCCCCACACCACACCGGCGAAGGGGCGAGGCTTCCACCGCCGTCGCGCCCGAACGCAGTGATGGTGGAAGACGAGGTTTTGCTTCCTGTCATCAACCCCGAGTCATCACCCGGGTCGCAGTCACAGTCCGGGCATTATTTTGCACAATTAGAAAAGTTTGCAAATCCCAACTCATCTCCAATACAACTTGTGAATCTAATTGACGTTAACGAATAACCAAAATTAATTTGCACCGAGAAAACTCTCCCCCTCCCCCGTACTTCGTACTCTTACACACCCATACCTTTACACCGTCCACCCAATTTTCGGGACGTCTCATGTCACCCACGACGTGTGCTTACTAACACTTAACCCTCGAATAAGGGTTCAGTCGAAGCCCGCGGCGGAGCGTTCGCGAACGCACACTTCGGCGACTTTCCGCAGAAATTTCGCCCGGCCGTCGTCCCCCGCTTCCTCGGCGTTTAAAGCGTTGGATTGAAGCAACGACACCAAGACGTCGTCCACCTCACCAGCCTTGGCGAGGTCGATGATGGCGTTTCGGAGTACGTCCACGCCGGATGCGGCGCACGTCATCAAAATATCAAACTTTTCACCCGTGTTGAACTTAGATGATGATTCGGATGATGAATCAGATGAGTCAGAGTTTGCGTTGATGGGGACGACCAGGGGCGCCTCGCCGCCGTTCTCCTCGATGGCCTTCGCGCGCCTCGCGTTGTCGTCGCGTTCCGACTGCCGTTCCCTGGCCACCATGACCCACTCCTCGAGCGCCTGCAGCTCCACCAGGGGTTCCTCCCCCGCGGGTCCTTGACTCGCATATGTTTGTTGTCGAAGTTTGATGTGGTCCACGAATTCTTTGGTCATCAGTGGGCCGCAGCGGACGGTCTCGTAGTCCATCGCTTCCATCGGGGTGGAGAGGAGGTGTTCGATCAGGCCGTCGAAGTCTCCGGCTGCGTTGATTGGGGGAAGGTCGGTCAGAGGTGATTGTTGGTCTGATGATTTGACTTTTTTTTGGTTTTTTTAGGGCATGAAGTCAAGGCGACCGACACGGGAGACGGGGAGGAGGGGACTCACGCATGGGCCGCTCGGCGGCGTCGCCGCGTATGCCCGCGACGATGGCCTGCTCACGCTCGATCGCGGCGTCCACGACCTCGTCGGTGTCCGTGGACTCCTTCGCCTGCAGCGCCTTCATGCGCTCGGCGAGCACGTTGTAGTTGAGGTCGTCGCCCATCCCGGTCCCGAGTTGGTCCTCCGGGCCGGCGCGCGTCTTGACACATGTACGCTTGTACGCAGGAGCCCTGGTCGATCGGGCGAGGGCGATGCGACGCGAGGTGTGCTTGCGCGAGGCGAGCGCCCGGAGGGACGATCCGGCCGCCACGGTGAGGGCCGCCATGGTGAAGGCGCGCGGTCGTCTTTTGACCAGGAAGCGTCACGTCTTCGCGCGCAAATCTGCGTTTCAAACAGCCCGATTTTTCCACGTGGGCTGTCAATTTGCCCATACGAGATGCCAGCGAGGATGCCACTCAGCGATGGAGATGGAGATATTTTCTTCAAAGGGTCATCAAAAGGTCCCTACTATATCAAAAGGTCGCTACTGTAGACTACGTGAACACTTCCCTCACTATGACTCACAGGCTGAGCGCGTACGCCGCCACCTTGGTCCCCGTGTCCGCCACGAACGTATCCCCAAACCCGCCCGGGTTGTCCAGCACGTCAGCCGCGCACACCCAATTCACCTTTTTGCCGTGTTTGAAAAAACGCACCCGAGAACCCGCCCCTTCGTACGCCCCAATAAGGTCACTCCCACGCCCCATCAACGAGTTACCCTTCATGAAACTATCCATCATCCATGTGTGCTGTTCATGTCGCGCGTCGGCGTTGGACTGTATCTGGTTCGCGACGCGCCAGTCCCAAACGCCCACGCGTTTGTCGTTGCCGCCCGTGACCAAATACCTACCACCGCTCCACCCCGCGAACGCGACCGCGTTGCACGCCCCGCCATGGCCGATATCACCCAACGTACCTGGATCACGTCCCAGGAACAGCACGCGCCTCGTCGCGCCGAACACCCCGCCGGTCTTCTCGGCCTTATTCGACCCTTTGCCGCCTTTTTTGTTACTCTTCGTCTTTCCGCTCGAGGACTTAGCGCCCGGAGCCGGTAGGTCGAGGTCCACCAGCGCCACCGTCCCGTCCCCGCACGCCGCCGCCACCAGCCGCCTCGTCTCCGCGCACTCCAAACCGTTCGCGCAGGCGACGGCGTGGACCATCGGAGGGTTACACATCGGCGCGGGGCCGACGGATGATTCACCATCTACATTCGCTTCCGCTTCTGCTGCGGCTTCCGCGGCGGCGAGGTCACCGACGCGCCACGTGGCGACCGGTGTCGTCCTCGAGTGGTCCCACTTGCACACCACGCAGTCGAGCCCGCCTGATACCACGTCGTACGGCTTGTGGTCTCTGAATTGAGCGCCGGACGCGATGTTGGCGTGTCCGTTCTTTAGAAGTTTGATTAGTTTGCCAGAGTGGGATGATGTGTCGGCGATGTCGACGACGGCGATCTCGCCGCCGTCGTCCGCGGCGCACATGCGCCGGCCTTTCTTGTCGACGCACACCGAGTTGACCTCGTCGTTGTTGAACGCGTAGCGGTGCGTCATACCCCGCGGGGCTTTTGCGTCGGCGTCGTCGTCAGCGTCTTTGCCGTCGCGAGATTTCAGCGACATACTCGCGACGGCCGCCGCCGCCGAGTCGGAGGCGGAGGATGACGACGGGAGCGCGCGGATGTCCCATGCGGTGACCACCTGTCCGTGGCCGCAGAGCAACACGTGCTCCCGCGTCGGGTGCCACGTCACGGATGTCACCGCGTCGTCCGCGTCGAAGCACCCGAGGTCCGCGGCGAGGCGATGGGTGACGGGCGAAGATGAAGCGCCCGCGCGGAGGTCAAGCACGCACGCGGCGGCGTCCTCCCCGCCCAGCGCGAGGGACGTACGAGATCCGTGCGGGGAGAGCGCGCAGCAGAGAACGCTGCCGGTGCCCTCCGGCGCGGCGAGCGTCCTGACCTTCTCCATGGGTGGCGACTCTCGGAAGTGGCGAGAGGGAAACTCCTCGAGCGAGACAAAAATAAACAAATAAACTTTTGGGCTCGCCCCAGCGGCCACGACACAACCACAGACGCGCGCCGCTCTCATTCGTCGCGACCTTTCCCCCGCACCGAACCGCCCCGCGCGTCGGAGACTTCGCACGGCGCGATGAGCGGCGCGATGGTGCCCAAGTCCTCGTCGTTTCCCGACCTCGGCGACAGCGACGGACGCCTCCGAGGAAACGACGGCAACGGCAACCACCCCCAAAACAACCGAGCCGCCGCGTCCCTCGCGCCGCGTCGACGCGACGACGACGAGGGGCAGGGCTGGGAGCTCCAGCGGCTCTCGTGGGCGCGCGCCATCGGCGTCTTCTGGGTCTACGCCGGCTGGCTCATCCTCGACCTCGTGGCTCTGTGAGGACACCCCCTCTTCGTATCGTCCCGTATCCCACCTTCTCACACCCTCCGAGAAAAAACCAAACCTCGACCCACACTCACCACCAACACTCACACCGCGTCGTGTATATGTATCGGACCCTAACTCAAGGGCCGTCGCGCTCACCGCCGTCGTCACCGACCACTGGATCGTGCCCACCGGATCCGCGCTGCCGTTCGTATCGCACGCGGGGCTGTGGAAAGTTTGCTTCACCGCAGCCGCGACGCAAGCAGACGGTGAGTTACCGTATGGGCAAATAGAATGACGATATGACGATATGACGATATATTTTGTGTACTCAGGACGCGAGCTGTCATCCGTGGATACCTTCGCCGACATCGACGATTGGTGGACCGCGGTGTCCGATTCCTACCTCGACGTCCCGGACACGAGGGCGTACCTGCAAGTCGGGTGCACGCGGACCGTCGCGGAGCTCTACGCGCACGTGTGGGGCGAAGACAGGTGGGTTTATTCTAATTGAAGTTTATTTTAATAACTGTACGGGCAATTAGTATGACGTCGTGTTTTTTTTACCCCCAGGCTGGTGTGGCTGCAGATTTGCCGTTCGTTTGCTGTTTTATACCTCTGGTGCGGCTTCCTCAAGGTTGTCACGGTGACGCGCAACTACTCCGAGGCGAGCGCGGGTCGTTGGCTCAGCAGCGCACTGGCGGTGTTCCTCGCGTGCGCACAGCTGTGCTTCGGCGAGGTGGCCTGGTTCCTCTTCTTGGCCATCTTAAGGCGGGCGATGTCAGACGCACCCGCTTTTTTGGACCGCGGCACGTTTGTGCGTTTATTTTTTATTTCTTTTTTATTATTTCCGTAACACACACACGGGCAATTCGACTGACGTCGTGTTTTTTTAATTACAGGAAAACTACGAAGGGTGGAGCTTCTGGGCGTTTTTCGCCGCCGTTCAGGTGAGTTTATTTTTATTTTCGTAAGGGCAATTCTAGTGACGTCGTGTTTTGTTCAGTTCACCGCTCTGTGCACGTCTCTGTACCTCTTCGTGGAGGTTGCGACTGGGTGCGTGGGGGATCGGAAGAGGCGGTTCGAGCGGTTCGATTGGCGCGGGGGGCGCCGCGGTGAGACGTACCACAAGATGTGAGCCGACGGGGAAGGTGCGGGGCGGGGATGGGGTGGGGTGGCGGAGGCGACTTGAGGGTAATACCTTTCCATCGCCAAGAGACGAAAACTAAGGCGAAGATGTCCCGTACGTGTTCAAGTATCCTCATCACCACACGGACATCTTCATCTTCTTCTTCACTGTAAACGCTTTCGTCTCTTGGCGGTGGGTCGCGCGAGTCGCCTCCGGCTCCGAGCGGGTGACGCGCCAAACTCGAGCGGGACGCGAGGTGAAGTTCTTCAGCGATCGATGTGATGTGCCGAGAGACGGAAACAGTGGTGAAGATGTGGTGAGATTTCACAGGCCACATCTTCATCTCGTCTTCACTTCCGTCTCTCGGCACATCTTACGGTCACCTCGCGTCCCGGCGAGCTCGGCGGCGGCGACGCGGGCACAACGTGAAACTCCCTGCAACA
>Ga0209666_1001446_pt1 | contig 18226 bp, 9 predicted proteins | sample SaaInlV_125m_DNA_FD_184679 | JGI IMG/M metagenome (GOLD analysis project Ga0209666, IMG submission 184679) | Marine microbial communities from expanding oxygen minimum zones in the Saanich Inlet - Saanich Inlet SI037_S3LV_10m_DNA (SPAdes)... | ecosystem: Environmental > Aquatic > Marine >...
CCTGTCCAGCCGCGCGCACGCCCACAGACACTGCGACATGTTCAGAGGAGACGCCATGCCCCCGAGGTTGGACGCCGCGTCCTGCTCCAAGAGACCGTCGATCAACTCGGCGGGCGGCGCTCTTCCGAGTCGCGCGCACGACCACAGCAGATTGGACGTCTCTTGCCCCTCGAACGAACGCATCTCGTCGGACGCCGCGCGCATGGCTTGATCGAAGAACGCGGCGCCGGGGTCGTGCTCGACGTGCGCCAAACCGAGCATCGCGTTTGACAGCTCCTGCGCGCGGAACTTCTTCAGCAGAGGCGCCGCGTTCGAGCACAGAGACGATAAAGTGTCGTCGTCGGGTTTGTACCGTAATTGTCCAAACGCCCAGAGCGTGTTGGAGACGGCTTGCGGCCGCGTCTGACGTCTGTTCCCGCCCCCCCCCGCGACGCCCCCGCGTAGCTCCGCCTCGAGTCCCTCCGCGATCTCGCGAAGCACCTCCTCGCCGGGGTGGTGCTCGAGTCGCGCGCACGCCCACGCCACGTTCGCGAGGCCCTGCGAGTTCATCTTGCGCAGGCGCCGGGTCACTGCGTCAAAGAGAATCGCAAAGCGTTTGTCTTTGGTCGCCGACTCGCGGTCGCGCTGCGAGCGCGCGTGCGTGGCGAGGCGGTGCATGGCGGTCGCTGCGTGGATGGCGTCGAAGTCGTCCGCGTGGTTCGCGACGATCTCCAAAATCGCGCGCGGGTCGCTCGCGGCGGTCAGGTCAGACTGGATGGCGCGGCCGGCTGAGAAATCCGCACCGGACTCGCCGCGGCCGCCGCCCCGGCCGCCGCCGCGGCCGCGACCGCGACCGCGCCCCGCGGGCGCGGCGGCGAGCGCGCGCGCCGGGACCGCGCGCGAGGCGCGTTTTGGCGCGACACAGCCGCGCGCGGGCGCGGAGGGCGTCGCGAACGCCGCGAAGGCGGTGCGCGCGTGTGCCATGGGACGAGGCGCGACGCGATTACGGGGCCTTCCTTCGCGGCGTGGGACGCACGACGACGCTTTTCGTGTCGGCGGGTGAAGCGATTACGCCCGCGACGCGCGCGTGTGCGTGCGGTCCGCGGACGCGCTTCTGCGCGCGGCGGTGCTTTCGGCGGGACGAGTCGACGCGGGCGCGGCGCTCGTGGGTGCGCGAGCGCGGCGGGCGCGACTCGGTGTGCGGTGCCGTCGCCTCACCCTCCCAAAGGCGGCTGGAAAAGCGTCGTGGAAAGCGCGCGAGAGGATGGGGCGAATCGTCGGGCGTTCGGAACGGGCGCACTTTTTTTTTTGCGCAATCCAACGAAACTTCAGTCGCAAAAACGGGTAAAAAAGACATCGTCATTCGTGTCAGACTGAAAACGCGTACCGCTGTGCGCGCACGAAAAAAACGTGTGGGGCATGGCGAGACGCAGCACCGCGCGCGCAAATCGACGCCTTTTCTTTTCGTTCCGACGCTCGTCCATCGTCAAACGCTACAACTTCGAGTCGACTGTTCGATCCGCACGCGCCCCCCTTTCTCGACGCGACCCGCGCGAAACGACTTTTTGGTCGCGCGTTCCAAAGCGCTCGCGACCCGCCCTCGTCGCCGCGCTCGTCCACGCACTTCACTTGGGCAGGTGTTTCACCAGCAGCGTCTCGAAGGTGCGGTAGAGGTCTTTGTTGGATTCGCCGAAGATGTCGTCGGCGCGCGCCAACGTCTCGGCGCGCGTCTGTTTGTGCGCGTTGAGCTCCTTGATGTTCTGCAGAAACTCGGAGAAGTGCTCGTAGGACAGACGCGCGCGCGCTTCCCGGAAAAAAGCCTTGCCGTCCACCTTGCGCGCGTCCGTTCCGTCCCCGGCGACCGCGTCGCGGCGCGGCGCGGGCGAGTTCGCCGCCGACGTTCGCCGGGAGTAGTTTCGTTCGGGTGACCTCTCGCTTCCGGCTTGGCTCCCGCCGTATCGGCTCCCGGTTTTAAGTACGGTGGACTCCGCGTTCGCCAAGACGCTGGTCACCAGTCGTTCCCCCGCGGCGTCGCCGGCGCCGTCCTCGCCGTCATCCGCCAGCGTCTGCATCAAGTTGCGCTTGAACGCGTCCAGCTTGGCCACCTCCTTGTTGAGCTTCTTGACGGTGTTGATCAGCGCGGTCTTCTCCGCGGTGAGCTTGTCCCGCTCCTCCATCGCCATCGCGGCCTTGTCCGCGGCATCGTGCAGCTCCTCCTCCATGCTCGCCACGCGGCGCTCCAGCTGCTTCGAGCGCATCTTCATCTCCGCGCACTGCTCCTTGAGCGCGTCGCGCTCTTTCGCCAGGCTCTGCGTCTGCGCCACGAACGCCGCGTTCGCGATGCGGTGCGCCAGCTCGAGCTGGTCCGCGGGGTCATCGGGCAGGACCTGCGGCGACGGTCGAGAGGCGCGAGGGGGGGTCAGCGCGCTCCGCGCGCGCCGCGCCGGAAACCGCGGAAGACAGGAAACGACGCGGATTATTCGCGCGGGAACCCATTTGAACGGCGGAGGAGACGCGCGCGGCGGCGGATCTACGCGGGCGCGCGGGGGAAGAGGCGCGTCCGACGCACCGAGGCGATGTCTCGGGGGAGCGCGTCCATCGGGCGGACGTCTTCGGGCAGACGTGGACCCGCGGCGCGGAGTGACTCCGCGAAAGCGCGCGCTTCTCTTCGAGGAGGTGCGCGACGACACAGAAGTTGCGCCAAGACGCCCGCTTTGGAAGTGCCAACTGCCAAGGCAATGCGAGAGTGAAACAACGCACGCAGCTGGCGGGCTTGGGCTTGCTGCGCATTCGGAGAACTTTGCTCATAAGAAGACAAAAGGCGAACGCGGAAGCAGTCTCGTTTTCGCTTTAAAGACCTATTTCGCATTTTCTCAAAATTTCCAGACTGGTGACGTGTGACACGTCATTCGAGTCGCGAGTTTCTAGGGTCCCCGAAAAAGTGTGACAAAAAACCGATCGAGTCGATGTGTGTTTTCGTCACACAACTCGAGCGCGCTCGAGCCTCAAATTCCCGCAAAACCCTTAAAAAAAGACCAAAATGAAGAACAAATTCGCTCTTGAACTTTCCCCGCATCGCTCGTCGCGGCACTTAGGAACGCGCGAACGCACGTGTCCAGTACAGTCGAACATAATGGCGCCTTTCAGGGTAAGGACACCGCCCGGGCGTTTCCCCCCGCGCGCCGCGGCGTGACACCCGTCGTCGCCGCGGTCGCGGCACCGCCGGAGGCGACATGTCGGAGTCGGGACGGGCCCGGGAGCGAAAGTTTTTTCCTCCTAGGGTTCAAGGGCGAACGGGCCCCGGGGGCGTCCGCGCTTGGTCGTCGACGCGACGGCGACGCGCGTGATTGCCCTCGGAGTCCCTCGGAAGCGTCCCGCGACGATGCGGGCGCGTCTCATCGCCCGGACGGGTCCCACGGACCCGTCCCCGGACGCCTTCGCCTTCGTCATTTTTCTCGCGTTCCCGTCACTCGGTTTCTTCTCATCCCGGTCCGGTCGCTGACCCGCATCCCCCGCTTCGACCCAACAGTACCACCAATACCACATCGTCGGCCGCCACGTGCCGACCGAGGCCCAGCCGGAGCCCCAAATCTACCGCATGAAGCTCTGGTCCCTCGACGACACCCGCGCGAAGTCCAAGTTCTGGTGCGTAAAACAAACATCTTTCTGCGCGACGAACGCGACGCGCGAAGAACGACACGCGGGGAGGCGAGCGAACGTGAAGTTCGAGCGATGTCGACGCGGTCGCGGATGTGTATCGCGGGGTCTATGTTGGACCCAGCGCGCGGGTGGGAAGGGCTCGTCGCTCGTACCCCCGGGCACATCTTCCGACACCGCGGAGTAGACGCGAAAGCGTCGAAAGCGAAGCGTGTTTTAAGGGTTTTGACGTTTTCGCGCGGCGCGCGAGGGGGCGCGCGTTACACGCGCGGCTCCTTTCCCGACGCCGAACGCTCGAAAGCCGCCCGAAGGCGACACGAACGTCGGAACGAAGCCCTTTACTGACGGACGCGTTTTCCGAACCCACCCGCCAACCCTATCGCTCCCCCCGCAGGTACTTCCTGTCTCGCCTGAAGAAGGTGAAGAAGGCGAACGGCCAGATCATCGCGTGCAACGAGATCTTCGAAGAGGATGTCACCTCCATTAAGAACTACGGTGTCTGGATTCGTTACCAGAGCCGCACCGGGTTCCACAACGCGTACAAGGAGTACCGCGAGGTGTCCATGAACAAGGCGGTCGACGCCCTGTACGAGGAGATGGCGTCCCGCCACCGCGTGCGCGCGCCGTGCCTGCAGATCATCAAGATCGCGCAGGTTGCGGATGACGACGTGAAGCGCGACAACACCATCCAGTTCCTGGGCAGGAAGGAGCCCGTCTCCTTCCCCGTGGTGAACAAGGTGCTTCGCCCGGACGCGAAGTCGCAGAAGACCACGTTCAAGTACAGCCGCCCTAACTTCTCCGCGCTCTGAGTCACGAACACGTGATTTTGGCGAGGGGGAGGCGAAGGCGACGCGGAAGTCGCGTCGGCGGAGTCGAAGCGCGGTGGTCGGCGGTGGTTAAGAGACCGCCGGACTGCCTAATGCGGCCTAAGTCCGCGCTTCGACCGGCCGCGGCGCGGTTATTGAGCGAGACAAAAAGGTGCTTCCTGCGACGAGGAGGTGCATAAACGCGTCGGCGCGTGTATCTGCGCGACTTTCGACTCTCTCGAGACGCGTCGAGCCAAAAAGGTTGGCGAGGCGTTTTTCGGGTGAGGCGCTCTCCCAGCGCGGGGGGTGAATGAGTTGCGCGGCGCGCGGCGCGCTCGAGCGGTGCTCGAGTAGTGGGGGATCCGAGGGCTTGGCATCAGCCTGCGGGTATTTTCGGGGGATTGGGAACATCCACGTAGAAGAGAGAAAAAAACAGGACGTAAAGGTCGGCGTTTGTGATGGAAACGCGTAAAACAAAAAAAAACCGCTCGCGTCGCCGTCGCCGTTTTTCGCGTACTACGTTCCGACTCGTCGCTCGAGACGGCGGCGATGTACGCGAACGTCTCGCGGCGTCTTTCAAGCGCGCGCGTTTCGCTACCGATCGTCGCGTCTCGTGAACACACACTCGAATCGTCCCTTGCCGCATCCACCGCGTTTCAGAACTCACTCTACGCGAGGTAGTTGAACACGGTCGGGTCTTCCTTGTCTCGCTCGAGGAACTCGCGCGTGACGAGGTCCTCGATGCGCTTCTTGATGATTTTGAAATCCGGCTTGAATCCCTTGCTGAGCTGCTGCACGACTTCGAGGACGAGTTTCTGGTGCGCCAGAGTTTTGCGGCTCTTCATCGTGCGCACGATCGCGGCGTCGATGGCGTACCGCCGGTCGTTGTCCACGTCTTGCAACACTTTTTTGCGGTCCTCCACGGGCGGCACGGGAACTTTAATGCGCCGCGCGCGATCGGTGAATGACTCGTTGTACGAAAACGAGTCGGTATCCGCGATGACTCTGCCCTCGGGCGACTTCTTTAAGATCTTGTACTTGGAGCACGCCAGCGAGTGTAACGTGCGCCGCACGTCCTCGTCCGGCAGGTTCAGACGCTCGGCGATTTCTTTGTAACCCAGCGTGTCTTCTCTGTTGAACAGCAAAAGACACGAGGCTTGGAACGGCGAGATGTGCATCTCGATGGGTTTCGTTTTGAACGACCCTTTCACGGTTAAAGTGCCGAGCGCGTAGATCCACGTCAACTTGCGGTGCTTGGTTCGCTCCTCGTAGAACGTCTTGAACGTCTCCACGCACTTGACCATCTCAGCGGGAAGCGCGAGCTCGGTGAACTTGTACGTGGGCCAGAAACCCGTCGTCAGGACGGTCACGGACAGGTCCACCTCGGGCCGACGCGCGTCGTCGATGGCGAGCCACGCGTCGAACGACTGCTGCGTGTCTCGCGCGAGCTGCAAGTCAGTCACCATGCCCTCCATCTTGCTCGTGAACTGCGCGCCGCACTGGTGCTTGAGCTTGGCCAAGATGGAGCGCTCGTGGTCGTCGTTCGCGCTCTGGTCGAACAGCAAACGCTTGGAGAGCTTTTTGCGGTAAAACTCACCGAACAAGTCCTTGTCCGAGACGTACGCCAACAGGCGCACGACTTTCTCGAGCGTCTCCTCGACGGCTTCGTCCGACAGACGCTCCGAGCCGCCCTTCTTCAGGAGCTTGTCGCAGAACGTAGCCATGAGCTCCGCGGACGTGCTCCCGGCGATGATCTTGTTGCAGAACACCTCGCACGCTTCCTTCAGCGCGCGGTGGAACAGCGAGTCGTCCGCGAAGCACGTCTTGACGTACGCCACGTACTTGTCGTGAAGCGCGATGACGTCGCGAACGAAGAGCTGCTCGGCGGATCCCGCGCTCGCGTCGCGATCCGCGTTCGATCCCGCCGATTTCTTCCGCGCGTCGGGGGTGCTCGACGTCGTCGCTCCGTCGGTCGCGGCGGACTCCGCGCCGCCGTCCTTCTTGCCAGCCTTGGCCTCCTTCTTGCTCGCGGCCGTCTCGTCCGCGCGCTTGACGAGCGCCAGCCCCTCGCGCTCGATGTGCTTCTTGAAGATGTCCGCCACCGGCGGCAATCCGGAGGGCACGCGCTTGAACAAGCGGAACACGCGCGCGAGGTCCTCCGTCTTGTCATCCCGGAGCAGCGCCGCGCACCCGGAGTGCTCCTTCTCCAGAAGCCGCGTCTCGTACGTCGCCAGCACTTCGCGCTCCACCTCCTTCAAAAGCTTCGCCTCGGACGACGCGTGCAGGTAGTGCCCGACTCTTTCCTTCTCTCGGCCCAGGCACTGCTCCGCCTTGATCAGGTACGCCGGGCAGCTGTCCTCCTCGATCCACAGCGAGGCTTTGCGTTCGTAGTGCTTCGCGGTGTCCGTTAACAGGAACGCCTCGAAATCGGTCTCGTACGCCTCCATGCCCCCCATGCCCATCTCCACGAAGATGCCGAGGGCGTTCTTGATCAAAGCGCGGTCCACCTGTTCGCCGTCGCGCTCCTTGTCCACCAAACACAACACCGCATCCTTCGCTACGTTCTTCAGCTTCGCGTACACCAGGTCGCGGAAGCACAGGCTGCCCACGTCTTTGAGCTGCGCGAGGTTGTGCCGCTGGATGTAGTAGCGGTCGAGGTAGTTGAAGAAGCGGCTAAGCCAACGCACCATCACCTTGTGGTCGTCCCAGCGCCGCACCAGCTCCTTTAACATGAACTCGCCGCTCTTCTCGTTCAGCGCCGGTAACACGACCGAAGAGATGTACTCGTTAAACGCCTCGCGGTACCGCTCGTACAGCTGCTGCGAGAAATCGTGAGGGGGCTTCTGCGTGCACATGTTGTATATCGTGCTGGAGTCGTCGAAGGAAGGGGTAAGGGTAACACGAGGTAAGTGTCAGTCGTCGGTCATAGTGAGCGCGGGAAGGAGACGAGAACGTGAACTTTTTGTCGCGTTTTTGAAATGAACGCGTCTGTAGGAGGTGGGATCTGAGACGCGGAAGGCCTTCCGAGGCACGCACGTGTACAGGTTCATGTATTCCTGGGGCGTGAACGCGTCTTCGCCCTGCTCCTTCTCGAGGATGCCGCGGAGCTTCACGATGCCCTTCTGCTCGTGCGCGAAACAGGGGGGGAGGTCAGATCGCGCTCGCGAGGGCGCTGCGTCGGATCCGCGTAGGGTTACGTTCGCGCGGAAAACGGGCGCGAGCGACGCGGCGCGGAGGGAACCGCGCTCGCGGGAGTATCGACGGGTCTCGCGGGGGCGTGCCTGCATGAAGTCCCATCCCTCCTCGAGGTTGATAACCTTGCGGTCGTTCATCATCGTGGACGCACGCGCGTCGCGGTCGCGCTGCGTCGATCAGGAAAGAGTTGGCACTCTCGCCCGTCGCGCAGCAGTCGCTGACGAGATCTGATGCTCGGACGCGGTGACGTTCTCTCGAGACGCTCTGTCGCGTGAGCCGGGTGCGCCGGACGGCGGGAACGCCGAGCGCTGGGGTCGTGCGCCGAACCAGCGAGCCGCGACAACTCGCGCGCTGCTTCACAGTGGCGCCGCGTGGGGGAAGGGCGCGACCTCGTTCGAGGCTCGCGACAACTCGGCAAAAAAGGCGCGCCAAGCGATCGATCGACGAGAGGGACGACGAAGCGTAGCGAACGCAGTCAGTCATAAAAGTCGACTCGTTTCTTTGCGTGATTGCGACACGCAGGGAACGAGGCGCGTTTTTTCTCTCGCTAAAAGTCATTTTGACGTTCTTCACGCATTCATTCCACTTTGTCTCGTCGCCTTCGTCTCGTCGCCCCGATTAATCGTGATCGTCGTCCGTCACAGGTCGTACCGCACGTCCCACTTCTCCTTGAAGTCCGTGTTGAACGTCCAGTTGTTCTCGCGGATCTGCCCGTACACTTTGCGCGACGACAGATCCACCCCGACGCGCAGTTTCAGATCCTGGTCCTCCTGGAAGTTGAAGATCTTCTGCGTCAGCTCGACGCGCGCGTCCACGTCCGCGCCGCGGCTTCTGCTCCCCATCGAGACCCCTCCCTTGACGTCCAGCGTCGTCAGACCGTCATCCGTGAGCTCGAAACTCTTCTTCCCGTTGATCCCGTACGTCACGTCATCCGCGGTCGTCGCGTAACTCAAGCCCATGTCGACGCGCGACAAAAACGCGTCGGGGAAAAACTTTTTACGCACGTACGCGCGGCTCTCCACGCGACCATCCTTCGTGTCCAGCGAACCCGAAACCTTTTTTGCGTTTGTAAACGAAGCGCGTTCGAATGGAAACGACCGCGAGAGGACGAGAGGAGACGTAAAGGCGTCAGATCGACCGAGCGAAACGCGTCAGTCGCGAGTCGATTAGCTATGTTTTACGCGAAAGGTTCCTTTCGCGTCTAAAAAGAAAAGCCTCGTCGAACGACTTTGGACGGCTTGTTTCGCTCCAGGGAGGAGACGTCGGATGGAGAAACCTCGCCCCGTGGCCGCTTCGCGGGCTCGAGGGTTCGGGTTTTTCGCGTTCGCGACCCGAGGGAGCGCGAGGCACACGCACCGTCAGAACGTAGTTGTCGTCGTTGCTGAACTTCTCCTTGGCGAACAGGCACAGGTGCTTCGTGCGCGAGTCGAACCGCAGCGACGTCTCCATGGCTGCTCGTCGTTGCGGCGAACGGGTTTTTTTCGAGATGCGGCGAGTCCGACGGACGCCGTTCCGAACCGCGGGGGCGAGAGGCGGAGAGCGTCGAGCGAGGGCGTCGGTCTGGCGGTATCGGGAGAACCGCGGTGGCGTGCCGAGCGCGCGCCTTCGAGTGTGACGGCGTCACGAGGGCATCGCGTCGGAGGCGGTTTCGCGAGCCCGAGAGCCGAGACGAGACAAAGTCGCGCGAATAACGGCTCTCACATTCGCCTTTTTACCAATCACGAACCGTCGATTTCGTGTTGTTAAATTTCGCGACTGACCTCTTTTTGGAGACTGCTTACATGTACAAGTTGTACACACCGAGAAAAGTGCTGGTCATTGGAATGCGTGAAAGCCACAACAACAGCACGATTTGCGCAATTCTGTCGCGCAATCCTCGAGGCGCGTCTCTCGCTGGGTACTCCGATGTCGTCTCCGCTGGCGCGCCCGCGCCCCGGCGAGCCGCGGTACTTCGTGAAGCGCTCGCCCGGCGGCGTGAGCCCCGCGAAGATGATGAGCCGCGAGGAGGCGGCGGAGATGATGATGCGCACGGAGTTCTCGGCGTTTTCGAGAGGCGCCGACGCCGACGCGTCCGCCTCCGCGACCCCCGAGAAGCGCCCGGAGTCGCCGCGAGCGACTCGCGCCGCGGACACGGACAAAGTCGCGGCGCGGCTCGTGGCCGCCGCGAACGCGCGCGCGGAGGACGCAGAGCGTCGCGCGTTCGAGACGGAGGAACGCGCCGCCGCGCGCGTCGCCGACGCCGAGCACGACGCGCGTCAGATGGCGGACGCGCTCGGCGACGCCCAGCGCGTCATCGCCGAGCTCGAGCACCACGTCGCCGAGACCGCGATGAGGCGGGACGATCGCGAGCACGTGAAGACGTCGAACGACGGCGAGCACCACGACGCCGGCGTTTCCGCGAGCGCGGTGGCCGAGGCGAACCGCCGGCGTTTACAGGCTGAGCTCGAGGTTGACGAATTGCGAGTCAAGCTGGAGGATGCGGAAAAGGCGTTCACCGCGACGCGCGAAGCCGCGCGGCGCGCGCTCGAAGCGCGCGAGAAGGACGCCAGGGCGAAAGAGCAGGCTTTGGAAGCCAAATTGCGTGACACGGAGAGGGCGTTCAAACGCGAGCGCGAGTCACGGGTTAAAGCGGAGGACGTTTCGCGGGAGCACGAGCATCGTCGCATTCGCGCGATTGAGCGTTTGCTGAAACGCACCGCGCGACGCGACGAGCCCTCCGCGCTGCGCGCGGCGCTCCTCGAGTCCAACGCACAGGCCGACGAGAGACGAGCACGCGACAACGACGCGTCTTCGTCGTCGCTCGTTTCGTTGACCTCGGCGGAGGAGGAGCTGGTGGCGATAGAGGGCGAGCACGCGCGCGAGCTCGAGCGCCTGCGCGGGGAGGTTGTCGCGGCGAAGGCGGAGACCGCCAAGAGCGTCGCGCGCGCCGAGGCGTCTGACGCGCTGGTTCGCAAAACGCGACGCGAAGGCGAGCTCATTAAAAACGAGAACGAGCATTTGTACCGCGTGATCGACCGGTCGAACTCGGAACTCGGCCAAAAAGGGACATCCGTCGTGTTGCGCGCGTTGAAGTCGCTGGACGCGATCGAGAAGAGGAGCGTGGCGACGTACAGAGTCGCGACGCGCGCGCTGGACGTCGCGCGCCGCGCCTGCGACGCCGCCGAGGACGTCGCGTCGAGCGACGCGACGTCACAAATGATCGAGACCCTCGAAACGGGTGTCGAGCAGAACTGGGTCGTGTCGCGGGACGTCCTGAGCGAGGCGTGGTCGGTGGCGGGGGAGACGCGTTCGCGGCTCGAGCGCGTGCGCGACGAGGCGAAAAAAATCGGCTTCCAACTGGAACGCGCGACGACGCGCGAAGCCAACGCGCGCGTCCGGGCGGACGTCATGCGTCGCTCGCGCGAGTTTAAACGTCTGTCGTTCACGGAGACGTACCCGAAAGAAAAAGCAAAGGGTTTGGATAACAACACGGCTCGAGATTTCCTGGACGTGTCCGATCGCGGCGTACGTACGTCCACGCAGACGGAAGCGGGGACGTACGGAAGCGAACGCGACGATTCGGAGACGCCGCTTCGTCTGACGCGGCGGCCCATGTCTGTCGGGTCGCCCGGTTCGCGACCTCTCCGCGACCGGCCGAGGTCGGCGAGCCCGGGGGCGCCGCCCGGCCGGCCGGAGTCGGAGGCGAGGGGCAGAAGCCCGGGGAGGAGCCCGGGGAGGAGCCCCGCGGCGAGCGCGCCGAGGAGCGCCGAAAGGGACTTCGAAAACGGAAAAAAAAGTCCCAATCGCGCGAGCCGGACCCCGAGCCCGGCGCGAACGGCTTCGCCTCTGCGCTCTTCGCTCTCGCGTTCGCCCTCGCGCGCGTCGCGGTCCCCGGGCGCGCGCCGCCGCGTGACCTTCGGCGAGGTGACCACCGCCGTGTTTTCGCCGGCGCGGGGGGAGGATACCCGGCCGCGCTCGGCGCCGGGTTCGTCGCGCGCCGACGCGTTTGCGACGTCGCGCGTCGGCGCCTACATCCGCGGCGAGACGAAATCGGTGGTCTCGGCGACGGAGGAGAAGAAGGAGCTCGCGCGCCGCGCCGCCGTCGCCGCGGCGGCACGCGCCAACGCCGAGGCGCGCGCGAAGGCGAGCAACCCGCGCTCGCGGACGGCGCCGAGACCGTGGCATTCGGCTCCGCCGAAGGCGTTCGGCTCCACCGCGCGGAAGGGGCGCCCGTCCTCGGCGCGGAGCGACGGCGCCGCCGGAACCGGCGAGCGATCGCGAGCGTCGCCGACGAAGACTTTTTCGCCGTCGGCGCGTTCGAGCGGTTCGTCGCCGTTTTCCGCGAAGAACACGTACTCGGCGTCCACTTCAGGACGCGATGTCATCCACTCGAGCCCCGCGAAGCGCGAGCTTTATCGCGCGAGCCCGTCGCGCAATAAGAGCCCGCAACCGCCGCCGCGCGACGCGGTGATGGCTTCGCAGCGCTCGCCGATAAAGTCGCCGCCCCCTCCCGGCTCGCAGAGGCACCGAGACGCCATCGTCTCGAGGACGCTGAGGCCGTAGAGGTTGTGGAGCGAGCGTCCGTGTAGGGAATAGCGAGCTATATAGGGAATAGAGAGCTAATATATGCGCTCACGTCGAACAACAAAAAGAACGCGTAAAGTTCGTCGTCTTCTAAGGCGTTTACTTCGGCAGCGCGGCGTTTGCGCGCACGTACTCGAGGAGCGTCCAGAGATTTCCGCCGCATCGCTCGAGCGCCTTCTTCGCGTCGCGGAATCCGTCGCCGTACACGGGGTCCTGCCTCTTCTCCATGCGCGCGCGCCGGCGCGCGTTCTGCGCCTCGTCCGCGCCGTTGACCGTCGCGCGCGTCGCCGCCGGGACGCTCAGCCCCCCCCCCAGCCACAGCCACGCGAAGAGCTCGCACACGCCCTCCTCCACCTTCAGCGGCAGCGAAGGGAAGGCGCGCGCGAACAGGTAGCAGTGGCCGTACTCGTGCGCCAGCGTCGCGCCGGTGGCCGTCCGCGACATCCCTCGAAGCAGTAGCACGTCCTTGATGAACCGCCTCTCACGCACGGAGACGTCGGGACGCGCCAGCGCGGTCTCCGCGACGCGACGCGTCGTCGCCGGCGAACGTCGAGGCGCGGAACGCTCGACGTCGTCTGACGGAAAAATCGCATTCGCGGGCCGTCCCTCTTCGTTCGTCTCGCGGTCCAGACGCCACCCGTCGACGATTTCCGTCCACCGCTCCTTGGGCGCGGTGCCGCGCAGCTCCATCTTGGTGCGCGTCACGCCCCGCGGGCCCTCAGCGGAGGGCCCCCTGTGTCGTTTGTTCGCCGCGCTCGCGAGGTAATCCGCCTCCACCAGGCGAACGACCACGTCGCGCGACGCCGCCGGCGGAGCGTCCTGCGCGCCGACGCTCTCGAGCGTCTCGGCGACGTCTTCGAAAATCGCCTTCGCCGCCTCGTCCGAGCGCACCGCGGTCGATCGACACGAGCCGCACTGGCCGATCGTGGCGCGCCCGCCCGACTCGCGGCGCGCGGTCTTCTCCAGCGAGCGAACGCGGTCGACGCGCGAGACGCACCGACCGCAGTCGTCGCACAGGTTCCCGGGCTCGGACTCGCATTTAAGGCACATCGCCTCGCCTTTGGAGCCTTCGCTATTTTTATCCGCGCGTTCGTCCCACGCGTCGACCCGCACGAAGCGGCACCCCACCAGAGGCACGGCGCAGCACGCGCACCGCTCGGCGTGGTTCGACGCGTAGCAGGCGCGACAGACGGCGGCGGCGACAAAAGCGCGCGCGGTCGGTTTCGGTTTTGGTTTCGTCCAATCGGACGCGTTCGCGGACGGCGACGTCCTCCGCGACGCCGGAGCTCCTCGGTTCGGCGACAGCGCGACGTCTTCCGGGCGCCCCTCGTTTCGCGTCTCGAGATCCACCTTCATGAAATCGCCGTCTGGGAACGGCCCGCGGCACTCCGCGCAATTGAAGTGCCCCGCCAAAAACCGCTTCCCGAGCGCCACCACGACTTCGCCGGTGACGCCTCGGCCGCAGCCGCAGCCGCACCGCTCGGCGAACGCCGCGACGTGGCACTCCGCGCACCACGCCTTCCCTTCGTGCGGCACGTGTTTCGCGCCGACCAGGCTGACGCGGCACTTCGTGCAGCAGAAGCACGCCTTGTGGAAGGGCGTCCCGCGCAGCGCGACGACGTGGTCGCCCACCACGCCTCGGCCGCACCCGCCGCACTTCGCGGCGAGCTCTCGCTCGTGGCACGAAGCGCACGCGGCTTTTTTCTCGTCGTTCGGCATCTGCACGAACGTCCCGCTCGCCAGGCTCGCGTCGCACAGCGAGCACCGGAAACACTCGGCGTGAAACTTGGAGCCCAGCGCGTTTAGGATCGTGCCGCGCAGGGGAAGGCGACACTTCCCGCACTTCTCCGCGAACCGCTCGTCGTGGCATCGCGCGCAGACGAGCAGATCTCTCGGAACGTTTTTGTTTTTGATTCGTCCGACGGACCCTTCGACGTGCGGACCCTCGTCCACGATGACGAACCGCTCGGTGGGCAAAGCGCACACCTCGCACCGCAGGCACTGCGCGTGGTACGCGCCGCGTCTGTTCCCGGGCGCGACCAGGTACGAGCCGGAGATGGACCCGCCGCAGCCCAGGCACTTGGGCGGCTTCGCGTCGCCTTTCCGTTGGCCGTCGGGTACGGGGGACGGGGGAGCTCGCCGCGAGATCTCCTCGCGGTCCCGCGAGCCCCCCCGCGAACTCAGCGCGAGCGACTCGAGTCGCGACGCGGTCCTGTCCATCGCGCCCGGAGGGCGTCGTGGCCGACAGGCGCGCCTCGACGACTGGGGAGGACACATCATCAGGCCGTCGTGTTGGGAAAAAAATGTGTGGTCTCTGCGTTGATTACACGACACGTTCGCCGCTCGCTCGCTCGACACGACGGCGGCGGAGACACAGCCTCACCCGCTGAAGCACGTCTTAGGCGGCGTCGCCGTGTCCGGGAGCCACCACGTCGCGACCGGCACCGCGCTCGCCGGCGCGGGAACCGCGGCTTCGGGGGTTCGATTCCCGGCGGCGGCGCCTCCGATTTTCTGCAGAGACGCCGGCGGGGCCGAAGCGTTTTTTTCGCCGCCGTTCGGCGCGCGCGCCGTCTCGCGCGCCGCGTACTCGACGGGCGTTTCCGTTTTCGTTTTCGCTCGCGACAAAAACGCGCGCGAACCCGTCGGCATCGTCGCGAGAAGGCCAGAAGGACTCGTCGTGGGCTCCGTCGGTCTCGTCGTCGGCTCCGTCGGTTCCGTCGCCGCCGCGACGCCTCGCGCCCATTTATCCCACGTCTCCACAAGCGCGTTCCACGCGTTCGGGTCGCGCGCCTGTCGCAGGTCCTCGTGCGGCTCCTGCGGCGCCGCGCACCCGTCGCGCGCGAGCCCGGCGTGCCAGTGCGCGTCGCCGCACCGCCACGTCTTCGGTGTCACGAGCGGGACCCCGAAGACGGGGTATCCGTGCGCTTCTTTGTCGTTCGTCGACGAATCCAATGGGATCGCCTTTTCGCGTCGCGAAAGAAACGGGACGCGTCTCCACTTGCGACACTTTTCCTCCGCGCACCGCGCGAAGGCGTCCGGCGGGAGCTCGACGTGCGTTCCCATGACGCCGCCGAGGAAGTCTGTCTCTGGTTTTACCAAAGCGCACACCTCTAGGAGCGTCGCGGCGGCGGCTTCCTGCCCGGTGGACACGGCGCCGTGCACGCACTGCGCGCCCTCCACCGAACACGCCTCGCCCGCGAAGCGCACGCGGCCGCGATGCTCCGGCGCGGCGAGATTCCGAATGTCCGACGAATCCGACCCGACGCGCGCGTACGAGTACGCGCCGCACGAAAACGGGTCGGCGCCCCAGTCCGTGACGACGTGATCGAGCAGTTTGGGCATGTCCTTCTCATCGATGTCGAACATTTTTCTCACCACCGTGAGTGTTTCTCGTAACACGTCTTCGCCGGCGTCGCACGCGTTCGTCGTTCGATTCAAAAACCCTTCGCCGTACGGCGGCGCGACGTGCGCGATGAGGACGTTTGGTTTTCCGTACGGCGCGCAGTTCAGGAACCGGAACCGCTGGTCCGTGCACTGCACGAACCGCTTGTCAATCGGCCAAAACGGTTTTTCGAACCGCATCACCACCTTGTTCTCCGTGCCCGCGCCCAGCGTCGCGATCGCGCGGCGTTTCGCGTCGGACAACGCCGGCGCGAACTCTATGGTCGACGCCGCGGCGCGGCCCTGGAGCACGCCCAGCGGAACCGTCACGATCGCGTAGTCGCACTCGACGACGTTCGCGCTCGACGCGCGAACGGAGTAGTCTTCTTCCGAGCGCGTCTCGTCGTCCGTCTCGGAGTACGTTCGGAACGTCACCGCGCACGGAAAAGACGACGACGCGGAAGGCACGCCGTCTTTTTCGTTCGCGAAAAAAGTTTCGCTCGTCTCCACGCGCGTCGCGACGCAGCGGAGCCAAACGCGGTTCCCGAGCTCGGCGGCGGGCCGAGCGACCGCTAGGTCGTGGTACCCGTCCACCACCAGACCGTCCGCGTCGGAAGGCGCTTCTTTGACGCTCGTCTGACTTTTCGTTTTCGTTCGCGTTTTCGTTTTCGTTTTCGTTCGCGTCTTCGTCGCCGCCTCCGCGCGCGCGTCCATCTCCGCCTCGGCGGCGCGCGCCTCCTCCGCGTCGATCTCCGCCTGGTGCTGCTCCATCTCCCGCGCGTGCTCGCGCAGCGCGTTCGTGGACAGCTGGTCCATCTGCGCGTTGAAGCCCCACATCACCTGCGCGGACTCGAGCACCGAGCGCTCCACGTCGTTCAGGCTCGCCCACCCGCGCGACTTTTTGGACTTTTTGCACCGCGCGCGCAGACGCTCGAGCTCGGCGGCAAACGCGCGACGCATCGGGACGTCTCGGGAGCGCGGGTCGTTCGCCTTTTCGCTCAAGCGCAGGTGCGCGAGACGCTCGCGCTCGATGCGCGCGTCACCCCACTTCACGGCACCGCGCGAAGGCAGGTCCAACGCCGGGAAACGCATCGCGAACCGCTTCGCCAGAGACGACGCGTACGCTTCGTCGGAGTCGACGCGAAGGATACCGTTTGCGTTTTTTTCGTCGTCAAGTAAGTCGTCCGACGCGACGCGCGTCTCCTCTTTGTCGCACTCAGACACGCCCACTCGTTCTCCGAGTCGTTTCTCGTCGGACTCCGACGCGAGCGCGTTCCCGACGAACTGCGCCACCTCGACCGCCTTCCTGACGTGCTTCGCAGGCACGGTGCCCGGCCCTTTGACGTCGTACCACGCGGCGCCGGTCAGCCACCCCGCGCTGTATCCCCCCTCCGCGTTGTCCAGCCTAACGCCGCTCTCGCGCGCCATGAGGAACAACGGATTGTACTCGTGGCACCCGTGCACGAACGACGCGCCGAGATCGACCTTCGTCGCGGGAAGCGTGATAGTTTTCGTGGTTGTTTCGGTGGTTTTCTTTCTCTCTCCAGAGAAGGAACAGGAATCAAACATCGGATCGAGTTGATCGTCAACAGCAACGACGCGTTCGGGCAGGGTCTCGGTAAAAACTCTGCCGCCGACGCGGTCGCGCGCCTCCAGGACGATCACGTCGACGCCCGCGTTGAGAAGCACGCGCGCGGCGCTCAGACCGGCGGGGCCCGCGCCTACAACAACCACGCGGGGCACGCGGCCTGTGGTCCACGCGGTCTTCGGTCGGAGCCGAGTGACCGTGTTAATTAACGGTTCGGCCAACGGAGGAACCGCGGCGCGCGTCGTTTTTTTTTTTTTCGGCTCCGCCTTCTCCTTGAGTTCGAGTTTTCGTCTCTTCTTCGACTTCGCCGCGTCGTCTTTCGCCGTTCGTTTCGCCGTTCGTTTCGCCGCGTTCACCGTCACCGAGGGGGTTCGAACCCGCGCGCTGTTCGGCTCCTGCTTGGTTTGGTTCGTGCTCTTCTCGCCCCGACCTTGTCCGCGCGCGTCCTCCCGGGCGCGCGGAGAACGCGCCTTCGCCTTGCTCGCCTTTCCGAGATTCGCCTTCTTAAACACCTTGGCCGCCGCGGAGGACGACGTCCGCAACACCTTGCTCTCCACCTCGGCCAGCTCCGCGTCCGTCGAGCCGTGCCGTCGCAGGTAACGACCCACCGCGAGCTTGGAATAAAACTCCGAAGCGCGCTTGCCTCTCTCGAGCTGGCCCGTGTTGTTCGAGTCCTCGAAATGGAGCCGCGCGCCTCGGTCGTCGAACCGGCGGAAATACAGGTCAGTGATCCTTCCCGAGCCGTCGGCGCGAGGCACCGCGCGGAACCACACGTCGGCGTGGTAACGCACGAACGCGGGGTCGATCGTGCGGGCGACCATAGTACCCGGCATCGCGACGCGCGGGCGACGCGTCGACCCCGGCCCCGCGCGAGAGAGTGACACGATGAGGCGCGAGCGCGCGAAATAAATATCGTTTGCAAGACACAACACCGACGCGACGTTGAAATCGAAAGGCGATTCTCGGAGACGTCCGATGAACGCCGAGGCTTCGAATCACCGATCGAACGCGCTCGATCGTCCCGAGGTTGAGGGCTTTTCGTCGAGATCACGAGAGA
>Ga0209666_1001453_pt1 | contig 18161 bp, 19 predicted proteins | sample SaaInlV_125m_DNA_FD_184679 | JGI IMG/M metagenome (GOLD analysis project Ga0209666, IMG submission 184679) | Marine microbial communities from expanding oxygen minimum zones in the Saanich Inlet - Saanich Inlet SI037_S3LV_10m_DNA (SPAdes)... | ecosystem: Environmental > Aquatic > Marine >...
CCCAGAAACGCGTCGACCATTGTACGCCTATTCCGCGGCCCAGTGGGCTAAAGATGATGTTGGAAACCAGGAAAAGAAAGGAGGAAAACAAGCCGTTCATGCGCAGCACCTGGCAAAGGGTGCAATCGACCCCGCAGGGACGCGCTCAAGCTCTTGCCTGTGTGGCACCTGCTGATGAGTTGGACGAAAAATGGCTAACGATGGTTCCAGCCGGCAAGCCCACGGACCCGGACGCCCGCGCGGGGACGAGCGCGTCGAAGCCGGGCGGCAGGATCAAGCCGCGGAGGCCGGCGGTTCCAGCCGGCAAGCCCACGGCCCGGGACGCCCGCGCGAAGACGAGCACGTCGAAGCCGGGCAGCAGGATGCAGTCGGCCAGGCCGGCGGTTGCACCCGTCAAGCCCACGGCCTCGGACGCCCGCGCGAAGACGGGCACGTCGAAGCCGCCCGACGGGATCAAGCCGCTGGGGCCGCCGGTTCCAGCCGGCGGGTCCCCGGCCCCCGTCGCCAGCGCGGGGAAGTGCGCGTCAACGCTAGCCGGCAACATCGAGCCGCGGAGCCCGGTGCAGCAGCGGCGGGTGCAAGCAGGCGCCAAAACCGCAGAGCCTGCACCCGTCGTGCAAACTCTGCCTTCTGGCGCGCGTGTGCACCCATACAGTAAGCGAAAACGTACGCAGTTCAAGGCTTCTAATATGGTTTCTGGTATTGCACTTCGTTAGACCAGTTTCGAGCATGTCATTGCTCTGGTTGCAAGTTTAGACGCGCGCACATGAACGCGCGGAAAACTCAATAAACAGAATTCTATTTTCTCCTGCTGCGATATTAGCCTGCACGGCGCGCGCGTGTATGCGTGCTATGCACTGCTGGAGAAAATACAGAAAGGTGGGCGAGCACATGGGCAAGAGCGGGCACATGGTGAACACGTGCCGGCGTGCGAGGCGCGTGCGGCTACGCGCGCATGCTCAAGCACGCACAAGAAGCAAACGCGGGTAGCTGGCGGGGCTTGTGCGTGCGCAGGCCCACAACGCATGCGCATGCGCATTTCACGGGTGCTAGACGAAATCTGAGTAGGCATGCAAGCTGCTATGCACAAACAAAGCGTAATAAATGAGTGTAGACACGCTCGCAGTGCGAGGGCGCGGTGTGCACACGGTGGGCAACCTGCTGGCGTGTGCGACAGTGGCGCATGCGCTGCACGCGCGCGCAGCGACGTACAGGCTGCTCGTGTTCGAGCGTGTCGTTTCAGCGCAGATTTATTGAGAGGCGAAAACCCATCGTGCGTATGCTAGGCAAATCTCCAGCGCACGGTATTAAACTAATTCTAATTTGGCTTCTACTTCTTTTTCATTCTCTCGAGGCCCGCACTCACCAGCATCTCGTGGATTCTATCCAAATCATGCAGAGTGACCGTTTCAGCACGCTTCTCCTTAGCACGCTTCTCCTTAGCAGGCTCCTCCTTAGCACGCTTCTCCTTAGCATCCTTCTCCTCAGCACGCTTCTCCTTAGCACGCTCCTCCTCAGCACGCTTCTTCTGCAGTCTATCGCATGCCTTGAGTCCTGCATTCAGGATCTGCTTGCACTTCTCAGGCGACAGCGACTGCACTTCATATTCCATGGTGCGAAATGGCTTGGTGGTTTCCGGTGTCACATACTTATATACCCCGTTTCCACAGACATGAGATTCCAAATTCAGGAATCCGGAATCCGGGGTTGGTGTTCCTGGTCTCTCTTATATTGCGGAATATCAAAACAAACCTGAAACGCTTCCGGATTCCAAATTCCCGATCTCCGATTCCTGATTCCGGAATCTCATGTCTGCGGAAATGGGCTGTAAAGTCTTGACATTTTAAAAAAAAAGGTTTACGAAGCCACGCACATGTGCCGCTACAGGGTGCACTGCTCGCATATCGCAAAGGGGCGGTGTGCGCTTGTGCACACTGTGCATGTAGATTTCGTTCTATGCTTCTGTACACCAAGCCTATATTTCAGTGTCCCCCGCACGCACGTCCGCCTCGGCCTCCGCCGTGCCCGCGTGACGCCGGCGGAACTCGCTGATGCTCGCCTCGACCAGCAGGCGCGCGCACTCCTCGACCGGGGTGTCCGCACCCGCCTCGGCCTCGGTGCGGTGGAAGCCGTGCACCGCGTCGGTGAGGATGCGCGCGCCGCACAGCGCGACGAGCGCCTCGAACGGCGAGTGGCCGTACAGGCGGCTCATCTCCATCTCGGGCGAGCGCACGGCCTCCGGGTCGAGGCCCTGCTCCTCGCCGGCGGCCTGCTGCGCGACCTTGCTCTGGTAGTCGGCCTCGATGCGGCGGTGCACCTCGCACGCGAGCTTGGGCCCGCCCGCGCTGTAGAAGACGCCCTGCGCGTAGCAGTACCCAGACACCGCCACGTGCAGCGGGCTCTCAAACTCGACCGCAGGCTTCTGCGGGAACCACACCTTGACCGAGACCTCCGCCGGCACGTGCGCCTCGATCCACCCGCGCGTGAGCGCCTGGAACGTCGCGAGGCTGAACTCGCCGTCGCACGCCCCCCCCTCGCGGCACTTTTCGTCGAGGAAGGCCTTGGTCATGTCCAGCACGAGCTTTTCTTTCTTGCGCACGAGCACGGCCTTGTGCTCCTCGGTGCGCATGCGCCCGCTCCAGCGCCAGAAGAGCAGCAGCGCCCCGATCGCGTTGTGCGAGCTCACGTACTTGCACTCGGTGCCCATGTCCGCGAGCAGCTGCGAGGTCGCGACATTGAAGGCCTTGCGCTCGTTCGGCGTGAGCGCCTCGGTGCTTCCGACTTCGAGGCACACCGGGATCGGCGGCGCGGGGAGCGCCTGCAGCGTCAGTGAAAGCTGCACGAGCTCGTCCTTGGACACGTGGTACTCGAGCTCGCCGTTTGCGCCGGGTATGGGCGCAGGTGCCATGTCGCACATGCATGCGCGAAGCCCGGCTGTGCAGTGTGGGCTTTGTCTTTCTTGTGCGCACACTCGCGCCCGCGGCATGCGATCCGCAAAAAGTGCCGTTGCACAACAGCAGCATCGCGATGCGTGCGCGGGCAAAAAGACAGGAAGCTTGGTGTGTGCTATCCAGGCCGGGGCACCCGCAGCGTTTGCACCAACGCGGCGTTGCCGGACCACGGGGCCCAGCGCAGGACTACGGGGTGGGCCGCACACTGCCCGGCGACTGCGGCGTACCGCAGCGCCCCCACATTCTTTGAGAGTGTTTGCTGTGAGCTTCCTGCTTGCCTTGTCAACATGGTTCTATTTATCCACTGCAAACTTCTTTTTGGCCGCGATTGCAAATTCGGGTCCTTTTCACCACGAACCTTTAATATCAGCATTTTGCTATTTTCGGTGAATTACGGACATAAAACAGAAACTGAAACTCGGGGGCGCAGCTCGTGCCCGTTCGCACGCCACCACACCCGCAGACTGCGCGGGCGAGTCTCGCGCGTGCAGGATACCAGCTACGAGCTTGGTCTTCCATGTCCACGGTCTATCCATTTCCAGGTGACCCCACGAAATATGAGGACATCGATGGGTTGTCGGGCGAGATGTGAGTGCCGCTGATGGAGATCCCGTTGAAAAAGGATGCCAGCACCTCGATTTGTCATGCAGAGCTCATCGCATCGCTCAAGCAAAAATTCGACGAGTGCATTTGCGCGGAGGACGACGGCGCTGGCAACAGCCCCTTTGTTGCTTTCACCTGTGGAAAGTTTGCCATGATCTTGACCCTTACGCGGGCGATGCCAGCGACTTGGGTAGAGCACGACAGTAGGGCGCAAGTGATAGTTGCCATGTGTGTCAAGAAGGAAATCGGCAGCCATGCAGTCAAAAAGGAGCTACTGCATACATCGCCGGGCGGATGTACGGTGCTCTCGATGACGCTTTGAAGGATGCATCTCTACAGATCTTGATCAAGGACAGGGTTTCCGAGAACAAGGTAGTGCTTTCCGATGAAGTGTTTGATGCCGCCGTCGCGAACAGCAACACACTTGATATCGCCACAATTGCTGCTGCCACGAAGAAGTCTGGCTTTTTCCACAAGAAGCAATAAGACGTATACATGGACCTCCATGTTCAATTGTAACTAGTCTCTGGTGCTTGGGAGAACTATTTGACGCACAGTTCCAATAAACACGATGTGCTTGCTACCGTGCGCACAAATGAGATCACTGTTGTCACAGTGACTGCAAGGTGCACTTCATTCCATGCGTGGTTGGCGGGTGCGAGAAGGCCCCGGTGCCGGTGCCGGAGCGGGGCCTCGTTCGAGCAGTTGGTCCTGCGCAATGGGTGAAACGCAAACCACACCCGTGTCGAGTGCTCAAGCGTCTTACGACACGATTTTTTCGTGCGACCAGCAGACTGCTTCGAAGAAGGGGTGCACTTTCACATTCCCACGTCTGCTGCGCGCGTAAAGCTCCGGATCGCAGTAGTTTCTCGCACGTCTACTTCGGCGACCCGGGTAGGGGTGCGGGCATGCGCGCGCACGGTGTGCATTTGCATCGTGATTGGTGTGTTTCTAGTAAATCAAAAACACAACAAGAATCTGCCACCTTCCGGCCCGGGCTGTCGTGCACACATGCGCACGCCCGGCGAGAACGGGCGCGCGGCGCTGGTGTCCGCCGGCGACGGCCGGCACTGCGCCCTGCTCGAGCTCTCGGACAAACTCGTGCGCGGGCTCGACGCGGGCGCGCTGCGCCACTTGGTGCAACGCGCGCGCACCAGCCCCGCCGTAGCCGCGTCACGCTGGGCAGTGCTCGAGCACGTGCCGCTGCCGCTACCGCTACCGCGCGTGCTCGCGGTGTGCGAGCAGGTGCTGGGATGGGCGCTGGGCTGGCTGCGCGCGCAGCTGGCCCTGGGGCCGCGCGACCCCGCGCTCGAGGACGTGCTCGTGCTCGCGTTCCACACGCGCTGGTGCCGCGGGGGCAAGGGCGAGCGCCAGCTCTTCCACCGCATGCTCCTCGCGCTGCACCGCAGCGACCCCGCGGCCGTCGCCAGTGTTCTGCAGCACGTGCCCGAGTTTGGCTGCTGGCGCGACCTCTGCGCGCTGCTGCGCGAGGCGCGTGCGCTCGAGTACAATGCGGCAGGGCTCGAGCCGCGCGTGTGGGCGCTCTTTGCCGCGCAGCTCGCTGCCGACGCCGCGACGCTCGACGCCGGTGGCACAAAGGTCAAACCCCCGGGCATATGCGCGCCTGCATCACCCCGCCGCGCTGGTCCATCGCACAGGCAAATGCCCGGCGCTGACACGCGCACGTACACACCGCAGGTGAGCCTCGCGGCCAAGTACGCGCCGTCCGAGCACAGCAGCGACGCGCGCCTGCTGCGCGGCGATCGGCGCATCTGCGCGGCACTGTTCGGGGGCAGCACGCCCCCTGAGCGCCGGCGGTACCGCCAGCTGCTCGCGCGGCTACGCGCCGCCATCGCCGTGCCCGAGCGCAGCATGTGCGCGGGGCGCTGGGCCGACATCGACTTTGCGCACGTGCCCTCGCGCGCGCTGGCCAAGTACAAGCGCGCGTTCCTCAACGAGGGCCCGCGCGCGCGCGAGTGCCCCGACCGCGCTGCGTGCCGCGAACACCTGCTGGCCGCGCTGCGCGCGCCTGGCGCCAAGGGCGTGCACGGCAAGCAAATGTTCCCGCACGAGCTTGTGCGCGAGGCCATGTGCGTTGGGCACGCGGGGGGCCCCGAGTGCGAGGTGCTCAACGCGCAGTGGGCCGCGGTGCGGCAGAGCGTGCTCGGCGACCAGTGTGCGCTCGCGAGCTACGTGTGCATGGCCGACGTCTCGGGCTCGATGGCCGGCACGCCGATGCACGTCTCGATCGCGCTCGGCATCCTGCTCTCCGAGCTCACCGCCCCGCCCTTCCGCGACCGCGTGCTCACCTTTTCGGCCGAGCCGCAGTGGCACGTCTTTGCGCCTGAGATGACCTTTGTGCAAAAGGTGCTCAGCCTGAAGAGCGCGGACTGGGGCTACAACACGGACTTTTCCGCGGCGCTGCGCACCATCTCGGCACTCGCGCAGGAGGCTGGACTCGCGCCGCCCGCGCAGCTGCCCTCGCTCCTCGTCGTCAGCGACATGCAGTTCGACGAGGCGCACGCAGACGCGAGCGCCGGCGGCTGGCACACCGCGCACGAAGAGCTGACCGCGGAGTTTGCCGCGCTCGGCTGCGCGCGGCCGCGCGTCGTCTTCTGGAACGTGCGCGCGAACACGGCGGGCTTCCAGGCGGGCGCGTCCGCGCCGGGCGTCGCCATGGTCTCGGGCTACTCACCCGCGCTCATGCAGCAGTTTCTGACGGGCGAGTGGGCCGCCGCGCGGACGCAGGACGCCACGCCGGAGGCCCTTCTGCGCGAGACGCTGCGCAACCCGGCATTTGAGTGCGTGCGCGAGAGTGTGCGCGAGGGCCTAGGCAATACCCAGCGCCCACCTGCACGCTGCGTCGTGATGTGAGTCTGGGCCACTGCTTTGCATGAACGGCCTTCGATCCGATGATGCTGTGCCGCAGAATAGAGTAAACGTGCGTGACGGTAAGCTGTCAGGGAGCCAGGAGTCGAACCCGGCGCGGCACCGCTGCCTCCCCCAGGTGCTCAGCACCCGCCCACTACACGCAGGAATTCTCTTTCGAAAGAAAGCTCTAAGTTTTCTGTATTGCTTAATATTCGACCGTGGATCTATTTTTAAGCATTTGAATTCAAGTACACAACTCGCAATTTACTACAGTGCACGCGTTACATATATCAGCGCTTTTGCATGCCTTTGATGCGAAGAAGCTGACTCAATGTCATTCTGAATGCTTTGACATTTTTACACTCATGTTGATTGACGTCATCCTTTGCAATAAAGGTTCCATTGGCATGTACCTCAATTAAGTATACATGTCTGTTACGATTATACTCGGTTTTGCGCCCACGATGCAAAATGTTTGTGGGAAACCAGATCCCTCGTCCGTTGCATTCCCAGTCCCTACATAATGTAGATATTTCAGTACTAACCTGATCTTCATTGTCACTGGAACCTGGTAAAAGCATTGTAACAGAACCATAGTTAGGGCATCCTTTGTTCAAGTCATCGGTGAAGCATGAGTTATGATCGTCAATATGAAATGGCTGCTGTTCAACTTCGACACTTGTCACCAATTTTTGAATATTAATTTCAATTGCCGGCTCAGCCAGCAATTGTATTGGACGACCTTTAGCTCTAGGCCATGCATCATTCAGTGTATCCATATGAAAATATCTTGTTTGTGGAAATCGTTTGTGAAAAGCATTCATTCGCGAGTTCCATTCCTCGGTGTATTTCTTCCAATCATCCAAAGTCAAGCTATGCGAACACAAGCCAATTGCGGAATCTAATATTTTTTTATGAGTCAGAAATAGGTTTTCCATGAGTGAAATTCCTAAATCAAGATTATTCGATTTTTCACAGTCAAGTTGGTAAAACGTGCGATTATCCCCATTGTCAGTGAGTGAGTTTGTAATTTGACAAAGATTCTCGTTTTCAAAAATAGATTCTAGTTTAGGCAGATACATATTGTACCAATAAAACTTACTAGAATCCACAAACGCTAAATCGCTATCTTGCAGTGCTTTAAATTTGTAATTTGGGTGTTGTTCTCTATCAGTATCCGTCTGATCTTGCGCACAACCATATATTGTTTTCTCATCGTCATTACCATTGTAAAAGTAACCCATTTTTTCCCGTGCCCGGCAAAATGCAGAGAATGGGTAAAAAAAACTTGGTGCCATGCTTAAAACACTATCAGATGTAAATAAACTTCTGTACTATTATTGTTCAATAACAATGCGATGCTTGAATCCACTTGCAGATCTAAATGAACTTGTGAAGAATTGCTCTTTAGTACCGACCCCAATTGATGAACATATATACCCCAAGAGAAAACAGGAAGAAAGGTAAATACTGCTTGACTGCTTATGAACGTACAAGTGATGTTAGATCAGGATTTGCCTGAATCAATCGTTGACAAATACATAGACAGGAAACCAGAAGTCAAATCTGGCGCGGCATCACTGCCTCTTCCAAATGCTCAGCAGCCACCAACTCCAAGAGTTCAAATCTTTCTAATATTTGAGCTGGGATTCTTTGTTCTCGATCACCAATCGCACTTGCTGAAAGCTTAAAGCATTACTGCAAAATGTCATGAACAAAGACATGTCCAACTTCCCGCACGTTTTTGCATGTGCATAGCGCATCCTCATTGTGCAAATCTACCATAATAGGAACTATTGGCCTGGGTTTGCCAAGCAAGATTGCACAGTTTTTTTGCACCATGGTCATCAACCCGTCGTCATCTTGCACGATGGATGCGTTCGGGCTCTGTTGAAACGTCACATGAACATTGTATGTGAGATCTTGATCAGCTTCCATGTTTTCATATGATTCATACACAATGATTTTGTATATGCATGGTGATAAATTATCGAGTAATGGTTGTACAAAAACACTTATACACCCATAGGTGTATACTATTTGCACTAAATAGCCATCTGGCAGCATACAACTCGACAGGGGAGTTGACACTTTATTACGATGCCTGCGTAGAAATGACAGCACGTTTTCTGGCGTCAAACCGCCGCCCCCTCCACGCGCACGACGGTCTCCAGCGCTCGCTCCGCGCGAGCCTCCGCGCGTTGCTCGCGGCCCGTAGACTCGTGTGCATGCGGCACCAGGCGCGCCAATACTTGCAGCGCCCAGGCCCGCAGCGCCAGCACGCCGCACGCCGCGAAGAGGGCGAGGGGTGCCACAACACACCCGAGCATCCACATGCAGCCCTTGCATTCCATGTGTTCAATGCCCGTGTCGGCGGTACTGGATCGGGTGGCCAAGCCTCCGATACTCTTGCAGTGTGTAAACCCGCTGTGTTTGCGTTTATTTTTCGTTTTATGCTTTTTTTCAAACCAACGTGCGCATCGCGGGTTTTGCATACCAACGTGCCCATCGCGGAGACGCCCGATTTAGCGAAAATCGGAGATAAAAACAGTTGTTCCTGTGTTTGTGCTTGATTTCTTTCCTTGAGTTTTGCATACCAACGTGGCCATCGCGGAGACGCCCGATTTAGCGAAAATCGGAAATAAAAGCAGTCGGCATCCTCGAAACGCGCAGACCACCCTAGTGCCATCTGTTTTCCAACAACGATGATTGACGCCATTGAGACGCAGGCGTACGGCGTTCCCAACTACAACACGTGGACCCGGGACGAGCTGCGGCAGGAATTCGCGGTGTACATGACGCTGGCAGCGCAGGCATGCAACGAGCAGTACACGCTCACGCCGTTGGACCAAGCGCGCATGGACGCGCTCAATGTGGCCGCGCTCCGTTTCGAGGGCTGCGCTGAGCAGGTGCCGGACTACACCACATGGACCCCGGCTGAGCTCTACGACGAAGCTAGCGGCCTGGTGACGCTCATGGCCGCGTCTTGTGACGGGCACTATACGCTGACGGCGTCGGACCATGCGCGCATTGAAGCGCTCAATGTTGCCTTTCAGAGGTTGAACTACGGCATCGGGCATGTGCTTGATGTGTAGGGTTTGCGTGTGGAAAGGTCCAACACGGGGGCTGCACCCACACTCTGTTGCTTGATGCCAGAACACAAAGTAAAAGGACTTGAAAAAATAGGAGGCTACTGGGCACAATCTTTACAGTCTGGCACACCACACATAAGTGTATTGAGAAGCTATAGCTTGTGCAGTCACGCTCCCGTGCGTAGAACAAGCACAAGTTGGGCAGGCAAGCATTTGCATAGAGAGTAATAAAGCCTTCTGTACTTAGAGCTTTAGCACATTTCTGCCGCGCGGCATTTCCTGCCGGGGCCATTTGGGAGCAGAATGCGAAGTGTGAGCAAGGTATAGAGCCGAACGCCAAAGAGGCCGGCGATGAAGAAAAACGCGCTTGAGAGCCTTAGCACATTTCTGCGGGGGGCGTGCTCGTGCACCATGCCACGTGCGAGCAAGGTATAGAGCCGAACGCCAAAGAGGCCGGCGATGAAGAAAAACGCGCTTGAGAGCCTCAGCACATTTCTGCGGGGGGCGTGCTCGTGCACCATGCCACGTGCGAGCAAGGTATAGAGCCGAACGCCAAAGAGGCCGGCGGTGAAGAGAAGCGCGCTTGAGAGCCTCAGCACATTTCTGCGGGGGGCGTGCTCGTGCACCATGCCACGTGCGAACAAGGCATAGAGCCGAACGCCAAAGAGGCCGGCGGTGAAGAGAAGCGCGCTTGAGAGCCTCAGCACATTTCTGCGGGGGGGGTTTGCCCGCGGGGGGCGTGCTCGTGCACCATGCCACGTGCGAACAAGGCATAGAGCCGAACGCCAAAGAGGCCGGCGATGAAGAGAAGCGCGCGAAGGGCCATGCAGGAGTCTGCGACAGGCGAGCAGCTCACATGTCATCGCCAAAGTAGCACAGCTGCATGTCTCGCTTGAGCAGCGCCTCCGCCCTGAGCACGTAGCCGTACACGAGGCTTGAAAACGACAGCAGCAGCGTCAGGAGAATGACAACAAAGCCGTACATGCATGCACGCGGAGCAAGCCGCTCTTCGTCTTGTTGTATGAGCTTTGTGTTTTTGTGCTTGTGTTTATGTGCGCGTAAATGCCAGGGCAGTCGAGAGAAAATTCACCCGCTCGCCGCGCGTGTGCAGACGAGGGCGCATGTTCCGCGCGGACGAGCCGTGGCTCCGCGCGTGGCACGAGGAGGCCAGCGCCAAGGCGCTCTCGCGGCGGCACTTCGCGCCCACAGACGCGCGCCCGCTCTCAGAGGACGAGGCGCTCTCGTGCGTGTGGTTCTACAGCAGAAGCTACGCGCGCTGGGACCTGTGCGGCGCGTACCTGTACCACCCCGAGCACAACGCGGCGTTGACCGAAGACGGCCAGCTGCTGCGGCAGTGGTTCCGCGAGCAGTTTCCGCCAGAGGCAGAGTCTGAGCCGGCGTGTGAGAAGGGACTCGAATAAACTTGCACTCTTTGCACGACCACGGGCTCTGCGTGCTCGCAAAACGCAGCCCATGCACGCGCAAGGGTATAAACACCAGCGGGCAAGCGTACGGGGATGAAACAGCGTGCAGTTTCCGCCAGAGGCAGAGTCTGTGCCGGCGTGTGTGAAGGGACTGGAATAAACTTGCACTCTTTGCACGAACACGGACTCGGCGTGCTCGCAAAACGCAGCCCATGCACGCGCAAGGGTATAAACACCAGCGGGCAAGCGTACGGGGATGAACAGCGTGCAGCGGCTGCACAGCGCGCTGCTCTACTTCCACGAGAGCGCGGGCGTGAGCGCGGAGCCCGCCGACTCGCGCTTTGAGCGCATGCTGCGGCTGCGGCTCGCGTGCGCGCTCGTGCCGCACCATGTGGGCGCCGTCGTCGCGCAGCTGCACGAGCTTGGCGTGGGCATCGGCGAGTACGACGAGGCGACGCTGCGAAAGGCCATGGAGCACAAGCTGTTCGACGTGGAACCGGCCGTGTGGGTCGAGCTGCTCTGGCACGTGCACGTCGCCGACGCCGACGCCCTCTGCGCGTGCGCGGCCGAAATGCACGCGAGCCCGGGCTCGCGCAGCGCCCTCCTCGAGCTCAAGCGGCACCTGCAGACGGGGGTCATGCTCAAGGAACAAAACACGCCCGCGCTCTTTGTGCGCGTGTTTATTATCCTGTACACCGCCGGCGTCGAGCGCACCGACGCGCTGCTCCTGCTCCTGCACCGCAGCGGCGTCGAGTGCGAGCAGGACATTGTGCTCCAGATCTGGAACGGCGTCAAGCAGACGCCGAGCGCGGACGAGCTCATCACCGACATTGTGGCCTTGCTCGGCAACATCGAATTCCGCGACGTGGCGCAGCTGCAGCGCGAGACGCACGGCGCCGCGCAGCTGGCCCGGGACCTGGACTTGGGAGCGGTGCACTCCGAGCGCACGTGCCGCCCTTCGCTGCTTGCGCGCCACCGCGCCGTGCAGCAGCGCGCCAGCACGGACGAGAAAAGGCACGCGGAGAGCCTCGTGCCCGACGGCATCCCGGTGCACAACACGGCGTGGGTGCACCTCTCGGTGAGCCAGCGCCAGGTCGTGCTCCTACTGTGCCTGATGCGCGCGGAGGCGCTTCCGCGCCGCGCCCCGGACTCGGAGCTCCCGCTGCGCGCGGGGAACATTGCGCTCGTCGCGCCGGTCGACGCCGACGCGGAGCTGTTCGACGCGCTCGAGTTACCGGATAACCGGCACGATGCCATCTTTGCGCAGGCGAGCGCGGTGCTGCAGCGGCTCTCGCTCGTGCTCGAGTCGAGCAACGTGCACGCGGCGCAGGCCGTGCATGGGTTCCGCGACAAGTGCCTCGCGTTCTCGTTCGGGCGCCTCCAGCTCGACATCATGCCGCTCGCCATGCTTGCGCACCTGTACCTCGGCGCGCACCTCCCCAAGCAGTGCGCAAGCGCTTGCTACCGCGCGGTCGCCAGGGCCTTCAACCACAAGCTCCCGCCGCAGCGCCCCGAGCTGCGCATGCCAGAGGGCGTGCCCGCGGGCCTGCTCGAAATGATGCTGCAGTACACCGCGAAGCACCCGCTCCCGCGCGAGTTCACGGCCACGGTGCTGCGCGCGCTGTGTGTGTAGACACGCCAAAGACACCCGCACGCACGAGTTCGCGGGGTGGTGCCTGTGTTCCGAAATAGGTTTGCGCCACAGACGCACATTGGGTATAAGCACCGGAAGACACCCACGCGCAAAAAAACACATGCCGAGCCTGAGGCAGGCCATCGCGGCCAGCGCGCTCATCGTGCTCGCAATGACCGCCGCCGTGTGCATGCACGCCGCGCGCGCCCCCCGCGCGCCCGGGCCAACGCGGCGCACTGGGGGTTTGGTGCCGCGGACAAACGCCACCTCCGCCGCCAAAGTGCGGGCAAACGCCTCCGCACGCGCCCCGGTGCTCGCCGTGCCGCTGGTCCCGCTGCTGCCGCGCGGCGCGCCCTTCTGGGTCTCAAACGCGTCTGCGCACGCTGGGGCACCGAACAGGACGGGCCCAGGTGCGTAGTACCGCGAGCATGCTGCGAATCGAATCCAGGAGCTGGGCTAGGGAATTGAAAGCATGAATAAAGCACGGGGCTTGCACACCGCGTTGCGCTTATGCACATGTCGGGTATATATGCCCGCTGTGTACGTGCACACCCAAACCGTTTACTCTGTCGACACACGTCAGTGCTCGCAGTCTGATACCATGGGGCTCCACCTGAAAGTTGTCTGCATACTCGCGTGCTCACTGCAACCTATCGCCGCCTTTGCGCCCTCGCGCCGCCGCGCGAGTGCTGTGCCTGCGCATGCCGTGCCTTTCGCGTATTCTACAGCCGCACACGCTGGGAGCGCGTTCAAGCGAACGCTCCAGCCCGCTACTGTACTTTCGCTCATGACGACGCAGGCAGTACTGTTGCTGTCCGTCTTAACAAAAAGCGAGTTCGGTGTGGAGGTCCATATCGCGGACTTGTTCTCATTCGAGAAAGTCTTTTTGCGTCTCTCAGTGGGCTTGTGCAGTGCTTTCTTCAACAAGATGTTGAATATGGGCAAGACAGGTGCCTTTGTGGTTGTGCAGGTCGTGCTTGCAGCCTTCGTGGTTTGCGCGAGCAGTAACCTGCCTGTTGTCTTTACATTCCAAGCTGTATTCGAGCGCGCCTGTGTTTACACGACAGCGTTGCATGTGCCCGCTCTGCTGAAGCAGGCAAAGAGAGTTGCGGACCGAGTGGGTGTGTACGTGCGCACACTGCGCAAGTACCTTTCCCCATACCCCGCCTTTGCGTAATGGCTTATGCATAGTCGATTACGCGTGTACAATAAAGAAGCAATCCCAAAAAGCTTGTACAAAGTGTATAAATGCAGATGCGTTCTGCGCGTTGCACATGCAGGCGTGTTTTCAGGAGTTGAGTGTGGAAAATACCCCGTTGCAGCTGCGCGACGAGACGCTGGCGCTGGCCCGTGTTTTGAAACTGCCGTGCAGAGATGTACTCAAGCTTTGCTCACCATGCTCGCAAAAAATGAATACAAATGAACAGCACAAACCACCCGTGCAGCCCATGCAAAAGCACTGGCTCCGCCGGCGGCTCATGCATGTATCAGGCGGCAAGCTGTGTTCATATTTGCCAAAAATAAAACCGGCGGCATCACAGAAGCAGCTATATGTGCGAAGGCCCGGCGAACTTGTGAGCAGCCGGACATACTGATGCACGCGGCATGCGCTCCCGGGCACCGTTTGCAGGCACCGCTAGCCGCCCACAGCGTTGGGCCGTTTGCACTTGGCTCGCGCCCTGCACACAAAAACTGGCAGCGGCTTGCTGCAGCCTTGCAAAGTGCACTGGAGGTCTTCCGCACGCGCACGGTGTACTCGTACTTGGTCGCGAAAGCGGATTATGGTGCGGCGGCCGTGAAGTACCGGGTTCTTACGGACGTACTTTACGGACACGATCATGTTTCTGCATGCCAAGGCTAAAGCTCGTGCACACATTGGTGATTTTTATAAACGCCAGACAAGCACAAAGACAGGAGCGCCCGGCATGCAGCTTGACCAGCTGCTTGCGCACGGCGACGTGCTGGCGTGCTGCATGCCGTTTCTGCAGTGCACAGACGTCGCGCGGCTGCGGCGCTGCTGCCGGAAGCTCAGCGAGCGCGCCTGTGCCCTCGACTCGCAGCACTGGCTGGATTTCGCACACTACGCCAACGCCGTATACGTGATGCATGCGATGCGGCGCGCGATCTGCGCGCACGAGCACGGGCACGCGTGCGCGCTCTTCTGCGCGCTGCACGAGCGCTGCGTGCTCATGACGGGCTCCGACGCCTTTTTCTTTGGGCTCGTGTGCCACCCGCTCGACGAGCCGCACTCGCTGCTGACCAGCGCGATGCGAGCGCGCAACTACGCCTGTGTCGTCGTGCTCTCGGACATGCTGAGCCAGATGCACACCGACATAGGGAGTGTTCCAGACTTTCTTGCGATTGCTCATGCTTCGTGCTGCTGAGTAGAGACGCGCGTAAACATGTTTTATTCCGAATAAACACAACTTGAAACTAAAGCTGATGTGTTGAAAAAATGTTCGCTCAGCGGTCTTCACCGTCTTGCTCATCTTGTTCAACAGTCATAGAAGTGTTCATTTCTTTTTGTCCGGCTGCATCGACGCAGGACGATGCAACTGTATAGTTTGGATCGTCATGGCATGGTCAGGAACGGTATTGTAATAGGCGCGCAAGGCCGCTCCCAGATCTTCGGAGCTGTTGATGTTCGTTTGCTGAACGAACGGCTTGACCGTTTGTCCGTTGTCCACAGACATGCAGGTCGCAGACAGGTAGCTGGTAGGCAGCTTGTTCTCCGCTTTCTGCTGTTCTTTAGTGTTGCATGGTTCGCCCATGTTTCGCTGATGTGGCCAGTAGTGTGATTACCAGTCGCTTATATGGACGGAAAAATCTATTTCCGGCGAATTTCAGACACAAACGCCGATTTCCGCACGCCCGCCAGTATTGCATCAAAGACCCTGCTCAATGTGTACAGGGCTGCGGCAGGAATTCGAGCTCGATCTATTTCCGGCGAATTTCACACGCAAACGCCGATTTCCGCACGGGAGGCTGTGCGTTGTCGTCGTGCCTTGAACATAAATGCGAGTACAGGCTGGCACCCACCGCGCTCTAAGCGTGAGCACGTTGTTGACGTGCGTTCTTGACTCTTCCGCAGCATGCCGCGTCGGTGCACTTGCTGGCATGCGTGCCTCAGTGTGTCTGCACCGCCCCGAGGCACGGCACCAGCCGCACCGCGTGCATGTTCGGATAGTGCGGCAGCGCGAGCGCGCACAGCAGCGCGAGCGCGTGGTCGTCGAGCTCCAAGCACACCTCCCCTGGCGTCTTTTTCGCACCGGCTTTCAGTGTCTTGGCCTGCGCCGGCGCGGTTTCCAAGGTCGCGACCAGATCCTGCATGCCAAACTCAGTCTGTGCTCCCCCGTACGCACGCGTCTCCACCGCGACGCCCTTGATGCGGGGTGTCGCGAGTTCGTCGTCGACTGCCTCCGCGGCGTCGCAGTGCACGGGCATGTACGCGAGCGGGTGGCACGGGAGCAGCACGGTCGGCAGCCCGTTCGGGTACTGCTTGCCGAAGACGAGCGGCTCGCCGTGCCGGTCGCACGCCTCGAGGAGCGCGCACACGCGCGCGGGCAGGCGAGTCGAGAGCTGCTGCACGCCGTACAGGATATCGTGGATGCGGAGCGCGGGGAGCATCCCGGTCTCGGCCTCGACTGCCTGCACGTCGCCCGCACACGCTGCGCGCACGTTGACCGCCGGGAAGAGCATGAGCTCGCGCGAGGCGTGCTCGGGCAGCGCCGGGCCCTCGCACTCGTGCAGGCGCAGCGTCGCGGCGGGCTCCGGCGTGAACACGGCAAAACCCTGCGCGCCGCCGATCTCGAGCACCAGCGGGCCAAAGCCGGCGTGCGCGTCGACGCACCCGCGCAGGTGCCGCGCCACCCGCTCGGTCCTCGGCGCCGGGCGCGCGGCCCCGAGCGGCGCCGCGTCGTTGAGCTCGGGCGCGCGCACGTCGCACGTGTACAGGTCCTCGAGCAGCACCTCAAAGTCGGCGCGCGCCACGCGCCAGCCTGCGTCGCCGGCCGGCGCCAGCCGGTCGTGCTCGGTGTCCACCTGCAGCCCGAGCGCCTCGGCCGCGCGCGCGAGGAGGCGGCAGCGGTTGCGGTGGTTCATCTGCCGCAGGAACCAGCACTCCTTGCTGTCTGCGTACTCGCACGCCGAGGCGTCGGCGCAGAGGTCGTTTTTGAGCGCCATCACCAGCGGGCCCGCGAGCTCTGGGAGGCCCGAGCGGCACGCGAGGTAAAAGGCCGGCTCCGTCGCGCCCAGCTGCTGCACGAGCGCGACGTAGCCCGTGAGCCGCGGCTCCCACGCCGCGCCGTCGCGCAGCGCGCAGTCGGCCGCGGGCTGCTCCGCGCCGTCGAGCTTGCACTGGTACATGGCATAGTAGTTGTGCTCGCCGAGCTGCGCGTCCTGCATCATGTGCCCGTACCCGGCGCGCGCGTCCGCGCGCGCGGCCTCCTGCGCCTGCCACCAGAAATCGGTGTCCATTTGCGCACAGGGCAGCAAGTCGCTCAGGGTGCGCGAGCCCCACGCGCGCGCGCGCTCGGCCTCGTTGAACCGCGCCAGCGTGCGCAGCATGTCGCCGCGGCGGCTCTCGAGCGCTGCGCGGACGCCCCCGGGCGCGGAACAACGCACAAAGGTGATGCCCTCGAACAGCGCCTCGGTCGGCTGCAGGTACTGCACGCGGATGTCTCCGCCGAGCTCCGTCGCATACCCAGTCATGCCCCCAGGGACCTTGTGGAGGTTGGGCGCGGCGAAGACGCGCGCTGAGCTCGGGCGCCCGTCTGCTCCGTTGCACCACATGCCGCCCATCGCGTTGAGCAGCGTCTGCTGCTCGGCGAGTGTGGCCAGCGTGTCGGTGCTACGCGCGTGCAGCAGTCCAAAGATATCCAGACCTGAGTGTCCGTCGCTGTACATGTCTGCCTGGTCGCGATGTGCGAATGCTCGCACATATATCACTCCTTCGCGGCACTATAAAACCACGAGAGTGAAAAGGCACCATGAGGTTTGTCCACGACAGATGTAATCAATGCATTTTTAGTATGCCTTTGTTCCGACACGCGCACATATGTTTTAGCTTGCTCTATTTGCTCTGCATTTGAGTTATGTCGACGAGTGCCTGGACGACATCACAGCGCCGCTGCTGCAGCGCGCTACACAAGGCGGCGCGCAGGTGCTCAAGTCTTGATACTTTTATTACGATGTCGCGACTGCAGGGCGGCCGCTGCACAACATGACGCCGAGCGCAGGTGCTCAGGTCTTGATACTTTTATTACGATTTGGCAACTGCAGGGCGGGCGCTGCGCAACATGACGCGGCCCCACTGCGGCACGCAGGTGCTTGAAGTCTTGATACGTGTCATTACGCCTTGGCGTCTCGATGGCCAGCCCTAGGGCATCGGGTGGGCATGCTTTCAAGTCCGTCTTGGCGCGAGGGCGGCGGCGCAGAAATGTGCCAATCTTTTGCATGCTTGCAATGACCCTTGTGAGCAAATAATCACACTGTCTTGGCTGTTTGAGGTTTTCTTTGAACTCCCTGGATTTACCCGCATTCTTTGTAGATTTAAATGAGGGGAAGACGCCTACCATGCGCGCTTCTA
>Ga0209666_1001460_pt1 | contig 18120 bp, 9 predicted proteins | sample SaaInlV_125m_DNA_FD_184679 | JGI IMG/M metagenome (GOLD analysis project Ga0209666, IMG submission 184679) | Marine microbial communities from expanding oxygen minimum zones in the Saanich Inlet - Saanich Inlet SI037_S3LV_10m_DNA (SPAdes)... | ecosystem: Environmental > Aquatic > Marine >...
TTATAACCAAATTTGAATACACGCATTCCATATCCAACATACCTGTCGGTTTTTGCATGAGCTAAACAATTGTCTGCCGCTTTGTTCGCATTGCACCAATCAGAGTTGAATGTCCAAAACTTGTGGTAACAATTTGACTGTGAGGTACATGTGCGGGGAGGCGATGGTCTCGCGGGGTCGTTGAAGACCTGTGGCTGAGAATCAATAAAAAGCTTTACCGTATCCGTAGTGTTAGTACGAACCAACTCGTAGGTACCGAGCGTCAGATGTGTAATACCATCCGAGTTCATGTTACACGTGTATCCGGGGTTGCATTGGCAGAGAGTGTTTTCTGCATTGCTGGTTGAGTGGTTCAGACAACTCACACAAAAGGGAGACCCAGACCCAGACGCAGTTCCGTCCGCACAAGCCGTACAAACAGTCGAATCCGACTCGCTCGAAAACGTGCCGGGTTCACATGGCGCACACAACTTATGCGTGATCGTCCCATTGTACGAAAAGTTGCGCGAGATGTAGTGACCGGGGGTGCAAGTCGGCTGACACAGACTCTGCGACCACGAAGCGGGATGCAGAGATGTAGTGTTTTCGGGACACGACATGCAAGTTAGGGTGTCACTGAGATTGGACCACGTTCCTACCGGGCATGGGTAGCACGATCCAGGCACGCTGTATGTGTTTGAGCAGTCGTGATTGCGATCAAGCACCATGAAAAACGACTCATCGGAATCTGAATTGCCGAAACCCCAATATTGAGCACCTTCATTGGTGCGGGCACTGGTGTCGGGACTACTATGGTTATATAGACGACAGTCTGACGTGGCACCACTCTGGTGTTTTTCTTGCACCAAAAACGAGATGCATCTTGCATCCTCTACACACTTTATCGCGCAAGAATGAATGAGTGATTTGCCAGTCAAAATCCAACTTGAATCGGTACTATAAAACACAATTAACTGATAGGCTGCATTCGGCTTGTACCAGACTGCGGAGTTCTGATACCACGAACTGTATGCATGCCTCACTCCATTCACCTCCACCTCGCTACACTTGCTCTCCTCTACTGCATTGTGATCAAGAAGTCGGCGACTTGCGGGGGCGTCGTCCATCCAGTACAACCCAGGACCGCATGGCCGTGTATTCACACTACAAGCCGCGATGTTTTGTGCTCCATTCGATACGGTCGTATTTGGCGCGGGGCATTGTTTGCATACCAGGGACCCGGTCGTGTTTGCGTACGTGCCCCGCGGACACGGGTCACACTCAGACGATGAATAATTACTAGCATATGATCCCAGCGCACATGCGGTACATCCAGTTGCGTTGTTCTGGTCGGAATAAGATCCAGGCAAGCAAGCAGCACAGGTGCCATTTGACATTCGATAGAACCCGGGCCTACATACGTCACAAAACGTGCCCCCTTGTGTAGAGGTCGTTGTTGCATCTGGACAAGGAGAACACGTCGACGCATTGGTCTCTGCCGAAAAGGTTCCGACTTCGCACAGTGTACACACACCTGTGATTGGATCCGTTGAATATCCAGTAGGGCAGAAGCAGTCGATGGCAGAATACACAACCGGCTGAAATGTGTCAGGATCGCTGCGAAATAGTTTGTCGCCACTCACCAAGATAGCACTGACTTGTTCGGGGAAGTGGTAGATTTGATGCACACTGTGGAAAGTCGTGAGATACCACCAGCTCGTCAACCAACCAGCTATCGAAACCCGGAAGGAGTGCTGTGAAACACTCATGGTGTCCTTGTCCTGGATGTAAGCCCTGAAAAGATAAGCAGGGCATGTGTTCATGTAATTCTTCGTCGTGCCCTGGTGTTGGATGATGTTAACCGAGTTGCCGTCGCATTGGCGTTCTGGGCTAGTTGGGTGATCTCCTGTCTTCACAACACAGGGATAATTTGTGAACAACTCTCCAGACATACTGGCGGGGTCCGCATCCGACGCAATACAGCTCGGCCAGTCTTCGACCGTTGAAAAGCTCGGAAACAAATCAGAGGTGAGGAAGGCAACCTGTCCACCAGTGGCTTTCCAGTAATACGTATTAACATCCGAGGCATAGTCTGAAAGAGGCATTGAAAATGTCAACTTCGGGTTTGTGCTTTCCATGTGTACACTCATGGCACCACTGGGACAAGCAGTACAGTCGCCGTTTGGCTCCACGACATATCCCTCAGCACAGAGACAATCGGAAATGGATGTGGTTCCGATATCCGACACTGCGTTTGGTGGACAGGACTTGCACTCGGCGGGAGTGTCAACGCCTGTGCACGATTGATCCATGTCCTGGAAAAGGGCGTAGGTACCTGAGCTAGTCGGCGTGAAACACTGGTCAAGTTTACCATTACAATATGCCTTGAAACAGTTGCCCACTGCTTTATCGTCAGCACCCCAGTCTTCAAAGGCTGCAAAATTACATAGAGGATCGGATCCACACTCACCCATACATTGGGCACGAGTAAGACTCTCTGCAAACGTGACCTGCACCCCAGTCTCTGTAAAAATTCCTGTCCTGCCTTCAACGTCTCCGTGCATATGCACCCTCGCCCCAGTGTAGACCATGCCATTGTAATCACGCTCCACTGGAACATGATAATTTGTCCAGTCGCAAGCAGGCCATGCTCCACAGACCCCATCAACACTATATGAACTCGTGTATGGAAAACTACCAGGTCTGTCTCGCATACATACCCCATCCTGAAGACATCGACCCCATCCACAAGAACCATTTGCTAGTACAGGTAGTGGATCGCAAAATGCAGGAGGTGTTGTACACACTTCCTGTGTTGCCGGTGAATAGTAGGTATCAGCCCCACAAGTCTGTGGAGTTCCAGAGGCCGCAAGACTGTAGTCACTTTCTGTCACACCCGTGCCATCGGAGCATGTGGTTGTGCCATCCCACGCGGCCAGATTACTCCACCCCCCAGCAATACCAGCCTCGAGAGACCCAAACATCTGTGTCCATTCAGTGGAATCAACACAGTCTCCGTATCCCGAGAAAAATTCCGCGAAGGTTGGCGTGGGACATGGGGCGTTCCTGGTGAAATTGTATGCACCCTCTCTATCGGGGTCTTCTTCACCATTGTTTTTTTGGTATCCATCGTAATTTTGGTATGCTGATAGCAATTCACAATTATCGGGCAGATAGTTGGAATTATAGAGAGTGCACTGACCAACTGAAGAACCCGGATGATCAGTGAAGGTTTGAAAAAAAACACAGTTTGTATTTGCTGCACACAGTCGTGCACATGCCATTGCATGATTTTCACCCTCCAATATTTCATATGGAGGAGTTGTTGCAGCATTATAGTAGGCAATCTCATCATCGAATGGTGGTTTGCATTCCTTGTCCACATAATACCAACTATGTTCACCATACGGCATACACCCAGACTGAAGAAAAGACTCGTCGTGTGTAAGCAGCTTACGTCGCGTCGAGGTAGTCGGCTGCAGAGCCCTCTTTCGAACTACAGCCTCGGCTGCCTCGTGGACGAGTCTTTTTGAATACTGTACGTCTGGTGTTGTTACTGGACTACTTGTCAGAGGCCAAAATCCCACAACACCCCGCACCATCACCACGATACATAACATGCTCAAGCTTGGATGTAACCATCTATACAAGAACTGCATTACCAGAAACACAAACATCTCAAATATGAAAGCTTTGTTTATTAATAACTTTCACCAACAGCCTGGAAACCTCGACCACAGACACAGTCGTCTGGTGAGGTGCTCACTGACGATACAGTTGAATGCCCGTATGAACAGTTTCTACATGCCGAATTACCCACATATTCTTTATAGAAGCCCCAGCCACATGCCTCACATTCATCATTTTTCAGAAACCTTCCCATGTCACATAGGCAGTCGGCACTGGATGTACTGGCAACCTGACGAGTGGTAGAAAAAAAACGAAAATCTTCACACAAGTCGCATGACTCCGTATTTGATAGCTCTGTTTTAAATTTTGCAACCTCACATGGTAAGCACTCTGTCGATCCTATTGCTGCATAGTATCCCGGAAGACATAGACACTGTGATTCTGCAGTCGAATTGAGTGTTTCCGTCGCAGAGTTGGCATGACACATCGTGCACGATCCATCTGCCCAGTCTGCTTTGAAGTATCTGTTTCCACAGGCCTCGCAAGACCCACCCGATCCAGCAAATCCTTCGTACCCAGGAAGACATAGACAATCTGCTATACTTGTGCTTCCGGGACTCGAGCTTGAATAATCAACGCATTGATGAAATTCCAAACCATCAGTATAAAAACCGGATAATGCCGTGCAGTTAGAGAATGAATCCCCACCACCAAGAGACGTTGAACCTACAGGACACTGTACAGACACGCCACCTTGCATGTAGTACCCCACTGCAGCGAGACATTGTGATATGTCAGTACTAAATGACTTTGCTTCTGTATTGACCGGGCATTTGCTGCATTCACTGCCCGACCAGAAGCTGCTCGCATTACATGATTCGCATTGGTTGTTAGAGTTCTTCCATCCTCCGATGCAATTACATTCTTCGATACTTCCACTCCCCTCCAAAGACGTCGAATGTTCTGGACAGTTGTATTTCGTTTGCCCAGAACAATATACACCAGCCTCGCAAATTTCGCATTCATCGGTAGAGTTTAGATAGTATCCAGGCGCACACACACACGGTGGATTCGCAGCAATATGCTCAGGTGTGGAACAAATACAATCAATCTGAGATGTGCTCGCTAGTGGTGATGTAGTTTTGTAGGGACATTGGAGACACGACACAATCGAATAATCTGCGCCTTCAGCGGCTGTATATGTGCGATATGTACCAGGGGCACATGGAAGAAATGAAACCCTGCCCACTTCATAGTAACCAGCATCTGCTATACAATCCAAATCGAATGCACTTCCAGTCGTGACTGTTGTTCCACCCACAGGGCAGTCCTGGCATGGCTGGCCACTAAATGCAAAGATTTGGTATTTTCCACGAGGACAGGCAGAACATAGCGAGTCTGGGCTGCTGGTGGGTGAAGTGTATCCGGGTTGACACTCGCATTGCTGACGGCTTGTTGCCACTCCACCCCCTGAAACAAACGTAGTCTGAAATGGCCCACATTGTGTGCAGGGCTCATCTGAAATAGTTTCTTTGTATTTACCAGCGATACACCCCACACACTGACCATTCCATGGCTCGTAGCCCGCATTACAGACACATTGCACCGCAGCCGTTCCAGACCACTGTCCAGGAAGTGGACAATATTGGCATTGATCACCCCTGTCATAATTACCGGGATAACTGCTGTAAGTGCCCGGCCAACAAGGCCAACATCCATTCTGTAATTCTCCTTCATACCCAGCCGGGCATAGGCAATCAGATCCACCGGTGCTTCCAGTGCTTTCGGTTGTCATCGTATGTCCCTGGACATCGATACACTTAGTACACGAACCAGTACCAGGCAAAGTTTTGTAAGACCCTATGGGGCAAAGATCACATCCAGATGTGGTTGCAGAAGGCTGGGCACCCGCAATACATGCACAAAAACCACCATATGGAGTTACAAAGTATTTCATGTTTGCATCACACTCCAGGCACGCACTTTGCCCAGAATCAGGTTGATATTTTCCAGATTCACAATCATGGCAAAATATGTCCAGCTCATTCGCATGAAAAAAAGCAACATCGTAGTATTTTCCCGGCGTGCACTGAGTACATATAGAGGCTGCTCCAACTCCATATACTGGATTGCCTTCATACCCAGGGGGACATCTAACATCGCAATCACTTAAGGTTCTACCCCTTTCGTCACTCCATTTACCAACAGGACAATCAATACAAAAAGATTCATCTGTATAAAAATTTGACTTGTAGGTACCTTCTCTACATGGTACACAATTTCCACTACCATCTGCGTATGTTCCCCAATCACAATTAGTCTGACCCTGTATCCGTACAACAAACAGAAGCATGATAAAGCACCGCTGCGTTACACGTTCACTTAGGCTCTGAAATACACAAAACGAATGATAGTTTATTGCAAATGAATTAAGAACTCATTCCGAATATGCGTCGGAATGTGGTCGGCTCGGTGGCCTCGACATCTACCTGCACAAATTCCGCGTCCACTTCGGTTTCGTTGGGGTCTTTGGCGTCCAAAGTACTGATACTACTAATACTCGAGTCGTCTTTGAACTTGTAGTAGTCGATGTCGCGCTCCAGCTCGGCTACACGGCAGTTGCTCTCCGACAATACCGTTAGTGTTTCTGCGTGGAGTTTCTGGAAGTATTCGAGTTCCTCCTGTAGGCGAGAATTGCGCACACAGAGTGCTTGGAATTCATTGTGGAGTCTGCGAAGTTCTGCGTTTTTGTTATCAATGACTGTTCCCAGATGTCCTCCTCGCAGGCACTTCAGTTGTGCTTGTAGACTCTCGATGCGCTTTATAAAAAAATTCCTCTCACACACAGTTAATATTGTTCTCGTCTATTTTCTATTTAAATAACAACGCACCAATAATGAAATATTGCGTGGGTATTGATACTAACGTTTTGTGTGTGTGCAGATCGGCACGACCAAAGGAACTGGAGGCGACGTGTTGATTCTAGAAGAGGCCGCGTACTGTGACGAGGGGTTCTTCTATGAAACGTCTCGACCCACCCATTCTCTAATTTAGGATATATTTGATGCTTCCTTTGTTACATCCACCCCAATTTGATGTTTGCGAATGGCAATTGGCGCAGAGATAACGCAAATTATCCAAACTGTCTGGATCGGGGCAATTTCTACCACTGATATGGTCAACTTGTAGTAGCAATGGCTTGCCTTGCCACAACCATATGCCGTGTTCTTGTTGCATATTAGCACATTGGCACTCCTCGCATACGTATTCACGACCAGCATCCTGCAATTCTCGACGTAACTCTCTAGTATGTCTGCGTGCAATCAATTTATTGCTCGGTAGTCGTTGGCGTGCTCCATACTGATTATTTTTTCTACATAGATGGCTGATGTTGAGTTGAAGTAGTTGCGCTCTTTTTTTGATTGGTTTGTAATCGATAGATACTCTTGTTGGATGTAAAGATTTGCAGTCACATTTAGCAGCTAATTCAAACCATGTTTCACAGGAGGATACAAGCGATGTGAATTGATCATCAGAAATTTTCCACAGAGCCTTAGTATTATCAACATGCCTGGCCATTATTCGATACTCATAGCGCTTTAGTATTATCAACATGCCTGGCCATTATTCGATACTGATTTTGTGTTTTTATGGCAGGGTTGCTCCTATCTTATCAGTTGGAAACGCAAGTCTCGTCGCCATCAGCACCCTCACCTCGGAGATTAACTTCTACACGCGTCTCATCAAGATGCTCGACCCCGCCACGGGCCGACCCCTCTTTGTCTGCCGATGCATCGAGCTCTGTTGTGAGGCATGTAAAGAAAACGGCCGCGCGCACGAGTGCAACCACCTTCTGCATCTCGTGCCGCGCTGGCAGAGTGAGGAACGGCATCGCAAGCTTAAAATTATGATGCAAGACAGGCCAGATTTAATTCAATCTGAGCTCGCAGGCCTAGCCTTCGATTCTCTTCAGCAGGTCTTCCGCAAGGCAGACATCGCAGCGATGTTTGAAGCCGAACCTCCGTCTCTTGAGATGGACACTACGATATGGATGGTCATTGATCCCGCGGGAGGTGGCCCGCAGAGTGACTATGCCGTCGTCACCATATGCCGGTATCGCGGAATCATTACGGTGAGTCATGCAATGAGATAGTTGTCCATGCACTTGTCCACAAAGTCAACCACTGTTTCTTTTTCGTTGGTGAAAAACAGAGGTACGCGCTCGTTGCGAAGGTCGAGCATAAACCGCGTCAGCTTGGCATGATTGTTTGTAACCTCCATTTCCATGATTGTATTTTTCAAATCAGCGTCCACATTCAACAATAGAAAAAACACAGCGAGATTCTGTATGTGTGTACTTCTGCTCAGACGCGCTCGAAGCGTATGAATCTGTGTGGGCTCGCAGCCCCCATAGAAATGCTGCTGTATACTACTCAAAGACTTTGCTATCACCTCTTTTAAGAAATCTCTATATTCATCCTGCTGCAAAAAATATATGATGTTATGAGTGCATGCTGTGCTTTCTGATGAGCAGGTGTTGGGTATTGACGTACTACAGGGTTGCAAAGGTATGAAGCAGTGAAAATATATTCAAGTTTATTTATATTTGCGTTTGTTCTCTTCTCTGAGATAATCTGTAACACTTTGTGTCTTGACACTGAAGTCAATCGGCCCCACTCCCATCCCAATCGCGAGTTCGTTGGCGCGTCTGATGCCTTCCAACTGCTCTAAAAAACTATCGGCATTTTCGAATAATAGTTCGTGTTCTTTGTAGGGGCATCCGAGGCTTTTTGCCAGACGCTCTGCGGCTACAGCCTTTTCACTGCTAAAAAAATATAACATATTACCCCTCAGAGGTGCTTTTTCATGCTCTCAAGCAACTAAGTTATGTTTGTAATATTTACTGACACTTCTACCCCTAACAGAGCCCGAGAAGCAGTTCGCACTCGTCGAGAGGCACATCGACCGCCTGCGCGAGCACCCGATGCTGCGCCAGTCGCTCGTCGTCATCATGGTGGAAAGGAACCTCGGCTTCGAGGCCGAGCACCACCACCGCGCGCTACAGGGCCTTCCCGGGACCCGCCACCGCGTGGACCACACGGCCCAGCGCTACGGCATCCTCACCACCGAGGAGATCAAGCACGCCATGTGCACCCTCCTTGACAACATGCTGCGCGAACGACGCGTGAGCATTCTGCCGGAGCTCTTTTCCGAGCGCCCCTCCGAGAACGCCGCGCGCCTCCGCGAGCAGATGCACATCTACTCCCTGCAGTTCAAGCAGGCCGCCAACAACTTCGGCAAGACGCGCGTCACGCTCAACGGCAAGGTCGGCGGCATGAAGGACGACGTCGTCATCGCACTGCAGCTCGCGATCTACTACTCCTCGAGTGAAAAGATGTATGTGTGAGACCCGCGTGGTAAAATTACGATTTGTGTTTCTGTTGGCGGAAAAAATCAAACGCTTCCAGTTCGATCAGATGTGTGGTAAATCCCCCAAACTGTTGTTCGATGTCTTTTTTTAGAGTTTTTTGTAGTTCTTTATACTGTCTCATTTTACTTTCTTCCAATGAATGTGTATCAGGATTAAGCGTCAAAAAGTTGTCAGAGAATCTTCTATGCTCTTTGAGATTTTTGGCTCTCTCAACCAACATCTCAATACAACGATTAAAGAACGTTCGTGTCTCATTATGCATCAATTTTTTTCGCTGTAAATACGGAATAATTTCTTTTGTTATGGTATGATGTATGAACGCAGAGTTGTTGATCTCAAAAAACATAGGGTTGTCCTGGTTTCTGTCTGTTAACTGGTAAGCTCTCCTAAAATCCTTGTCAACCTCTTTGAGATCTGTTTCAAATTGACGTATTGGCCCAACTATATTCCCTGAAGCGTCCCATTTATTTGTTTCTGATGACTCCAGTGTACCCATACATTGTCTAATCAATTGTAGTTGTTGCTGTGCTGATTTACCAACTGGTTTGAAGTAATTTTCTCCACTCTTGACATAGTAGTTACTACTCAATACAAAAACTATCCATGGTTCAATTCCAAACGCGTCAAATTCTGTTTCTGTGAATTCTCTTTTTTGCTGCAAAGCTGTACTTAGCTTGTCATTTTTCAATTCCTTTCCACTCTTCGGTTTTTTATTGCCAATCTTCTCCCACCCCAATCCAACATTTCGTGATCTCACCCGCAACAGTTGTTCTTGGGTCGATTGTAATTGGACATATAAAGCGTGATACTTCTTTGGCAAATCTTCAAGTATGCTTGTTATTAACCTTACGACGTATTCGCCTGACATATATTCTAACATGCATAACTTTATCAGCGTGTTTTGTGGCTGATTATTATCTTTGCCAGTTTCGATAAGATTGTTGCAGTAAAATTCCACTATATCCCTGCACTCTTCTGCTTTAGCTTTAAACGATTTCAAATCCGATTTCAATAATTCTATAGCGTCTTCGGATATTTCGACTCTAAACCTTTGGCGATTATTCTTCCTGATAATATCCCATAATTCCGTGCATTGTTTGCATATTTCTGTCAGATCATCTGAAAACTTCTTTGCATTCATAACAAGTGTGTTTAACTTTCCGTTTATAATATCCATATTGCCCTCTTCGGGTAGCATTCTCTTTATTTCTTCTTTTCTTGTCTCATTTTTTGTTTCGGCCAGTTCCTTGCGTAGTTGCTTTTCGGTCACGTATTTAAATTGCTTTCTCAACTCGTAGAAAAAAGTACGCCCCAAACCTTCGTATATCAGTCGGCGAGGTAGTTCCAAAATTCTAGTCGACAACTCACATGTTTCAAAAACCGGTTTGAGAATCTCCATACAGTTTCCAAACGTGATAGTTTTCATTGAACTTTGATGTCCACTGAATTCCAGTGCCTCTCTCCATGGATTTTTGGTATTTTTGTTTTCAGTGGAATATAGTATAGTATCGGAAATTCCGTGTAATTTTTCGCGAATCATTTGCACGACATCATCGGAAATTTCATTTTCCCCGTCTTTGTTCAATTTCTGTTCGAGACTTTCTTCGCTGAATAACTTGACGAGAGATTCGGTATTCGAGTATATTTCCTCTGCAAGACCAATAAATGTCATAATTTCCTGCTGTCGTTCCTCTGAAGTCTGAGGACCACCCAGAATAACTGCTTGAGACAGCGAATCTCCAGCTTCGGGGATTTTGTTTTCTATCCACTTCATCATGGTTTGATAATATTCTTGCATCTCTATACCGACATCTCTTTTCATCATTTCCAGAAACATGTATCTAAAACATTGGTGCATGTCGTTTTCGTCTTTAAAATCAACCCAGTAGTTTACATGGTCAATTTGGTCTTCAACTTCACTCTTTGTAATGAGAGCCAATGCTTTGTGTTTTGCCCAATGTAGACATTGTTTTTTATAAAGCAAAAATAGTTGATGCCCATGCTTGTAATCTGGTTTGATTGTTTTTCCAGAGAGGCCTGGCAGCTGTTTAAACATATATTCGAAAACAGGCCCGACTCTGCTGTACATGAAGGTGAGAATATCCGCATCACCCCCCAAGAAGGTACTACTTGCGCGGCTCGTATCCCACAATTGCGTTTCGTTTCGGTTGCGAATCAGAACATACAAGCTCCACATACTACCCATGATTGTTGCCTCAGAGTCTCCATTTCTGGCGGAGGGCACGGTGAGCGACCTCCAGCCTTGGATTGCCCGAGATACCCAAAAAATGGCTGAAGAATCGTCACCACCCTCTTTGTCATCATCCTCTTCGTCATCACCCTCTTTCAATGTCTCGTTTTCAGACTCAGAAACACCAAATTCCACTTGCATTTTAACCAAAATGGAGAGGATTTTGTTATACACTGCAAGTCGGAATACCCAATTTAAGCCAAATATACTTTCAAATTCTTTCCATACAGGATCTTCTTTACAAACGTCGGCATTTGCTTTCTCTTTCCAGAACACGTACAATAAATTCGCAGCCTCGTTCACATATTCCTTTTGTCGGTTTTTTTCAAGTGATGTAGTCTTCTTAAATTCTAACAGAACTGCATCTGTCAGTTGGTAGAGACCCCGCATGTTCTTGTTCTGCATGACCCAATTTGGGCTCATTGATTCGAGGAGTTTTTCGATGTTTGATTTGGTAATCTCATTGCACATATCGTCGAAAGACTTCGCCTCTGTATCTGCGAGTGCCCAGCTTTCATAAATATCTTGAATTCCAATCTCTGTTTTTTCAAATAGATCAATAGAATCCAGGACCCTTATCAAATGCCGCCGTTTTGTCTGCACGTGTTTTTGATGGATTTCCGCGATTCTTGCCTCTTCAAGTGATTTCTGTGCTTCTTGTTTCATTTTCAAAAGTTCTTCTTCAGTTGGTTCTTCTGTATTTGTTTTTTTCTCTTCTGGAATCTCTTCCTCTTCTGGCGTTTTTCCCTCTTCTGGATTATCTTCGTCTTCTGAATCTGCAATTGCTGGCTCTTCGGGAATATTTTCGTTTGCTGGAGTTTGGCCGTCTTCCGACGTCCCTGGGTTATTTTGAGTCGTTGTATAGCATGCTTTTTCCGATTTGCTCATTGGTATTTGAATTGCTCTTAATCGCTTAGCTTGAGCCTTGTTTTCTTTTTGATCTTCGTCTTCTTCTTCATCTTCGTCTTCTTCTTCATTTGCTTCACCAGTGGAAGCTTTATTTTCCCCGCCACCAACACCCTCCTCGCCTCCCTCGCCTCCCTCGCCTTCCTCGCCTCCCTCGCCTCCCTCGCCTCCCTCGCCTTCCTCGCCTCCCTCGCCTTCGTTACCTTCCTGTCGGGTAGCATCCACACGTTGTATTCTTTTCTCTGTCGACTTTAGGATTGCAATATGCTTATCGACTTTTTTCTGTGCGCTGAGTTCCAGATCACACTGCCCCTTTTCGACGATACTAGAATATAGAACGTGCAAAAAATATCTCTGTTCTGATGATAAGCTTTCTATTTTTTGTTCATAGCGCTTGCCAGGGTTTCCAAACTCCATGCGTCGTGCGTTCAGGGATTGCGTTTCACTCCACACTTTCTGGGTCATTGTCCGTCTGTGTTGTACCATGACATCTAGGAGATTAACAGAATTGGTAATGGTCTGCATCCAAGGATGAACATATTCACGAAATACTTTTAGACGCGCCAAGTTATCTGCTTTATACATCGCAACCTTTTCTGTGCGAATCTTTGCTTTGAAGTTATCGATTTTTGGTTTTATGGTGGTTTGGAGGTCGTCGAAATCCCTCTTCAAATCCTCCAAACCACTGCAAACAATGACTGCAATCACATACGAGGCATTTTCGAACAAGAAGGGCAAATACTCCCCCCACGTTTGTTCATACGAGTCATAATTTTCGATGCTCCATGTATCATCGCTGTTGTTCTGTACTGTTCCCTTCAACTCCTCTGTGTCATTCTTGATATATTCGTCTCGCATTCCACGCAGAAAATCTTCGGTATTTTCAGGACATACGAAACTCAGTATGGACACAAAGAACCAATTTTGTTTTCTGATTAATGTACCAGACTTATCAACAGACCAACTGCACCGCAAATTATCTAGAAAATCATTTTTGTTTTGGTAGTTGATGAACAACTGGCTCATGTAATACGGTATAGACTGAATATTTTCGAATTCAATTCTGAAAACATAAAACCACGACTTGGCATTGGATACAACAGTGACACGATCTTCAATTTCTGTTTTGCTGAGCGCTTCTTCAACTCCCGGGTATATTTGTACGAAGAGATTATTTGCCTTGTCTAACTTTGATTTGAGTTGCTGTCGGGTTTCTTCCGCGCTCTTGAGTAGCCGCTCTCTTTGCGTCTGCTCTTTGAAAAACTCTCTGACATTCACCGTCAGATCTTGTAGCACATTACAGCGTCGCGCCGCGCACGCAAATGTCATTTTATCACCATCTGTCTTAAATTCTAGGTCTTTATTTTTGAACGCACGGAGGGATTCGGTAAACTTGTTGAGTATCATGCCCACTTCTTGATTGGATTGCAAGACGCTTGTCATGTATCCATTTACCCATTCAAACATGGAATAAGATATCGTGTCTGGGCTGTTCCATTTTGGTTTTTGCCAGACTTTAGCGTCTTTCAGTAAATCACTCAACCAGGTCTGAAAAACCGTCTCATACCACGCTTTACCCTCACCACTCTGAATCCATGTTCTTGTAGCACTGAGTAAATCTGGTGACATTTGAGAACAACTCTTCAGCAACTCGCGCCATTTACTGTATTTCCGCAGTAATGCAGCAATCATCTCTAGGTCCCATGTTTTGATTTCAACACTCTTCAGGTTTAATTCTATCAGGGTCATGTTGCAAAACAAAGACTGCAGTACAAACACATACTGCACAATGGCCCGTAGTTTGAATGGTGGAATCATCTTATTGAAGTCGATGCTTTTGAGATCCGAGAATCGTCTTTTGATAACCACATTTGTTGAATCTTTGGTGCGTTCGATGCACGTTGCGTCGTCACTGATCGTGTAGTATGTCGGACGCTCTACCCATTTGAAAACACGTGTGGTCTCGGTGTTGCGTGATTTTATGTAGATTTCTGTTCCAGTTATGTCTAGTGGTATTTGAATCTTCCGAGCTTCTTCATCCGAAAACAGAATGTTTTTTCCAATAAATTCATCATGTAATTCAATTTTTTTTGTCAAGTTTCCGTACCAGGATGCTTTGGAATATGTCGTTATAAACTGTTGGACCCTTTCAGCAGTACCGTCAGTTTCTAAGGCCCAATACTTGAAAAGTGGCGGTGTTTTAATCTGGGTATTTCTGCGAAAAAAGGGCTTATCTTTTAGTAGTTTTTCTCCAAGACCCTTTACATATTGCGTGTCCTCGATGACAAAGACCTCTTCAATTTGAACCCATGTAGGTGCTTTTCTTCCATCTGAAACATCAACTTTATAGTAATCGTTTTTAGAGATTTCGTCAGATATTCCGAGATCTTTTGCAATTTCTTCAAGCGTCCTGATCTTATTTCGATCTGGTGGTATGATGGCCCTTTTCCCCGCCTCCTCAAATCTGTAAGTCAAATCAATAAATCCGGGCATCAATACATATACATACTCTGTTTCCTCGTCAATCTCATTTGTTTGCTTGCCAGGTTCCTCGCTTTCATCGCCGGGCTCAATTGTTATGTCATTGGATTCTTTTGTTTTCTCTTCCGTTTTATTTTTATTTCCTCTATTTTTTCTTTTTGCCTTTTTGCTCCCAGACACAATATAGTCACCAACGCTGAGGTCCGATAAAAATATACCGTATTTTTCCCACATCCAATCTTCTCTTAACGTGTTACTATTAGTACTTATTGTTAATTTATCAAGATCAGCTCGTAATTTTTTTAATCCTGCAATTTCTTTGATCTCTCTTGTCTCGATTTGTAATTCTTGCAGTTTACCTTTCTCGATTTTTTCCCACCTGCCTTCTACATTCATCTTAGACTTATCAAAAAACTCTTGCAGATAGAACCCACGTCTCATCCCTTGCCATGGTAGGTCTGTATTAAACGTGTTGTCTTCGTTTCCATCTATCTTAGTGGATTTCTTCCATTTGTGCCCTTCAAGTCCAAAGTCAATGATCTGTTCGGCTGGCCATTTTTCGGCCCAGTTATCACCCAGATGTTCTTTCAAAACTACATCACTGATGCATCTGTCCTTCTTTACCATTTCGAGCCACCACGATCTGTCCCACTTCTTCTCATCAGCCAACTCTATATCCCAAGCCCATCTCACGTTATTCTGGTTGTCTCGAACCCACTTCCTTTTGAAGTTGCCCCATATCATTGCATTGGATCCCACTGTCTTGGTAAGGCCGAAATCATCAGTTGTTCCCGTGGATATCGCCACAAGCTGGTCATTGTTCCAGTAATTATCGGGGACTGCATACCACTTCGAGGTTTCAGTACCACTGCAGACACTACTGATATCGAAACATCTATTCAGTTCATCTTTCTGTATCAAGTGATCGATAGTACACACGCTGATTGGTTTGTCTGGCATGTTTTCGATTTGAAAAATCCAACCATCGTCTCCAGACTCAAAATAACTTTCGGGGATCCGTATGTAACTTTTGGGTGTGAATTGCTTCATTATATCTTGCAGATGATTCACTTCCTTTTCTGTTTCTGGAATTTTCATTTGTATCGACAGAGGATTTTTTGCATTCTGACGCCAAAGATGATCCCCATCTGATTTTTGACCATTCGCTGTCCACCTTTCAAAAACGCTTCCACTCAGTGGTTTGTCCCTGCCCTTTTTGGCGCTCACTGCTTTTAAAAACCCCTGCACATTTAAGTCGGTTGAGCTTTGAAACGAAATCCATTTATTTCCTTTCGACTGCGCGCTTTTCTCCAACAATTCCCGTATAAAATTGCCGTCCTCTCCTCCGATTTCGCCAAACCCCAATGTGTTAACATGCTTTATCTGCCACTTTCTTTTGCATACGTTTTGGAAAGAATTTTTTTGTTCCCAGCCATCATAGTTTCTCTTGGCTTCATACAACATTTCAGTCCATTTATTGCGTGCTTCTATTTCGACATCACTGGCTCCAAAAAAAAATCTGAATGCATCTGGATTTGTAAATATCTTATGGTATCTTTCCAGGTCAAACTGGCCGTGGAAAATGGTGTCGAATACGTGTCTGGTCACACTGACATCGGGGTTTCGATATGTAACTATTCCACAGATGATATCCTGCAGTTGTGCATTTATGTTCGAATAATTCAGACCGACAGTGTCTGTCAGAATGCGGCGGGCATTGGGTAACAGATTATTTTCTCGAAAACGAGTTATCGCATAGGCCATACCAAGCGTATGTGGTATATTGGCATTTTGTAGAAATAACCTGTAGAGAAGTCTGTGATTAGCCAAGAGTGCGTATGCGTCCCTGTAGGTTGGGATATCCAGAAATAACGTATTAAGATGAAATGGTATTGCATATACATGCCAGTGCGCGATGTTGTGCAGGGTTTCAACGCATGCCGTGTCCTCCATGGCAGCTACCAAAATCTGGTTGTTTTCTTCTGAGACATTCAGTGAGGAAACTTTTCTTTGCTGTGTTTGCCAGTGCCATTTAAGTTCTTTGTATCTATGCAAAAACTCTTCTTTCAAAATACCCCCGTCTTCTCCACTTCCCAACAACTCCCACCACGCGTCACCGTCTATTTTTACTGCCGGCATATTCAATAAATTGATAGGAAAGAGGCAATCAACATACATACAAGCAATCTGCAGCATTGTTTCGTCGTGGCAAAGCATATTGACGTCCTGTGCAACATCAACTCGTCGCCAGAACCTTTGTTTGGCATCTTTGATGATGTGATCTTTGTACTTGTCCATTTTGATTCCCTGATAAAGTTCTAGTATGCATATGGTATTGTTGCAATCGCTAATTTTTTTGATGATGGACTGCTCATACTCCTCTGTTTTATCATCCGACTCCAGAATCTTCTCTTCATATTGTGTCTTGTATTTTTTAATTTGGTCTTCGGAAACATTTACGGCGAAACACTGCCAACGTAAGCAAGCACTCCTAGTGCACAGCCCAATTCTATGGCCCCGAATTAGTGCTTCGAAAACTTTATTTGCGAGATCTCTAACATTTGATATTTGCATTTCTTTTTTTTCTGATAGACTTTTGATTGCATCTTCTATTTTTTTGAGGTGTCCACTTGCCCCCATCGAATCTCGCACACACGAGTCTGCAAAGTCTGACGCCTGTTGCGAGAATAAATTGAGATCTACTTCCGGGGGTTTTTTAGACTCTGTTGTTTCTTTTACCGAGTTTTTTATTTCCCCGGACATTGTTCTATGCCTAAAATACTTATATATATGCGCTGTGTTGTGTGTGTTCAACAGAAAGCATGTACGCGGATTTTCTGGAAAACAGAGGCCCCTGGGCGCTTCTCCCGCGACCATCGCGAGATTCTTCTCAAGAACGGCTGGGACCACCTCAGCCAGGAGGTGCTCATCAGCACGCCACGCCGCTTCGGTAAAACTATCAGCGTGTCCATGTTTGCGGCTGCGATGTTATTTTCTGCTCCCCGCATCGAAATCAGTATCTATTCTACGTGCAAGAGAATTTCACAGAAACTACTCCGCAACGTTCAAAAGTTTTTCATGGAAATCATCGACCAGGACTACAACAAGTTTGGCTTCAAGGTTATTCGGCAAAATATGGAGGAGATTGTTCTACAGGGGCCAGATGGCGTCAACGACGTGCGCATCGTCAATTCGTATCCGAGTAAGGTAATTTATTACCCATCACAAAAGTCGGCTCTTTTAAAATACAAGTCGGCTCTTTTGAATCAAATGTGTATGTGTATGTATATGTATTATATATATATATATATATATATATATTATTATATATTATTATATATTAATATATATATATATATATATACATATAGTTATACCTATCAATAATAAACAGAATCTCTGGGCCCCCGAGTGTCCCCGTTTTGGGAAGTCCCCCCCCCCC
>Ga0209666_1001461_pt1 | contig 18108 bp, 13 predicted proteins | sample SaaInlV_125m_DNA_FD_184679 | JGI IMG/M metagenome (GOLD analysis project Ga0209666, IMG submission 184679) | Marine microbial communities from expanding oxygen minimum zones in the Saanich Inlet - Saanich Inlet SI037_S3LV_10m_DNA (SPAdes)... | ecosystem: Environmental > Aquatic > Marine >...
AAATCCTGGAATTACTAGAGCAGTATATTCTGGAGTTCTTATAATGTTATTGGCAATTATAAGTGCTGTTACATTTAAAAAATATTTATCATATATTCAATCTTTCTCTGTTTTATTAATCATTGCAGGTATTTCATTATTATTAATGAAGAGTGATTAATTTTTTGATAATTTATTAATAATAGTTTCTGGATATTCTAAATCTCTCAATACTTTTAATCCTCCTTTAATTTTACTTATTCCTTTTTTAATTTTATAAGTAAATTTAAAATCATCATCTGTATTATTTTTTTTTATTTCCATATGATAATTTTTTGAAACATTTTTATCTAATTTACTACATAATTTATAATAATGTGTAGTCAAAATATAATTTACATTATCTTTTTTATTAATATGATTTAATAATGCTGACGCACTACTTACTGCTTCTTCTGGATTTGTTCCACTATATAATTCATCAAATACACAAAAATGATTTTTATCACTATTTTCTTCTATAATATTTAATATTTCTTTACATCTTCTTGCTTCTGCTTGAAATAAACTATCTCTCCCTGATGTATCAGGTATATTTATATAGCAATGTATAAAATCATAAATTTTTGATTCTGCTTTATCAAAAAATCCACAACCTATTTGTTGAGAAAGTAAAATATTGAATAATGTTGATTTTAATATTGTAGTCTTTCCTGCTGCATTTGGACCAGTTAATATTAAATTATTATCTAATTTATAACTATTTTTAACTATATTATTACTACTATCTCTCAAAAGCTCACTATAATATGAATTAGTAAAATTTGTTTTTTTATCATTATTTACAAATTTTGTAAAATTTATTTTATTGTTTTTTAAATGTTTTTGAATTGAAAGTAAATTTTGTAAATAACTATTACAACCAAATGAAAAATAGAGAGAACTTATTATATTTTTATCATTATGTAGCTTATAAAAACATTTCATTAAATGTCCTAATTGAAATAATTTACTAAAACTCAAATTATATTCTTTTATTCTATTCAAATTTGATAAGTAATTATTTAAAATATTTATATTTTCATTTAAACATTTATTAAACTTTTCGTAGGTTAAGAGAGATTCTGTATATTTTAATAGATTTTTGAATTTATTTATAGAATTTGTTATATAATCTCTCAATTCAAATAATTTATCATGAATATACCTTATATTTTTATAAAATTTTCCACAACTAATTACATTTTGATATATTTGGAACATATAAAAAACTATACTTATTAATAAATAAATCTTAGTTGATAATGGTGCATCATAAAAATCATTAAAAAATTGACCAATAATATGATTACTAAAGACATCTTTTAAATGAACTAAATATGATTCTAATGTTACCTCATGTCCTTGAAGTTTTATAATAAAAAATGGTAATAATAATAATAATATTGGTGCTAATAAACTTAATACCGGATTAGCCAAATTAAATATTGATAACATTTGCATACATAATTCATCATTGTTGTATTTATTAAAATATGGTAAATCTATAAATTGATATTTTTCTTTAAAACCATTATCTTTTATTATTTCTTCTGAATCAGTAAAAATATTTTCATTTTTACTTGCTTCATCTTCAAAATTTACATTATTTTTAAAATTTTTTAATAAATTTTGAGTTTCAGTTAAATAATTTTTATCATTACTATAATATTTTCCCCATTTTAAAGCTATAGATTGTTCTAGATTATTTTTAGGTTCTAAAAGTACATAATACAAGTTTTCTTTATATAAATTATTTGAACTATCTATTTCCTCTTTAAATTCTAGTAATTCCAAATCATTTTCAATATTTTTATTTATTTCTATCTTATTTTCAGTCATTTCAATTGGTAATTGAAAATAATTATTAATTTTTATATTTTCTAACTCATCTAAATTTTTATCTTGCGCAATTAATAAATCTAATATTAAATCCATTATTAATAAATTATATATTATTTTTGTATTGCTAACGAAATATATATAAATATAATTTAAAACTTCATTATAGTTATATATATATGCCTGCTTATGACATAAATTTTATAAATGAATTATCAAAAACTATGAGTTCTCATAAATTAAATTCTGATGTAGAAAATTATTTAAATAATATACTGGTTGATATCAAAAAACCAGTATATAAAATTGTTCCCAATTTTGCTTGTAATTCTTTCCATAAAAATCAAAAAAATAAAAATATGCGAAATTATAAAAATTCTAGAAGAAACTTTCATAAAGATGAACTTGATAAAGATTTTAATGAAAAAATGAGACTTGATAAGGAAGCAATTAATAATTATAAAATTAATAGAATTAAGGATATTAATAATAAATCTGATCATGATATGGTTGTTACAAATATTAGAAAAATTTTAAATAAAATTACTGACCAAAATTATGATAAATTAAAAAATGAATTTTTATGTTATTATAAATCTATATTTGATGATAAAAAAAATTTAGATAAAATAGATATAAATAAAATTAATATATATATTTTTGATTCTTTAGTTTATAATAATATTATTTTCAACAATCTTTATTCAGACTTATTATATAACTTAATTAATATTAATTCTGATTTTTCAGATATATTAAACAATTATTTAGAGATTTTTTATAATATTTACAAATTTATTAAAATCCCAAAATCTAGTGATAGTTATGATGAAATGACTGAAATTAATAAACATAATGATAAATACAAATGTTTATGTAGATTTTATATCTATTGTTTTAAATTTAATTTAATACCATCAGAAATTATTACAGATGCTACTTCTAATTTACAACAAGAATTATTAGACAATATTAAATTAGAAGAAAAAAAAGAATATAATGAATTATTAACTCAATTTTTATTTTTAATTACTTCTAATTTTAAATTTACAGATGAAAAATTAATTGAAAATTTTAAATACATAGGTAATTTAAAAAATAATTCATATCCAAGTATTAGTAATAAAATTATTTTCAAACACAAAGATATTATAGAAAAGAATTTATAAAATTAAAGTGAATAATCTATTATACGATCATTTTTATTTAATGTAAAAATTTTAAATGCTTGTCTTTGTAATTCTTTTTCTTTATATTTTAATTTTATTGGTCTTTCTACTAAATAATATTTTTCATAATTTGATTTAAATTTTTCAGTATATTCTAATAGTTCTTCTAATATATCTGATGTTCTTACTATCCATAATATATCATCATTTATCAATTTATATAGTAAATAATATAATGGTATCATTATACTATTTATTGAAATAAATTTTAAATAAATATTTATTAATTTAAAGTATAAAATTTTCTTATTTTTATAACTTATATATGGTTCTATCAAAAATAGATCAAAACATTAATTATTTAGAATCTAATAATCTTGATAAAAATGATGAAGGTGAAAGTTATGCTTATAGAGCAAAAATATTTGGAAAAAAAGTTAAATTTGTACTTGGAAAACCTAATTTTCAATTTATTGATAATAATATAGTTTATTTTAATATATATTTAGTTAAGAATACTGAATTAGTTTCTAAAATTGGTATTTTTGAAACTAAAAATACCTCTTATAGAGATTTGTTAGATGTTGATGGAAATGTTGTTATAGAAAAACTTGATTATCCACTTTTTTTTTCATACGCAAAATCATACATTTTATCTAAATATAATTTTCAAGAAGATGACATTGATTTTGATGAAGATGCTGAAAGTGAAGATGAAGATGAAGCTGAAAGTGAAAGTGAAGAAGCTACTAGTGAAGATTCAGAAATTACTAGTGATGATGAAGACGAAGAAGATGTTAAAGAATTTGAAGATAAACCTATTATTTTAAAAGAACAAACAAAAGAAGAAAGTGATTTTGAAATACAAAATTTTACATCTAATGACTCCGATAAATGGATTAATAAATTCTTAAAAAGTCATAAATATTCTATTGTTGATAATGAAGGGGGTGGAGATTGTTTTTATGCTGTTTTTAGAGATGGATTAAAAACCTTAAATTCAGAAAAATATGGCACAATAAGTGTTAAAAATATAAGGAAAAAGTTAGCTGATGACCTAGATGAAGTCCAGTATAATACATATAAAGAATTTTATGATTTTTATAAAGGTGGATTGAAAAAAACTCAAGAAAAAATGACTGAATTGAAAAAAATGCATAAACGTCTTAAAGTTATGATTGGAGGCACTAGTAATACTAGTGAAAAATCTAAAATGTTAGAAGACGCAAAATCTAATTTACAAAAAGTAGTTGATTCAAATGAAGAAAGTAAAGAATATCAAGAACTTACTGAAGAATTAGAATTTATGAAAGATGTTAAAACTATTGATGATTTAAGAAATGTTATTAAAACTAAAGATTTTTGGGCTGATGTTTGGGCTGTTTCTGCATTAGAAAGATTATATAATGTTAAATTTATTATTTTGGCTGAAGAAAATTTTGATGAAACTCAAGAAGTTAATCCATTTGTTTTACAATGTGGAGAAACTGATAAACAATTACAAAAAAAAGATATATTTGAACCTGATTATTATATAATTTGTAATTATCAAATTGGAAGTCATTATAAATTAATTACTTATGATAAAAATATTGGAAAAGGAGCATTTAAATTTTCAGAGTTACCATACAAATTAAAGGAAGAAATTGTTGATATATGTATGAAAGCTGAATCATCTTTATTTTTCAAAATACCCGATTTTAGAGATTTCGCAACTAAACAAAATGTTAAAATTCAAAAAACTTCTGAACCTAAATTCGACTCTCTTGTTGATAAACCTAAATCTCAATTATATGATGAAACTATGGTAATTCAAATTTATTCTAAATCAGTTCATAAAAAACTTGGTGAAGGCAGTGGTGAAACTATAACAAAAGAACAAAAAACTTTACCTAGTGTATTAAAGTTATTTAAAATTAAAGACTGGAGAAGAAAATTAGATAATAGTTATTTACTCAATCAAGATAATGAAAAATTAGAAATTAAAGGTAATTTATGGCCCAGTGTCCATCATTATTTATATGCTGTTAGATTCTCTAATTTACCGGATATTTATAATAAATTTACATTATCAAATGAAGAAACTTCTTCATCCGAATTAGCCAAATCTTTTTATGATAAAATGATCACTACATATAAATCTAAAATTATGTCTGATGCAGATTATAAAAAAGATTATTCTAAATTTTTAACAGAAGCACTAAATGCAAAGTTCAATTTGAAAAAAGATGGTTCCAAAATATTTAACCAAGAACTTAATGATATATTATTATTGACTGGAAATTCTAAAATTAATATTTATAAACCAGGAAGAGGTGGAGGTGTTTATGAAGCAACAGAACTAATGAAAATTAGAGAAGTTTTAGCAAAATAAATAATTTAATATTTTTATTATTATGCAAAATATTAAATTAAAATCTATAATTTAATTATAATTACTTATATATAAATGGTTTATACTAGAAGAAAATTATCTAAAAAAAAAAATAATTCTACTAGAAAATTGAAAGGTGGTTCAGTTTTTAATTCTGTTGTTGATACTACTGCTTCATTTGGTAGAAGTGCTATTGATAATACAACAGGTGCTATAAGTAGAATTTCACCATCTAAACAAGCAGTTGGTTCTACTGCTGCTGGAACTGCTGTTGGTGCTGCTACATTTATGACAGTTGGATTAGCTACTGGATTACCTGCTACAACATTTTTAACAGCTCAAATTTCTGCTGCTACTATGAGTGCTCTTGGACCTTTAGGTATTAGTACTGCTGGTATTGCTGCTGGAAGTGCTGCTGCTAGTGCTGCTGCATTAGCCGGACCAATTGGTGCTGCTGTTGGTGCTGCATTATTTGTTGCTTATACTACATATTCTGTTTCAAGAAAAGAAAGAATTAAAAAACGTGTTAAACATTTCATTAAAAAACAAATGTTAGATATTTTAGATAAAATGAATGAAAAATCTAAACAAAGTAAATTAGGTGAAACTAAATATCCTCCATTAAAACATTATGACCAATTTCAAGCAAATGTTAAACAATTTTTTATTGATTATCAAATTTTTGATAAACTTGCTGAGATATTTATTTCTATGCAAAGTAGTATGCTTCATTTCTATCCATCAGAAAAACTTATGTTGCCTATTCATTTTCAACAAAGAAAAGAAGGTGAACCTGATGATGGTATGAAACTTGATTTAAATCAAGAACCATTTAAAAAATATAGAGTTGGTTCAAACTTTATCTGTTTTTATGATTATTTATCTACATATGATTATTTATATTTTCATTGTGACCAATTAAATGATGGAAATACTAGACAATTTGTAAGAGTTAAATTAAGTTCTAAATTTATGACTTCTAAAACACCTGAAGAAATTTGTAAATATTTCAAAAAACGCTTACAATACGTATATGGTGCTAAAGATAGTAAACCTACTTCTGATGAACTATATCAAGCACGAGATTTAAAACAAGAAGTCAAAAAATCTTCTAATAAAAAAGATGCATCTACTGATCCATTTGAAACTACTGGAATGGAAACACAAACGGGTGGAAGTCTTAGCTCAGATGACAAATTTGATGAAGAATTTGATGAAGAAAGCGATAAAGAATTTGATGAAGAAAATGATCAAAGTGGAGGTGGACCTATAGGTGACAAAATAAATAATGCTGGCGCATATAGAAGGCGTAAAATGAATGATTTAAAAAAATTTACAGGTTTTAATAAAGTTTATACTTTTGATGTTCCAGATATTCCTGCTGTAGATAATGGTGCATTAATGGGTCTTACTGTCGATCAAACTGGTAAAGGTTATGATGTTAAACAAGGTATTAGAACTTTTACTTATGATAATATAGATTTAGATAAGAAATTTCTTGGTATTCATGTTAAAAGAAATTTTTATGGTGATTTTATAGTTGATAAAGTAAATCCTGATGGAGTTCAGAAAGATCAAATAAGAGTAAATGATATAATTTTATCCGTTATTGTGAATGATACACCATATCCTTTAATTGACGATACTAATTTAAATACAATGCTAACCACTAATGCAGGAAAAATAGAATTAAAAATTAAAGAAGGTAGAAGAAGTCAAGACATGATGACTTTTAAAGATACACCTATTCGTGATATAAAAATAGAACCAAAAGACCGAGGTAAAGTATTAGAAAGTCTAAATTATTATAAAATGAATGGATTTTTAGGATTATTTAAAGAGGGATTAGAAATTAAAGAAGTTCAAACTGATAGTGGAGTTGAAAAAATTGGTTTAAGAAAAGGTGATGTTATTATAAGTATTAATGGAATTAAATTTTCAAGTTTAGAAGAATTTGTATCTATTTATAAACAAAATATAGAAGATGATGAACTAGTTTTACAAGTTAGAGAGAAAAAAGAATATAGTTATGCTGAAGGAGCTGCTTTAAGAACAGGTCAAGCAATAGAAGCTACTTTAGGTCTTGCTATAGCACCTGTTGTTATTAGTTATGTTGGATTAACTAAATTATTTAGATCTAATGTTGTTGATGTTGTAACAATAAATAATAATGATGTTAAAAAATCTAGTCGTGCAATTTCTAAAGAAAATTCTATTACAACTGAATTTGCTAAAAATGTTATGGTTTTAATGCAATTTCCACCATTTGTTAAAGTTATTAGTGAACAAATTAGAGATTTTAAAACATCTTATTTACAGGATTTCCAAGCGCAAGCAGATGATGAAGATGGCGCACTTGATTTTACTCCAACACAAACTCCAGAAGAAGCAGCATTAGAGGCAAAAGTAGCGGAAATGCGTGATGATTTAAAAGAAACAGAAACTGAACGAGATACTGCTAGAAGTGAAGCTGCTGGATTAAAAGAAAAATATAAAGAAAGTGAAGAAAAAGAAGCATTGGAAAAACAAAGAGATCAAAAATTATTATTTGATTTAGATTATATAAATAAAGAAAAATCAAAAGCTTTGAGAGAAAATGACTCAAAACAAAGACAACAAGCTCGGAGAGCCGCAGTAGATACTAACGCAAAACAATTAATGGAAATTCAAAGCGATAAAAAATATACAGGAACGCTCCTTCCAGAACAAAAACCACCACAAAAAAAACCAACAGAAGAAAAAGAAGGAGGTGAAGGTCTAGTAGGTGGTGCATTATTTGGACCTTCAATGAGAGCAAGAGGAAATGTAATTAAAAGTTCTAAAAGTAAAATGTTTCAAGGATTAAGAACAAGAAAATTTACTGAAGATGAAAAACGTCTATTTATAGAATTTGTTTATTATTCTACTTATGCATTTTACCATGTATTTTCTAAAACATTAAAAGTTCGTGAATCTGAAATGAAAAAATTCTTTGGTGATTATATTGATGATCTTATGGAAATGTTTAAAAAGAATTTCTCAACTGTTATTAACAGCTCAAGTATTTATATTTCTATTGCTAGAGCATTAGCAATCACTTTTGAAAAGAAACTTGGAGCAGCATTTAATATTAAATCACTACAACAACAACAGATAATGGGTGAACAAAGTAAAGAAAATATAAAGGCAATTGATCGAAATAGAGATTCTACTTTAAATGAAGCAGGACAAATTGAGAAGGAATTGGAACGAGAAAAGATATTTTCAACTGATTCATTTTTTAATTTAAAAAATAAAAAGATAAGAGACTTTATTTTTAAAACTTACAGAAATATCAGAGACTTAGAAAATGCTATGGATGACTCTAATTTAGCCAATAGACAATTTAAAGTTGCATCTCGTTTAGATTATAGATTTACTGTAGAAATATTAGGAAAAGAACCGATGAAACAAGGTTTAATTGAAAATGCACAAGTTCGACAAGCACTTGCTAATGTATTCTCAGGTAACTTTGGTATGTTTAGAAATGTTTTAGAAGATATAGATAAACATATTGATGAATTTGATGGAATTAGTACTGATAAATTACTTGCTAAACTTCAATTAATATTACCAAAATTAACATCTTTTGGACCAGAGGGTATGGTATTCCAATTTGATGAACGTTTATTAAAAATGGGAACTGGACAAGGTGATTTATTAAGTCAACAAATAGAAGAAAAAAGGCGAGAATTGAGAGAATTAGAAAGAAAACAAAGTAAAGTTGCTAGTTTAATAAAAAAAGATAGTCTTGTTCCTACAGATTAGTCATATGTTAAAAATATTTTTACAATTTTTGTATAAAAATATTTTTATATATTAATCAAGTAATGTTAAATTTATCAAAAGAATCTACATTTTTAATAGATTATTATGATGACCTAATTAAAAAATCTGATGGAAATTTATTATTCTCTCAACATAACAAAAAAACTTCTCTTTATATTGATTTTCAAAAACAAATCTTCAAATTATTAGATAGTATTTATGATTTATTAGATACTGATTTACAAAATATTTCTAAATTTAGACGAGTTTTTGGTAATAATACGAGAGAATATAAAACTTTAATTGAAAATGTCTATAGAAGGCACTTCACTAATAATAAATATATTGATGTTAAAGTTAAAGAATACATTAGAAATAAACAAGGTTCTCTCGTAATTTATCAACTACCATTTAAAGATAAAACTATCTCTATTAATCTTATTAAATATTCAAAAATCTCTCCAAAACTTCTAGCAAACTTTGATAATTTGATCAGAAATATGATGGCACAAATATATTTAATTAGCACCTTAACTAAAAATAATACATGTTCTGAAGATAGTTTAAATATTTATTTATTTTTGACTCCATTTAAGAGAGAATTAGAAAAATCCCAAGAAAAAGTATTGGGTGCGTCTAATTCAAATGGTGGATTTTGTTATGGATGTGTATCAAACGGAGAGATTGTTGTTTATAGACAAGAAGAAGTATTTAAGGTATTCTCTCACGAATTAGTACATAATTATGGGCTTGATACATATATCTGGGATTTTATGTCTCAAGTTAGAGTTGAAAATTCTAAACAAAATAAAATGTATAACAAATTTTTAAATAATTTTAACTTACCTAGAGAGAATGAATTGGGAATACAGGAATGTTTAGTAGAATTTTGGGGAGAATTCTTTAATAATGCTATTTATTCATTTATTTATTCAAAAAATTGTAATCTCTCTACCTATAATAAAGAATTTAATTTTTACAAACAAGTTTTTGAAACTATCATGAAATTTGAAATAATACATTCCTTTTTACAAACCACCAAAATTATTTATCACAATCGTCTTACTTATGATGGATTATTTTCTAAAAATAAATCTCTTATTTATAGAGAGAAAACACATATTTTCAGTTATTATATGTTGAAATTGTTTTTACTATTTGATTATAAAGAATTTGTAAATTCACAAATTTCAGTAACTAGAGAGAATGTCTTATTATTCAATAAATCTCTCCAAAATATGCAAAAATTCTTTGATTATATGATTTCAGTATCTAAATATGAATCAGTTATTTTAAACTTCAAATTTATGAGAGAAGTTTATATGTCTATAAGAGTTCTTAAAAATAAAAATATCAACTTTTTACTTAATAATTTGCGAATGAGTGTATTAGAATATTATTAATATTTTTTTATTTTTATAATACAAATGAGAAAAAAAGCAGGATTTGCATATAAAGGAATGAAATTTCCAAAAACTAGAAAAAGAGGTAAAGGTTCTAGAAAAGCAGGAAAAAAAAGTAGAAGAAAAGCTGGTTCTAGAACAGTCGAAAAAAAGAAAGCTTTAGAGAAAATTAGTCAACAGGTAAAAAAAATTAAAGAAAAGAAAAAAAAGAAAAAAGAAAAAGAAGTAAAACTTAAAGATTCACCAATTTACGTTCCAAGTCAAGATGTATTAGATGCTGAAAAAAAAGCAAAAGAAAGTAAAGCCGTTTTGGGAGATTTAGAAGAAAGATTAGCTAAGGTTCAAGAAGAAAAAAGATTAAGAAAACTATTAAAACAACAAAAACGAGCACAAAAATAAATATTAATTATATTTTATAATAAATATTTATTAAATTAATAATGATGCTAAATAAGCATTATTTTGTTTATCAATGCGACTTTCAAAATATCCTCCTTCAGATAAAATATTTTTATATTTATCCTCTAAATTTGTTTTAAATAACATATATCTAATTGCAGAAGGCCAATCGTGTGCAATATATAATCTAGGTGCATTTCCTTTTTCATCAAATTTTTCAATTCTTGCTTCATCTTCTCCTCCGTAAATAATTTCTCCTTCATAACCTCCGTTATTTAATGATGATGTTAATTCAATAAGTAAATCACCTAAGCCTTTTAAATTATAACTTTGAATAAATGTTTCTAAAAATTCAGCATCATCAAATAAATTTTCCCATTGAAATGGAACATCTCTTTTAAAAACTATTTGTTTTGCTATATGATGAGTAATATCATCTAACATATTTTGATAAGCTTTATTAAGATCTAATATTCCTTTTTTATTAATTTTTGTTTTTTTAACATTACCTTTTTCTTCACTAACTTCCAATATTATTCCGTTATTTTCAAATTTAAATTCAATAAATAATTCACAATTAAATACACCATCTATAATACCTTTATCCAGTAGAGAAATTCTAAAATATTTATCGTTACAATTAAATTCTACTATTAAATTACCTCTTTCATAAGGTTCAAAATTATATTTCATTCCGCCGGTTGCTCCTCCAGCAGCTGAATCAATTGATGATGTTATTGACCCTATAGCATGTTTCATTAATTCACCATTATAGGGAGTTGTACTAGCAAATGGAAGAGCTCCATTATTTATAATTACCCTTTTTCCATTATATTTTCGTAAAATTTCTTCAGGTAAAAATCCAGATTTGCTTCTTAATGTTTTAGTATCTAAATCAGTTAGATCTACTCCAATTTGCTTTAAATAAGTTAACACAAAATATAGTTTTAGTGCTTCATCTGCATTTGGTTGTGCAACTTCATCTTTACCAGTCCAAGACTTTGTATCACCAGTTAGTTCCATTTTAAATTTAAAAGATTTTCCTAATAAAGAATGAAAAATATTCTTTTCATGTTCTAATAATTCATATAGTGGAGTTTCTTTTATTTTTGAAATATCAATAATATCAAATATTGTATTAAATAACTGCATAATTTTATGATTACCTATACTTAATAATCGTGCTGGTGCTTTAAATGATACTAATTCTTCATTTTCTTTGATTCTTTTTCTCAATTCTTTTTCATCTTCTTCTTCAACTATAAACGGTAATTGTAATTCTCTATAATCTTCTTCTATTTTTTTTTTAACTAGTAATTCAGCTAATTTTCTCAAATAAATACCTCTATTTTTTTCCAACATTATAAATATGCTGCTTATACTACTAGTAGATTTTTCTAATATTTCAATAACTGTAAGTGGTTTTTTAGCATCATTTTTTAACTTAGATAGTTCATCATCTTTAGAAACGACTTCTATAATTTCATCTTTGGTAGAAATTTTTTGAATTAAATCTTTTATTTGTTGTACAGTATAATTTTTAATACTTTTTTGATCATGTGATTGTAAACCAATATGTTTATAAGCAAATTTTGATGCTTCTTTTGAAGTATATTTAATTCTTTCTACATCTCTCATTTTTAATGTTTGTTCAGCTTCTTTATCTTTATCAGCTTCAATTCTTGCTTGTTCTATTTGTAATCTTAATTCTTTTTCTTCTTCTGTTTCTTCTTCACTTTCATCATCTTCACTATCATATTCATCTTTAATTTCGGCCACTATTTCAGGTGCTGCTTCTGGTGCTGGAGGCGGAGGCGGAGGTGGAGGTGGAGGTGCTTCTGCTGGTGCTTCTCCAGATGGACCCGCATCAGGTTTCATTTTTTCTTTTCCTTTACTTTTTGGTTCAAATCTTTTTCTTAATTTTTCAACTTCATCATTTATTTGTTTATTAGTACCAAGATCTTCATACTTGTAAATATCATCATCATTTGTTAACAACTCGTCTATAAATTTATTTAAAAGTATTTTTGAAATATCTTTTTTATCTTTACTTAATTCAATTAAATAATCTCCTACTTTTTTTATTGATGATTTTAAATCATTTTCTAAAAGTTTTTCAATCTCTACCCAATAATCTTTTTCTGCTTCTCCTTCATATTTTTGGAAATTTTCCATATTTACTTTTAGAATTCTAATTCCTTCTTTGTAGTCTCTTTTTTCTCCATTACTTTTATTTACACCTCCCTTAAAATTTTTCTTAGTTTTAGTTTTTTTAATTCTTTTTTGTTTACGTTTTGTTAGTTTTTTTTTAGTTTTTTGTTTCTTTAAATTTTTTTTCTTAAATGTTTTTTTCTTTTTTCTACCTTTTGCTTTTTCTTGATTAACAATTTTTGCTTTTTCAATAATTTTTGAAATTATTTTATCTTTAACATATTGTAAGTCATTTGTATCTTTAACTGTACTTTTTATACTATTTATATCATCATTAGTCAATAATCCTAAATAGAATAATAATGGATAAGCAGATTCATTTATTTTTTCATCAAGTTTATCTCTACTTTTATGTTTTTTATCAAATTTTACTTCCGATTTTAATAAACTTGGCTTTTGAGATGGTATTAATTTGCCTCCTTGTTGATCTTCATAATATTCTTCTTCTCGTTCATTAAGTAAATAATCAATACCTAATATTTTAGTCATAGTTTCTTTATCATTTATAACTTTTGTTTGCATTTTAAAATCATGAATTGGATCATGACATAAAGATAATCCCACCAATAAAGAAAATTCATTTTCTGATAAAGGTATTTTCATAATCTTATATATTAGAAATATTTATTTATAATGATTTTAGTTCATTAATATTGAAAAATTTTAATTATTATGTATACTATAACAATAATTAAATAAAGAAAATATGTTATATATATATATATAATGATAAAGAAGCAAAAAAAAAGTAGAGTATCTGATTTAAATATAGAAACCCAAAAATCTGATGAAAATATTGTTATCACAAAAGAAGAAAATATTGTAGAATATTTTTTAAATAAAGAACTACCATTAAGAAAAGCCAAAACTAAAATGAGAGATGATGATTTTATACTACCAAAGTTATCTGAATATTCAAATTTACTTACTATAAATTATAATATTCAACAACTAAAGAAAATTAGTAAAGAATATACTATAAGAGCATCAGGTAATAAAGATGAATTAAAAAAACGAATTTACAACCACATGTATTATTCATATTTTTCAAATTACATTCAAAAATTTGTTAGAAAAATCTTCGTTAAAAATTATATTGCTTTACATGGACCAGGATTTTATAATAGAAGCAGATGTACAAATGATTGTGATTTTGCTACGCTAGATGAATTAAAATCTATTCCATATACTCAATTTTTTAGTTTTGAAGATGAAGATAAGTTTATATATGTATTTGATATATTATCAATATACAATTTGTATATTAAAAATAAAACTCAAGTGCAAAATCCATTTTCAACAAAATTAATAAATAAAGAAGTATTTAATAATATGATGATGTTTATCAAGTATAGTAAAATGTTAGATATCAAAATAAATATAGACTATGATAATGTAGAAAAAATGAATGATACAAAAAAATTAGAAATGAAAATATTAACTTTATTTCAACATATGGATAGTTTAGGAAATTATACTGATATGCGCTGGTTAACTAGTTTAAATAAATATCAATTAGTAAAATTTTTGAGAGAATTAGCAGATTTATGGCATTATAGAGCAAATTTAACTCAAGAAGTTAAGAGAGAAATATGTCCTCCTTTTGGAAATCCATTTAGAAATGTAAATATTAATATTAATTCAATTCATAATTACAGTCATAGTGTAATTAAGAAAAGTGTAGTAACAATAATTGAAGAATTTATAACAAAAGGAATAAATAATGATTCAAAGTCTTTAGGATGTTATTATATTTTATGTTGTTTAACTTTAGTCAATGAATCAGCGGCAGAAGCGATGCCTTGGTTATATGAATCTGTAAATTATTAGATTCGTTTAAAATATTAAATATAATTAAAAAGTAAGTTAAAAAAATAAATTCTTTAGCATAAATGGGGTTTAAAATATATTTAGGAGAGAAATAATATATTTTAAGCCTAAAACAACTTAAAAGGATAATTATATACATAATTATAAAAAGATGCCGTCCAAAGCTGCTGCGAAAAAAACTACCGAGACACCTGTCGTTGAAGTTGCCCCTGTCGAAACCAAGAAAACAAAAACTACCAAAGCTGCTGCCACAACTGAACCTGCACCAGTTGTAGCGAAAAAAGAAACCAAACCACGTTCTAAGAAAGATACAACTCCAGTTGAGACTACCACAACTGAGACTCCAGTTGTTGAGAATGTTGTTGTTGCTACCGATACCACTGAGACATCGATCACCGATAACTTCACTGAATTCATTCAGAAATTCCAGGGTATGCTATCTCAGTTTAGCTCTCTCAAAACTGAGCTCAGAAACCTTGAGCGCAAAACCGTCAAACAGCTCAAAGTTGTACAGAAACTCAACAACAAAAAACGCAAGAAAGGCACACGTGCCCCAAGTGGCTTCGTCAAACCATCGCTTATTAGTGATGAACTAGCCACTTTCCTTGGTCGCGACAAAGGCTCTGAAATGGCGCGCACAGATGTTACACGTGAAATCAACAAATACATTCGCGCCAACAACCTTCAGGACAAAGAAAATGGTCGCAAAATCAACGCTGATGCTCCACTAAAAGCCCTACTCAAGATTGATGATGAGGTTGCGCTCACATATTTTAACCTTCAGCGCTACATGGGACCTCATTTCCCAAAACAAACTAAAGCCGCTCCAGTCGTAGAAGCGTAAGAAAAAAAATCCAAAAAAAACCATAATTTCAATTTTAATTAATTTTTAAAATTGAAATAAAAACTATTTATTAATATTACTATTAATGGCACCAAATACATATGAATATGGAGTTAAATATAGAGAAGATAATAAAGAAGAATTAAAAGAATATGATGCTGAGAAATACTTAAAAAATCGTGAAATAATTTTACAACGAGAGAAAGATAGATATGCTGCTAATCCTGAAGCAAAAAAAGCATATGATAAAGAATTTAGAAAAACGGATGCAGGTAAAAAAATATCAAGAAAAGCGGCTTGGAAAAAACGAGGAGTAATTTTTGAAACAAAAGAAGAATTTGAATCAGTATATAAAATATATCTTGAAACTGAATTTTGTAATTTTTGTAATTGTAAATTACATGAAGGTAATGTAGGTTGTGGAAAAAAAACTTTAGACCACGACCACGCCACAGGAAAATTTAGAAATATTTTATGTAATAAATGTAATATAAGTCGTCGTTAAATTATTTATTTTTTAAACTTCATTACATATAACCTATTTAATGTTAACATAAATCCACAAACCATAAATCCTACTGAATATGATAATGAAACATTTCTCATTCTCATTAATAACATATTTGATTCTAATACTTTAGTTTTATCTTTAAAATTAGATATAAAATAAATTGGAATTATTAAACCTACACCAAATATTAACGTATATAATATAAAAAGTAAAAGTTCTTTATAAAAAATACTTTTGAAAAATGATTTTGTAGAAACTGCAATTGCAAATACTGCAGTTGATATTTGCATTACTTTATTATTAAATAATGTTGCTAATGTAATTGGTTTAACATCAAAATCAACTTCATCAGTAGCTTCTACAACATCATCACCAATTAAAAAATAATTTGCTGCTAATATAAAAATTGTATAAAAATAACCTATTAAAATAATTGGATATCTTTTAACTAATCTAAATGGAACTAATATCCAAAAAAGCACCGCCCAAATTATTAAACCATATAAATTCACATTTTTAGATTTATCTGGATCCATATAAACTAACACAATATAATATTTTACATATTTCATAGATTTTATGAAAAAATGCCTAAAATATTCATAAAATTTCCTAACCATTTACGCAGCCAAAAAAAATAAAAAAAATAAAAATAAAAAAGTTTATAATTTAAAAAAAATTGATTTAAAGACAAAAACATATTATTAGTATTATTAAATAACCATGGCTCAGCAAATCCTCTCCGGTATTGACTTCGATCCTGCTTCCGATCTTACCTTTACGAAGGCAAAGATTAATGCGAATGGCCGTAAGCAGGTCGGAATTCTAAGTTCTAAAAGTAAAAAGGGTGTTCATCTCGCGACTCCACTTATGCTAACATGGGGTATTAATGAATATACTGATGATAAGAGTGGAGTAAAATCTTATGATATGGCTCTTCAGTTTCCTAATGATGAATATAACAATCCTGAATGTGTTGCATTTCTTAAGAATATGCAGATGCTAGAACAGCGTATTAAGGCTGATGCTATTACTAATTGCAAGGATTGGCTTAATAAAACCAAGACTAGCCCTGATGCAGTTGATGCACTATGGACTCCTATGCTTCGTTATCCTAAGGATAAGGAATCAGGTGATTTTGATTATTCTCGTGCTCCTACTCTTAAGGTAAAGATTAATTTTTGGGAAGGTGAATACAAAAATACTGAAATTTATGATGATAATCAGCTGTCGCTATTTCCTAATGATAATGGTATTGTTCCTCCTGAACTAATTACAAAGGGTTCTCATGTTGCAACAATTCTATCTTGTGGTGGAATTTGGGTTGCTAATGGTAAGTTTGGTGTTACATGGCGTCTATTCCAGGCTGTTGTAAAGCCTCGTGTAACTCTTGCTGGTAAATGTCATATTAACCTTTCTACAAAGGATAAAGAGACACTCACCGCAACTGCTGCAAAGCAGGAAGAGGTTGAGGTAGAAGATGATGTTGTAGTTGAGCAGCTTGCATCTACTACAGTTGCAGATTCTGATGATGAAGCTGATGCAGCTGAATCAGTTACAGAAGCAGTAGTTGAGGCTGCAAAGGAAGAGGTAAAGGCAGTTGTAACTGAAGATGCACCTAAGAAAAAGCGTGTTGTTAAGAAAGCCAAGGCAGAGGCATAAATGTAATCACAAAAACTATTAATACCACAAAAAAATAAAATTTATAATTTTTTTTATAA
>Ga0209666_1001463_pt1 | contig 18096 bp, 13 predicted proteins | sample SaaInlV_125m_DNA_FD_184679 | JGI IMG/M metagenome (GOLD analysis project Ga0209666, IMG submission 184679) | Marine microbial communities from expanding oxygen minimum zones in the Saanich Inlet - Saanich Inlet SI037_S3LV_10m_DNA (SPAdes)... | ecosystem: Environmental > Aquatic > Marine >...
GCGGATGCGGCCAAGGCGGAGGCCAAGGCCGCTGCGGATGCGGCCAAGGCGGAGGCCAAGGCCGCTGCGGATGCGGCCAAGGCGGAGGCCAAGGCCGCTGCGGATGCGGCCAAGGCGGAGGCCAAGGAGGCCAAGGAGGCCGAGAAGGATGCGACCGCGGCGGCCAAGGAGGCGGTGCGCAAGGAGAAGGAGGGTGCGGAGGCGGCGGACGAGGCGGAGGCGGCGTCGCGGGGCATCACCGTCAAGTCGCTCAAGGACAAGCGTCGCCGGATGCTCAACGCCGCCCAGGCGGCGGGCTACGCGACCGTCGCGGAGCACGAGGCGGCGATGAAGGCGGAGGCGGATGCGGTCAAGGCGGCGGCGGAGGCGGCGAAGCGGGCCAAGGAGGAGGCGGAGGCGGCGGCGGAGGCCGCGAAGGGGGCGGAGGCGGCGCGCAAGGAGAAGGAGGAGGCGTGCGAGGAGCTCGAGGAGCAGATCCACCGCCTGCGGTGGCAGCAGCGCTCGATGGCCGAGGACTACGACCAGATGCTGCAGGAGTGGGAGGACAACAGCTGCGACGAGCCCAAGCCCGCGTGGATGGACGAGCTCAAGGCGATCTTTGACCGCCTGTCCAAGGCGATCGAGGACGCCGAGAAGGCCGACCCCACCAAGTGGCAGCTGGACGACGGCTACGGCGGCGAGGGAGAGCACGGGGCCTTCGTGCAGAAGTTTGAGACGGAGAAGGAGAACGAGGGCGGCGAGGAGGGCGAGGAGGGCGAGGAGGGCGAGGAGGGCGAGGGGCTGGACGTCAAGGGCGAGGCGAGCCGGGCGCTTGAAGAGCAGGCGGGGGGCATGGAGGTCGACGAGGAGTACGACGCCGCCGACGCCACGCTTGACGTTGACATCCGCGTGGTCGTGCGGAACGTTGGCGACAGAAATGAGACTTTGGAGCTGTGGCGCGTGCAGGTCATCCACACGGATGCCGAGAACATGTCGTCCGCGAAGCGCAACTTTGTGCGCGTGCCCGACCCTGCCGGCAGGCCGGGCGATACTAAGCTGGTGCGCAAGGAGCAGGACAAGGTGCCGTACCGTCCCGACATACCGGCGGACTACATCGCCAGCATCCACGCCGAGCCCAACGCCATCGAGGCCGCCGTCAAGAGCATGGCGTCATCCATCCTCGGCGCCGGCGTGTCGCAGTCGACGCTCGACTCGGTCGCCGCCTCGCCCATGACGGCGTTTGACCCCAACAACACGACCACGCAGCTCAACCTCACGCTTCCCAATGGCAAGGGCATGAAGCAGACGCAGTACGCGGTCTCCATGCAGCTGCCGACCAACGACGAGGAGAACCGCGAGAAGGCGGGCACGCTGATCGAGGCGTTGGTATCCAGCCCGGTGGAGGATTGGTCGGCCGCGACGGGGCTCAAGGTGGTCCTCGTCAGCGGCGTGCAGGACAAGCAGAGCTACATCAGGGGCGTGAAGCGCATGGAGCAGCTCAAGCGAGACGCGCCGCCCAACGATGAGGAGAAGCGCTTCCTCGCCGCCAAGTTCGGCCCCGACTGGAACGAGCGCCGACCCGACGACGTGACCGATGCGCTGCTGGAGTTCCGCAAGTGGATGCGCGACATGGACCAGGAGGAGGCCTTGCGGGTGCAGATCGCCAAGGAGCGCAGCGTGACCGTTGACGACGGCGCGCGCGTGCGCAGGGAGGACAACCAGTAGTGGAAAGCGCCCGCGCTTGCGACACCAACAAGTGCGCGCGCGCGCGTGCGCGCGCGTATGTGTGTGTGTGTGTGTGTGTGGGTGTGTGTGTGTGTGGACTTTGCAACTTGTGGAGCGCGTGTTGGTTGCCAGATTCAACCGATGTCACGCCCTGGATAGAGATGGTCCCCACGCGGTTTGGGGTCGCCCAAGACGCGAGCCAGCCGACCTATTCCCTGACCCTGGAGGCCCTGGAGGCCGTGGAGACCTTTGACAGCCTCTTCCACGACGGGGTTGAGCGCGACGGGCTGGCACGCGTCGTGCTGGAGGACGCGCTGCGCATGTCGATGACCCCTAAGGTCGCTCCGGCATACCTCAACCTGCTGCAGGGCGCCATCCGCGCTCAGGATCGCAGGGCCGTCCTCGTGCTGTGGGACGGCATGGCGCCGTACAGCAACGGCGTGACGCTCGAGTGGGGCGGGGTGTGGTGGCGGGCAACGTACGAGTGGCTCATCTTCTGCGTGCGCCGCCCGCGCCTCGTCGTGTGGCTGCTCAGGCAGGAGCGGCTGCTGAACATGCCCACCCCGCCGATGGTCGCGGCGGTCATGGGCGTGCTGTTCCTGGACCAGGTGCACCCAAACGGCAAGCTCACCAGCGCGGAGGGCCGGGTTGCGGCGCTGCCCCACGGCGGGCGCAAGTGGTGGCACGTGCTGCTCGGCGACATGCGGAGGGGGCTGCGATCCCGCCCCCACCCCGTGTGGCTGCACCGCCCGGGCATGCGGCCCCTGTGCAAGTCGCTGCTGGAGGTGGCGGTGACGTGCTCGCGGAGCACGTCCGAGCCGGTGGAGGGCATGCTGGCGAGCTGCTTTGAGCCGATCTGGTTGGAGAACGCCTGGCGCCTGATGCTCAGCCGCGGCGTCCTGAGCGGGAAGGCGATGCTCGCGGTGAGCAAGCCGCTGTACCGCGCCATGCTGGAGTCGCCGCACCCCGCAGGCGTGGCGACTGATCAGCCAGGCACCGCGGGGCGCGCGCTGCGCGTCGCGTGGACCTCGCTCATGGAGCACTCCACCGGCTGGGAGCGGGTGCCCGTCTGCTTCAACGAGGAGCGCGTGGTGTGGATACCGGCCCTGGGCCACCAGGGCGACGACCGGCACCCGGACGAGTTTGCCGAGGTGCTTGAGCACATTCTCAAAGCGCACCGCGCGCACCCGAACCCCCCCGTGCGCCTGATCGAGCTGGTGGCCGTGTCGTTCCACACGGCGATCAAGTGGCCCAACAAGATCCACCTGGTTGAAGGGCTGGCGCACATCGCCCACAAGGAGTCGGACGGGTGCTGGTGCTCCGCTTCGGCCAATGCGTGCCACAAGCTCATCGCCATGCAGTTGAGCCACCACCCGACCCCTCGGGTTCAGAAGTTCTCCCCCCTGATGATGGAGGAGCGCGAGGGCGGCCCGCCAAGAATCAAGGCCGCCTGGAAGGAGGCGGTCAGGAACGCGCTGTTCGCGCGCATTCGGAACAGTGAGCGCGACGCCGTGCGGGTGCTCGTGGCCACCTTTGGAGTGGCGCTCGGAGACGTCGTGACCGACGAGCTGCTCTACGAGTACCTGCTCAGGCTGTGCGAGCCGTTCACGTCCAGACTGGTCAAGGAGCTCGGCGACGGCCCGCACCGCGCGTGGTGCGAGCAAAAGAAGCGCGACCTGCAGCAGTTTCTGGAGGTGGGCGCGTTTGGCCCGGACGCGCTGGCGGCGGCGCTCAAGCTCGCGGGCGAGAATGGGGACGGCGTTGCGGTGGAGGTGCTCGCGTCGCCGCCGCACGCCGCGCGCACGCCCGAGGACGCGCCCTTTGTGCAGAGCATCCTGCAGGAGCTTCTCGCGCCCGACGGGGAGGTGGCCAGGGAGGCGGGGGAGGAGTTTAGCAAGCGCCAACGGGTGAGCGCGTCGTGACTTGTTGTCGAGTCAACAAACCAAAAGTGCAAGGTGCCCCTAACACCACCCCCCCCCCTCCCATCACACACCCGTGCTCACGATAGGGGATGGGGGGGTAGTTGGTCGAGTCGACACGTCAGAAGTTGACAAGGGAAAATTCTGACCCTAACTCAACCATTCCCAGAGATGTCTGGTACTGCCCACGGGGTTGTGCTGTGCGAGATAACGAGGTACAAGGACTACGAGTGCGAGCCGTTGTATGATGCCAATGGGATCGCCAAGGCGAACTATAGGGACATTCTAAAGAAGGCGGTCCCGACCGCCTGTGCTGGTAACCAGGCGCAAACAAAGGCCGTGGCGAGGGCGGCGCCAGGGAAACTGGCTTGGATGGAGGCCAGTGGTGGACACATTGCCTCGTACATTGCCAAGGCGGCGCAGTTCACTGGCAGCAAGAGCGATGTTCAGGGTCTGACCTTGCACATTGCGGACAGCTTGGAGGGAGACCGGACTCGCAGCGACCCCACCATCCAAAAGGCAGCTGAGCTCTTCATCAACGGCAAGACGGCCAATGTTAAGGAAAAGGCGTACATGGTTCCGCTTGACGACGACCCGCACAAGCGCCAGGGCCAGCTGCTTGAGGAGTTCAAGAAGACGGCCATCGAGATGGCAGAGCGCAAGGCCGAGCACGAGCGCGACATGCAACGCCGCGAGGATTTGCTCAAGCGGGGCCGCGAGGAGCTTGAGGCCGAAAAGACGGAGCATGCCACGAAGACGGCCCGGTTCGGGACCTTCATCGCCCAGACCCAGGCCGCCCTCCAGCCCTTCAACCCGGACAACTAAATGGCGGCTGCCGCGGCCGTGCCAATCCCGCATGCTCGCACCCGGAAGGGAGGGGTGGGTGGCTAGGGGGTGGAGGCGTTAAAAACCACCAGAACAAGTGTGTGCTCTTAATAATTGTTGAGTCGCGATAGATTTGCAACATGTGCGATTCCGTTTGTTTGTCGAGTGCGGGCGCGCGCGCGATGCTCTCCCAAAAACACCCCTTCCGCGGCGATGGCGACATCGTCTTCGACGAGCCGTCGCACACGTACACGGTGCGCGGCAAGAAAGTTCCCATCTCGGTGACCAAGCTCGGCTCGCGGGCCGTGCCCCCCGAGCACCGCTTTGACGGGCGCAAGGTCATCCTGAAGAACCTGCGCAGCTGGACCGCCAACGCGTCGAGCAAGTACCACTCCATGGTCGCAAACGTGGACCGGGAGCAGGCCATCTCCAACGTGCTCGCGAGCTGGGACAAGAACCGCGACGCCGGCACGGGCATGCACAAGTGCTTTGAGCAGTACCTGAACGACGAGTCGGTGGACCGCGTGGAGGAGTATGTCGACGAGATGGCGCAGTTCCACGTCGCGATGGGCAGCCTCGTGGGCCTCACGCCCGTGCGCACCGAGATGTCCATCTTCGCCAACGACGCGCACGGCGACGCGGCGGTCGCGGGCCAGATCGACCTGCTCATGCAGGACGCCAAAGGCGGGCTGCACATTGTGGACTTCAAGCGCACCGCGGGCGACCTGCTCCCCGACGCCTCCTCGTACGGAAAGCGCTTCCTGAGCGACCTCCCGCTGAACGACCACTACAAGTACAGCCTCCAGCTGGCCATGTACGCGCTCATGTTTGAGTTGCAGACGGGCAAGCCCATTCGCTCGTGCCGGCTCATGCAGGTGCACCCCGCGCTGGACGAGGCGCAACTCATCACGACGAGCGACATGGCCGAGCACGCGCGCGCGCTGCTGCAAGGCGCGGGGGTGGCGTGTTGAGGGCCGCGGTTTGCAACCACAGTTTGCAACATGTGGGTTTGGTTGGCTGCGCGCGCGTGTGCGGCCATGTTAACTGCACTCTTTGCGATCGCGCTGGCCCATGGCTACCACGGCGACCCCGCAACCTTTGCGCTCGTCAACGCCGCGCGCACAGGCAACATGGCCGCGCTGAGCAGCATCGTGCACAGCCAGGGGCGGAACGGCATCAGCCTGGAGCCCGCGTTTGTCGAGGCGTCGGCGCACGGCCGCATAAGGGCGATGCAGTTTCTCATGGCGCGCGGCGCGCACGACTACACCCGCGCGCTGGTCCGCGCCTCGCTGCGCAACCAGATCGGGGCGGTCCGATACATTCTTGACAGCGACGCCCACATAGAGGACGCCGATCTGCGGCTGGCACGCCTCGCGGCGGGGAGCGCCGACTCCGCCGAAGTGGAGTTTTTATTGGTGACGCGGCTGATGCACCCGTGAAGGGGCGTTGCCAGCGCGCCGCTAGGGTTGCCGTACCGGTGTTAGCCCCTCTTTTGATAAACAATCTTGGGCGCGCACCAAGTGCGAGAGGCGGCAACCATGAGCACGCCCGTGGGTGCGGTTCAGGCTGACAATGCCCAACGGGGCGTGAAGCGCTCCGTGCAAGGCAACCCGGTTGGGGTCCCCATGCAGCTTCCCGGCTTCCGCGGGCGCGTGGTCGACGCCGGCGGGCCCGTGCGCGCCCCAAAGCTGCGAAACGGCAACCTCAACAACGAGACGTCCAACGTCAGGATACCCTACAACCGCGTCTGCCCACTCGAGATGCTCTCCTCGTACCAGGGGCGCCTTGGGCCTGGCGATTGCGTGTTCGCGCACAAGTACCCGCCGGGCTTCACGCGGTCGCTGCCCGGGGCCAACAACGCCACGCTCGGCGTGCACACGCTGTCGCGCGTCGTGGGCCTTGACGGCCTGAACCGCATGCTCATGGGCAGCTCGCCCAACGGCTGGCGCATCGGCGAGAACGTGCTGCACGACATCGACGGGGCGGGTCCGTACGGCGTGCTCGAGGGCAACGACGGCGTCTTCGCGCTCGCGACGCTCAACGAGTACCGCCTGGACGGCATCGTGATCTCCAACGACGAGCCGGGGGGCTTCGTGTCCAGCGGCTCGCGCGACAACGCCATCTTCAACATCGCGATCCAGGGGCCGACCGAGACGAACAACGGCTTCCTGATGTACGAGGACCCCACCAACTCCAACTCGACGCTGTTCAACCCCCTTTCGGGCGTGACGAACATGCGCACGGTGGAAGCGCACGCGCGCGGCTCGGCCGAGTCGGGGATGCACGTTGAGAACACGCCGATGCCGGGGCGGGTGGGCTCCGACTTCCAGCGCAGCCGCGGCAGGGTTGACTTCGTGGCCAACCACTGCGGCACGTACGCCATGTACCCCTCGCAGATGTTTGACCGGCGCGTCGAGTCGCTCAACACGCTCTACGTGGGCCTGCGCGCGTACGAGCTCTCGCTCGAGGCCAAGAAGAAGGTGACCACCGCGACGGGCGAGCTCTTCTTTCAGGGCAAGCCGGACACCTTCATTGAGGACGAGAAGATGTACTTTTACCAGTACCTGCCCTTCTCGTCGCGCGTGGCGCACGTCATCCAGGCCGTGACCGACAAGCAGGTTGAGATGAATCGGGAGAAGATCGCGCTCGACAATGGCGTCGACACCGCCACCGTTCCCGACTCCGCGGTCGTGAACTACATGCAGCGCCGGAACAGCCAGGACGCCGAGGCGGCGGTTGGTGACCGCCAAAGGGCCGCCCTCAAGGTGGGCGCGATCAAGCAGCAGACGGCCACAAACCTGCCGTCGGCGCACTTTGACAAGGCCACCTACGACCCGATCCGCAGCGAGGACATGTGGAACATGGTGGGCGCGTACCAAATCGGGCGCGTGCTTGACACCAAGGCGGCCGTGCACGAGCGGTACGCGGGCGGGCCGCGCGACACGGCCTTCTCGTGCATCGTCGACGTCAACATCGCGTGGCGCGCGGCGATGAGCGTGCAGATCAGTCCCGACACCGAGCCCTCCATGACGGGGTTCCTGCTCGACCCGATCGAGCGCACAGAGCTCGGGGGGCAGCAGAGCGCCACGACGCTGGCCAACAACAACTCGCCTCCGCTCACCAACACCATCGGTCCCGACTTTGGGCGCGACGTCGCGCCATACAAGCCAACGGAAGAGTTCCGCACCTTGAGGTTGAGGCAGAAGCAGCAGTTGCGCGACGAGCGGGAAAAGCTGGCGCGAATCAAGGCGATCGCGGCGGCCAACCGGAACAAGGTCGCTGCGGAGATCCCGGACGCGAGCAAGCTGGTGCAGAGCTTCGTCGACAAGGACGACCGCTACAAGCTCATCTCGATGCTCGTGAGCGAGAGCCAGTACGGCCGCAACCCCATGGACGCGATCCGCCAACTCGTCAGGGACGACATGGTCACGTACGAGGAGCCGGTGCAAAACTCGAACGAGGCGTGGAGCGCGTTCATGGACCTCCGCAACAAGTGCCCGCCCGTGGAGCAGCGCAAGAACGAGCGCATCGTTTCCAAGTACAAGAGCGCGCTGGAGGCCGCCAAGAGCGAGTGGCGAATGGCGGCGAACCGGGAGGTCGGAGCGCTCATGAGCAGCGCCGACACCCTGACCACCTTTGCCACCGAGGCCGCCAGAAAGGGCGCGCTCGGGGATCGCAACAAGGAGCTGAAGAAGAAGATCTACAAGTACGTGGGTGCGCTGAAAGCCCTGCAGGCCGTTGCCACGAAGGAGATCCAGGACGCTCCCGACGAGATCAAGGGCGCGGCGATCGCCAACGAGGTCTCGAAGATGCTCAACCGCGTCAACATCTTCCTGGTGCTCCTTCACCAAGTCTTGAAGGAGCTTGGTGTCGGCAAGAGGGTGCAAGCGACGTTCAAGCTCAAGACGTGCGTCGCGGATGTCGCCCAGACGCGCGAGGACGACGCGCTCCTCCACGAGACGATGCACCTCTCGGGGGTCTGCGACCTGTACGAGGAGCACTTTTCCATCCACGACCCGCTCGTCTCCCCCGCGACGGCGGTGGAAACGCCCGCGCAGCCCGCTTCCGGAGCGCCTGGTCGTCGCGCTGCCGCGCCGGTGGGGTCGCCCGCGGCCGCCTCCGCGGCCACGCCCGCGCCTTGGCCAGTGCCGCCCGCAGCCGCGCCCGCGCCGCCGGCGGCCAGGACCGGCGCGACGGCGGCCAGGACTGGCGCGACCGCGGCGGCGGCGCCGGCGGCGCCGGCCGGTCGCCCGCGCGGCAAGTCGCCGGCGCGTCCGCGACCGGGCGCCGCCGGCGCCGCCGTCGTGCCCACGGGCACGGCGCCACCGGCGGCGCCACCGGCGGCGGCGAACGCTCACGTGCCGGCCGCCGCCGCCGGCGTGTCGACCACGCCGCTCGTGCCCACGCAGGCGACCGTTGGCGAGCCCGCCGCGCCGCGTCGGCGGCGCGCCGGAGAGGCGCCCGGCACCAGCGGCGGCGGCTCGGTGACCAACTCGCTCTTCAACGACATGTTCAAGTCGGCGCCGACGGGCACCGGCGCGGGCGCTGACGATCCGGCGAGCCCCACGCCCTCCTCGGGCTCGGAGGGGCCAAGCGCGGGGCCGCGCACCTTCAGGCGCCAGCGCTGAAGCAGACCGCTAAATATACGCCAGGGGTGACGGCGGCGGGTGGCGTTGTGGGCACGCGTGCGTTTGTGTAAAGGGGGGGGGAAGGTGGGTCTCTGGGCGGTGTTTGGGTATAAATGGACGAGGCGTGGGTCGAAATGAAACAAAGCATCTCTCTGGCCAACCGGCTAAACAAGACCGACGACGAGGTGGCCGAGTTCCACTCTGAGCTCAAGACGGCGCTCCGCTTGGCCGTCTCCCGCTGCCGGGTGGAGCGCAAGCGCAAGCTGGCCGAGGCGCCCCAGCTCGACCTGAGCGACGAGTGCATGCGCCACGCGGCGCGGTTCACCGACAACCTGCCCCTCGCCGACTACGCCAAGGTGCTCAACCTGGTGCCCAGGCTCGTCAACGTCGTGACGGCGAGTATTCGCCTTCGAACACCCCCAAGACCCCCAACACCCCCAACACACGCACACGCGCGCGCGCGCGCGCGCGCGTCGGCAAACCGCCGTTCCGCTCAATGTGCCAATGCGCTGCTCCAGTTGGCCGAGGCGGTCCCCGTGCCGGGCAGCGGGCTCACGCTGCCCCTGGACCTGCACTCCATCGGCGCGCGGTGCACGAACGCCTACTACGCACCCCGTCGCTTCGCCGCGGTCCAGCTCGCGTTCAGCAATCCGCGCTGCCGCGTGTTGATCTTCCGTAAGCCGCACGCCATTTCCAACCACGCACACGCCCATCCACGGATCCCAGCACCACCCTTTCCCATCGCTCTTGTTCTCTTGTTCTCTCGTTCTCTCGTTGGCAGACACCGGCCGACTCGTGGGCACAGGTCAGTTCACCTTTAGTGCCGCATTCATGCGCGCCTTAGTGGAAGCTTTGGGTGCAGCCTTTGCAGCGAGTGCTTGCGTGCGCTTCTCCTCGCGCGACATGGCTTGGTGCTGTGCACGCAAAGTAGATGCGCGCGCACACACCAATTTAGCACTGTCGTCGGAACAGGTTGCTCGGGGCCGATGCAGGCGCGCATGGCCATCCTCAAGGCGGCGCGGCAGCTGGCGATCGAGGCCAACGTGCACGTGCACATCCGAAAATTCAATGTCATCAACCAGGCACGCCCGCGCGAGTTGAACACGCGCGTGACCACCAGCAATCCACGGGGGCGTTCGTCGGGTTGCGCAGGTCGGCGCCGTGGGCATCAACGCCAAGCTGGATTGCGACGCCTTCGCCTCCACGCACTCGGCGACGTCGCATTACGACCGCGCGAGCTTCGTGGGCCTCGCGTGGCGGCCGGGCGGAGAAAAGATTTGCTGCGGTGCGTTGCGCCCGATCCGGCCAACCCGCACCAGGCACGGCGTACGACTCACGACTCCTGCGCGCTCGTTGCTTGTAACAGAGATCTACTCGACGGGCAAGGCGAATCTGCCGGGTTCCACGCGCCAGCGCGACCTGCTCTCGTCCTTCGCGCGCATGGTCTCGGAGCTGCTGCGGCACAGCAACCGGCCCGAGGTGTGCGAGCTCGTTCCGGAGCACCTTCGCCTGTGCCACCGGCCGCGACAGGTCACGCGCGACGACGCGCCCGCGATCGCGCACTCCAAGGCGAAGGCGGCGCCCATCGCGCGCATGAGCGACCTGTTTGTCAACGACGCCGAGTGGCAGCTGGAGCCGCTCGCGCCCGTGGGGGGGCTCGCCGAGAACGAGGACGCGGTTGACGGCGAGGAGCTCTTGGCGCTCGCCGGATTCTGATCCGGACCCCGCGTTCCAAGCCGCGTGCCGCACCGGGGGCAAGGTTTGTCAGGGCGCACGCGCGCGTCGTAACCAGTGTCGGATTGATAAGCCGCATGCAGCACACTTTAGCTAGACAAAAGAGCAAACATTTGACGATGGCGGCCATCGAGAATGTGCCATCCGGTGCCAAGTGGACCACGGGCATCCCCAAGGGCATGCTTGATGTGCCGGGCTTCAAGGGCTGCTGCGGCGGTTTTTTCAAGTTCTCCTACGTTGTGTCGGCACCGCTGCACATGAAGGGCTTCTTCGAGTTCTGGGAGAGCTCGCGCGCGTCGTGGGCCGACCGCATCGCGGTCACGATCGACCTGTTCGCGCACCTGGGGCTCTGGTTCGTCGCGCTCGCGCTCGAGATCTGGGTCAACTCCCAGTCGCACAAGGGCCACGCGCTCCTCTCGGAGCTCGCCATGGCGAGCCTCTGGGGCCTGATCGTCGCGCTCATCGGCATCGTCATCGCGCAAGTCTTCGCCATGACGGCGGGCGGCCAGGAGGCCGGCCGCCTCTTCCCAACCACCTACGCCGCCATCGTCGGCGGCGCGTACGCGTCGATCGTGTTCAGCATCCTCTGGGCCATCACCCAAGTTCAGGTGTGGCCGGAGCTCTCGTTGCAGTACGTCGACGCGCCCGGACTGGACGACGCCCTCAAGGTGCAGCGCCACATGGTGCTGTGGGCCATGTCCCTCAAGATCGTCGCGGTCGTCACCCTCGTCAAGAACGCCTCCTTCTGGGGCCCCTGCGTGGTTGACGAGCAGCAGAGCGCCGCCGAGCAGAAGTCGCAGTACATGAAGCAGATGGGCGTCACGGCCACCGGCTCGCTCGCCTCGCAGATCGGCGGCGTTTAGGCACCCCCTTTCCTTCCCGTTTCCCGTTTCCCGTTTCCCGCCCCCCCCCATCCCGTTTCCAAACCCGAACGCCTGGTGCGCGGCTGGGGACACCGCCGCGCCCGCCCAAGCAAGCAATGCCAAGGCGGGTGCGCGTATTTCCCGACGCGCGGCCGGTCGCCGGTGCGGGCGCGGCGCCCAAGCGTCGCGTCGTTGCGCAAGAGTGGTCGGGGTCGTTTTTAGTAGCCTGTTCGTGTGCGCGTGTGCAAAGCGTTCCGACGCCGTGTTAAAATGGACCAGCAACAATAAGAGCCACCCCTCCCCTTCCGCTCCTTCCCCCACCGCCCCTTTGCCGCACGGCCTCGCGCGCTACGGCCCAACCGGCGCCGCCCCCACCGCCGCGTCCAGCCTCAGCTTGGCCGACAGCAGGCCCGCCCCGTGCACGTTCGTTCGCCCCACGGGGGACAGCTCGTCCATGCACTGCTCCACCCGCTCCGCCGTGGCCAGCGCGCGGTCGATCGCCACCGCGGACGCCGAAGGCGCGTTGAGCGGGTTGGCGTTGCCGCTGGTCGTGCCAGACGCCGCGACCTCGTCCGTCGCCATGTACCGCCGGAAGAGCTCAAACACGCGCGCGCGGTTCGCCTCGCGGTCCGTGTGCTCGCGCTCCATGATGCCGCGCAGCATGTGCAGCTCCAGCGTCATCCGGTTCTCCGTCTCGTGCGACTCGCGCACCAGGGCCGTGAGCGCGCGGTTCATCACCGCCGCCGCCTTCTTCGTGCTCACCAGCTCGGCGCGGCTCAAGCTGCACGCCTCACCCGTCTCGCCCAGCTCGCCCAGCTTGACCAGCGCCAGGTTGTACACCCTCACCGACGCCTGCAGCCCGCGCTCCAGCTGGTCGCCGCCCATCGCGACGCGCGCACGGCGGCTCTGGGGCGTGGGCCGCGCCGTCGCCCGCCCTAGCGAGCGCCGCGCGCGTGCGCGCCTCACTTGGGGTGGTACTCGTACTCGGTGTGCTGCATCGCGAGGTCGCGCTCGTTGAGCAGCCGCATGAACCCCTTGGACGTCCACATGGACGCGACGATCCACCCCGCACCGTGGCTGAGCTGCACCCCGACGTCCGACCACACGCCCGTCTCGGTCGCCCAGCCCACCGCCAGTCCGGAGAGCACGCTGCACGCGACGGTCGCCACGCCGGACAGCACGAGCAGCACCGACATGCAAATGTACCGCCGGCTGCGCTTGCGCAGCCGCAGGTTGGCGATCGGCTCCCTGCATATGGTGCAGCGCGCCTGGCCTGTCGCGTGGACGCTCTGCAGCAGGCAACCGGCGTGCACCACCGCCCGGCACGCGCACCAGCACCTCTCGGTCGTTGGCTCGTGGCACACGTAGCACGCCGTGGCGCTGGAGGACGCCTCCGGCAACCGCCTCTGCCGCATGGCCGGACGCTTGTCGAGCACGAGTTGCAGATGCCACGCGCGCGCGTCGATCGGATAATTAATGCCCATTAATGGCCGGATTATTTAGAAGCATTTTTTCTGCCGGTGTGCGCTCCCCCGGCCGGCCGGCAAGTGGTCAACAAGTGGTGCGTTTCTGAATTGTCAAATCGGTCATTAATAATCTGCACCACTTGTTGACCACTTGCCGGCCGGCCGGGGGAGCGCACACCGGCAGAAAAAATGCTTCTAAATAATCCGGCCATTAATGGGCATTAATTATCCGATCGACGCGCGCGCCAAGCGGCTCGCGCCGCACGGTTGCGCGCCACTTTGCGACGGTAAAACTCGCACGGGAACGATCAGGGACCCTGCTTTTCCTTACAGGGTCCCTGGTCGTCCGTGAGCACGGAAACATGTTCCAATCTCTGGTCAAACGTGAAAGTGAGTTGCGACAATTGTCTACCCCCTGTTTCAAACGATTAGGGACCCTGCAAGAGAAAGTAGGGTCCCTGATCGTTTGCCCCATCGGCAACCGTTGCCTGCATCCCTGCGCGCGGCAAAACGCGCCGAGCGCGATTTCTTTGCCACTCGCGTGTCAACGGGACTCCACAATCCAGCGCGCGCGTGGGCGGCGTGGGCGTGGTTTCATTAATAACACGCGCGCGCGCGCGCACCCGCACGACCCGATCACCTTGGGTGCACCTTGCACCTGCCGCCCCCGCCCCCCATCTTGAGCGAGTCCATGGTGAGTTGGATGCCGCCGGTGGTCACGCAGCGCGCGGAGCACGCGCTGCCCGCGGCGCCCCCTCGGACGGCGCCGAGCGGCGCGTGGTCGCGGTTCACCGCGTGGAAGTGGCCGCGCGGCGGGCTGTCCGCCCGCCGTCGCGCCGGGTGGAAGATCGGCTGCTGCGGCGCCGCGGGCAGCGGCGCCGAGAACGCCAGTCCGGCCGCGTTCTGGCGCATGTACGCCGGCAGGAGCGCCTCGCGCTCGGCGAGGCGCTCGCCCGCGCTCAGGTTGCCGATGAACCCGTTGGCGCCCCCCGCGCTGCTGTTGGCCGCGGCGCCGATGCCGCCGTTGATCTCGCGCAGCAGGCACGGGTTGGCGGAGACGGCCCCGCGCGGCGCGTAGATGCGGTGCAGCATCTCTGGCGTGGCGGCGCCCGGGTTGCAGTTGGCGTCAAGCAGCCCACCCACCTTGAGGACGCTCGCGACGAGCTCTGCGCACGCGCAGGCGGCGGGTCGGTGATGGCGCCAGGAGCACGGGGGGGGGGGGGGAGGGGGGGTGCTTGCTTGCGCAGGCGCGCTTGCGAGCGCGCCTGCGCAGAAGAAGCTGGTGTGGTCCGTCTCGCGCGGCCACACCAAGGAGCGCACCATCGCATAATTTGAAAACGGCTTGCCGATGCACTGCGCGCGCACGTAGTGCAGCATCTTGTGCTCGGCCATCTTGCTGCACCCCAGCTGGATGAACAGGTTCTGCGGGTTGCGGCCCGTGCGCTCAACGAGCTCCTGCGCAAGTTTACGGGCAACGTCAGAGCCGACATGTCCAGAGTTGGAGAGAAGCGCTGGGGCTGGGGCTGGTGGTCTGCTTGTTTGAGAAGCGCATCTCACCACGCCAACCGAGTCATTGAACACGCGCGCCACGTGCTTCATGGTCTGCCCGTCGCCGCCCGCGCTCTGTTTGCAGTAAGGGCGTCCTAAATCTGGTCAAGTGCCGGTCTACAAGTTTGAGTTTGCATTTGTTTACTTCCCCTATGGAGATCTCGCAGTGCGTCAGGTTGGACATCTGGCAGACGGCCGAGGCGAGGTTGAGCGCCGGCTCCTTCCACCACTTGGGGTTGATGCGGTAGAAGATGAGCGTGACGCAGCTGCCCTCGTCCGACATGGCGCTTGCAGTCCGGGCGCGAGGTGGCGACCCTCAAAACGGCAGCCGTTTTCGCGTGCACCCACCCACCCTCTTAAGAAAACGCGCCAACGCGCCAACGCGCAACGCCGCTCCCTAACTCACAAACCGCCCATCGGGCAATATGGTTTCAGGCTTCGCTTGCGCCCTCGAGCAGGGCGCGCACCGCCTCGGCAAACTCGCTGGTCTGCGTGGCCATCGCCCCCAGGCGCTGCACCTCGGCGCGGCGCACCAGCATCGCGTCGCCCTGCGCGCGCTCGGCCGACACGTGGTCGACAAGCGTGTTGACCAGGCTGAGCGCGGCCGCGAGGACCGCCGCCGGCGAGTCCGCGGCCTGCAGCAGCCGCGCGTCGTTTGTGATCTGGGCGTGGTGCCTCGCGAGCAGCAGGGCCTCGTGCACGCGCAACATCCGCTGCAACCGCTCGTGGCACGGCTTGGTCATCTCAACGAGCAGGCCGCGCAGCGCCTGCTCGCTGTTGGGGGGCGACGCGGACGCGCGGCTCATCCAGGGGGAGGAGGAGGAGGCAAAGAGCGCCCCTTCGCCGCCACCGCCGCCACCGCCGCCACCGGCGCCACCGGCGCCACCGCCGCCACCAGCGCCACCAGCGCCACCGGCGCCCGCCTCCACGTCGTCGTTGGACTCGCTGCGCCCGCGCTTGGACGCGCGGCGCGGCGCCCGGCCCCCGCCCCCTTCCGCCTCCTCCTCCTCCTCGTCGGAGGAGTTGGGGGAGCCGGAGGAGCCGGAGGAGTTGGAGGAGTCGGAGGAGTCGGAGCTCGTGTCGTCCTCCTCCGACGAGTCGGCCACTTCCGAGAGCTCCGCGTCCTGCTTGCCCACCGAACCCTCGCCGTCGCCGACGTCGTCCGAGTCGTCGTCGTCCCGCTCCACCGCCTTCTTCTGCCGCTTCCCCTTCTGGTTGGGCGAGGCCCTCGCCCGCCCCTTGCCGGCCGGAGCGGGCGCATTGGCGGACGCCGTGGTCGACGACGAGGCCGAGCTGCTCGCGGCACCCTTTGGGCGCGCGATGGGCCGCGCGATGGGCCGCGCGATCGGGCGCGCGATGGGGCGCGCCGGAGGCCACGCCCGCGCCTGCGCCTGCGCCTGCGCCTGCGCCTGCGCCTGCGCCTGCGCCTCCACCTCGCGTCGCAGTGGGGCGTCCTCGTCGTCGGACGAGGCCAGCGTCACGGACGCCCGCCGGTCGTCCGCGGCGGCCTCGGTCTCCCGGGCCTCCTCGGCCTGGGGCGCCTCCCCGTCCGGCTCACCCTCCGCCTCCACACGCTCCTCGTCGCGATAGTTCGCGCACACGGCGTCCAGGACGGCCTTGGCCTCGGGCGCGTGCCTGTCGATCGCCGGGATGACGCGCGTGAACACGCCGGCGTTGGCGTGCGTGCTCACCTCCTCGCCCGCAAACGCGAAGAGCTCAGTTGCGTCGCTGGCCACGTGCGGCCGGTAAGTGTCGCCCCACACGCGGCTGGTCGCCGCGCGCGCGCTGAGAGGCGCCTCGTCCGCCTCGTCGTCGTCCTCGCCGAAGGCGGCGCTGCAGCCCAGGAGCAGCAGGCACTGCTCAAAGTGCTCCGGCAGCGGCGGGAGGCCGACGAGGGTGAAGGAGCCCTTGCGGGCGGGCAGCGTGGGCGCACCCGCAACGGGCGGGACCGTCCAGCGCTCGCGCGACATGAGGCACAGGATGGAGAGCACGTACGGGTGGTGCACTTGCTTGGGATTGAGCACGAAGGCCCGCGCCTGCTTGAAGATCGCGCGCGCCTGCTGCGGCTCGAGCGCGCGCCAGAACATGCGCGCGCCGCTGTGCGGCTGCTTGTGGTTGTCCGCCCACGCGTTGGTCTGCGCGCGCTTGAGGCGCACGAAGAGCGTGCAGTCGCCGCTCTGGTGGATCTTGAGCACGCCCACCGTGTCGTTGGACAGCTGCACGGCGCAAGTGGACGCGGGGAGGTGCAGGGCAGGGTCGCCCGGTTTGTCGAGTGGCAGGTCGGCGCTCCGCCAGCTCTTGGACCTCCCCGCGCGCTTGTCCACCAGATCCGACAGCAGCGTGGCCAGGACCGGGTCGCTGGCCTTCCCGGGCTTCACTTTGGGCACCAGGTCGCCAGCCCCCCCCAGAAGCTGGCTCAGGCGGCTGGCAGAGGACGCGGATGGCATGGCACGGTGCGCGAGCGCACGAACCGGCGGAATACAAGTTGCAAAGCGCACGCTTGTCAACCGGCTCAGGGCCACGACCCTGACAATGCAATAATTTGACACACACGCGCACACACGCACGCGCGCGCGCGCGCTCACACATGCACCCGACACCACCACTAGCTGCTGACGGGATCGTACCGGGCGGCGAGTCCACCGAAACTAAAGCCGCTGTTGGTCGGCGCCAGCCGCGCACCCGGCTGCTGAAAGTCGGGACGGAAGGGGCCCGTGAACTCCTCGCCGTGCCGCTCGTACCGAGCGGGCAGCGTCGGCATGCGGTCAACGCGCGAGAGGCCCGGCGTGCCGACCATGCGCGAGTTGTGCCGCGCGCGGATCGTGCGCCCGCCGACGCCGAGGCAGCACACCGCGCTGATCACGAAGAAGAGCGCCGACGACCCCGTGGCCGTCGCGAGCGTCAAGGCCTCGTACACGTACGCGGGCGGCGACGGCGGCTTGTTCCAGTCGTTGGGCGGCGGCGGGCTCGGCGCCGGGTCGCACTCGAGGCGCACGTTCTCGGTCGTCTCCGTGAAGCAGGAGCGCACGTCGAAGCGCCTGAAGGCGGCGTCGAGCGTGTTGCCGTAGACGCGCATGAAGAAGTCGGTGCGCGCGTCGACGCCCGCGGCCCACGGCTGCAGGAGCAGGCGCACGTAGACCTTGACGAGCGTCGCCTCCTCGTCGCCGCACGCCGCGCGGTGAAAGTACGCGTTGGGCATCTTCTCCGGGTCGCCGCGCGCCTTGCCCGCGAGCGTGTACCGCTCGGCCAGCCCGCTGGCCAGGATGTACCGCATATTGAAGCCGGTGGTCGTGGTGAAGTGCTCCGTCAGCGCGTTGTCGCTCCCCACCTGCGGGATGTCGAGGCGCACGCCCTTCTCGTCAAAGAGGAAGGGCCGCTCGACGTCGCGGTTCTTGTCCTCGGGCGGCGG
>Ga0209666_1001470_pt1 | contig 18042 bp, 6 predicted proteins | sample SaaInlV_125m_DNA_FD_184679 | JGI IMG/M metagenome (GOLD analysis project Ga0209666, IMG submission 184679) | Marine microbial communities from expanding oxygen minimum zones in the Saanich Inlet - Saanich Inlet SI037_S3LV_10m_DNA (SPAdes)... | ecosystem: Environmental > Aquatic > Marine >...
CATATACTAACTTGTTGTTTAATGTTTCGTATACATAAACTTGTCCATTATCTTTGATTTTATCAAATATATTTGTTGCTTTATTATCAAACTCTGTAAGTTCTTGATCAAATGTTAAGTATGCTGCTGTGTCTCCATTACGACTTGTTACAGCAAGTTTATTAGAATTAAAACTTACATTAGTACCAAATCTTTCATTCTTTTCGCCATCAGGTGCATATAATATTTGATCCTGTGTATATGTTCCATTTGTGAGTTTGTATACATATACTGCACCATTGTAAATACCATTAGTATTTGATAACTGAGCACCTATTGCTATTTTAGATCCATCATCGTTTAGACTTAGTGTAGATCCAAATGCTTCTTCTTCGGTTGCAGGATCAATATTTTCATCAAATACAAATCTGCCATTTGTTTTTCTATATATTGCTATACGATATTCGCCGCCAGTTTGAATGCCGCCTAATGCTAGTACTTCGCCGTTTTTACTAATATCATAACTTGAACCAATAGCAAGTGCATTTAAAAACTCACTACTATCGTCATCAAGTAGTCCGCCAGTACTATCGTCAGTTTGTGAAGAGTAAGGAACGTAACCTAAATAATCAACATATGTATCAAGTACATCCCACTGACTATTATTAAAAGGATTACCTGCAAGTACAGTTGTATTTGCTTGGCGAAGTTCGCCATCATAGTAAACAATACTATTAGGAATATATTTTGAAATACTCTGCCATTCGCCTTTATAGTTTGTATCTCTCGAATATGCATAAGATGTTACATTATCTTGACCTTTATTATTAACAAAATAAACACGGCCGTTGTCTTTAAGACTTCTAATAATAAGATTATGTTGGAAATCGCTCGGAGAAGCCGATTTTATTGCAATACCAAACTGTTCGTTTGTTGCTGGCTCTGGACTTAAAATGATATCTACTAGAGTAAACGATCCATCAATAAGTTTTTTATAAATGTAAACTACTCCTTGATTTGCATATCCAAGGCTTGCTCCAGACGTATCTGTAACTAATAGTTCTGCAAGTTCCCATTCTTGACTTAATAAGTCAATAGTGCTACTTTCTGATGTAACATCAACAAGAGCTTTCCAAAGTGTTCCTCGTTGACTTACATAGTCGCCAGCTAGGTAACTTTCACCTTCAGTGAATACACCTCTGTATCGTGTTTTAACATTTGCAGCAGTTGGCACACCAACATACAAATATTGTCCGTTGTCTGTTATTTCAACACTTGTACCAAATGCACCTGCATCATGATGATTAGATAATGGTTCTAATGTTTGCTTTAGTGTAAATGCACTGGCTTCACTACCTCGAGTATATACATAAACCTTGCCATCGTCTATATCTGGTGTTCCAACTGCTAAAGTAGTATTGTTGTTACTAACAGCTAAATCAGATCCAAACTCTCTACTACCAGTTTCAGGTGCTACAATGCTTTGTTTAAAGCTACGTATAATATCACTATCGTATACTCCAAATGTTCCAGTGCCAATATCGTCAATCCATACTCTGTCATTATCGTCTAAATCGTAAAGTTTTGTAATATTGTTTATACCCTCAGGTGACGATACTCTACGTGACGATAGTTCTGATACTATTCCAACAGTACTGTCTGACAAGTCAATAAAGTCTTCAGTTATTGGGTTATCCAGCTGTACTTCAAAATCAGTATATCCAATATTTTGTACAATCCAAAATCCATTAACTTCGCTGTTGACATTATTAAATCCAACAATATCGCCTTCAGTAAAACTAATAGGTTTACTAAAGTTTGCTTTAAATCCTAAGGCTGTTTTTTCAATAGATTGAATAGAAGTAGGGGATACAATATGTTTGTAAACATTCCATGATTGCGAATCTTTTGGTACCCATATATAACTTCCAATATCAACGCTATCAATATCTAAAACCAGCACATCATTTTTTGTAGTTGTTAAAAAGTTTACTTGATCGAGTTTAACATAACCAGCAGTTTTAGTATATTCTACACTGTTTGATATTAATGGTAACGATGTATGTGCATAATCGTCTGGTGAAAGATATACATCTTTCTTTGGATATTGATAAACTAAATCTGTACGTGTTGAATCTACTGTTTCAACAAACTCTATAAGTTGCGGTTCAATTCTAAACCGGCTTTCGTCTAGTTTAAATTCAACTTCGTCATAACTTGTAGTTGCACCGTATCTACCAACACGTATTGCCCATTCTTCGTATAGCTCTACACTATCGGTATTTGCTGATCCGAGTTTATCAAACAGTTTTGTAATGGCATTTGATGTACCTTTGTCTTGTATAAAACCTTGATAGAACTTATACTGACTAACATCGTCTTGTATAATATTAGCAAGATATTCACGTTTTTGATATCCTATTAAATGCTGTGCTAATCTCTGTTGTTCACTATCAAAGTTATCTGTATCTAAGTCATAAAAATCTGCAAACTGATTTGCTTTATAATCCCAGTTTGGTTTTAACTCGCTTACAGGTTTGCTATCTAGCCTGCTCCAGTTTCCATAAACAAAATCTTGTGTGCCACTGTGTGTAAATCTAGCTGCATAATAAAACTCTTTGTATTTTACTAGTTCTGCAGTTTTATAATCTTTATAACTAGTCCATTCTGTAACCTTTGCATCATCGTATATAAATCCAGGAATATTTAAACTACCATTCCAGTCATCGGTTCTGTATCCTACAACCTTTAAACGCTCTTGTCTGTATCCTGTTTCAGGTACATAGATTGTATCATTAAATACTGTAGTATTATCAACTAAAACAATATGTTCTTTTTGTATCAGCGGTAGTTTAAGAAGATATATTCCTTCGTCCTCTGATGTTAAACTAAACATATTAGAGTTGTCTCTATAAATACTAGAACGATTTTTACTAACTACATTTCCATTTTCATTTAATACTGCAAATCCATACAGATTATTGTGAATATTATCAACTACATAGAAATCTTTCTCAAACTCAACTCGATTAGCCAATGGTGATAATGTTAATGTACTTGTATTGGCCCAGTTTTGTGTTATCCAAAACAAAAACTCTTTGGATGCAAGTTGCCAGTTTTCTACAGATTCAGTTGCTTTGTTAAAATAATTAAACTTAAATCCAATGTCTTTTAGATATTCTTGATAACCTAATAAAAAGTTAACCACCTGTTGTTCGTCATTAAATATTGTACCATAATCAAGTGTTAATATTTCATTAGTAAACGACTTTCTAAAATAGGCTCCTCTGCCGCCGGTTTCAGGCAAACTTGGAAGCGGCGTATACAAACTTAAATCAAATGCAGATTCTGTAGTATGATTTGATTTTACTCTATAATATCTATCATTGTATTCTATAATTTTACCAGCAACAAAAAACTTGTTTTCAGTCCATTGAATATAACTTTCACTTATGCCGCCAATATTTACAAACGGATCGTTTGCATTTTCTTGCGGATTACGATATTTAAAAGATGGAAGATCTTTATCATATCCAGTTACACGATATCCTTTTGCAGTTCTTTCAATAATCACGCCACTGTAGGTTGCTACTTTTTGCGGACTAGAAGTTCTCAAAACAATACTATAGTTTTCATCAGGAACAAATATATTTCCTTTATTTAAAGGAGTTTTGCTATCTAATACTAGTTTTAGTTTATTTTTTTCAGCAAATCCAGCAAGTTTAAATCCTACTTTATTACTTAAAAGTTTTAGATTATCAACATATGTAGTATATGGATACAACGAATCTGCATTAATATATTCACTAATATAGTTTACAAATCCAGCACTTATAGCATTTTGTATCTTAGGAAATACTATATTTGCTGTGTTTATTCTTTTGTTTGTAGCAGTATAAATCAAGTTTCCAGCAACATCACGCTGAGTTCTACTTCTATCAAACCCAACTCCCATTGTGTGTGCAGGGCGTGTTATTAAAGCAGCAATCATTAAACTAAATGGATATCCGCTACTTCTTCTCCAAGCAGTTTCGGTTGGTGCTTCGTCGCCAAACTTAAATAGTTGTTGACTTTGAGGCGCATAGCTAAAATTACTTACATAGCCGCACTCCAAGGGTGATACAAGCTGGCCGTTTTCATTAACCGGAATATGGTTTAGTAGATTATGTCTAATATATTTTTTATTTCTTAGTACTGTCTTACCTGGTTCTCTAATAACGCCGTTTTGTAGATCAGTCCAAAGTATTAGGTTATTATTTGTATAAGGTGCAGGACCATACACACTTTCCCACCAAGTTGGTTGTATTCCATATCCTAGCATTTCCCAAGGATGTGTGTGCGGGCGGTCAGTATCAAATGCTTGTCTATAAATACCTCTCCAAAATCCAGGAACTGCTTCATTGCGATCATTTGTACTTCCAGTATAGTTATAGGTGAAACTTTCACCCTGAACTATAAAGTCATTTTTTGTATAGTCTGAAATCTTAGCAACACTAGTCCAATCAATAAAATCTTTGATAATAATGTTGTTAATTTCTTGTGATGTAATCTTTGTATTTCTATCAACACCGCCGACAATATCGTGTATGTCAAAAATGTTTGGATTATAATCAACTTTTAGATTATTAAAAATACGTTTTTCCATTTCTAAAATTAAGTCGTCTCTATAATCATCGTAAGCAAGTGTGATGCTGCCGTCGTGTCCTCTAATAACTGTCTGAGGAGTTTGATAACTTGTGTCAACGAATATTTCAGGAGTGTACGCTGGGAACATACCTATTTTTGTAGGTGTTGGTGGAATAAAACTACCTTCGGTATTATCATATTCGTGTATGGTCAATATATCACCGTTGGCTAGAGTTGCAGAAATATCTACAAATCCTGTTCCGGTAAACTTGTAATCTTTATTAAATATAAGCTGTTGATCATTTAGATACACATATAATGCTTTATTACTAATAGACGATTTATTAAATATTGTTGATAATGCATAAACTGTTAGTCTATTGTCAAGTATTTCATATTCAATCTTTTTGCTGCCGCCTGTAGCTGCCATATCAGTACTATAAAACGGAGTAGTAGTAGTCTTTGTACTATTAATTTCATTAAAGATAAAATCTACATATTCTTTTACTGTTCCGTCAAATGTTGTTTCAGTTGCAGTTTGTACAAACTGTCTTTTGAACTTAGTATATTCATTTAATGCATATCTAATAGATGCAATAACATTTGAGTTTTTATTAACTAGATGATAAAGTGAAAGATTTAAGGGACCGCTATGTTGAACAAACTTTCTGCCATATTCAGCAACTGGTCCTAAATCTCTTAGATTGTTAATACCAGGCTGAACTCCTGCAAATGCTGCAACTTCTGATACTAGCCCTTCGACGTGATCGTTTACTTCGCCTAATGTAAAATCTGTAATATTTTTATTAGACGGATTTCTTTCAAGGTTATGAGGAATCTCATAATAACCGTTGTCATTTTTGTCTGCTAAACTTTTAGTTTTAATAAGAACAATATCAGTAAAGTTAATATCGTTAGAAAGTACAACTTTAGTTGTTTTATTCTCATTTACTATTTGATAATCGGGCTTATATTCGTTATTGACATATACTTTTATTTCTAAGTCAGTTAACTCTGCACTATTATTGTAAACATCTATCGGAAATCTATTTGTATATTCTTCGCCTGTGTATTTTCTTATAACATATTGACTACTTTTTAGATTTGCTTTTTTCCATGCATTAGTATAAGATATAGTTTGATTATCGTATTCTTGTAAAAAGAAAATATCACTGCTTACAGTTGTAAAAATATTATTAACTTTATATTTGTAATCTTCAGCAAGCAAAGTAAAATCAAAAACAATGTCACCAATATTTACAAAGTTTTTGTATGTAAGAGGAAATCCAAGTTCTGGATCATTGGCTCCTTCGCCTACTCTGTAACTAAATAATCTGTTTCCAGCAAAGTTTGTTGAATCGTAAACAGTATTGTCGCCTAAGCTATTACCACTACTATCAAACAAATCAAACTTTGGTGCTTGATTTAATCCTATTTTGTCTTGTGCTAATTTCCATTTAGTTGAATCGTACCAATACATTTTTCCAGCATTTTTTACGCCGTCTTTGACTAGCACTGTTTGATTCAAGACAGGGTCTGTATCAGCTGTTTCAATCAAACTTATTTGAGTAGTGTTTGTATGAGTAATAAATTTAACTTCAAATATTTTATCTTTTACTAAACTATCAGAGTCTGCTGTAAATAAAATACGCATTCCTTCAACTAACTCTATTCCGTCAATGTTATATCCAACAGTACCTTCAATCGTACTGAATACATCTTTTGTAAATGTATCAACTAGATCTACATTAAGTTTAGCTGTATTACCATGATTCCATAAACGTAAGTTTGGTTCAAACTCAATAATAGGACGTTTAGCTCGTGCTGTTTGATCAAGCTCAATTGGCTGATTGTTAATATTTGCACTTTTTTCAATAACTGATTTATGGAACCAGCGATTATATCTTGCCCAAGCGTTCCTGCTAGTATCTCTTCTGTTTATACAAATATAGTCTTTGTATCCTGCATAACTTCTAGCATTACTCCACGGAACACGATCAAAGCCATTTACATCAAATGGTACTTGTGTGTCTTGTGTAAATATAGCCGGAACTTCAAGATCACTAACAGGGACTAGTTTAATAGATTTGCCTACACCTTCAATATAGTATAATCCTTGTTCATAAGTTGCAGGGGTTACATTACCTTGAAAATATACTTTCATACCATTTGACAGATTCCAGCCATCAATAGTTGTGTATGTTTTTTTACCTATTATTTCTTCGCCTACATTTATATCGCTGTTTTCTTCAATATCAAATACATTAAATACTCCACTGTTATCAATATCACTTTGACTAACATAATAAAGGTTATCAGGAGCATCTCCAGGCACTGTAAATTCAATAGTGCCAGTTTCGATAAATCCTTCTTCTAAATAGTCTTGTGGATTAACTAATGTATCATCAACATTTTCATGAGTTAATGTAACACCTTCTTGATACAATGTACTAACTAATGTACTGTCTTTTGAATATTCGACTTTTTTCTGCCTAGCAGTTGCAAAACTAATAGGATGGCCCGGAACATTAACTTCAAATCTATATGTTTGACCTCTAAACAATCGTATGCTTTTATTACGTGTTACTCCGTCAGGCGAAAATACATAAGCTGTATTATCGTCATCAACTACTGTTTCAATAGTAAATGTACTAACTACTTCTCTACCCTGTCCTCTTATAGGAACTTCTTGTGGACCATTTGGTAACCAATAGTATTCTCTAAAGTTAGTAAACTTATCAAAATCAATATGTGGGTTCCAAGCATAAAACTCTTGAGCAAAAAGTTTATCATGGTTTTTGATATTGCCGCCAAATGCAGTTATTTGTCCTAGTATATCTAAATAGTCTGCATCAAACTCTACATTTCCGAGATTGTCTTCAACAATAGCATATGGCTCTAACTGATAGTTTTCTCTGTTGGCATTAATATCACTAATATAGCTATCGTTAATAGTAACTGCCTTGGCAGTTCTACTTCCGACAAATCCATTAATCTTTTCAACAACACCTGGATTAGTTAACTGATCAACTGTACTACCTAAAAACTTTTTATTTGTATTAGTTCTAAAGTATCGTGGAAGTAACGAAGCTGAAGTTCTTTTTGCGTCAGAACTTCCTGGTACAGGATATTCATTTTGATCGTCATTGTATGCCATTAGTAATTATTTCCTTCAGTAATGGTAGTTGTCGAAGTTGTTGTACTTTGAACACCTGTGTTTAACACTTCGTTACTTGTAATAACATTTGCAGTTGCTTTAAGTCTTGATGCAGTAATACTATCAATAACTTCAATATCACTAACACTTGCACTACTAATCAATATTTCATCATTTTCACTTTTTAGTTCATACATACTACCAAACGATTGTGTTTCGCTTTTTGGTACTAGAACAATACTACTTATATCAGGTGCAACTTGCTTCATAATATAAGCGGCTAACTCACTAAAATAAAACGTTTCTCCAAAGTCCCAGTTTTCTAATGCAAAAAACTCGTTAATACTATCAACAACTCTTGATTTTATATCATTGTCGTTTACAACACGATTTGCATTTTTTACTATTTTAAATGTTGCTTGCACGTCAGTATCGCTTTCAGAACCAAATAAAGATTTATATTTTACAGGATGATATATTACTTCATCGCTTATTGATTTAATCTTTTTAATATCCTTGCCAAAATCTAAAAACAACGAATCGCTGCTAGGTGGTAATGGCTTTGTTGTAGTTTCGCCTCTTAGATATTTTCTATATTCAACATCATAAGATTTTGTTAAAATATACAAGTCAATAATGTTACTACTGCTTGGATCTATACGACGATTTTCAGCAGCAGCATGTCTATAGTCAAATCTAATATTATCTCTGCCTTTGTATGCTTTGTAATCAATGCATAATTCTAGTCCTGTTTGTAACGAGTTAAACTTTTTAAATACATTAGTACTACTAATATAGAATATTGTTGCAGCATCGTATGAACTATATGCTCCAATTGCTGCTTCGTTTTGTTTTACTACAATTTTTTCTGCTGCTGCACTAACATATTCGTATGTCTCAACATCATTTTTTTCAAACTTTTTAGAAAATATATACTTTGTATCTGGCAAATATGAAGGAGCAACAATATTTGTAAACAAATCAGGATCGTCAATAACTCCATCAGCATCGCTGTCTGTAAATCCTATTTCTAGTTTTTTACTATCAACATACCCATCTGCACTACGATATTCTTTAACAACTTGCCATTTCCAATCTTGGTTAAAAGGTGTTAATACATCAGGCTTATTGTTGTTACTTAAAATACTAATACTATCAGTAACAATCTTGCCAACTTTACTATCGTATATACGATCGTTGCCATCAAAGTAAAAACGTATTTGCTTATCGCTTTCAAATACATATCTTACAGCACGACTAGTTACTGTGTATTTTTCACCATCTGTTTCAAATAGGAAAAGCCAACTAGCATCTTGATTTGTGCCTGTAGCATCACCTGTTTTTCCTGTATCAAATGCACTAGTTGTATCAAGGTTGCTATTTGTAATAACTTTCCAGTTGGTTGTTTCTACATCATAACGCAGACCAAATGTTTTAAATGCAAACACTTGATCAACCATCTGTGACAATGTATCATTTACAATGGTATTGTTTAATACTGGAATAATTTCTGAAAGTTTACTATTGCTAGGAACTTCATCGTTTAATATAATCGGACCCAATGTACTATCAATATTACCGATTGTTCCATTTTCATATACACTTATAATTTTAGTCCATATATATTCTTTGTCGCCTAATGCAGATACTTCGCCTACTACTAGTTTATTGTCTTTATCATAATGATATCCAGCTGGAGGAGTAAACTTAACTAAACTGCCAGCAGCAACAAACTTCATTGTGGTAGCTGTAAAACTTGATACTGCAACTGGTATAGAAAACTGATCTTGAAACAATCCACTGCTTTGATTTGTTTCATTTGTTGTAGCGTTCCATGTATAGTTTAAATCAGCAATACTTGTATTTCTACTAAAGTTTTTATAATAGAAGTTTTTAGTTTGTGTATTTTTTATTATTGCTAATACTTGATTATTAATAACTGCTTCGATGTCTGTTTTTGAAACAAAGTTAAAACTAAACTTATTTTTTAGATCTTCTGTAAAAATACTTCCGTCGTCGCCAAACATTAGTGTATTACTATATTTTCCAGTTGCATCTCTTAAATCATAATATCTACTAATGCCGCTACTTGTTCTATTAATACTCTTTGTTTTAATAATCTGCTGACTTACTCCTAGAGGTCCAATATTATAATCTTCGCCTGTGATCAAACGATTTTGTGTGTAATATGTACTAGGTGCATTTGTTTGAATGCTTTCATTTGATTCTGATTCGTCTGCATTTGAAACAACTGATTGCAGTTCTAAAACAATGTTAAGTGTTTCTGCTGAATTATTTTTGCTTATATAAGGAACTTGTATTTGTATTCCTGTCATATCAGCTGGATTTATAGTAAACTGTGCGTTTGCCGATGTTCTGTAATAAACTTTAAAATCGCCCTTTGGCAATGTTCCAAAAGTTCCATCACTAAACACAAGACTTATTCTATCACTAACACGACTTAGCACACTGTACAAATCACGGATGCCCTTGGTGACACTATTGTAAACAATATTGTTACCTTCTGTGCTTTCAACTTTTTGCCATAACGCTTCTTCATTTCCGTTACTATCTAACTTGTAGAGCCATACATCATTGTTGTTGATATTGTCACTGTCAATATTAACAGTTGTATTTGGAACAGGATTTAATATAGAAAATGTATTCTCTTGTAGACTACCTTGTCTAAAGTGCATAAAAAATCCACTGTTTGAACTTCCTGCGCCTTGGCCGTTATCTCTATATAAAAATGCTAGTTTGTTTCCTGGAAAAGGTTCTTCTTCGTATATTGTTGTAGTGTCTGTATCTATATTAGTACTAACAATCTCAAACTTGCGAGATGTATCGTCTATACTTTTTGTAAAACTATATATAGGCAACCCTGTATTGTTTGCGCTAAATCTATATTGCTCAGTTGTTACACCATTTACAATAGCTTTTTTAATAGGGCGACCAAATGTTGCATTTGCAGGCAATGATGCATTTAAGATCTTAACAAACTGTTCGTACCAATCTGAGTTAGTAGGATCATTCCATATAATAGACTGATTGGACAGGTTGTTGTTATTTGCATCTATTACATCTTCAGTGGTACTGACACTTTCAATTTTTAGTAACCCGTTTGCTGGAATATTTCTATTTGCATTATAACTAATAAGTCTTGCTAAACGGAGAATACTCTCTCTACGATCAGCAGTTTCAATAAAATTTTCTCTAGCATTTAAGTCTGTACGGAAAGCGAGGTTTTGTCCTAAAAATGCAATAAGATCAATAAGTGCAAGATACTCGCTTGATTCAATGTAATCATTAAAATCTTCTGGATAGTTCTCACGGATATATGTAATCATAGTTCTACGAAGATTATCAAAGTCGTAACTTTGGAAATCTGCATATCTAAAACTTTGATATATTGTCTTCCAGTCTTCTGCTAATAGAAGTCTATTTTGCCTGTCTGTCGTTGACATTCGCTGTTCCTCACTTTATAGTATATTTACCTGAAGTAAAAAACTGCGTACTTTAAATTAATCCGTTGTCTTGGTCAAACTTTATACGCATACTTTCACTGATGCTGTAAGGAATATAAGTCAGAGAACAATCAATTTGTATGCCGCTTTCGTAACTGTCAACAATAACACTATCAACACTAACCCTTGGATCATAGTTGACTATTTCAGTTACGTCTTCGATAATAAGTTGTTTTAGATCATCAGTAAACGGCTCAAATAATATATCCCATATGATAGTTCCAAACTCTGGATTTTCAAGTTTTTCGCCCTGACGTATATGAAAATGATTTATAATATCTTGTTTGATTATACTAATATCGTATAAGTTAAATCCTTTAGGATTAGCTACTGTACTAACTCCTCTGTACTGTTTAGAAACTACAGGAGGATTAGTGATATCATTTGATACTGTTACATTTTTGTATAAAGGTTTTTCATTTGTGGCCATAACGTATTTATCCTGCTGTCATATAGTTAAATGCGGCTTGACTTTCAGCGGGCAATTTTAATAATTCAGTTGACCTGTTACTAGGATTTAACTCTACTATTCTATCAAAGTCGTATGATCCTATTTTAAATACTTGTCCGTCTACTACAATACCTAGTATTGTGTCTTCTTTTGCTTTTTCTTCAATACTTATTCCATAGCCGTTGTTCTTTTTAACAAGTTTAGTTCCAAACGTTTTAGCACACTTTTTACAAGCAGTTGCCATTTTTGCAAATGTAGGATCGTTTGTTGTTTTGAATGTTTTTTTATCTATTTGTTTGGCTAAGTTTGCCATATTATTAAGTTGGCCCACTGGATTTTCGTTGAATATAATATCTTTAGCAATTTGTTTGCCTGCTTTATTAGTAATTCTTGGTTTGTTAAATATTTTTCCAGCTAGATTAGCTCCTACTCGTGCGGCGGCGCCTCCTAATACTTTTTGCAGATCAGGCGGTAAGCCGTTTAACGCTCCTGTAAGATTTTTTGTAAAATCTCCTACTCCTCGACTAAACTGATCAAACACTGGACCTACTCCTGGGATGCCAGAAATAGCTGCTCCTAATCCTCCTGCTAGTTTTCCTGCCATGTCTCCTAATGCACCTGATACTGCTCCAAGTGCATTTCCAATAGCGCCGTCAATAGCGCCTAAAGCACTTCCTAATGCACCTGATAATCCTGTACTTGATAACAAGTTTGACATTACACCAGGAAGTTTTCCAAGTATACCACCAAGTGCTGATCCTGCTATACTGCTTAATCCGCCTTGTAATCCTTGTAGGAAACTATCTTTTATATAATCAACTGTGTTAGTAGTTGCATCTTGTATTTCTGTTCTAACTTCTGCTGGATTAGTTGCGTTTGTTCCGCCTGCGTAAGTATTAGTAACAGAAGAACTACCAGCAGGAGCACCAAAGTTTCCACCAGGTACTCTTACACCAGCAACAGCAGGAATATTGCCTGCTGCAAGAGTAGCAGGACTAACAAATCCTAAGTTTTCAACAAAGGCAGCTGGGTTTGAAATACCTTGTAGTGCGCCAGCTGCGCCTGCTAGTTGTCCAGAAATTGATCCAAATACTGCGCCAGCTGCGCCTTGAAGCGCACCTTCAATATTACCAGATTGTATTCCGCCTGCTATGCCGCCAACTAATGCTACTGTAGGTAACGGTGCATTAGCTAATGCTTGGTTTATTCCTTGTACTCCTCGAGATATCGATTCTCTAACAATAGGCTCAACCAACTGCGAATTGTTTATTGCAAATGCTACCATACTGCCCTCCTAGTAGTATTTATTCTGGTTTTAACAGATCGTTAATAGGAGTTCTGTCAGTGTGTACTGGTCTTTCGTCCATATGTATATCTTGGCTTTCAGTATCTACTGCTTCTGTTTTATCAGGTGCTGTTTCAAGCGGGTTCCAGTTTTCGTGGCCTTGCCAAGGTTCGTGCTGCGGAACTCGTTGTGGAAACTTTGCTTTTATTGCCATTGTTGCTTCTGCTGCTTCTGCTGCGGCTGGGCCATTTAGATTGATATCACCTCCGGAGATTGTTGTATTTGCTGCTCCTACTGAAAAATCTCCGCCAGCAGTGTTTTTAAAAGCAGCGCCGGCTTTTGCATTTATTTCGCCGACAGCAGTAATGTTGCTATTAGCACCTACATGTGTTTCAAGATTATTAAGAACAGTTACTTTTCCATCTACTCCAGCAACTAACTCGTGATTTACAGCAACACTTGTAAACATACTGTTGTTTGCTAATATGTTAATGTTTCTACCAGCCTCAAAGTTAATATCTCTGTCTGCTACAAAGTTAAAATCTGTTTCTGTGTGAAAACTAATACTATCTTTTGCATAAACGTCAAGTTTACCATTGCTGGTCATTTCAATCCAAGCTGTTCCTCTGCTATTATTAATATAAATTAGATCTTCACTGGTATTAATCATTATTTGGGCACCAGTACGTGTTCTAAAACGTATCATTTCGTTTGCAGGGCGTGTAACATCGCCGCCAGCTTCGCTTGCTTCTTTGTTTATGTATTTGTAAGGAGTATCTTCAGGGGATCCTTCTCGTATAAGTTTGTCGTCGCCGTCATCAATAACAAAACTACTACTGCCTAAACGGTTTACATGTACAGTTGCTTGACTTTCTTTTAAACCTATTCTACCTTGCGGCGAACCGCCACGTTTATCAACTGGACCTGGGCTACTAATTCCAAGTACTGCACTAGGAAACTCACGTTGCGCACTACTAGTTGTTATACCTCTAATATCGTCTTCAACTAATCCTTGTTCTTGCAACTGAGTAATAAAATCTTCATTAACAGGTCTTTTATATTTTACAGGATTATTTGTTTGTATTTTTGTTATTTTTTTGTTGTATTCGCCAACTGGAAGTTTTTTACCTTTTAGTTCTTTTGGAACCGGGCCGCTAGTTTGTTCTGTACTAGGCTGACCACCGGGCAACATAAATGTCATACCTCTTTCCGGTACACAGCCGAACCAATAACCAAACTCTCTACTTCCTTCAACAAATGTACACAATACTAGTGTTCCTGGATCAGGTGGCACTGCCCAAAAACCATAGCTTTTTTGTGTATTTGAATAAGTGTCATTTTTTCCTAGATGCTGTGCTCCAGTAACACCATAAAAAGGACTTGCATAGTAAACAATAGAAGTTTGTCCTAGTGTTTCGCCGGCTGTTCCTGCTTCGCTTATTTTTAAAAGTTCAACTTCAAGTGCTCCAAGGTACAACGGATCGGCATGCTTAATAACTCTAGCCAAATACGGGCCAGCATTACTAGTTGGTTGTCCGCTGTCAACTGATCTTGTTTGTTGTGCTTTAATTGGTCCGCTGTTTTGCATTCGTTATCCTTAACTATTAAATCCTGTGTTTACTTGATCTGCTTTTTGCGCATCTTTTACTTTATTTGCCTGATCGCTTGTTCCAGCAGTATTAGTATCTTCAGGCTGGCCTCGGCGTCTTAGCAGGGTAAGTTCTTGTGTAAAACGGTTTCGTTGAATTTTGTTTTCAATAGCAGTTACTCTGTATAATCCATTGAACTGCGCCACAGGAACAGTGTCTTCTGGGTAAATCATTCCTCCAGTATCTGGATTATAATCAATCGGAGTTCTAAAGTTTAATAAAACATCAACTTCACTGCGTTGATAATCAACTTGACCGCTTGCAGTACTATTTAAATCGCCTGGCTGATCGGTCCAGTTGCCCATTCCACTATCAACTATAAAATAAGGATCGCCGAATATTTCAAGTTTAACTTCAACTAAATCAACACTGCCGTTACCTAGTATTTGATCGTGAAACTTACGTGCCCATCTAATTTTACTGTTATCAATACCTGCTCCGCCGCTACCTTGTGTACTGCTTGAATTTACAAATGCTTGTGTAGCTAATCCAGTTGAACTATTTGCTCCCGAGGATTGAATATTTAATCCCAGTTGATCTGGGTTTTGTTGTGTAAGATTAAACTGGGTGCCTCCAGTTTTTGCATCAATACTTAGCTGGCCGCTATCTGGCTGTATAAATTGAAAAAACGCTGCTCTAAAGTTTATATCAAAACGAACAATGTCAGTATTTTCACCACTATAGATATAGTTGTATTCTTTTTTTGCATTTTGTCTTAAACTATTATAATCTATACCTGCTGCGCCAGAGTTTTGAAAATGACTACTATGCATCATATACTCTACAACTTTATAATGATTTACCTTTGCGTCTTCTCCAAACACATTTTCTTGTTGTGCATTTGGTTTTAAATAACTTTCAGCATCTATTCTAAACCACGGAACCATTCCGTTTGCATCTGGTGCTCGTTCTTTTATAGATTTGCCCCAGTCGCTTGTTAATATTACATCTTCAATGATTCTTATTATCGAAGTTCCTGCACTATAACTAAAAACTCTTTCATCATTGCTAACAGTATTTTTAGCACGAGTCATAACTTTGTTCTTTTTGTCATAAACTTGACCAGTTTGTGGCATCGGAACTGTGCCGCTTTCTTCGGCACCTTCAATAATACGTGCTGTTCCAAGATTATTTAAACTATTAGGATCTTGGGCTATAGAAGACAGCCTTTCTCCGATACTACTTTTTGTTAATATCTGTCCTGTTATCATACTTAAAAATGCTTCAAAGTTTTGAGGTGCTTGTGCTCCTAAAAATCCACTAATGTTTTCAAATAATCCTTGCACATTGCCTGATTTAAAGTTTGCTAACAATCCTCCAAGACTTTTATCTAAGCCGCCAGCTAATCCACCTAGCAATCCACCTGCTGCGCCTCCTATTCCTCCAAGAGAGCCGCCTAATGCGCCTGCAACAGCGCCTGCGGCACTATTTTGAAAACTATTTTTTAAACTATTACCGTTTGCAAGTCCGCCTATAACACCACCTACTACTCCAGCTGCTACAGCACCAAATAATCCGCCGCCTTTGCCGCCGCCTCCGCCGCCGCCTCCACCTTGAGATTTAGTTGTGGCGCCTGCATCAGTTGTATTTGGTATTCTTGCAGGATTGCCGCTAGTAGCAATGTCTTTTGGAAATGTAATAACTATTTCTGATGCTTCTGCAATTTGATTTGCTTTTCTTAGTTCTTCAAAGTGCCCATTGATAATAGTTGTTAAACTTTGTTCACCGCTTTGTAAAAGTTTTTCTACAGTGTTGCCTGTTAATGCAATATCAACTGGACTTGCAGTTGCATCGTCAAGATATGCTTGTTCATTCCACGGTAACGCTTCAACAGTATAGGTTGTGCCGCCTTGATTTACATCAAATTCTATATTTGTTAGCTTAATAGGCACATCTCTACGAAGATTTAATCCTGATTCTGTAACGATCACATCTCCGTCGTCGTCATAACCTATAAACTCCATTGATAGCATAAAAGGAGCATTAGCATAGTTTTGAAATCCACTAATAGTTGCAGCTATCTGACAAGTTTGTAAAAATAACCCCATACTATACGGTTCATCAACTGTAAAAGTTACAAATGTAGCATTTGTACTACGTGACTTTGTGTTAGGAACACACAATGCTTCAATATTAACATTATCAATAAAATATTCTAACTTGCCGCCGATTATATCTTCATATTCTGTTGTAACTTTGTTGTCGCCGGCACCGCCGCCACTTCTAAGAATAACATTTTGCGGACCATATGCTCTATATGTTTCGTTGGGTACTGCAATCTCATCTCTTGTTAAACAAGACAGTGTAAAAATAGTATTAAAACTAGAAAACTGATGTAGACTATTGGTTTCGATAGACATTAGATTCCTAACTCTGTTTTTAACTTTGATTTCTTAGGTAAAAATATTTTAGTACCTGCTTCAAAATCAAATACAGGATCTTTTATTATATCCATGTTTCTTTGAGCAAAAACCCACCATAGTTTTGATGTATTATATAAATCGTATGCTAACAAATCAGGACGATGAGAATATTGTGGTTCAATAGTATAAAGAATGTCGTCATCTTCGGCTGGCACTGGCCTAATAGAGAAGAATCCCAACTCTCCACTGGTTGTGAGTTTTGTATTTCCGTAAGGACTAGTTTTTCCATAGTTTGCCATTAGATAAATCCTTTATTTGCTATGTTACCAGTAATAAACTGATCCATATTGAAACTTGATACCTTGCTTCTGCTGTATGTTGGTTTTAATCCTACCATCAAGTTGCTATCTGTCGGAACCATTTGATAAGTTGACGAATATTCGCCAAAAGAACCAGTATTTACTTTAATATAATCAATTTCATCATTTAAATCAAAACTAAATTGTGTAACTACAGTCGGAACATTATTTAAAACATAATCTCCATATCCACTTAGCTTTACAACAGGCGGTGGTGAACCTTTTTCGCTACTTTCTCCATAAAACATTTTAGTAAGACTTCTAAATAAGTGAACACATGCAACCCAATACATACCATCCTCTTCTGATTGCACAGGAAATCTTCCTGATACTGTTATATCATCGTGTCGACTGTTAACATATTGCGGAAAGGGATAATTACTATGTGTAGGAGCCATTTCTTCATATGCTGCCGACGATACAAGGTTTATTGTTGGTGTAACCGGAAAAACGGCATACCAATCTGTTTTTGCTAAAGGAGCTAGTATAGGACTATATCTATAAGAAGATATTGTAGGAACTTTTATTTTAACTCGCCAGTCTGGAACTGAATCATTTGTTGGAGCAAACCTTGCAGTTGTTGCAGATCCTCTATCAGGTTCTGCACCTGGTGGCAAACGCCTTGAACGTATAGATTTGCCAACATTTG
>Ga0209666_1001475_pt1 | contig 18005 bp, 6 predicted proteins | sample SaaInlV_125m_DNA_FD_184679 | JGI IMG/M metagenome (GOLD analysis project Ga0209666, IMG submission 184679) | Marine microbial communities from expanding oxygen minimum zones in the Saanich Inlet - Saanich Inlet SI037_S3LV_10m_DNA (SPAdes)... | ecosystem: Environmental > Aquatic > Marine >...
CGCGCGGAGCAGAGGGAGACTCTGTTCTTGAGGCGCGTCGGCGTCGGCGGAGTTCTGACCCGCACCCGCACCCGGACCCGGACCCGTCGCGCCTCCCCCCGCGACCGCGCGTCTCCTGCCTCCTCGCCTGTCCTCCAGCGCGAACGCCGCCAGGGACACGTCCGCCAGCGCGTCTCCTGCACGAGTGAGCGCGGCGTCGACTGCTAGGTCGCGGAGCGACACGCACGCCAGCGGCTCGCGGCGGCCCTCGCCGCGGAACACCGCCAGCTCGGCGAGTTCGACGGCGAAGTAAAGACGCGTGGATATTTCTCCGATTTCTCCGTCGGCGCGCTTTTTCTCCGCCGCGGGTCCCGGTCCCGCCGAGGTCCCCGCCTCGTCCGCCGCATCCCCGGCCCCGCCTTCGGACGCGCGCGCGCGTGTTCCGGAAGACACCCGGCGCGATTTGTGGCCTCGGCGGGACCGGGACCCGCCGGGCGAGACAAAAGCGCTTTCCTCGGGCGAGGCGGGAACGTTTTCGTTTTCGTTTTCGTTCGCGAGACGACTGGACGCGTCGCGACGCCTCGCCGGGTTGGTCGGGCGCGGGACGCGCGCCGGGCGTTCCTTGGCGTTCGCCGCGACACACCCGGCGAGCCGCTTGAAGTCTGCGGAGGACAGCTCCAGGCGCGCGGGCGCGACCCTCGCGCGGATCACCGTGTCCACCTCCGGAGGACGCGGCTGTCGGGCATCGGGCCCTTCACGGATACCCGACGCGCAGGAGTCAAAGTCGACGCGCCTGGAGACGGTCGCCGTCGCCGCAACCGGGTCGCGCGCCAGCCGCGCGCGGGTTGTTTCGGCACCCTCCGCTCGCGACACGAGCGCGACGTCCACACCGGTGAGCCGCACCTCAAGCACGTCCAGGTGGCCCTCGAACGCGTTCCTCGCCTCGAGCGCGCCCATGTCGATCTCCACGGACCGCGAGAAGTCGTGCGTGCCCCGCGGCAGGACGAGAACGGGCGCGGCGAGCGCCACGTCCACCCGCACGCGTCGCGCCGCGCCGGGCGACGACGACGACGACGCCGACGACGCCGACGAGGCGCGCGCGTCGTCGCCGGACGCGCCCGTCTCCGTTTGCTCGCCGGAAGGCGTCTCCTCCGCCATCGCCCGCAGAAGCCCATCCGCGAACGACGAGCACTCCGCGACGAAGCGCGCCAGGTACAAGACGCGCAAAGAGGAAACGCGCGCGAACGCCGCGGCGTCGGCGCCGTCCGCCGCGGAGTGCTCGCCTCGGTCGAACGTCTCCCACGACGCGTCCACAAGTTTTTCCGCTTCGGCTTCGGGACGGGTCGCTCCGTTGGTCTCCGCCGCCGCGCGCACGACGACGCGGCAGGGGTGGTTCACCGGGAGACGCGGGTCCGCGACGCGCAGGCTCCCCATGGACGCCCGGAACCGCATCGTGGAAGGGTAAAGCGTCAGCTCCGCGCGCAGGGACTCCGCGCGCGCGTCCGCGATGCACCCCGGCGAAACCGCGTTTACATTTTCGGAATCGGCGACGTCGTCGGCGTCGTCGAGCAGAAGCGCGACTCGAAACGCGTCCACGCGCGCCACGACGCGCGTCGCCACGCGCGACTTGCCCGTCTCGAGCGAGACAGGCTCTGAAGAGATGGTCTCTTCGCTGAAAACCTCTTTCTCGTCTTCCCCGGGGACGCGTCGTTCTTGTCCGCGAAGAACGTCGACGTTTTCTTTCCCGTCCGAGCGGTAAGCGGCGAGCAGCGAAGGCATCGTCGCGAGCGCGGCGAGCGTTGGACGACGCGCGGAGAAGCACAGCGCGCCGACGGCGAGGTCGAGGTCCGAGTCCACGCCAGCGTACCGGGGAGAACTCGCGGGGACTGCGCGGTATGACGCCACGAACACGTCTCCTCTTCTTCTCTCTCCTCCTCCTCCTGCCGTAGATGATTCCGCGCCTCTCTGATTCGTCGCATCCCTCGCCGCCGCCCCGACGCGAAGCAGTCTGCGCGCCGCGTCCTTCCCGGCGGAGGCGTACTCGTCGAAGACGTCGAAGGCGGCGAGCTCGAGCGTCGCCGCGGTTTCCTCCGGGCCGACTGACGCGCGCGCGCGCACGCCACGGAGCGTCGCGCGCGCCAGGACGCGTTCGGACGTGGCGTCGAACGCGGCGAGCCACCACGCGTCCTCGTCCGCGTCCGCGTACACGTCATTCAACGAGCCAGAGGACCCGGCGTTGGTTCCGGCGGCGGCCGAGACGCGCGCCGAGTCATTCTCGCCAGCCCCGGCGTCCGCGGCGATGGCGACCACCACGCTGAGCTCGGCGAGCGACGCGACGAAAGATATCGAGCTCGAAGAGCTCACCGGCGGGAGCGACGGTTCAGGAACCGTCTCGGCGACCGCGGCCGGCGCGGTCTGCGCCGACGATCTCGCCGCCGCGTTGACGCGCTCGCGGAAACGCTCGGCGAGTCGGTCCGAGTCGAGCCCGACGAGCACCACGCGGCCCTGCTCTCTGGTCCTCTCGACGAGGCCGCGGAGACGCCTCGCGTCCTCCACGCGCGCGCATTTCATCGCCGAGGACGCGGCATCCACCGCAAACGCGTCCGCGCACACCGCGATGGCGTGATCGCGCGCCGCAGCCTCGCGAGACACGCGCAGGGCGCCGCCGCCGGCGAGTGGAAGCGGCGCCGCGACGCGCCGCGATCGCGCCGAACCGACGCCGAAAAACTCCAGTGACGCGACCCCGGCGTCCTCGCGCACGCGCGCGCGGCTGGGCGACCAGCGCAGCCGCCCGAGCGACACCACGAGAACGCGGCACCTCGTCCACTCGGCGTCCTCAGCGTCCTCGGCGTCCTCGGGGTCGTCGTCTCCGATGAGCGAGTCGTCGTCGGCGACGCTCGCGTCGTCTCGCGCCGCCGCGAGCCGACCCGCCGGCGCCGGAGCCGTCGCGGCGACGTTGGCGATCACCGCCAAAAGCTGCGCGACGCGGCGGGGAGAGAGTGCGACGCGCACGGCGTCCGCGTCGAAGGTTGTCTCGAGTCCCGCGCGGTCGGGGACGGGCGCCAGGGCTTGCAACGCGGTGGCTCGCGCGCCGAAGGCTGGTATGACCGGCGCGACGTCGTCGAAGGTTTCCACAGTCCAGACGCGCGAGGGGTCCCATCGCCCGGAAGCGACGGACGCCGAGACGTCGGAGACGCGGATCTTGAACGCGTTGAACAGCTTCGCCGTCTCGGGAGCCGCGCCGAGTTCCAGAGCGCCGCAGCTGTCGAGCTGGAACCGGCCGAGGTCGAGGATCACAGTCGCGGCGTCGGCGTCCGCCTCGTCGTCGCCCGCCGCGTACTGGAACGAAGGCGCGGCGATGCGCGGCGCGTGCACGATCACCGACACCTTCACCTCGGGTCGGTCGGCGAGCGACGCCGCCAGACGCTCGCGCGCCACCGCGGCGGTGCGGCTCGCGCTCTCTGTCACCGCGCGCCGAAGCATTTCTTCCTGCTCCGCGAGCTGCGCCGGCTTGTGCCGCGAAAGCGTCTCGACGAGCCGGTCGATGGGCGCGCGGAGCGCGACGACGTGCGCCGGCGCCAGCGTCAGGCCCAGGTCCACGTCGGGCGCGCCGTCGCCGAGCGGCGCGTTCAGGAACTTCACGCGAAGCGCCTTACTCGCGACGCCGACCGTGCCCTCGGTGTCGTCCGCGCCGTCGTCGTAAAACACGTCGTCTTCGTCGTCGCTCCAGAGCCGCTCGGCCACGAACGCCGCCGCTGCGGACCCGCGCAGCGCGGATAACGCCGCGTCCGCGGCGGCGCCGCCGTTTGAGTCCTCGCCCGCGACGCGGACCATCTTCGCGCCGCTCACGTCCACGTCCATGGCGTCCACCGCTGCGCGGTGGTCCGCCCGCGCGCCGCCGAACGCGCGCGACCCGGCGACGAAGCCCACCAGGCCGGCGCGGAGCACCTCGACGTGTTGCGCTCGCGTGCTTTTCTCGGGCGAATCGTCCGAGACGATCTCGTCGTCGACAAACGCGACGGACGCGGCGCCCACCGCGACGCAAAACTCCGAGGCGACGCCGTCGTCTTCCGCCGAGGCGGACGCGGCGACCGCGACTTCCGCGTGGCCCTCGACGTCGAAGACGCGCTGGAGGTTCGACCAGTCCTCCTCGGACATGTCCGTCCCGCTCGACTCGCCGGCGCCGGCGGGTCCGGATCCGGCGCCGCTCGCGCCGGCGCCGTTTTTCGAGCCGAACCAGCCCGACATCCAACTCCCCCCGGAGGTCTCGGCGGCGCGTTCTTCCTCCCCGCCGTTCGACGCGTCCTCGTCCCCGAGCTCGCGCCGCACCTGCGCGTGCGCGAGCGCGCGAAACAACACGCAGACGTTGGCGGGTAACTTTTTCTCGATCGCGTCGAGCTCGGGCGCGGCGCCGACGGCGAGCGGCGGCGGCCACCGCTTCGTCGCCGACGGGTCGTCTCTTCTCCGCGAGAACCACCCCTGTTTCGCCTGCGGGCGCGCCCTCGGCCTCTCCCTCCACGCCCCGCGCACGTACGCCGCGTACGCGTCGACGTACGTGCGACGCGCGCGCATCGCCTCGACGACTCGGTCCAGCCGCAGAGGCACGGCGGTGACGCTTCCTTTCCTGCGGCGATCCAGAGTCACGGCGGCAAAGGCAAACGCCCACCACTCTCGCGGCGCCTGCGTCACCGACGTCTTCGGCCGGACGTGCGCGTGCGGCGCCCTGCGCGCGTCCCGCTCGAGCCTCGCGGCCGTCTCGAACGCCACGCGCAGGTGCGAAGACGCCACGCGCGTCTCGATGGCGTCGACGCGGAGGAAGACGCGTTGCGCCGGGACGGCGGCGTCGAACGCGTCGCGCTTGCCGCGGCGCTCGTACAGCGCCGACGCGCTCACCGGCGCTAATAAGTACGCGCGCTCGCGAACCTGCGCTTTCGCTCGCGAGGTGAGCGCATTTAAATCGGTCGCCTCGGCCGCCTCGGTCGATGACACGCCCGCGGCCATGAGCGGTATGAGCCGGTCCGGCGCGACTCGGTCCCACGACGCCGCGTCCGGAGGCTTGAGCGTCTCGGCGCCGACGTCGAAGTACACCGCCAGACGCGTCAAGGTGGCGGCTTTGCGCATGCGCTCGGCGAGACCCTTCGTGGAGAACGCGGGCGCGCCTTCCGCGTCCACGGTGTGCAGCTCCATACTCTCCAAAGTCACGCCCAGCGCGAACCGGTCGCGCGTCGAGGCGGCGGAGACGTCGGCGCAGACGTCGCCGAGCTCGCCTTCCAGCCGGAGGTGGATCCGGCGAACGGTCACCTCCAGGTTCCCCAGGATGGTGTCGAGCATGCCCGCGAAGTACCCCTCGCCGCCGCTCTCGTGGCTCGCCTCCGCCGAGACCACCGCAGCGACCGAGCCGTTCGCGCCATTCTCTATATCGTCGCCGGATGCCCCCGCGAGCCACGCCGTCTCGCCGGCGTCCACGCGAGCGCGGGTCTCCTCCGCGTTTGCGGCGTCGGCGCGCGCCTCCGCCGCCGCCGGGTCTTTTTCGTCGTCTCCGTTCCCGCCGCCCGCCTCGGCCTCGTCCGCGAACCCGGCGACGACGTGGAGGTCCTCGATGAGCACCACCACCGGGTTCTTCCCGAGCGCGCGCCAAGGCACGCGAAGGGTCAGTCGGCCCACCACGCCGGCGCGCACGCGAAACGGGAGCCCCAGCGCGTTGAGCGCCTCCACCTTGAGCCTCATGTTCGTCAGGACCACGTCGCCTTTGAACACCGCGACTTTCAAGTCATCCGTGCTGATGCCGTGCACGTACGACCCGAGCACCTGGTTCAGCACGCCCGCGAGCTTAGACTCGAACATCGTTTGGGTAACACGCCGGGAGCGACGTCGAAGGGCTCGACGTGCCGACCCGAACTCGCGTTGTTACCTTTTCCCTAACGAGATCTGCGAACGAGGCGGTGTCGACGCACGAGCGCGTGTCGCGCGGACGGGAGCGCGTGCCTCGTTCTTCGGGGCGGCCGCGCGCCTCCCACCGCGCGTCGCGAACGTCCTCGACGCCGCGAGGAGTGCTCTACGCGTCGACGCCCGCCGCCGCGCGTCGCAAACTAAAACGCGTCGTGGTCGCGGTGGACGCGTTCGGAGAGTCTCTTTAGCACCTGCGGCCGCCGTTGAGACTGGACACACTTCTCCCGCAAATAATCCTAGAGGGCGAACGCGACCGGCGGGCGCGGCGAAACGTCGGTACGAATACGACGAATTGATATGAATTGATATGCCCGAAGGCGTGTTTCAAACGCGTTCTCTCCTCTCGCGCGTACGGATCACAGCAACTTCTTCCTCTGGAAGAACTGCTTCAGGTAAAGAATCTGCCACACGCACAAGCCGATGCACACCGCGAGCGAGACAAACGAAAGCCACGCGACGCGCGTGTTGGTGGACTCGTTCAGGTCCCGCAACTCCGCCTCTTTCTGCCGCAGGAACAGCATCCCGTTGTGGATCTCGCGCATCTCCGCCTCCAGCGACCGCAGCGTGGAGGAGATGGTGTCCACCTTCTCGGCTTTGGCGATCTTCTCCCAGTCCGCCACGGCGACGCCGGTTTTCCAATCCAAGCGCACCTTGTGGTTCTTCAGATCCTCCTTGTCGACGTTCGTCTTGTAGAAGCACGCCTTGTAGTCGCCCTCCAGCTCGGTGGTGAAGCCGTAGGAGCCCTCGGGCGAGTCCGTGTCCGAGTAGATCTCCGTGTCCTCCGGGTCGTACAGCTTCAGGTTCAGGTGCGTCCCGTCCGGCGACTCGTACGTGAACATCACGAGCGTGCTCGGCGCGAGCTCCTCCAAAACGCACTTCATGTTCTCCTCGGGGTGGTTCTTGGGGGCGCCTCTGTGTTTGGGCGTGACGCGGGATGAACGCGAGGCGGGAGGTCAGAGACGTTTCGGTCGGGAGCGCGTCGACGCCGCGGCCGCGAGGGACGCGGCGCGCCGCGACGGAAACGGGGTCCGCTCGCGACGACGAGGGGAAATCTCGACGATCCGCGGCACGCGGCCTGCCTCAGCGACACGACGCGTCGGGCGCGCACCTGTCCACGAGATCAAACTCCATCGCGGTCGCCGATCCGAGCAGCGCCACGGCGATCGCCGCGAAGGCGAGGAAACGCGTCGACGCGCGCATCTTCGCGGTGTTTCTCCGGGTCGTGCTGGTGCGCGGCGTCGTTCTGGCGGATCGCGGCACCGATCGCAGTTCGACAGTTTCCAGAGTGGCGCCACTCGTGGACGTCCAAAGACTCGCGCACTCGCGCGCGTCGAGGACGCGAGTGCGTTTTCTTGGCAATTCCAGTGTCCCCCGCCCACTCCTCCGGCGCCACTCGTGGCGGTGCGCCCGAGGCGGCATGTCGTCCGGCGAGTCGGGCGAGAGCCTGGCGTCGCGCCTGGCGGACGCCGAGGCGGCGCTGCTGTTCGCGCGCGTCAACGAGAAGCGCCTGTCGGAGGAGAACGATCGGTACAGGGAGCGATGCGAGGAGCTCAGCACGCAACTGCTCGAGGCGGCGACACCGGCGGCCCCTGTCGCGACGGCGAAGCCCCCGCGCGTGCCCGACGCGTCCGCGCAGGCGGACCACGAGGACCGCGTGTTGAACCTGTTCCTCACGGACGGCAAGACCCTCTCCGAGCGCACGGTGCCCGGGCTGGTGGGCGCGCCCAACGGCGCGCTGGCGTTTGGCACCGTCAGCGCCACCGTCGTCGGCGCCGAGTTCGTCGGGCTCAGGCCCCTGCGGGCGCGCCGCGACGAGGCGTCCTCGAAGCCCCCCACGCAGCCGCAGAGATGGATGTCCGACCGAATCAGCGACATGCTGAGCCGCGGGAACGACGACGAGAACGCGGACGGTGTCGGGAACGACGGCGACGAAGAGGGCGCCGACGCGTTACCTCGTCGCGCGCGTCGCCGATCGGGCTCCGTCGCGTCCGACGCCTCCGGGGACGCCTCTTCGTTTCGGGACTCCGACGGCGAAGACGAGGCTTCGGAGGAGACCGAGCGGGACGCCAACGGCTTGGACGGCTTACTTCAGAGCAAAAGAAACGCCCCCAGAGAGGAGTCTCTGAAGACGTACGAGATTGTGTGGAAAGAAGGCGGCGGCGCGGGGCCGCTTCGGCGGCTGGCGTTTGAGGCGAACAAATCCGGCTTGGCGTACGTGAAGAAACGCGTGCAGGCGTGGTCCCTGGAGGCGAGGCAGGGCGGCGACGCGCCGAACTCGCGCGCGGCGCGCGACGCCGAGGAGGCATCGAACGCGATCCGAGAGGAAATGCGAAGAGCGTCTCTGTCTCCGCGTTTGGACGACGGGAAGGAGCTCATGGAGAAGAAGCTTTCGACGTCGAAAACCAAGCCTACGGCGTTGCCTCTCGGGCCGCACGCCGCGCGCCTGTCGGAGCCCAGCGCGATTTTCTCCGAGGACGTCGCGCGCCGGCTCACCAGCGCGCTTCCCGCGCGCCTGCGTTTGCGGGACTGGAAGATGGCGTACTCGTCGAAGCGCGACGGGATCAGCCTGCGCAGCCTGTACCGCGCGGCGGCGCGCGAGGCGAGCGCCAAAAACGGATCCTCCGCGGAGAGTCTGCTGTTCGTCCGGGACAGCTTTGGGAACGCGTTCGGGGCGTTTTTAACGGAGCCTTGGCGCGTGCACCAGCGGTATTACGGCACGGGCGAGTCCTTCGTGTTCACGGTGGAGGACGAATCGTCGTCCCGAACGTCTGGACGTACGTCTGAGAAAGAGCTTTTGGATGACGCGAACGAAAAGAATCGATCCGGCGTCTTCGCGTTTCGGTGGAGTCAACGCAACGACTATTTCATGTTCGGCCGCGCGGATTGCGCGGCGGTCGGCGGCGGGAACGGATTCGCGCTGTGGCTGGACGAGGAGCTGTTGCGCGGGAACAGCGCTCCGAGCGAGACGTTCGATAACCCGTGTCTCAGCGGGGGCGTGAAGGATTTCGAAATCGTGTACGTCGAGCTGTGGACGTTCGCGGCGAGGAACGCGTAGGCGGCGCCGCGGGAGCGGCGAAAAAAGAGCGGGAGCGAACGACGACGCGACTCGAGTCTCAAATCGTGCTTACATGTATCACCTCACAAAAGAAAACGCTCCCTTTTTTTCGCACCGCTCAAAACGTCCGCGTTCGGCTCTGTCGTGTCTCGATACTTTCACGTTCTCACGCCAAGCTGGCGAACCCGCCCGCCTCGAGCTTGGCCGCGATGGAGATGTCTCCGGTTTGCACGATCTTCCCCTTCTGCATGACGTGCACGAAATCCGGGTGCACGGCGTCCAGCAGGCGCTGGTAGTGCGTGATGAGGAGCAGACCCTTGTCCCCTTCCCTCAGGATGTTGACCGCCTTGGCGACGTCGCGCAGCGCGTCGACATCAAGCCCGGAGTCGATCTCGTCCAGGATGCTCATCTCGCTCTCCATCACCGCGAGCTGCAAAATCTCGTTGCGCTTCTTCTCGCCGCCGGAGAAGCCCTCGTTGACGTTCCGCGCGAGGAACGACGGGTCCATGTTGAGCTGCTCGAGCTTGGGGGAGAGGAAACCGTAAAACTCGAGCGGATCGAGTTCGGGCTCGCCTCGGTGTTTCCTGCGCTCGTTGCACATCATGCGCAGGAAGTCGGTGTTGCTCACGCCCGGGACCTCGATGGGCGACTGGAAGGAGAGGAAGAGCCCGCACCGCGCGCGCTCCTCCGGCTCCATGGCGAACAGATCTTCGCCCTTGAAGAACGCGGAGCCGCCAGTGACCTCGTAGGAGGGGTGACCGACCAGAACCTTCGTCAGCGTGCTCTTCCCGGAGCCGTTCTTGCCCATGATCGCGTGCGTCTCGCCCTCCTTGATGGTCAGGGTCACGCCGTTCAGGATCTCTTCGCCCGTCTCGGCAACCTTCGCCTTCAGATCCTTGACTTCGAGGAGCACGTCGCCCTTCGCCGCGCGCACGCTCAGCGCGCCGCGCGCGCGAACCGCGCCGCGGGGGGCGACGGAGGCCGCGCGGAAGACCGCGGAACCGTGGCTCTGCTTGGAAGAGAGCGCGGCGGTGGACGCGCACGCGCCCGCCGCCGACGTGGCCGACATAGCCGCCGACATCTAAGAATGCCACGCGTGAGGAGGTCGCACCGGCTTATCCGAGTTCCGAGATGACGATTTTCCCACTTTGCGATATGATGTGTTAGTCATATGTTTATTCGTGTATATTTTTAAAGACTGGAATCGCATATGTGAATGTGTGATGCGTGCTTTTCAGCCTTGCGCTGATGGTTTGCTTGCGCACAGCAGCGAAGCCCGGCGAAGGACGACACTCGGACGCGCGCGTTTCGCGCCTCCGGTGACACGAAACATGCCGCCCGCGGTCGCGCCACGCTCGACGCCTGCGCCGTCGCGAGCCGCGACGCGTCTTTTGCGAGACACGCGCGCGTCTTCCGCCCGCGCGGCGGTCTCGGCAAACGCGACACGCGCGAGAGACGGCGTCGTCGACGCGCCGAGCACGTCCACCCCGACCGTTCAGACCCGCGGTCGCCGCGACGCGCTCCTGGCTTGCGGCGCCGCCGCGGCGACGTCCTTCTCGAGCGCGGCGCCCGCGCGCGCCGCCGGCGTGGACCCCGCGTCCTTGCTCACGCGACGCGGCATGGCGAAGTTCACGCAGGGCGACGTGGACGGCTCCATCGCGGATTTCGACGCCGTCATCGCGGCGGCGCCCGGCCGCGCGCCGTACATGTGGCAGCGCGGTTTGTCTCTGTACTACGCCGAGCGCCTGCGGGAGGGCTCGGCTCAGTTCCGGCGGGACGTCGCCGTGAACCCCAACGACACGGAAGAGGCGGTGTGGGCGTTCCTGTGCGAGGCGCGCGACAAAGACATCGGTTTCGAAAAAGCGCGAGAAGATCTCCTCGTCGTCGGCCGCGATCCGCGCGCGTACATGCGCGCCGCGTACGCGCTGTTCGCGGGCACGGGGGACGAAGACTCGTTGCGCGCGGTCGCGGCGAACGGGGGCGCCGCGGAGGACTTCTACACGTGGTTGTATTTGGGTCTGTACCGCGAGGCGAAAGGGGACGAGAACGGAGCGAAAGCCGCGGTGCTCGCCGCCGTCGCGACGCCGTACGGATCGCGCAGCGGCGATTACATGGCGGCTCTCGCGGAGGTGCACGCCAAACGAAGAGGGTGGTCGGTCTGAGATGTTTGAGATGTTGTCTTAGGTTTCGTTGTCGTGCGTTTTTTTCTGTACGCGTGGTGAACGAGACGTCCATCGTTGTCGTCGCGTAGACGATCGGGTTCCCGGCTCGCGTCCTCTCGTCTCGTCAGCCGTGTCGATTGTCGAAAACGTTTTTCATCGCAAAAACCACGAACCGTTTTTCAGACCGTTCGGGCGCTCCGAGGCGTCACATCAGTCAACGCGCGCGATGGCGGACTCGGCGCGCGGCGCGCGCTCGGTCGAGCTCACGCAGGAGCCCGAGGTGGCGATGGAGCTGGTGGTGGAGAAGCTCAAGCTGCTCCACTACGAGCGGGACTTCCTGACGCGGCGTCGCCCGGCGTGGCCGCCGCTGACGCGCACGTACTTCGCGCGCCCCGCGGGCAACGGGGGCGAGCAGTTCCATTACTTCACCTCCCTCGCGGCGTACCTGCTGAACCTCGCCGGGAGCTCGTTCCGGGCCCCGGAGCAGTTCGACGACCCTAACGCGGCGTGCTCGAACATCTTCGCCGAGCTCGCGCAGTGCGGGTTCGACACCCCCTCGTTCGCGCCCGGGAAGCTGAAGCACGGCCACGGCCGGGAGGTGGTGGGCGTGCTCGCGGGCCTGTGCGACCTGGTGGTGGCCAGCCACTACGCGCGGTGGGACGGCCCGGAGTACGCGCCCGAGGCGCCCCTGGAGGACGCGGCCTCCTCGCCGGCGTTCGAGGACGACGAGGATGGGATGAACAAGACCTTCGGCACGGAGGACGGCATAGGCGATGACGCGGCGACGGACGAGGAGAGCGACGACGACGAGATTGGCTACGCCGGCGCGCGAGGGCCGCCGACGCCGCTCGCGCTGCGCGCGGATGCCAAAACCGCGGAGGAGATCGAGGACGCGCGCGCCATCGAGAGCGCGGTGGACGCCACGGAGTGGAAGCTTGAGCTCGAGCGCGTCGCGCCGCAGCTCAAGGTGGCGTCCGCGGCGGCGGAAACCAAAGACTGGCGCACGCATCTCGAGCAGGCGCGAAAGCACCGGCGACGCGTCGCGGAGGCTTTCCCGGAGGCGCGCGCGCGTTTAGAGCGCGTGGCGGAGGACGTCGCCGCGGCTTTGGCGAAGATCGACCAGCGCGAGCGGTTCGTGAACGACCAGCTCGGACCTCTCGCGGCGGAGTACAAGGAAAAGCGCGAACGCATGCAGGAGACGCAGGAGAGGTACAACGCCAGCGCGGAGACGGTGGCGGACCTGACCAACGAGCTGGCGCGCGTGAGCGAGAAGCTCGAGGAGGTGCGGACGACGATGGCGGAGGGTGCGGAGAACGTCGCGGACGCGACGCCGCTGAACAAGCTCAAGGCGAGCGTCGAGGGGCTGCGGAGCGAGATGAAGGTGATGGAGGTGCGGATCGGGGTGGTGTCCAACGCGCTGCTGCGCATGGACCTCGAGCGGAGAGACGCCCGGAGCGCGGCGTAGAGAGGAGGAAAAATAATGAAAAAAATAGTTTCACGCCTTATGCAGTGCCTAACTTCGCGTCCGCGCGTCAACTCGGCGCCGCCGTCGCGGGTTCGGTGTTGAGCAGCTGCAAGATGGCCTCCACGAGCGGTCCCCCGGTGAGCTGCAGGTCCTGCTCCGGTCGCTCGATCTTATCGCTCAGCACGCGCTCGAGCCTGGCGCGAATCTCCTTGAGTAAAACGCCGACGCGCGCCGGCGCTTTGAACCGCGCCCAGTTATCCACGGAGAGCGTCCCCGCCGCGTGCTGCACGGCGATTTTTCCACCAAACAGCAAAAGCTGATACGGCGTCACCGTGGAGCAGTCGCGCACGAACACCGAGGTGGTCTGCACGCGCTCGTGGTACACCAGCCACCGCGCGGAGAACTTCTTCACGCCGTGGTTCACCGAGCTCGGGTGCACCTGGATCGGCTCCTCGCGGCCCTGTTCAGAAAAAAACGTCAGCCGCGGCGGCGCGCCCGGCTTGGCGGAGGGCGCGCACTTTATGAGGTTGGGGTACAGACCGGCCACCAGCACGGCTTTCACAAGCCTCGTGTTTTCCGAGTTGCGGTTCGCCTGGAGCCACACCGGGTCGTCGGCGGGAGGGCCGCGGCGACCCCAGGGCTTAGACCCCGAACCGCGGCCGCGGCCGCCGCGGCCGCCCCGCGGCGCGGGGATGCCCTTCTTTCCGCCGCCTCGGCCGCCGCCGCCGCCCAGGAACCCGGCTTCCTGGAGCAGCTGCGCGAACTGGTTCCGCAGATCCGCGATGCCCTCCAGCGCTCGGAAGCTCAGGAAGTTCTCCCTGGTGAACTGCATCTCCGTGCTCTTGCCGAGCGACTTGGCGTCCACCCACGCGGTGTACGCGTTGAGGCACGTCAGGTGGTCGCTCTGGTCCTCGGCGAACATCCGTTTGGCGGCGTCCGCCTCGTCGCGCTTCTCCAGCGGCGCGACGAACGGCGCTCGGCCGCCGAGCACCGCCGCGATGGTCAGCACGGGCGACAGACATCCGAGGACGGCGCCGTACAGCAGCATCTTCCCGACGCGCACGTCCACGGGAAGCGTCGCGAGATGCTGCCCCAGCGCGGTCAGGTTTTCTTTTTCGTTCAAAGCCCCGATCTGTTTCAGCGTTTTGATCGCCGACGTCACCGCGTCGCCCTCGGGCGGCTCGAGCGCCTTCCCGAGGAACCCGGCGATGCCGCCGGCCATCTTCTGCAGCTGGATCTGCAGGCACAGGCCCTCCAGCGGCACGCGCTTGATTTCCGGCAGGGTGTGCTCCGCGAAGCCCGCGTCGTGGTACAGGCGCGTGTACAGGCGGAAACACCGGCCGGCGGCGACGCGGCCGGCGCGGCCGCGGCGTTGCTTGGCGCTCGCGCGGCTCACCCACCGCTCCATCAAGAGCTGCATTCGCGTGTTCGGATCGTATCCGTTTTCTTTGCACTTCCCCGAGTCGATCACGTACACCACGTCGTCGATGGTGATGGAGGTCTCGGCGATGTTCGTGGCGATCACCACCTTGCGCGTTCCCTTCGGTGGGTGCTCGAAGATCACCCTCTGCTCGGAGGTGCTCAGCGAGCTGTGCAGGCCGATGAGGTACTGCGCGCCTCCGGTGGCGTCCCGGATCTTCTGGTTCGACGAGCACAGGTCGTGGAGCTTGGAGATCTCCGCCAGACCGGGCATGAACACCAAGATCGCGCCAGGGTCCATCTCAGTGCACACGTGCTCGATGAGCTTCGCGGCGAGGTCGTAGTTTATCAAGGACTGGTCCATCGCGCGAAGCGCGTGCCGCACGCCGTCCAGGTACCCGCGCTGCGCGAGCTCAGTCATGAACTTTTGCTCGGCGGCGGCATCCGGCGCGTGGAACTCGCCAGGCGCGCGGCCCGAGGAGGAGGCGCCGCCGGAGGCGCCGCCCCCGCCGCGCTTGAGGTACTCGCCGCTCGGCACGTACGAGGTGACCTGTAGGATATCCTCCAGGTAGTGCTCCTGCACCGGGAACGTGAACCCCGGGATCTGCGCGACGGCGGCGCCTTCGAAGTATGCGCTGAACGCGGAGGCGTTGAGCGTGGCGGACATGAGCACGACTCGCAGCGACGGCCTGTGCGGAAGCACGTCCCTGAGCAGCACCAGCAGAAAGTCCGAGTCGAGCGACCGCTCGTGGACCTCGTCCACCACCACGTGCGAGACGCCCGCCAGCAGGGGGTCCTCGGCGAGCCGCCGAAGCAGCACGCCCGTCGTGACGAACAGAATGCGCGTGCTCGACGACGTCACCGCCTCGAGACGGATTTTGTATCCCACCGTCTTACCGAGCGCCTCGCCGCGTTCCTGCGCGACGCGAGACGCCACCGACGTCGCGCTGATGCGCCTCGGCTGCGTGCATATCAGGTTCGTGCGCGCGCCTTCGCCCCGCGCGATGGCGTCGTCCAGGATGAACTGAGGGAGCTGCGTGGTCTTACCGCAGCCCGTCTCGCCGGCGACGATGGTGACTTGGTTGTTGGCGACGGCGGCGAGGAGCTCCGCGCTCTTCGCCCACGCGGGAAGCCGTCGACGCTGCGCCATCAGCGCGCGAAGCGCCGGATCCGCCGAGTCGGAGACGCGCGCCTCGAGAGCTGCGCGCATGCGCTCGGACTCGGCGGCGAGCCGAGGGTCGTTCGCCGCGCGCGCCTCGGCTTTGGTGATCTCAGCCGCCGCGCGTGCCGTGCGCGTCGCGGCGTCCTCCGCCTCCGTCTTCGCGCGCTCCGCCTCAGCCGCCGCAGTCAGGATTTTCTGCTCCTCGGCGAGCGCGCGTCTACGCTCCGTCGCCGCCGCGCGCTCCTCCGCGGAGGGCGCGTGCGCGGAAGGCCGCCGCGGCGAATCCATCGGCGATCCCTTCGGCGAGTCGTTGTTCACGATCCCTTTCGACGATCCCTTCCCCGAAGGTTTCGGCGCAGGGAAAGGCGCGGAGGACGCCTTCAGCGCCGACGCCGGCGGTTCGCCCGCGGCTTCCCTGGCGTTGATCTCCATGAGCTGTCGCCGCCGCGCCGCGGCGCGCGCTTCCTCCGCATCTGCGGCTCGCGCCTCGAGCTCGAGTTTCGAAAACGTGCGCGACAGGTGTCCTCCCGTCGCCACCCCGGCGTCCCCGTTCGCGCCCGCGACGGACGCGCGCATCGCCTCGCGCGCTTTCTCCACCGCGCCCGCGACGTCGTCCCCCTCGCACCACTCCAGCAGCGACTCGAGGAACGGCTCACCCACCATCTCCGCCGCCGCGCGGTGCATCGCCGCGTTCACCGCGGCAACCTCCGGGAACTGGAGCGTCGGGTGCGTGAAACGCATCTCGGGGAGCTCGAAAGGGTACGCGTCCCTGCCGTCCAGGCGCACGTCCAGCTTCGCGAGGTACTGCTTCGCGCCGAGCTGCACGATCCCGGGCACCTCAAACTGGAACACAGCCTTGGAGTGCGCGGGCGCGTACCCTCGCGGGGCGTGTTTCTCGCGAGGCAACGACGCCAGTTCGTCTCTGTGCGCGGTCCGCAGAATATCCGTCGCCGCTTCCTCGTCGACGTCCCCCGCGCCCGCCTCCGCGAGTGCCTCCCGCGCCGCCGCGAGCGCGTCCTCGCGGCTAGGCCCGAGCGCGGCGCAGAGGTCGTCCAGTGCGCGCCACTGGTCGCCGTCCGACGCGGCGGCGGCGGCGAGCGCGACGGGCGCCGCGAAGCCCGCGACGCGAAGCGCCTCGGCGATTCGCGTCACGGCGGGATCTATCTCGTCCTCCGCGCTCTCCGCGTTCGCCGCCTTTTTCTTTCCCGCCGCGCCGCCGCGTTTCTTGCGCTGCGTCCTCGCCTCCTCGTGGAACGTCTCGGGGAGCTCGCCCTCGTCCAGGTTCAGGATGAGCCAATCCAGCGCGCGGTGCACTCGTCGACGTTTCTGCTCGTTGAACGCCTCTCGCCGGTCACCTTCGGCGGCGACCGACGGTTCCGTCTCGCGCAGCGCCCGACTGACGGCGTCCGCGTCGAAGCCCTTCTTCTCCAGGGCTTGCCACGATTTGCGCTCCACGTCCTCGGGGTCGACGTCGACGCGCACTTCCGACGCGGCGAGGTCGCCGGAACTGCCCCCGTGGCTCCCGCCGCCGACTTTCGCGAGCAAACCCGAGACCAGCTGCTGGTTGGAGGCGGTCATCGAGACTTGCTCGGCAACCTCCGCGCCACCGCCGCGACCGCCCCGGCCGCCCCGGCCGCGTCCGCCGTCGCGTCCGCCCCGACCGCCTCTCCCGCCGTCGCGCCCGCCGGTCCCGCCGCCGCGCGCGCGATTTCGTTCCTCCTTCGCCTTGGCAGCCTTCACCTTTCGCGCAGCCATGTCGCCTTGGCCCTGCTGGTGGCCGCCGCCGCCGCTTCGACGGCCGCCCCCGCTGTTCGGCCCAGCGCCCGAACCCATCGCGGCGGTCGATACGACGACGCGCGCCTCTGCGCGGGTCGTATCGAGCGCCTCTGCGCGGTACGATCTGCCACGAAAACCCGCGATCCCGACGTGCCCACCCTTCGGCGCCGAAAGAAACTCGTCGGATTCGCCGACGCGCGTCGAGAGCCACGCAAACCGAAGCGTCTTTTCGTTTGTTTCGCCGAAAAACGCCGCGAACGAACAACGAGACGACAGAGACGGACGCGCGTTTTCGGTCGACACTCGCGAACGGGCCTTCGGAGGAGGAAGCGTTTATCTCGTCGCACGCGACGTCCGACGTGCTTCTCGCGCGCACGCCGCACACCGCGACGGCTCGGGTCGGGTCGAGTCCGTGTGCCAACTTTACGGGAAATCGCCGGACCGAATCGAGAAACACGCCGAATCTGGCGTGGACGCGATGGACTCGCAGACGCAGATGATGCTGGGGTACCACTACTTGTTGACGCGAGCGGCGTCCATGGGCGTCCTCCCTGACGGAATCCTGAACAGCCCGCAGAGCGAGACGGACCGAAACGCGCTCGCCGGTTCGCTCGAGGCGGTGCGTCGTCAACCCGAGTCGCCGGGAAAACGAACTCGCGCTTTCGCGTTCCCTTTTCGCCCGCCGCGATTTATTCCCGGCGTCCCCGGACATCCGCTGACCCTCCCGCGTCGACCTTCGACGTGCGATCGCAGATGCTGGAACACAACGCGTACCTGCAGCAGTACCACATGGCTTTGGCGCCGTTCCTGGGGATTCAGCCCCCGCCCGTGCTGTCGCCGCGCGGAAACGCGGAAGAGGAAATCGCGCTGCAGGCGCTGCAGCACATGAAAAACGTCCCTCCGTCGTCCCTCGCGGGAAACGCCAACGCGGCGTCGGGGGCGGTGGGCACGCGAACGCCGCAGAGAACCAGCGCGACGCGAGGAGAAGGTGCGCGCGCGCACGCCCGCGACGCGATCCGAGGTCGCTCGAACCCGGGG
>Ga0209666_1001479_pt1 | contig 17966 bp, 17 predicted proteins | sample SaaInlV_125m_DNA_FD_184679 | JGI IMG/M metagenome (GOLD analysis project Ga0209666, IMG submission 184679) | Marine microbial communities from expanding oxygen minimum zones in the Saanich Inlet - Saanich Inlet SI037_S3LV_10m_DNA (SPAdes)... | ecosystem: Environmental > Aquatic > Marine >...
GTGGCGCCAGCCGCAGTGTTGGGTAGCTAAGTATGGAAAAGATAACCGCTGAAAGCATCTAAGTGGGAAACTTACCTCAAAACTAGTTCTTCCTATAGAGCCGTAGTAGACCACTACGTTGATAGGCTGGGTGTGGAAGCGCGGTAACGCGTGCAGCTGACCAGTACTAATAGCTCAATTGGCTTGATTTATGCACTGAAAAAAATTTTCAGTTTAAGCAAACACCAAAAAATAATTGATATTATTATTACAAAAAAAAATAGAAGGAGCCCGTAAGAAATTGCGGGCTTTTTTTATACTTTAAAAAACTTAATTTTATAAAACTTATAACCTGTTTCGATTAACAGTGAAAATAAAGCTGTAGAAATTAAGCTGTAAGTAAAAAACGGAATTGCTAATGTATAACATTCAACTAAACCATTAACTGTAAGACTATACATACCCGATGTCCAAACACCAAAATTTGTTATTAGAAAAAATATAAAAGCCCCAAACAAAGAACCAACTAATCTAAGATTTATATTTTTACTAAAGTATTGAGACATTAATCCAATAACTAAAACACTACCCCACGTCCAATGAGTACCGGAGTGATACCCTATAACTAGGTCAGTTATTACAAAACTTATGAGTAGAACTGGTATGTATCTTAAGCCAAATAATACTGGTACATAAAAGCTAAGTACCAATAAACTAGTGAAGTTAGGTGGGTGAGGAATAAATCTGCTAGCAGCTAGAGACAAAAATATTCCAACGGATATAACCAAGTTTTTTTTCATAAGCTATAACTGTAAACTATCAATATTTAGACCTAAAAGACAGATTAAATTTTCTACCTATTTGATTATATCCATAAGGTTTTTGATAGTACTCATCAGTTAGATTTTTAACACTTAAAGCCCATTCTATTCCAAATATCTCTTTTGAAGCAGATGCGTTCACTATGTCTGTGCTGTCAGCTTTACCCAAAAACGACCCCGGTGCCTTATTCGTACCGACCCAGTCTTCGACTTTACCAACGTGTCTATAGTTAATATTTATACCGTATGAACCAATATAATTTGATTTCAATTTAGCGTTATAATTAACTCCATATTGTTGTTCCGGTCTTCTTTGTTGAGGCACTCCTTTGTCAGTGTAACTTTTAGAAAATGTACTCGATAGAGAAAGTCTTTGAATGTCATCTTTATAAGTAAAACTACTCTCTAAACCCTCCTGTTCTATATCAAGTATTTCATTATAACCTCCACTACTGTCACTACGATTTAAAACATCTGAAATCGATCCTCTATAAGCCGTTGATCCAAAAGAAATATTTTCAGACAAATTATATTGAGCTGAAAGCTCCCGTGTTTTACTGGTTTCTGGTTTTGTCGTTGCCATAGCTTTAAAAGATCCATTGTAAAAACTAGAGTCAGTATTTCCACCATGTAGAACATATAAATCTGGATGTCTTACACCCGTCGCCTCAGACAAGCTTAACGTAAGTTTATCGATTAGTTTAGTAGCATTTAATCTGTAAGTAATGTTTTCTCCACTATATTTATGAGAATCACCCCTAGTGTGTGCGGATAAAGTGGTTGTATCATCAAGTTTGTAACCAGCATTTGAAAAAACACCTAGGTTATCAGTATGTCCTTTAGCATCACTACCATATTGACCTGATATCTTAAAATCTCCCTTATTATAATTGTAGTCACTCCCAAATCCATAAGATAAATTATCTGAAAAGCTGACTTTTCGTTCAGCTTTTAGGGTATAAGACTGTGTGTAATATTTATTTTTTTCAGCCTCATCATAATATCGATCATAAACATGAACATGCGAAGTTAAGGAATCAAGTTTATTGTCTGTTTTGTTTTCCAAGCCTGATTGTAGCGCATACATAATATTTACACCTCTAGCCTGTTCATCTGCAGATTTATCATATCCAGTATTTGTTTTTCTTAAGTAGCCAGTCCCCTTAAATTTTAAAGTATCAGATAGAAATTTTTGACTATTATAGTTTAGAGATAAATTTTTCGTTCCATCAAGATCTGGTTTGGCATTAGTAGCAGTCACATCCTCAACTTGAGAAGTTCCACCTTTAACATTGTGGTGCCAGCCACTATCAGTAATATAAGTATAATTTCCACTCAATGAATTATTACGTTTATCAGTAGCACTGAATGAAAAACTATTTTCATAGTCAATATCTGTAACAAAATTTATTGCACCACCAATGGCGGCAGGCCCAAAGATAGCTCCACTAGCACCTTTATAAATTTCTACTTGCTGTAACGCTTGTAAAAAATCATAGCCAAAATCAAACTGTGCTTTTGGTGAACCTTGATCATTGATAGGTATTCCATTTAGTAAAACTAATGTGTGATTTGAATTTGTTCCTCTCATGAATACTGAAGTTTTTTGACCAGTTGGTCCATCACTATACACATCTACACCTGCTACGTATTCTAAAACACTTCTCACATCTGTGTATCCTGAATCTAGCATTTGTTTTTTTGTTATGACTGTTTTACCTAAACTTCCTTCTGATATTTCGGATGTATTAGGAGCAGAGAAAATTGTTAAACAAGGTGTTCCCTTCTCATTTTTAAACTTACAATTTTCTAATTCTTTACTTTCTAAAGGTAAATAAATTAATACAGATATTAATATTGATAATAATTTTTTCATTTCGGCCTATTTAGTTTGATGCATTTTTAATGCATCTTGTTAATAATATGCCGATGCCAATTTTCATTGCAGAATTAGACTTTCCCTGGCCCTCATTCAACAGCGGACTTTACTGGGTGGCGCTCCGACTTTACGGTTGCAGGTACAGCCAGTGAATTTCACACTGATTTCCCACCATGCGTTTCCACGGGAATGCTGCAGAGAACTGAATTAACATATTTTATATTTTCAGTATTTTTAATCGAGCTCATAAGTTTAAGTTATTTGATCACAATTTATATAAGTTACACTTTTTATCATATTAAGAGGCCTTAAATAAAAAGCCATGTTAGATACAATTTCTTTGTTAGTCTTATATTGACTTTTAAGGTAATTGATTTGTTTTTGTTGAAAGTTACTGAACTCAACTATTATTTTATCTGAGTTTAAATATTTCTTCTCTTCATTATTTAAATTAAATTCTGTTTTCTCAAATTTATTTTCTAAAAGACTGAATATTGAACTACTGATAATTCCAATTATTTTATCGTAAATTTTTGCATCACTAAAATGTTCAAGCGCAACATCATTTATAATTTTTATTATTTCTTTTTTGTAATTAATCAAGGCTAATGTTAGAAACTTATAAATTTTATTTGAAGACATTTCTGATATATCGTCACTAATATCAAAAATATGATCTTTATCACTCAGTTCGGACTCACTTGAAAGCACAAATTCATCCAACAATTTGTTAATTATAGTTTCATTTTTTTTACAATACTCATATATTTTAAAAATAATCTCAGATCTGTTGATTTTCTTATGATCTAAATATTTATATAAAGGTCTTAAAAGTCTAGTATTATGAAAAATATGTACTAAAAGACTAAATTTTCTACACTCTAAAAGATCTTGATAAGAAAGGGTTTTGGTTTCGTAAATTATTTCTTCAGTCTCAGTTATTCTTTGTGAAGCTTTGTCAACCTTGTAAACTCCATCGCACTCAGGAATTATTCGAAACTTTGTTTTTAATTTATGTTTATTGATATATTCTTTGTGCTCCATCTCAGTGCCTTTTAATAAAATTGTTTGTAGCATAGAGAATTCATCAATTCCGTAATCTATTAAAGATAATATTCCATCAATGTAAGATTTCTTTGTTTCTCCCGGCAAACCTAACATTACATCGGAATATGTTTCCACTCCTTCACTTGCCATTTTTTTAAAAATATCAGCAGGTAAATTCACTCTCTTAATATTTTTAAGTGTTTCATTGTTCATACTTTGCACGGTAGCTCGCACCATAATACTTCCTTTTTTTAATATTTTAGCTGTATCTAAAATTCTCTCGTATTGACTCTTACCACTTGAACACCAAACATTTCCTGGAAAATTAAATTTATCTTGCACAAATCTAATATGATGAAATATATCTATATCATTTTTATACATTCCAAAGTTGGGATCAGTAAATTCCACGATATCCATATCTAAGTTGTTTCTGTGAATTTTTTTTGCAATATAAATTAACTCATCTTTAATTCTCTCGTGATCATAGTATCTAATTTTTGAAAAATACTTTGTCCCTTGTTGACAAAAAGTGCAGCTATAAGGACAACCTCGGTTCGACTCAAGCAATGGTATTGTGCCATCTTCAAAAAATTTATCCATTATTCCTGACAAATAAGGAGATGGAATGTTTTCTAATTTCGTTTCAGAAACACCAATTCTAAAATCTTTAGAGTCTGGAATTATTACTTTTCCATTATTTGTTATTGAGATAGTGTTTGGAATATTTTCTTTTTTTGTTAAATCGATGTTTTTTTTATTTTTTTCGAAATTTTCTACGATAAGCTTAGCAACAATTTCTCCATCTCCTTCAATTAAAAAATCTATTTGCGGATTTTTTTTTAAAAAATTTTTTTTTTTTTCATTTTCGATACTAAAATTTGGCCCGCCAAAAACTGTTAAAATTTTTTTGTTTTTTCTCTTAACTTCTTTGGCATAAAAACAGTTAAGTTTTTCAATCCACATGTAATTACCAAACATAACTATGTCAGGGTTCTCAGTTTCTATGTATTTGGATAACTCGCTAGGTTTTTTAAACAAGTCAATTTCCAAGTTCTTATCATGTAGCTTTAAAAATTCTGCGATCAAACCTATAGATAAAGGGAAGTACCTATTTTGCATTACACCATCACTATTTTCATGAGCTAATAAACAAAGAGCAATTTTCATAACATCTATTCTTATTTTATCTTGTTCTAATTTTAAAGTACCAAAATGACTGTAAAAAGTGTTTTTAATAGTATTTTAAAAAAATTATTTTCTTTACAGTTCAATAAATGAACGCTATAGACGTTCAAATTTTGAACATATGACAAATTTTAGAAATAAGCAAGATCAATTTGATGTCTTAAGAAAAATAGATTTAAACCCCAATTTTTCCCAGAGAAAACTTGCTAGTGATTTAGGTTTCAGTTTAGGTAAACTTAACTATTGTTTACAAGAACTAAAAAATAAAGGCTTAGTAAAAATACAAAATTTTAGTCAAAAAGATAATAAGCTTATTTATTTAAGATATGTTTTAACACCAAAGGGTATTTCAGAAAGAACAAAGCTAACTATAGATTTCATGAAAAGAAAAATTAAAGAGTATGATGAGTTAAAATCGGAACTAGAAAAAATTAAGTAAAAATGTGGACAATTATTAAAATAGATAAAAAAAGAATTAACTTTTTAAATAAAGATTTTAAGAAAAAACTAGGTTCAAAATTTCAATTATACAATCCAAAAATTAAAATAAGCAAATTCAAAAAAAACAAGCTGATTAATGAAGAAGTAAGTTTATTAGGTGATTATTTATTTTGTTACTTTGAAAATTTTGAAAATAAAATGTTATCAAGCGACCTCAAATTTTCAAGAGGTTTGAAATATTTTTTAAATGGATTTGTTGAAATGCAAGAAGATATAAAAAACTTTGTTAACAAATGTAAAAAATATGAAAATGATAGCGGGTATATTTCTCATAATTTTTTTAAAATAGAAAAAGATAAAAATTATAAGTTTTCAACAGGGCCTTTCTCTGAAAAAATTTTTCAGATAGTAGGTTTTAATAAAAATAAGATAGACATACTTTTAGGCGGCATGAATTTAAATATAAAAAAAGATAAATATTTATTTAGTCCTGTCTAATATATTTATGGTAATTTATTTTTTTAATTGTAAAAATTTTTTTTTGCAAAGTGCGGAGCTTTGCCAATAATGAAAAACGTGTTTAAAATCATCAACAGAAAAATTGGTAATAATCATCCACCTGTGATTATCGCAGAAATTGGAATTAATCATTCAGGATCTCTAGAGAAAGCTTTTAATATTGCTAATACAGCAATTAAATGTGGAGCAGAAATTATTAAACATCAAACCCATATAGTTGATGATGAATATTCCTATCATGCTAAAAGAGTTGTTCCCGGAAATTCTAAAAATAATATTTATCAAATTATAAAGAAGAACTCTTTGAATGAGGAGGACGAGTTTAAATTAATGAAATTCATTAATGAAAAAAAGAAAATATTTCTAAGTACTCCTTTTTCAAGAAAAGCTGTAGACAGATTAATTAGATTTAAAGTTGGAGGATTTAAGATAGGTTCCGGCGAGTGTAATAATTACCCTCTTATTGATTATATTAGTAAATTTAAAAAACCGATTATTCTTAGTACCGGTATGAATAATATTAAGTCAATTAAAAAGTCAGTAAATATAATTAAAAAGTATAAAACTAAATTTGCTCTTCTACATTGTACAAATCTTTACCCAACTCCACATAAGTTAGTAAGATTAGGAGCCATGGTACAAATGATGAAAGAATTTAAAAATATACCCATAGGCCTCTCAGATCATTCTGTTGGTATTAATACTTGTTTAGGTGCAATAGCGCTCGGCGCAAGTATTATTGAAAAACATTTCACACCAGACAAAAAATATAAAGGTCCAGATATTTCATCTTCAATTGACGCTAAAGAGCTTAGAAGTTTAATAAAAGGCTCTCAAGAAATATATTTAGCTCGTGGAGGAAAAAAAGAACCTTTAGACGAAGAGAAAAAGACTATAAATTTTGCTTTTGCTTCTGTGGTCGCAATTAAGGATATTAAAAAAGAAGAAAAACTAACTAATAAAAATATTTGGGTTAAGAGGCCTTTTACAGGAGATTTTTCTACAAATGATTATTTTAAAATTTTGGGGAAAAAGGCAAAAAAAATTATAAGATCTGGTGAACAATTAAAGAAAAAAGATATTTAAAAATGAAAAAAATTGTTTTTTTAACTGGAACCAGAGCAGACTTTGGCAAAATTCGGTCTATAATTTTAAGCTTAATAAATCTAAAGAAGTTTAAAGTGGATATTTTTGTTACTGGAATGCACTTGCTACACAGATATGGGTATACAATAGAGGAAATAAAAAAAGTTGGAATAGGTAGGCTTCACAAGTTTTCAAATCAAGATAATAATTATGACAAAGAAGTTAGGATGGATGAGATTCTTTCAAAAACAATTAAAGGTTTTTCGAAATATGTAAAAAAAAACAAACCAGATTTAATTATGGTGCATGGAGATAGGTTAGAGGCCCTAGCTGGCGCGATAGTTGGAGCTTATAACAATATTTTACTTGGTCATATAGAGGGTGGAGAAGTTTCAGGAACTATAGATAATTCTATTCGACACGCTGTATCAAAATTAAGTCACTTACATTTTGTTAGCAACAATACTCATAAACGCAGATTAATCCAATTAGGTGAGAGTAAAAAAAATATATTTGTGATTGGTTCTCCAGATATTGATATAATGATTTCCAAAGATTTACCAAAAATCGAAAAAGTAAAGAAAATTTATAAAATTAAGTATAAAAATTATTCAATCTTAATTTTTCATCCAGTTACAACAGAGGTAAATAAATTAAGAAAACAAAGTCAAATACTTTTTGATAGTTTAAAAAAGAGTAAAAAAAATTTTATTATTATTTATCCAAATAATGATCTTGGATCTAATATTATTCTCAGTGAAATAATAAAAAATAAAAGATATGAAAAATTTAAAATTCTTAAAACTATGAGATTGACTTATTTTTTAACGCTTTTGAAAAATGCAGATTTTATAATAGGAAATTCTAGCGCAGGAATCCGCGAAGCTCCTTTTTATGGAATACAATCAATTAATTTAGGCAGCAGACAAAATAATAGATTTAAAAATCCAATAATCAAGAACGTAGATTTCGATAAAAGTAAAATAATAAAAACGATAAACTCTATTAAAAGAAAAAAAAAATTTTCACCAAATAAATACTTTGGTAGCGGGAACAGCTCAAAAAAATTTATTAAAATAATTATGAGCAAGAGTATTTGGAAAACTAGAATTCAAAAGAATTTTATTGATAACAGTTATTTTGATACCACATCCTAACTCAAGACATTTATGAGAATTATTCCTAGAATAGATATTAAGAATGATTATGCCATAAAAGGAATTAATCTTGAAGGTAATAGAAAAATTGGAAACCCAAATGAGTTAGGAGTTAAATATTATCATGATAAAGCAGACGAAATTATCTTTATGGACTCCGTTGCAAGCTTATATGGTAAAAATAATATTTTTGAATTAATTAAAAAATTAACTAAAAATATTTTTATTCCTATCACAATAGGAGGTGGAATAAGAAATATCTCTGATATTACAAAAGCACTAAATAGTGGCGCAGACAAAGTTGCAATTAATTCTGCTTTTATTAATAACCCTGAATTAATTACCGAGGCAGTTAAAATATTCGGGTCATCAACAATTGTTGCATCAATAGAAACGAAAAAAAACAAAAAAGGAGATTGGGCTATTTTTTATAAAAATGGAAGGGAAAAAAGTAATATTTTATTAGATGATTGGTTAACCAAGCTAAGCACAGAGCAAGTTGGAGAAATATTTATTACATCCATAGATTATGAAGGAACTAAACAAGGTTTTGATGAAGAGTTGCTTGATAAAATTTTGAAAAAGAGACTTGAAATACCAATTATTTATTGTGGCGGATGTGGAAAATTAGATCATATTAAAAAAGTCAGTAAAAAATTAAAGCACGATGCAATTTCAATAGCGTCTGTTCTTCATTACGATGTTTTAAAAATATCTGAAATTAAGTCAGAATTAAAACTATGAAAAAAAAAATATGTATTTTAGATTATGGGTTGGGAAATATTTATAGTTTAAAAAATTCTATAGAAAAAGTTGGATTTAAAGCATATTACTTCTCTGAAGCCTCTGATATAAATTATGATTTACTTTTTTTACCCGGAGTTGGATCTTTCTCAAAAGCTGCGAAATTATTAAAAAAAAACAATCTTTCACAAATCATTAATAATTCTAATAGAGAAAAAAAAGGTATTATAGGTATTTGTCTTGGAATGCAAATTTTACTCAAAAAAGGATTTGAAGATGGTTCCAACGAGGGACTAAATTTAATAGATGGAACAGTAGAAAAAATTAAGGCAAAAAAGGAATATAAGTTACCAAATATTGGATGGAAAAATGTATTTTTTAAAAAAAATAAAGATATTAATTATTTAGATAAATTTGACTCCCAAAAATTTTATTTTGTTCATAGCTATGAGGCTAATTTAAAAGATAAAAAAATGATTATAGGATACTCAGATTTTTATGAAAAAAAAATTGCAAGCGTAATATTTAAAAGTAATATAATTGGTTTTCAGTTTCATCCAGAAAAAAGTGGAGAAATTGGCTTGGAACTTTTAAGAGAAACAATTAAATATTTTTAACCATGATTGATAAAAATTTATTTTTAAATCAAGGAAAAAATTCAGACATTATCTTTTTTAAAATTAAATCAAAGTTTTTAGTGAATTTGCCTATAGTTCAAAAGTTTGTAAGATTTATTAATAAATATTTATATAAAATAAACTTTTTTGGAGCTGCAATAAATAGATATGAAAATACATTAAGTATTTTTTCAGCAAAGAAAGATAAAAGTTTATATGCTAAGTTTAAAAAGCAAAAAATTTTTTGTAATTTTGGGTCAGGAGGTTTTTACCATAATTTTTGGATAAATTTCGACTTTCCAGCCGCAACTGAAAAATATAAATCTATACAAGGCAAAAAATATAAAGATTTTAGACCTATAGATTTATGTGAGGCAAACTTAAATCTACCATTTCAAAATGAGACAGTTGATCTAATTTATTGTTCTCATACAATCGAGCATCTTGAAGAACAAAAGGCGATAACATTTTTGAAAGAATGTTCTAGAATATTGAAAACAGCAGGTGTTATTAGATTAGCCTTTCCTTCATTAGAAAATAATTTTTACTTTAGTAAAATAATTAATGAACAACAAAATATACCTGAAGAAATAAAAAAAAACTCAATTATTACCTCTTCAATCGAAGCACTAACTTCTTCTGAAAATGTTCAAGAAAATGATTTAATTAATGAAATAAGAAAAAATAATTATGATATAAATGATTTGTACAAAAATATTTCTCAAAAATTTAAAATCTCAAAAAAATTTGATTACAAAAACCCAGGAAGGCATATTTCATTTTGGTCCCATGAAAAATTATCTAAATTAAGCAATTCTTTGGGTTTCAAATTTTATTTACCTTTTTATAAAGGATCTTCATTGACAGAACCATTTAAAAATACAGAAGTATTTGATACCACAGAGTCCCAATGGTCACTATATGGAGAATTAATTAAATAAATCTAATGAAAAATTATTCAATATACGGTCTTCCTGAAAAAGTAATATTTTGTAAAAAATGCACAATTTCTAATCAAAGACCAAGTTCGGTAGTAGAGTTCAAAAATATTACAGGAAAACAAAAAAAAGGAATCAATATTGGAAAAGATGGTATATGCGACTCATGCAAATACAATGATACTAAAGGAAAAATAGATTGGAAAAAAAGAGAGCAGCTGTTAAGAAATTTTTTAAAAAAATTTAGAAAAAATAATGGAGAATACGATTGTATAGTTCCAAGTAGTGGAGGCAAGGACAGTTCTTTTACTGCTCATGTTCTAAAGAATAAATACAAAATGAACCCACTAGCTGTAACATGGGCTCCTAATATGTGGACTTCAATTGGAAAGAAAAATTTTGAAAACTTATCTAAAATAGGAGGTATTGATAGCTTACTTTACACGCCTAATGGCGTTGTACACAGGTACTTAACACAGCAAGCCTTTTTAAATTTAGGTCACCCATTTCAACCATTTATCCATGGCCAAAAAATCATTGGTCCAAAAATTGCTGCGAAATATAATATAAAATTAATTATATATGGAGAGAATCAGGCAGAATACGGGAATAATATTAAGGATAATAAGTCTTATCTGATGAATAATAATTTTTTTTCGATTGATTCAGAGAAGGACATAGAGCGTCTTTCTATTGGGGGACTTAAGATTAAAGAAATTTTAAAAAAAAAAAAATTTAAATTAAATGATCTTACGTCTTATCTTCCATTAAAAAAAAGCACAATTGAAAAAAAAAAATTGCAGATGATTTATCTTGGTTTTTTTGAAAAATGGGATCCTCAAGAGTGTTTTTATTACTCTTGTGATAATACAGGATTTAGACCTGCAGATGAAAGATCTGAAGGCACTTATTCAAAATACACTGAAATTGACGACAAGATTGTTCCAATGCATTTTTATACCACTTTTATCAAATTTGGAATTGGAAGAGCCACATATGATTCAGCTCAAGAAATAAGAAATAAAAAAATCACGAGAGAGGAAGGAGTTAGATTAGTAAGAAAATTTGATGGAGAATTTCCAAGCAACTATTTTGATGAGTTTTTAGAATATATAGATATATCTAAGTCAAATTTTTTTGAAGTAATTGATGGATTGAGATCCCCTCATCTTTGGAAAAGAGAAAAAAAAAATTGGATATTAAAGTATCAAGTTCAAAATTTTTAAATCATGGTCCCAAGAGTTGTCTTAATTACCAGCAATGAAACCAGACATAAATTTTTAGCCAATTATCTAAAAAAGAAAAAAAAAATTCATTTAAGCTTAGTAATATTTGAAGATAATATTAAATTAAAAGATAATTTAGAACTAAATTCAAATCATTCTTTGAAGAAATATGTTTCCACAAGAAATAGGTTTGAAAAAAATATTTTAAAAGAGGGAGTTACTATTAATAAAAAAATTAAATTTTTAAAAGTTAAGAGGGGTGAAATTAATCATGAATTTGTAATAAAAAAGATTCAAGAAAAAAAACCAACTCATGTTATCTCATTTGGTTGCTCAATTATAAATTCAAAAGTAATTCAAAGATTTAAAAATAAAATCTTTTTAAATATTCATTTAGGTCTATCTCCATATTATGCTGGATCAGGTACTAATTTTTTTCCATTTGTTAACAATGAATTGCACTTTTGTGGAGCAACACTAATGAAGATAAGTAAAGAACTTGACGGAGGAAAAATAGTTCATCAAATTAGACCAAATTTTAAGATTAATGATAATATTCATACTGTAGGAAATAGAATTATAAAAAGAATTGCACAAGATCTTTATAAAATAATACTACTTAAAAAAATAAATTTTTATAGTCCAGAAAAATTTAATACTAAAGTTTTCCGGAGAAAAGATTTTTCTTTAATCACTTTAAACAAAGCTTTAAAAAATCTTAAAGGCGGTATAATAAAAAATTATCTAAAAAATCAAAACAAGCTTAAAAAAGCTTTTCCAATAATAAAACAGATATGAGTAAAATTATAATGTATCATTACATTAGAACTTACGATAAAAAATTACCATATTTTAATTTTTTGCATAAAAAAGACTTTTTTAAGCAAATTAATTATTTTAAAAAAAAGTTCTCAATTTTAAATAAAGATTTTGAACAAATAAAGAGAAGCAAAGGAATATTTCTCTCATTTGACGATGGTTTGAAAGAGCATTTGAAGATTGGAAAATATTTATTTAAGAACAAATTAAAAGCTGCCTTTTTTATTTCAGGATACCCAATTGAAAAAAAAGATTTTTTAGCTATCCATAAAATTCATTTAATATTTGGAAAATTTAATTCTGACGCAATCTTTAAAATTTTTAACAAATTTAGTATCGGAAATAATTCAAAAAATCTTTTTAAAATATTTCTACAACAAAAAAAATTTCTTAAAAAAGAAAAAAATAAAGAAAGGAAAAAAAAAATAATTTTAAAAACCATACTTAACAATTACGCACAACAAAACCAAAAAAAAATTGATGAAGTTTTTAATTATTGCTTCACAAGGAAAGAGCAAAAAAATATGTTTAAAAACTTTTATTTAAATAAGTCAGATATAAAAAAATTGATTAGTTATGGAATGATTGTAGGTGCTCACGGGTTCAGCCACAGAGTCTTGTCAAAATTAAGTACAAAAGTATTAGAAAAAGACATCAATCTATCAATTAGTATTTTAAAAAAAATTATAAAAAAAAAAACTCAATTTTTTTGCTACCCCTATGGTGGAAAATCAGTTTTTGACAATAGAGTAATTAGTTTACTAAAAAAAAATAATATACGATATGCTTTTAATGTTGATTCTAAAAACTTTGGGCCTAGCTCAAAAAATTTAGAAATCCCAAGATTTGATTGTAATGAATTTAAATTTGGAAAGTTATTTAAATATGAAACAAAAAAACAATAAATTTTTTATAGCGATTATACCTGCAAAAAAAAAATCATCCAGATTTAGAAATAAAAATCTTAAAGTTTTTTTTGACAATTATTCGCTTTTAGAACTTTCAATTAGAAATGCTATTAAAGTTAAAAAAATAAATGAGATATATGTTTCGTCTGATTCCAGAATTGCAAAAAATGTAGCAAGAAAATATAAAGTTAATTTTATTGAGAGACCTAAGAAATATTGCAGCATTAAAGCTACCGCTAATGATGTAATTCATCATTCAATAAAAATTATTAAGCAAAAGAAACAAAAATATGAAAATATTATTTTAATTTATTTACAGCCAACATCACCATTAAGAAACTCACGACATATAAATAGCGCAATAAATTTATTTAAAAAAAAAAAAACTAATGTCATTTCAGTTAATAAAGAAAAAAAATCAATTTTAAAATCCATTATGATTACTAAAGGGAAAATTAAATCTATTTTTAAAGAGAAAGATGTAAGTTCTAATTTTCAAAAATTACAAAAGAATTATTATCCTAATGGTAGTATTTATATATTCAGCATTAATGATTTTTTAAGGAGAAAAACCGTACCTATCGATGGGTCTGTTCCCTATTTTATGTCGAAGATGGATAGTATAGACATTGATGACAGTTATGATTTTAATATGGCTCAAATAATAATAAAAAATAAACTTAATGAAAAATTTTAAAGTTAAACGAACTGCTGACAAATTTTACCTTAAGGAAAAAAGGCACAAAAAGCCTTTAGAAAGAAATAAATTTTTATTTAATTTACTTAATAAAAATACTTTTAAAAAAAAGTCATACAATTTACTCGATGTAGGATGTGCGAACGGAGAATTATTATATCAATTAAAAATCAGGTATAAAAATTTTAATTTACATGGACTTGAGTACAATAGAAGTTTGTTTTTAAAAGCTAAAAAAATATTACCCAAATCAATAAATCTTTATAACAAAGATTTTTTTAAAAAAAATTTAAAAGTAACTAATAAAAAATTTGATATAATTATTATCGCAGGTGTAATATCAATTTCTGATTACCCAGAGATAGTATTAAAAAATTTATTATCAAATTTAAAGAAAAATGGACAAATTTTTATAATGAATTTTTTTAATCCTTATCCATATAACGTTTTCATAAAATATGTAGATTTAAAATCTAATAATAAATTTCTGGAAAAAGGATATAATATTTTTAGTTTAGATTTTTTAAACAATTTTTTCAAATCTAGGAAAAAAAATTTAAAAAAATACCCTTTCTATATTAAAAAAGATATTAAGAAAAAAAAAGATCTTATGAGATCATGGACGATTAAATCTAAAAAGGTAAATTATTTTACAAATGGAATTTGCATTCTTCAACACCAATACTGGTTACATATTTTTTAATAATAATTAATTGAAAAAAATTAGACTTATAAATTTCAGAAGAACAGATAAAAAAAGAGTTCCGTACTTTATTAAACCATTTTTTAAAAGTGAGGGCTATAAAGAATATGATTTTTTTCTGAATTTTTTGGATAAGCTAAAGCTTCTTGATTTTTGTATTAAGATAATAAAAATTATACATTTTTTAAAAAAAATCAAATTTAAATTTACTAATCCAAAAAAAAAGAAATTAATTATAATTAGCAAAGAATCAAAATATTTGCTTTCGAAAGACTTACTCTTAAAAGATAAATATGATTATTTTATATTAGAAACAAGAGTGAATGAACTAGATGAAATTTACATAAGTTTCTTTATAATTAAATTTATAATTTTTAATTTTTTTAAAAGAAGTTTAAAAAAAAATTATATATTAGCCTTAGTCAAATTATTAGATGCAAAAATTATTCTAACAAATCTCGAAATTTCTCATGAGTTATATTTCTTGTCAGAATATCTAAAAAATAAAGTTAAAGTTATAGTCATACAAACTAACGATTTAACAGGTACAGAGGGATTAACACTAGGTACAAAACTATCAAAACAAATAAATATTCAAGAATTATGGTGCTTTGGTGAATACGATAAGAAAACTTTTTTAGACGCAAAATGTAATGTTAAAAATTTTAGGTTTGTTGGATCTTTGAAGTGTAATTTGAGTCGAAACTTTTTTATAAATAATAAACTATCTCTTAATAAAACCAAGTATGATATTTGTTTATTGTCTGAGACTCATATAGATCTAGACGAAGATTTTGGTGATCTTGAAAATTTATCTTACGCAATGGGCGTAGTAGCTGAATATTCTTTTCGGCTTTCTGAAGAAAATAATTTAAATATTATTTTTTCTGGTCGTCATAAAAAAAATTCTTTTGAAGGAAGACTAGAAAATGAATTTTATAATTTTTTTTTAAAGAAATTTAATTATTCAATAGATCAGTCAGGTTGTGATAATCACAGATTAAGTAAAAACATTTCTCAAAGTAAGCTTGTAATTGGCAATGTTTCAACGGCACTTAGAGAGACATTTTATTTTAATAAAAAAGTTTTAGCTTGTAACTTTTTCGATTATTCAAGGATAAGGTTTCCAGCTGGAGGTTTAAGCGTTTTAAGTAATTTTAAATATGAAGAATTTAAAGAGAGAGTAATGAAATTAATAGAATTAAGTGATGATGAATATTTTAAAACATTAAATTTTTCTAAAGATTTTTACATGAATAATAAACCAAATACTTCACAATTAATTTATGATGAATTACAAAATATTTAAAATTTATAAACTTTTAAATAAAACTGAAAAAGTTAAATTTAATTTATTAATTTTTTTCACAGTTATTACATTTTTTATTGAATATGTAAGTTTAATATCTCTTCCAATTTTAGCCGGATTTATCTCTGAAAATTATGAGCTTATAAACAAAATTTCTAAATATTTTTTTGTAAATATTGGTGAGGTTAAAAATGATAGTAACCTAGTTTTATATGTTGCAATTTTTACCGTATCAGTGTTTTTTTTTAAAAATATATTCATAATAATATTAAATATTTATCAATTTAAGTTTTTTAAAAATTTAAAAGTTCAATTTGGATTAAAACTTTTTTCTAATTATATTAACGAGCCATATCTAAACCAAATATCTAGAAATCCATCTGAGATCGTAAGAGATGTTGCCGACGAATTAGATAATTTTTTAAGTTACTACTCAAATTTATTTATAATGTTGAGAGAAATTTTAGCAATTATTTCAATCTTTTTATTATTAATTTTTATAAATTTTTACATAATACTTTCAGTAATTCTTTTCTTAGGATTAGTTTCATTTATTTATTTTAAGAACGTTAAACCTTTAATTAAAAATAAATCAAAAGATAATCAAATTTTTAGAAGTAAAATTATTCAACATCTTAATGAGACTAATGGTTTAATCAAGGAGATAAAAATTTTAGGATTAGAAAATAATTTTACAAATTTTTTTAGAAATATTAAAAACTTGTATGAAAAAAATTTGCTTTTATTTGAAATTGTTCAAAGACTACCAAAGAACTTTTTAGAAATAATTGTAATTTCATATCTTGTAATCTTATCTTTTATATTCATGATTATATTAGATGACAAAAACTTTTTATTTACCCTTTTGCCTATCCTGCTGGTAAGTTTTTTGAGGTTTATTCCTGCTTTTAATGGAATCAGCACAATAATAACTTATCTAAAAATTTATAAGCCTAGTGTGGAACTGATCTTTAAAAAAATTGATAGCAATTTAGAAATATTTAACAAAAATATTGATGAAAGAAAGACTGAAAAAACACTTAAATTAAATTTAAATATAAATAATTTTCAAAACTATATATATTTAGATAATTTAAGCTTCATCTATCCCAAAAATAAAAAAATAGTATTTAAAAATCTTTCTACTCAAATTAAAAAAGGAAGTAGATTTGGAATTGTTGGTGCCTCGGGATCTGGAAAAACAACTTTATTTAATATAATGTTAGGTCTTTTAAAACCCTCTCAGGGAAATGTATTTTTTAAAGATATAAGTATTTTTAAAAATCTTAAAATTTGGAGACAAAAAATAGGATATGTTTCTCAAAATATTTATCTTTTAGACACATCTATTAAAAACAATATAACTTTAAATATTAATGGAAATGAAAATGTAAATCATGATCAATTAGAAAAAGCTATTCAAATAGCGAATTTAAGTCAAAAAGTGAATAGTTTGCCGGAAGGTCTTGAGACAAAAGTAGGAAATGATGGTGTAAATTTATCTGGTGGGGAAAAACAAAGAATTGCTTTAGCAAGAGCAATTTATTGTAACCCTGAAATTTTTTTTCTTGATGAGCCAACGAGTGCTTTGGACGATAAAACAGAGAATATCATAATGAGTAATCTAATTAACAAATATAAAGACAAAACTATCATTTCAATTGCTCATAGAAAAAGCACTATTGATAGATGTGATACTGTATTTGATCTTAATAAATTTAAAGTTTAAAAGAAACAAATGAAAAAAATTTTAGTTACAGGAGCCTGTGGATTTATAGGTTCTCATCTAGTAGAAGAACTAGTAAAAAATAACTTTAAGGTTAAAGCACTAGTTTATTATAATTCAAGAAATTCGATTGGTTTATTAGAGAATTTAGATAAAAGTATT
>Ga0209666_1001481_pt1 | contig 17957 bp, 9 predicted proteins | sample SaaInlV_125m_DNA_FD_184679 | JGI IMG/M metagenome (GOLD analysis project Ga0209666, IMG submission 184679) | Marine microbial communities from expanding oxygen minimum zones in the Saanich Inlet - Saanich Inlet SI037_S3LV_10m_DNA (SPAdes)... | ecosystem: Environmental > Aquatic > Marine >...
GGGGCATCTCTCCCCCTCGCTCGAATCTGAGCTGGGTGAGGCCGCGCGGGGGCTGCTGCGCCAGTACGACCCCTCGGGCTCGGGGAACCCCGAGTCGTTCCGGGGCCAAGCCAGGCTCGCCGCCGCGGCGTACGACGCGATGGTGGTGCGCTGCGCCGCCGATAAGTTCCGCGCCGCGCTGTCCTTGCGGCGCGCGCGGTCGCTCGGGACGCCGCGCGCGGCCACACCCCCCCCCGGTCCCGGCATGCGAAACGAAAACGAAAAGGAAACCCCCGCGCTGGAGGCTGTGCGGACGGACATCGCGTCCGCGATCGCGTCCTGGGACGACTTCGACGCCATCGCGGTGGACGCGAAGCTCCTCGAGCGGCGCGGCGAGACTCGCGATTCGGGCGACACCTCCGCCTCCGGCGTGTTGGCGGAGACGGCGCTCGCGGCGATGGACCACCTCGATCTGTGGGTTTCCGTGCCGCAGATCGACCGCGACACCGTCTCTGCGTTCCTGAGGCACCTCGAGCGCGAGTACAAAGCGCCGGACTACCACAGCGCCGTGCACGCGGCGGACGTTGTGCAGGCGGTGGCGTTCGTGTTGGCGGACGCCGGCGGCGGCTTGGCGTCGCGCGTCGAGCCGCGGGACGCGTTCTTACTGCTCGTCGCGGCGGCGGCGCACGACGTGGGCCACCCCGGGTGCAACAACGCGTTTTTAACCACCACGGAGGACCCCGCGGCGGTGCGCTGGAACGACGTGAGCGTCAACGAAAATGGACACCTGCATTTATGCCTGCGCCTGCTGCGCGAGGTAGGCGTGCTCTCCGGTTTCCCTGACGAAGAGCGTCGCGCGTGCAAAGCCACGCTGGGTAGGCTCGTGCTGTCCACGGACATGGCGCACCACGCGAAGCTGCTGGAGGAGTTCGTGGACGCGGCGACGAACGCGATGGAGACGGCGTCCGAGCGGTCCGCGGCGATCGACGAGGACGGGGCGGACGAGACCTCCGACGACGACGAAATGGACGTCAGGTCGTGGAGCGACCCGGTTTTGGCGCTGTGCTACGTGCTGCACTGCGCGGACATATCCAACCCGGCGCGCCCGTGGCGCCTGGCGCGCGAGTGGGGCGCGCGCGTCTCCGAGGAGTTCTACAAGCAGGGCGACCGCGAGCGCGCGCTGGGCGTGCCGGTGGCGGCGCTCAACGACCGCGACGCCGCCGGCGCAAACGCGGCGGCGACGACGGCGGCGAACCAGCTCGCTTTCGCGCGGTATGTCGTCGAGCCGACGCTGGAGGGCCTCATGACCATCGCGCCGGGCGCGGTGGAGGTGATGCTTCAGCGGCTCAGGGAAAACACCGCCAAGTACGCGCGAGTGGTCGCGGGGGAAACCGTGGAGTAGTGTATCGTTGCATTAGACGTCTCCTACATACCGTCACGCCTTGGCTTCCTCTTTCTTTTCCTTCCCCGGGTGGTTGCGCACTTTGCGCACGCGCGTCTCGCCCGGGTCGAAGCCCCCCTCCTCCGCGCCCCACACGGACCAGTGCGGCGTGGGGAGCATGTACTGGTCGCTCGTGAACGGCTCACCCGAGGCCACCAGCTCCTGGAACTTCTCGTAGTCGATCCACGTGTGCCATTTCCCGTCCACCAGGTACGGGTCCTTTCGCGCGAGCAGGATGCAACAGCTGTGCGCGTGCTCGCACGCCAAGCCGTATTCAGCCGAACGCGGGGTCCCGCCGGTGAGGGGTTCGTCCTTCTTGGCGTCCTTCTCAGCGTCACGCCCGGAGACCAAGTTGATTCTCGCCGTGCAGAGCGCCTCGCCGAACTTCTTGACGTCGTCGTGGTACGGCACGTTCTTCATCGTGAGGTTGGACGCGCCGCTGGTGGCGCCGCAGTAGGTCATGCCCTTGATCTCGATGAGGTCCGGCTTGCCGAGGTCGATGAGCTTGGCGTACTCCGCCGCGTCGGACGCGTTCCAGCCGGCGACCAACGTCAGGCGGTACACCGTGCGCTGGTTCTTGTCCCGGAGCGCGGTGAGCGACCCCACGAAGCGATCCTGCGAGATGGGAACGCGAACGGACGCGAGGGAGGCGTGAGCGACGACGAAGAAAAAAAAAAACGCAACCCCGCGACGACGCGTCGCGCGCGTGTGGTCGCCTATTATCCCGTGCGGTGAACGGACATCCCCGCGCGGGATCTTCAGCCGACGTTCGTGTCGGCGCCTCGCGGCAGTCGAGAGCCCATCGAAGGAGCAGTCGCTGTTTGACAAAGAGGCGCCCTCGCGCGTCGCGGCGGCGAAGACCTTTTGGCGAAAAACCTCCTTCCGACGAAAAAAAAAAAAAAACCCCGATTCGCGTTCGCGGCGCGCGACGTACCCAGTAATCCCCGAACAGCGGTCGATCGATAGCCTTGAGCGTCTCCGGCGTGGCCGCGTCCACGGAGACGTACAGCTGCGTGATGGGCGGTAAGTTGGTGATGGCGTCCGGGAACTGCGCGTTCGTGACCAGGAACGTGCTTATTCGCTTCGCGTGCAGCAGGGAGACGAACTTGTCAATCTCGGGGTACATGATGGGCTCGCCGACGAGCGACAAAGCGCAGTGTCTCGGGTCCATCCCCTCCGCCAGCCGCTCGGGAAGCACGCCGGGCACACCCTTCATCTGCTTGATCATGCCCTTGTGCTCGGAGATGGCGCTCGTGACCAGCGTCTCGGCGTCGTCCATCTGCCACCGCCACTCGCGGCCCACCGGGTTGGTGTGGTGCCGCCAACAGAACACGCACTTGTTGGCGCACGCCAGCGACGGCGTCGCCTCCATGCACCGGTGGCTCTCGATGCCGTAGAAGCTGTGCTTGTAGCACCCGCCGCGGCCGCGAAGCTGCGCCTTGGTCCAGCGGCACAGCTTCACACCGGAGTGAGACCCCAAAATCTTGTACCCCTGCTTCGTCAGCGCCGCGCGAAGCTGCGGCGTCACCATCTCGCGCCGCTCGCCGCCGCCGCCGCCGCCGCCGATGTCCTCCATGTCCATATCGTCCTCGCTCCCAGCCTCCAACGCCGCGTCGTCGTCCTCGCCGCGCTCGTCGCCGGAGCCCTCCTCTTCCTCCGTGTCGTACGCGCAGCCCTCGGCCGTGTCATCGGCCACCACGCTCGTCGGTGACCCCTCGTCTTTTTTGGCCACCGAGCCGCGCGGGCGTCCCTTCCCGGCGCCGAAGCGCGGCGCGTCCGACGCTCCGGAGGCGTCGCCTTTTTCTCGAGTCTCGGCTTTTTTCAGTCGCTCGCCGAGTTTGTCCGCCCACTCGTGGAACTGCTCCTCCATCCGCCCCGAGCTCTCGTCCCCGTCCGCGCGCCGCAACACGCGCTCGCCCCCGAGCCTGGCGAGGTCCTGGTCCAGGCGGCGCGCGGCGGCGTTGAAGCGCGCGGCTCCGTACTCGCGATTGCCGCACCCAAAGACGGCGAATCTCGTGTCCTTGAGATGCAGCGCGCCGAATCGCTCGTCGCGCGCGCTCTCCTCGGCCCAGCGGCAGAGCCACCGCGCGGACTCAGGCGCGACCGCGTTGCCCTCGGCGTCCTCGTACGTCGAGAGCAGCACCAGCACGACGGGCTCGCGGACCAGGTCCTCGGGGTCGTAGCCGCTCGCGTCCGTCGTCTCCAGTCTCACGCCGTGTCGCGTCTCCAGCGAGTTCGCCAGCTTGTGCGCCAGCCGACGCGCGGTGCCCGTCTGCGAGCCGAACAGGATCCGGCCGCCCACCGGCGCGGCAGCCGGCTCGGCCGCGGGCAACGCGGCAGACAGGTCACGCGCGGCGGCGTCGAGCCCGGCGCGCGGTTTCGTCGCGCCCGCGCTCGGAGGTGCAGCGGCGCGAGCGGACGCGGACGCGTCGGTCTCGTCCCCCGACGCATCCGCGGGGCTGGACTGTTTCGCTCCCATCGGTGCCGGTCACCCGCCTCGCGAGGATCCCCACCTGCCTTGCTCCGCGGCCGCGCACCGACCAAGTGACTCACTCGTCCGACGCGCGTCGAGATGCCTGTGTCTCGACCGTCGCGCGCGTGCGCTTCTGTGCACCTCGAAGGAACACGACGCGTAATGTCGCGTCGGGTTTTTCCTGGCGGCGGTGGTGTCCGCTCCAGGTGCTCCGGAAGCGCAGGTCGGTCGACCGGTTTTTCGAAAACAGGAAGCCTTTTTGGCGGCATCGCGGTCAACTCTCAGACGTCCGCGCGCGATCTGAGCGCCGCACTTCCCCGAACGACCCTTACGACCTTTCCCGGTCCGTAGACGGTCAGCCGGCACGATGAACATGGCGTCGCAAGACCTGATGGCGGGCGAGAGGCAGAGCGGACAGGATGTCCGCTCGTCCAACGGTGCGTGCCGAGGCATCTTCGCGCCTCGTCCCTCGTCTGTCTCGCCGAAAAGCGCGATCGATCTGGGCGACAGATCGCGACGACCGACGGGTCAGGTCGAGGGGGCGGCCGCGAAGGGGGCGTCGCTTCGATCGAAAGCGTATCATGTTTCGCGAGCCCCGTTACGAGATCCCCTGGGACTCCACCGCCCCCGACCGGAGCCCCGTCAACCCGCGACGCGAGCTGATCTTTCTCCGCCTCTCTCGCGCCCTCTTTCCCAACAGTCATGGCGGTCCAGGCGGTGGCGAACATCGTGAAGACCTCGCTCGGCCCCGTGGGCCTCGACAAGATGCTCGTGGACGACATCGGCGACGTGACGATCACCAACGACGGCGCCACGATTCTCAAGCTCCTGGAGGTGGAGCACCCCGCGGCGAAGGTGCGCGATCGCGATCGGAAAAACGTCCCTCGGTTCGGAGAACGAGCGCGGCGTCTGTTTCTTTTCTCCTCTTTTCCCGATTTTCTCGCGAATCGACCGAACGCGCGCGCCGTCGCCGACTCAGCTTCGCGGTCGGTCCGAAAACGCGCGACGTGCGTCTCGCGTCTACGAGGTGTCGCTTCTGTCACGCGCGACCCGTGAACTCACCGCGTGTACGTCTCTTCCGCTCGCCGCACGACAAACTTCTGGAAACGAAACCCGCAGATCCTGGTTGAGCTGGCGGACCTGCAGGACCGCGAGGTTGGCGACGGCACGACATCGGTGGTGATCCTCGCCGGCGAGCTCTTGCGACGCGCCAACGACCTGGTGCGCAACAAGATTCACCCCACGTCCATCATCGGCGGCTACCGCCTGGCGATGCGCGAGAGCGTCAAGTTCCTGGAGTCGACGCTGGCGACGGACATTGCCACGCTCGGGACGGAGACCATCCTGAACTGCGCCAAGACGTCGATGTCCTCCAAGATCGTCGGCGCCGACGCCGACTTCTTCGGCAAGATGGTGGTGGACGCGGTGATGGCGGTGAAGACGTACAACGACTACGGTGACCCGCGGTACCCGATCAAGTCCATCAACGTGTTGAAGGCGCACGGCAAGTCCGTGAAGGAGTCGCGCGTGATCAACGGCTACGCGCTGAACTTGGGCAGAGCCGCGCAGGGCATGGTGAAGAGCGTGAAGAACGCGAAGGTGGCGTGCATCGACTTCAACTTACAGAAGACGAAGATGCAGATGGGCGTGCAGGTGCTGGTCACGGACCCGCGCGAGCTGGAGCGCATCCGCCAGGAGGAGCTGAACATCACCGCCAGGCGCGTGAAGATGATGATCGACGCGGGCGCGAACGTGATTCTGTGCTCCAAGGGGATCGACGACATGGCTCTCAAGTACTTCGTGGAGGCGGGCGCCATCGCGTGCCGCCGCGTGCCCAAGGACGACCTGCGCCGTGTCGCCAAGGCGACGGGCGCGCAGATCCTGCTCACGCTCGCGGACATGGAGGGCGCCGAGACCTTTGACCCCGCGAGCCTGGGCACGTGCGGCGAGGTGTGCGAGGAGCGCGTCTCTGACGACGACATGATCGTCCTCAAGGACTGCGCTAACACGCAGGCGTGCACGCTGCTGATCCGCGGCGCCAACGACTACATGCTCGACGAAGTCGACCGGTCGCTGCACGACGCGCTGTGCATCGTGAAGCGCGCGCTGGAGAGCGAGAAGGTGGTGGCGGGCGGCGGCGCCGTGGAGGCGGCGCTGTCGGTGTACCTCGAGACGCTCGCCACCACGCTCGGGTCGCGCGAGCAGCTCGCCATCGCCGAGTTCGCCGAGGCGCTCTTGGTGATCCCCAAGGTGCTGTCGGTGAACGCCGCGAAGGACTCCACGGAGCTCGTCGCGAAGCTGCGCGCGTACCACCACGCCGCGCAGACCAAGCCGGAGAAGAAACACCTCGCCGGCTACGGCTTGGACCTCGTCAAAGGGGAGCTGAAGGACAACCTCAACGAAGGCGTCCTCGAGCCCATGCTGTCCAAGGTGAAGTCCATTCAGTTCGCCACCGAAGCCGCGATCACCATCCTGCGCATCGACGACCTGATCAAACTCCACCCGGAGGAAGGACAGCAGGGCATGTGATGGGTTTCGCGTGGCGTCGCGCGTCGCCGCGCGACGGGCGGTTGGGTATTCGTTTGGGGTCGGCGGCGAGGTTCGCGCCGGGGAGAGCGACGAGACGTTTTGACGCGACGAACGCGCGCTCCCGAGGCGAAGATTTTTTCGCGAGCGTTGTTGCTATCAAAATACGTCTTGTTCTGGCTACTGTACATGCGCTGAAGCAGCGCACGTCATCCTTCGCGGGTTCTTTCCCGAACTTCCCGCGCGGGGCCCCGCGACGATCACGTCGCGCAGCGATGGTTTTTCTCTTCGCGGAAGTCGCCGGACCGAGTACGCCTCCGTACCTCGTCCCCGTTCGTTCGCGTCGCGTCGGGATCTCGCGACCCGGAGACGCGAACGAACGCGCTCTTCCGCGGGCTAAGTGGTTCGTGTGTGCTAGCAAACACCCTCCGTCTTTCCGAAACATCCAAAAAATCGTTAAGTTGTTTTTGTCCTCAAACTCAAGCCGCGGCGCCCTCCACCGCCTCCTCGGCGCCCTTCTCTTCCCCGCGCTCTCCCTTCTTGGCTTTCTTGGGAGAGGGCTCACCCACACCGTCGGCGGCGTCGCCGTCCCTTTTGACCGCGGTCACGTCGCCGTTCAGCGCCTTGAGCTTCCCGGTCAACATGGAGTTGTCCTCGTTCAAAGCCGCGCACGCCTCCTTCAGCCGATCGAGCTCGGCGCGCAGGGTGATGTTCTCGGTAGAGAGCGCGTCGACGCGACCGCCCAGCTCCTCGCACTCCGCCTGCTTCCGGAGCCGCGACCGGCGCGCGGACTCGCGGTTGGACTGCTTGCGCCGCTGACGCTTCAGCTCGCGCTCGTCCATCCACACTTCGCCAGACCCGGCGTTCCCGTTGCCGGTCCCCGCCGCGCCGGCGGCGGGCGCCGCGGCGCCGCCGTTCGCCGCCGCCGCGGCAGCCGCCGCCGCCGCCGCCGCCGCCGCGTGCTGCTGCTGCCAGAGCGCCGCGGCGTCGCCGCCGAAGCCGTTCGCGTCGCTCGCGCCAGCCTCCTTGCCGTCCGCGCCGGCAACCGCCGCCGCGTAGTTGCCCTGCGGTGGATGGGGGGAAACGGCGGGTCAGACGGCGTTCGCGGGGGAAACGGTTCGGGAAAAATCGCGTTTGTAAAAGTCGTCTCTTCGCGCGCCGTGGACGTTCGTGCGGTCGCGGCGGTCGCGCGAAGCGCGCGGAAACCGCCTTTTGGGGGGCGTTCGCGGGTCCCCCTGGAGGCGCGAGAGCGGGAGACGTACCATGTATCCCGGGTACATGACCTGGCCGGCGGTGCCGTAGGGGTTCATCATGGACTGCGGCGGGGGGACAGGAGGCACGAGGTCAGCGCAGCTCGGGGCGAGAGCGCGCGCGCGCGCTGGCGAGATCCGAGAAGTGGCAAACGAGGGGACCGGGGGGAGGGGGGAGGCACACGCGCGGGTGCGTACCTGAGGCCACATGGCGTACGGGTTATGCGCCATCTGCTGTTGTTGTTGCTGCTGCTGCTGCTGCTGCTGCTGATGCTGCCCGTAGAATCCGGGTTGGGACTGAGGCGGGGCCTGTGGGGGGAAGCGAGCGGGTGGAGCGGGTCAGCGAGATTCCTCGAAGCGTCGGGAATATTGGTGTCCTCGACGTGGCACGCGCGGCGCGCCGGCCTCGGAGGGGAGGATTCCATCGAGCGGCGGTGGGTTCGGGGTGAAGACACCTACCTGCATGTGCCTCCTGGCGCGCTTAGCTTTCGGACGCTCGGCGGAGACGCGACCCTCGCTTCACCGGCGCTCCGAGCGGTCCCGCGAAAAGTCACGCGCGCGCCGCGTTAAGTTTTCGCGAACTCGCGAACGCCTCGGCCGAACGCGCTTTGACCCCTTCGCGCGTCGCGTGCGAGGCGCGCGACGGTGGCGAGTGGGGTACGGCGACGACGACCGGCCGATACGGGGTAACGTCCGCTCGGTTCGTCTCGTTGTGCCCTCTCGCCGGCGCGTCGATACGGCTATACGGCGAATTGCAAACTCCCGGGAGACGGCGAAAAACGCGGGTGCGCAGTTTCTGTGAGCCTCTTCTTCCAAAACGAAACGCCCCGAGCCACGCATCCGACCACTCGTCGCCACGCGATTGGCCGCGAGGGAAAAATCTGTCGAGCACACCGGTCGTATGAGCAAACAGTCTGGCCGGAAAAAATTTCACTTGAACCGTCGCCGATGGGAAGCGCAGACAGTTTCCGAAAAACCGCGAGAGCCGATGAACGCGGAAACGTGGCTCTTTCGCTTTCGCTTTATCCGGAGCGCGTAAAAGCGACCCACTTTGCCTCATTCGGCACTTTCTCTCGCGGCGGCAGGCACCATGTCTGCGTCGTGCGGCGCGATGAGCTGGCGTGCCACGCACGCCACGCCCGAGGGTTTGCGCGTCGCTCCCGGGGGCGCGCGCGGCGCCTCCGCGCGCGGGGTCGGGCTGGTCGTGCGCGCCGGCCGCAGCCGCAGCAAGAAGAGCGCGTCGCCAATTTCGCGCAAGAAGGGGCGAAAGCCGAAAGGCGAGGGCGGCGCGGCGGTGCAGACGGCGCCCCCTCCCCCCAAGCACCCCTTGGCCGGCCCCATGGTCGAGGACGCGCCCAAGCAGACGCTCGCGGAGATCCTCGCGCAGGACGTGCCCATGGAGATCCTCAAGCCCCCCGCGAAACGCGACGCCGCGGGCGGCGGCGGCGGCCGCCGTTACGGCGAGAAGGAGGCGGTCGCGGCGTCCGGGAGCTGGGCGGATGCGCTCGCGGATTTCCGCAGCGAGAGCGCGGCGACTGAGACCGCGCGCATCGCGCAGATGCGCGAGGTCCTGGAGGAGGAGGAGTCTTTCTTCGAGCTGGGCGACGGGAGCAACTTCGTGGCTTTCGGCGAGGGGGACGCCGCGAACGACGACGAGTGGGACGAAGACGACATACCGGTGGACGAGTCGTTCGAGGAGGAGGCGTTGGAGAGCGCGTTGGACAGGCGGTACCGCGAAGGCCAGGCGACCGGCGCGGTGGAGTTCGACCTGGGCGAAACGCTGGACGAGGACTGGGACGTTGGAACGACCCGTGACCGAGGCATACCGTTCGAGATGCGGTGCTTCGACACCGCCAAGATCTTCATCAAAGCCGGCGACGGCGGCCGCGGGATGGTGGCGTTTCGCCGCGAGGCGTTTGTCGCGCAGGGCGGGCCGTACGGCGGCAACGGCGGCGACGGCGGTGCCATCTTCTTCGAGGCGGACGAGAGCATCAACTCGCTGGTGGGTTTCCGCAAGAAGGTGCACCACCGCGCGGACCCGGGGGGGAACGGGGGAGGTAAGAAAATGCAGGGCCAGAACGGGAAGGACAAGGTGGTGAAAGTGCCGCCGGGCACGGTGATCCGCGACGCGAAGACTGGCGAGACGCTCGCGGAGATGTTTGCGCACGGCCACCGCGAGATGGTGATCCCGGGGGGGCGCGGCGGCCGCGGCAACGCGTCGTTCAAGACCGCGAAGAACAAAGCTCCGCAGATCGCGGAGAACGGCGAGGAGGGCATCGAGCACTGGGTGGAGATGGAGCTCAAGCTGGTGGCGGACGTCGGGATCATCGGCGTGCCCAACGCCGGGAAGAGCACGCTGCTCGCGAACGTGAGCAACGCCAAGCCCAAGATCGCGGATTACCCGTTCACGACCATCGTGCCTAACCTGGGCGTGGTCGAGCGCGACTTCGAGCGCATGGTGTTCGCGGACATTCCCGGTCTGCTCGAGGGTGCCAGCGAGGGCATCGGTTTGGGGTTCGAGTTTTTAAGGCACGTCAAGCGCACGCGCGTGCTCGTGCACGTGCTGGACTGCACTTCAAAGGACGTGCTGGACGAGTACGACGCCATCCGCAACGAGATCTTCCTCTTCGACGAAGAGGTTGGCGAGAAGCCCGAGCTCGTGGCGCTGAACAAAGTGGACGTCAGCGACGAGGCTGCCGAGCGCGCGCTGGTTCTTCAGAAACTCTTCAAGGAGGAGCGGAACATCGACGCGCACGTCATCTCCGCGTTCGAGGGCCAGGGCGTGAAAGAGCTCGTGGACGCCGTCAAAAAAGTCTGGAGCGCTTTGCCGGCGCCCGATTACGAGGCGGAGGCGGCGGCGGCGGCGGCGCGGCGCGTCGCGCGCCCCGCGGACGGCAAGAGCCTGGACGATTTCAAGGTCATCGACACCCCGTACGCGTTCGTCGTGGAGGGCGCCGCGCTCGAGCGTTTCGTGCAGATGACCAACTGGGACTACTTCGAGAGTTTCAAGCGGTTCGCGCGCGTTTTGACGATGAGCGGCGTCGAGAAGGCGCTCAACGACGCCGGCGCCGGCGAGGGCGACCGCGTGGTCATCGGAAAGTACGAGTTCGAGTGGTCCGGGGACAGGCGCGAGAAGTCCCTGTTCGACTCGTGGAAGGCGAAGCAGGCCGAGAAGCCCGCGGGAACCACCCTGCAGGGCACCAGACACTGGCCGCATTGAGCGCGGAGCGGAACGCGGAGGTCCCGCCGAAAAACGCGCGTTTTGTGTTGTAAAAAGCTTCATCCATTCGCAAACATGCAAAAAATAGTCTCGCGGGTACCTTCGGGTGAAAGCCCGCGCTTCTCACTCCACCCTTCTCCTGCTTCCCCTGTGCGGGGTGATAATTGCGACGTTCCCGCGCCCCTTGGCCGCGCCCGCGCCTCCGCCCTTGCGCGGCTGCAGGGGCACCTCCATCAGGCACGGCGAGTGCCCGATGGCTTCGTGCCAGCCGAAGGACGGCATCACCTCCCACCACCCGCCGTCGCCATCCTCCCACTCGTCCCAGTACTGCGACCCGTCGGACGAGTTGCCGTACTTGTGCTTGCGTCCGTCAGGGTAGTGCTCCTCCCCCCAGGTCTTCTCCCTGTGCCCGCCCCCCATCTCGTCCCAAGTCACGCCCTGCCTGGTCCCGGCGCGGCCGTCCTCGTTGAAGGCGCCGCCCCACTTCTCCTCCCACTTCTCGCCCCAGCTGCGGCCGGGCGCGCCCGGCGCGCCGCCCTCGGCGTGGTCGCGGCTGGCCCAGGTGTCCGTCCACTTGATGCAGGAGCCGCGCCCGTCCCACTTCTCCCCCCACTTCTCGGTCCAGCGGTTGGCGTGGCCATCCTCCGGCGCGGCGCCGTCCTCCAGAGAGCCCGTCTTCTCGCAGTACCGATCCACCGAACCGTCCGCGCGGTAGTCCTCCGTCCAGCCCTCGGACCAGCACTGCCCCTTGGGCGTGTGGCTCCACTTGGACGCCTCGCGGTGGATGAACGGCGTGCCGTTCACGTCGTGCTGATAGATCTCCTTCCAGCTCTCCTGCCAGGCTTGCCCCAAAGAGTCGCGCCCGGACTTCACCGCGCCCAGCTCGCGGTACGTGAACGCGTCCGAGGTTTCCCAGAACTTCTCCTCCCACTCCACGGCGCCGTCCGCGGACGTGCCGCGGATCACCGTCCACGTCATAACCTTGCCCTCCTCGAGGTACTCCTTGCCCTCCTCGCGCCACCAGCGAGCGCCGTTAGACAGAGTGCCCTCCTTGGCGCCGTCCGCGGCGCCCAGCTCGCGCACGGCGCTGGTCAGAGCGTCCTCCAGCGACGCCTCGACGGCGGGCGCCGACTCCACCTTCGCCGCCGACTTGGGCGCCGCGTCGTACATCCCGACGAGCGCCTCAACCTCCGACGAGCCCGCGATGTCGCTCTGGAACGCGGGGAGCGAGGAGGTGGCGGATTTGACCACCTCCGGCTCTTCCGCGTGCCTCGCCTCGGTTTGGCTCTGGAACTGCAGGTCGAGCGTCTGCTCCGGCGCGCGCTCCATCGTGGTCACCGCCGCCTCGACCCGCCGCGTGTACTCCGGCGCCTTCTGGCGCATCGGCTCCGGCGGCGCGTAGTACGGCGAGCCGGGGCTCTGCCCCGGCTTCTCCGGGGGACTCCAGTCCCAGAAATCGCTCGCCTTGGTGCTCCCGTCCGCGCTCGCGTTCAGCGCGTCGGAGAAAGAGCCGCCTCTCGAGCCGGTGTCGTCCGAGAAAGAGCCGCCCTTGCTTCCGAAAAAGTCAGCCCCCGCGCCCTGAATGCCGCTCCCGCCGTAAAACGTGGACGAGTTCTGGTACTTCTTGGCGTTGCGCTCGCGCTCCGCAGCAACCAAGCGCGCGCGCGCGGCGTTGTCCTCCGAGTTGGCGCGCTTCACCGCGTTGAGACGCTCCGTGGCATCCAGAGCCTGCGCCGCCTCCGCCTCGGCGCGACGCTGCGCGAGCGGCTTGGCAAAGTTGACGGCGGCGGTCTCGAGCGAGTCCGTCGCCTCGCGCACGGACGCGTCCCCTTTGGGCTGCTCGCGCTTGACCGTCGAGCCGGGCGTGACCTTGATGATGCCTGGGCTCTGGATCGCGCGCGCCGCAGCCAGAGCAGCCTCCGCGCGCTCGAACTTGCCCATGGGCGCGGCGGCGCGCTCGAAGAGATCCACGGCGTTCGCGGAGCGACTCACCGTGACTCGGGTGGACCCCGAGTTCGAACCCGAGGAGGACATGCCCCCGGCCGCGACGGGCGCCGTGCGCGTGGTGGTGGAGGTCGAGGAGGCGCCGGCGGCGTACGGGCTCGTGCGCCCGCCGCTCCCGCCGTACTCGTCCGTGGGGGGGGGCTCGGGGGTCTGCGTCGCCACGGGGTACTCGCGCGTCACGGTGAGGAGCGCGGCCATCTCGTCCATATCCTGCTCAGCGTCGCTCTGGAAGGGGGGAAGGCCGGAGACGCGCACGCGCGTGCGCGCGGCCGGGCCGGCGCGCGACGGCCCGGCGCGGCGGCGCGGGGGCGCGGCGAGGCCGGGCGCCAGGGTGGGCGCGGCACACGTCGCGGCGTTCATCGTTTTTCGTCTCGGGGTAAACGGAAGGAGATCTTTAACGTTCCGCTGTAGCCCTCCGACACACCTCCGGGGACACCAGCCGAGGGGGAGGGAACGGGGAGTCGTGCGACCGCGCGTGCGATGAGCGGTGTGAGCGATACGCGTCGAGGGTGGTCGACGGTACTCGCGCGGAGCGAAGTGCTCGGAGCCTTGGCCAACGGTTGGGCACGAGGTCGAGCGCCACCGTGGCACTTCGGGGCTGTTTTCTGGCCTCTCCCAAACGTCGCAAAACAAGCGTCTGCGAACGAGTCTTCGGATGTGCCAAGTCTGGAAGAGGCGTTTCAGGTTTTTGGTTCGCGACAACGACTCGCCCTCGCTCGCATTCGCGGTCGCGCACCCGAGGCATGCGCGCGCTCTTTTCCCTGCTCGGACCCGGCGCTTCCGGTTTCGGCAGAGACAGAAAGCCCGCGCGACAGGAACCGCGCGCGCGGCCGTCGTCCCCCCGACGCCCCGGCTCCTCGCCGGGGTCTTCTTCCGCGTCCTTCAGCCTCGGGGGCCGGTCCCCGAGCCCCGCGTTCGCGCGGCGCCCGAACCGCGCTCGCGGTCGCGACGACGCGGGCCGAACCGCGGTCAGCGGCCGGTCTTCCGGTCTTCCGGTGAGGCCGCCTTCGTCCGTCTCGATGAACGCGCTCATCCCGAACCAGCCCCTGATGGCGCAGAGCCTGGGGGGCGCGTTCGTCCTGGACATGGCCATCCAGCTCGTCGGCTGGGCGGCGGCGGCGACGCTTCAGACGGAGAAGTTCTACGACCTGTTCGGGAGCCTGGCGTTCGCCAGCACGGCCATCACGTCCTTCGTGTCCTCGCCGCAGGCGCCGAGACAGGCTCTGATCACGGGCATGGTCTGCGCGTGGACCGCGCGCCTGGGCGCGTTCCTCGCGCGGCGGGTCTTGCGCGACGGGGGCGACTCGCGCTTCGACGAGGTCAAGAGACGCCCGGGGATGTTCTTGGTGTACTGGCTCATGCAGGGCGCCTGGGTGTGGGTCACGGCGTTGCCTTGCTTCCTGATCAACGGGCTCACCTCGCAGAGCGGCCTGCACGCGGGCGACTACGTCAGCCTCGCGCTGTGGCTGTTCGGGATCGCCTTCGAGACCGCCGCCGACGTGCAAAAGTCGGCGTTCAAAGCCGACCCCGCCAACCGCGGGCGCTTCATCGACGTCGGCCTGTGGAGCGTCTCCAGGCACCCCAACTACTTCGGCGAGATCCTTGTGTGGCTGGGCGTTTGCGGGGTCGCGCTCAGCGCCAACGCAAGCGTGGGCATCTCGGTGGCGGCGCTCGCGTCGCCCGCGTTCGTCACGCTGCTGCTCACGAAGGTCAGTGGGATCCCCATCCTCGAGAAGTCCGCTGACGAGCGCTGGGGAAGCGAGGCCAAGTACCAGGAGTACAAGAGGAACACGCCGTGCTTGGTCCCCCGGCTGCCGGGGCTGGGAAGCGCGAAGGCGGTGTGAGGCACGAGAGGCGGATGAGCGAGAAGACATACAGACCGGGGCGAACGCGCGAGAAGACATCGTATGTCGTGTAGGGGGACGAAACGTGTTGCAATCGGTATCGTATATACGATACCGCCGGCTGACTACAATTGTCGTGTGGTACGCCCTCATCGTCGCGCCGTCGCGCGCGCAAAAAGAATTTTCGCGCGACGGAGCGATTTCCGGAAGCCGCTCCGTCCTCACGCGAGGTACACGAAGAGCTTGCGGTCGTTCCGGTCGCGCTCGATGAACTCGCGCTCGATGAGGTTCTCCAGGTGCTTCTTTATGTCCGTCGGGTTGGGGATGAACCGCGCGCTGAGCTGCTTCGTGACCTCCTGCACGACGCCGTTGTGATCCAGCACGCGCCGCGCTTTCATCACCCTCACGATGGCGGCTTCGATTTGCGGCTTGCGGTCGTCATCCACGCGCGCGCGCGTCTTCTCCGCCGCCGGCTCGCTCTCTTTGCCCGCGCTCACCGTCCCGATCTTGACGCGCATCAGCTTGGAGGTGAACTGCTCGTTGAAGTGAAACACGTCGCTCTCCTCGACGCGCTTCGTCGGCGGGTCCTTGCGCAGAACGTTTCTACCCTTCACCAGCGACAGCGACTGTAAAGACCGCCGCAGGTCATCCTTCGGAACGTTTGTCGCCTCGGCGATTTCCGAAAACGAAAAAGCGTCGGCGTCGTTGAACAGCAGAAGCACGCACATCTGGTGCGTGCTCACGATCAAGTCCCTCTTAATGCCCCCGGCGAAAACCCCACGAACCTCCGCGGTGCCCATGGACGTCAGCCACGCGAGTTTGCGCCCGCTGTGGTGCGCGAGGTAAAAGTCGCGGTACGCGTCGCACGCCGTCGCCAGCGCCGGCGGAAGCGCGCACGGCGCGACGCCGGCGGGAACCGGCCAGGACCCGGTGGTCAGCACCTGCACGTTCAGGTCGATCCCGCCCAGGCGCGAGTCGTGGAGCGTTCCGCATTCCGCGCTGGAAGACGACGGTCGTTCCGGAACGGACGGAGACGGACGGCCTGCCGCGCGCCCGGAGGACGCCGCCTCCGCGTCCGCGGGCTTCGCGGGCTCCGCCCTCTCGCCGCTCTCGCCCGCGTTCGTTCGCGCGAGGTGCGTACGGAACAAGCGCATGGCGTCCCGCGAGACGCGCATGTCGTTGAACATGCCCTCGATCTTGCTCGTGTACTGGTACCCGCACTCGGTCTTGAGCCGCACGATGAACGCCTTCTCGGCGTCGTCGGACGCGCTCCGCCCGAAAAGCAGGCGCTTGGAGAGGTGCTGCTTGTAGTAGCGCTCAAACACGTCCTTCTCCTGTAGGAACCGGAACAGCGACGCCGCGCCGTCCAGCGTGCCCTCCGTCTCCTCCTCGGACGCGCCCTTGAGCCCCTTGCGCAGCTTGTCGTCCACGTACAGCGACAAAAACTCGGGAGACCGCGAGTTCAGGTTCAGGAACGTCTCGAACGCCGCGTGCAGAGCGTTCAAGAAACCCCGGTCGCGCCGGAACGCCTCCTTCGCAGTCGCGTCCAGCGACCGCTTCAAGCTCAGCGCCGACTCCACGTACCGCACGGGGTCCGCGTTCAGGTCGGGGTCGTGCACCAGCTTCTTGCCCTCCTCCAGCGCGTGCTCGGCGAAAACCTGCTTCACGAACGCGAGCCCCCCCTCCACGCGAGCGTACAGCTTGTACGCCAGCGCTGCCTGCGCCACGCGGCCCTCCGCCAGCATCGCGCGCAGACCCGAGTTGGGCAGACCCAGCACCCGTCGCGTCGGCCTTTCCAGGAGCTCTTGCTCCGCGCGGCGCACGAGGAACGCCTCCGTGCGCGCGCACAGGTACGAGCCCACACGCGCGTGTTCCTCCTCCAGCCTTTGCTCCGCGCGGCGCAGGTACGCGAAGCAGTCGCAGGACGCCAGAAGCGCCTCGCTCTCGCTTTTGTAAAACTCAGTCGTGGCGCGCAACAAGTGCGTCTCGAAATCGTGCACGTACACGTCCTCCCCGACGTCCATGAGCATGCGCGTCATGGCCCGGACCGCGCCCGTGTCCACGCGCTCGCCCCGGCGTTCAGACTCGATGGCACCGAGCAGAAAATCCCGAACGCGCGCGTTGATGGCGCCGTCCCGCAACACAAAGTCGCGCCACAGCGATAAGCCCAGGTCGTACACCGGCTCGAGCGAATTAGGCGGCGCGTAGATGCGGTCCATGTACATCAGTATGTCCCGGATCATGGACATGCTCTTCTGGTGTTCCCGCCATTTGTTTTCCAAAGTCACCACAAACGTGTCCCCGCGCGAGTTGGCAATCTCAACCGCCACGCCCAACAGGTGCTCCTTCGTCACCTGCACCGTTCCGCGGTACAGCTTGTCGCCGTGCCGGTGGAGCACCATGTTGTACGCGTTGCGGTACAGCTCCTCAAACGACAAACCGGACGCGTCGCGCCGGTTGATCTGGCAGATGGCGTCGCGAAGCACGGCCCAGGTCTTGTCGGCGTACTGTTTAGGGAGGTGTTCCGACGCGAAAAAAAAAAAGGGGGCGCGATGGAGTCAGCGACGGTCGGACGGCGGCGCGACAAGCGCGCGCGCTCGGAATCGGCGTCGCGACCGAAAACGAAAACGAAAACGCCCCGGAGCGCGTCGACGGATGGAAGATTCGGGGCGGGATTCGAGGCGTCGTGGGAGGTCCGGAAGGAGCGGAGGAGAAGCGCGCGGGGATGTCCTCGGGGTTTAAGGGGTCACTGCGTCCACGCGTACCTGTCCATCGAGCTCGACCCTGTGTTTGAAGGGCTCGATGCGGAACTTTCCCCGGCCGCTCATCGTGCGCGTCTCGTGGTCTCCAGCACCAGGCGAGACGAGATTCGGGCACCGGCGGATCCCCCGCCACACCCCCGAGATGCACCCCTCGGGTTACGCCTGGGAGGGTTCTCGGTCACGCCCCTCGATGACTCTCGAGCTCCCCGCGCCCGTTATGAAAGGACGCTCGCGAAGGCTCCGCTCGCGACTGGTCCTCTGCGAGGCTGCCCTCGCGCCCGCGGTTGTGCTCTTGTTGTCCGGGCGAGGTTTTTCCAGTCCGCGCCCGGGACGAATCGACCGCGCGTTGTTGACCCGGAGTTCGCGAATTGGGCTCGATCGACCGCGCTTCGCAGATGACCGAAAAACTCGTCGCTCGAGGAAAACGCCTCGAGACGGACCTCGTCGATGGCTCCGAG
>Ga0209666_1001483_pt1 | contig 17948 bp, 13 predicted proteins | sample SaaInlV_125m_DNA_FD_184679 | JGI IMG/M metagenome (GOLD analysis project Ga0209666, IMG submission 184679) | Marine microbial communities from expanding oxygen minimum zones in the Saanich Inlet - Saanich Inlet SI037_S3LV_10m_DNA (SPAdes)... | ecosystem: Environmental > Aquatic > Marine >...
ATTATCAAATTTCTTGTTGTTCAAATTAATTTCTTTTTTAAAATACTCATTCACTATCTCTTCATTAAATTCATTCTTTTTAGAATATCTAATTTCATTACTTTTATCCTGAATGACAGGATTGATTTTAAATATAGAATTATCATTGATTCTTTCAGCAATGGAATGGAATGCCGATTTAATAGTGGACATAGTATATTCGAAAGGATTGGTTTTTATATTAGACATAGCATGGTACAGCATCGGGCCACTATCCAATCCTTTAGATAATAAATGAATTGTAGCGCCTGCTAAATGAGGATTGTCATCATACAATGCCCAAAAATTACAGTCCGTGCCTCTATAGTATGGTGATACACCAGCATGAATATTGATTGCCCTTTGCTCTACTAAAAAATCTATAAGCTCTCCTTTAATATAACTGCTACCAAAAACAACATAAACATCACTTTTTAGAAAATCTGATAATAAATCCATAGGACATTTATTTAAATCTCCAGAGACCATAGGTAGAATTTTGATATTTTTTTTTAAATTATTTACATAAGAGTTGCCAAATAATTTAGATTGAACATTATTAACATTTTCAAAATATTTTTTCATAACTGGTGATGCTTGGTAATGACCAGGTATAATACCTGGAAAAATAGTATCACATTCCTGAATGACAAAAAGTTCGTCAGATATTGTTGATAATAAGTTAATTAAATAATTATGTCTTTTTTTATTAGAAGTAAGTAATGTAATTTTCATTAATTCATACTTTTGTATATTTTGGCATGGTCTTGTCTTGCTATTTCTAAGAGAGAATTATTTAATTTTTTCATACCTTTTTCTGGCTCAATAGTCATTATTTGTTTAAAACCTAACTCTATGCCAAGTTTCTTTAAAATTTCTAAAGTATCATTATTATAACTACCACAAGGATGCGACATGTATTTTATTTCATTTTTGGTTTTATCCAAAATATTAGAAATTGAAGATAGACATTTTTCATATTCATTTTTTTGCTCATCATAATTAAGTTTTTCCAATAATGTTGGATGATTATGTGAATGTAAACCAACCAAATGTCCTAAATTATCTAGTTTCTTTAAATCATCTTTTTGAAAAAAAAGTTTTTTATAAGTTTCTTGATAATTAAGATTTTTTTCTTTAATCATTAAAAACATTATTTCTTCATATTCAGATTTGTTCAAAAAATTATCTCGTACTAATCTAAACTTAATGTCCTCTATTGAATAAAATGGGAATTTTTTTTTTGAAGACATTATCTTATCAATATTTTCATCAAAAAAGTTTTTTAAATCTTTATCCAAAACTTTATAAAAACTATTATAAAATTCTTTAATATCATTAAAATAGTTAACTCTAAAATATCTAAAAATCTCTAAATTATCTGGTTTTTCCTCAAATACTGAGGTGTATACAAAAAAGAAACTTTTAATTTTAAGTTCCTCTAAAACAGGTAAGGCAATGTCAATTTGACATTTTAAGGCATCATCAAATGTTATACAAACTTCTGTTTCTTTAAGTTTTTTGTTTTTTAATTTTTCAAAAAATATATCAGCGTCTAAAATATTATTTCTTCCAATAAAATTTAACATCTTATAAAAGTCATCTTTATTTATAGAACCTTGGCTTTTTTTATGCAATCCATCATCGTGGAAATGATGAAACATGATACCATGAAAAAAATTGTTGTTTTTATTAAAATACATAAAGTATTTATAGCATCGTTCTACTCTAAAATAAATTTTTTTCCGTGTAATTTAATATAAGGTTTAAACACAGGAGTATCTGTAGTGCGAATTTTATTTAAAAGATCTTTCTTTTTTATATTTTCTTTATCTGATAAAAATTATTTAAATCTACAAGTTTTTTCTTCTTATTTTAATTATTTCTTTTGCTCTTAAATCACAGACAAATTCTAATAATCTACTTGATCGCCATTTGATGGCTTTCGGGATCCAAAAACTCTCTTTGTCAGATCGGACATAGTTTTTTATTGACTTAGCAACTTCTGTGTCTGAAATTATATCTGAAATTAATTTTTTTCTAATTTTAATACTTTTAGAAATATCTAATTTACCAAGTAGCATTGATCTGCTGAATGATATTAAGGAGCTAATAATATAAAAAATAAAAGCTTGGTCAGCAATTTTTTGACTTGTTTTAAATGAAAATTCTTGGCGATTTAAACATTCTCCTATGTGATTTTTAATCAGCTTAAAATTAGAAAAATTAAATCCACGAACTAAACCTTCTGAAAGCGCAGTGTTAACATTTGGATGAACATAAAATGAATAAAGTTGTTTTCGAATATATGCAGCTTTTTTTATTGATGGCATCACTTCCCACATAAAAAATTCATCTTCTAGATATCTTAATCGTTCTTCAAAAAATATTTTGTTATCAATTATAATTGATCTTCTGATTAATCTTCCAGTCAAATCAAATAAACCAAATAGTAAAAGAGGATCATAAAAACGAATTTTCATCTCTTTATTAATTTCAGGTTTTTCAAAATGTTTATCAGCCGGATAGGCGTAAACATCTTCTTTGGTATTCTTAAAGTTTTCAATATATCTCCTCTCACAAAAAATCAAATCATAGTCATTTTCAATTGCTTTATTGTACATGACTGAAAGTATATTTAAGTCAACTGTATCATCAACATCTAAAAAAAAAATATATTGACCTTTTGATTTTTTAATACCAAAATTTCTAGCAGCAGATGGTCCATAATTTTTTTCTAAAGAATATGAACGAATTTTTTTATCTTCGTTCTGTAGTACTATTTTTTTGCTATTATCCGTAGACCCATCATCAACCATTATTATTTCAAAAGTATTTTTAAAATCTTGGTTTAAAAGTAAATCAATACATTTTTGAATATGTAATTGTGCGTTATAAAATGGAACAATAACACTAATACACACATGTTCTGTCATAAGTAATTATTATTAAATTAATTTATTCGTAAACTTTGTAGGGTATTGATTCAGATACTTGTTCCCCTGCTGGAATCATTCCTTTTCCATCATACCCAAGATTATTAGAAGGATCGTAAGGTCTGCCTACGCAAAAGTCGCAGCCGGGGAAAAATACTGAATTTTTAACCAATCTCTTTATCTTTTTTTTAACATCATCTGTCTTTGAAAATAAGTCCACATAATTTGCTGGATTGTCAGGAATAGCTTTTAAGTTTGCTGCATTTGCGATAAATGGACAACGATATAATTTTCCTTCTAGTAATGTGTAAAGATATTTGACGCAACACTGCTTAAAGACTTTTTCATTATCTTTTACACTTCTTTTATGTTGTATTATTGAACTACAATCTACCCAATCTTGAGCTGGCGATCTATCATAACTAATATTATTCTTAATCAAAAGTTCTGTCATTTTATCTGCATTGCGAGATAGTTTGCCATAATCTGTTATAATAAAGTTTACATTCTTCTCGTTAAAAGATTTAAGCTGATCTTCTTTTGGTGCAATTGTTCCATTTGTATAAATAAAAATTTGACACTGACTATGTCTTTCGCTAATTCCTCTTACTATGTCCGCCCAACCTTTATTCATTAAGGGTTCTCCACCTATAAGTCTAAATTCTGAAATTTCATCAACATTTTCATCTATAACTTTTAATGCATCAAGAATTTTCTCATGGTCTGTATGCTCGGGGTTCTTATAGTACTGCATTAAATTAGAACAATTGTTACATTTCAAAGAACATTTTGTTGTGACCATTATATCAATACTTCTCATATATGTTCTTTCTTGATTAAAATATGCTTTGTGTGTTTTTCTACAAACTTCTAATCGTTTTTCCATATATGAATGGGATACAGAATGTTCAAATTTTTTAATATTGTAACTCTCTAGCAATCCAAGTGGAGAATAAACTTCGTCATATCCATATCCGGTTAACTGTTCGACTACATCTTGAACATGTTGACATCCTATTATAAAGCGCGCTTTAGGAAAAATTTTTGGTAAATTTGGAGAATGAATAACCTTCAATCCACTCAAAGTTTCTTCTGACCTTCTTGGTTCACTATCGCATACAGCTGAAACTTTTATTCCATTTTCCCGACAAGCGTTTGCTACTGCTTCAGATTCTTGAACAGCTCCAACAATTATTATAGGTGCGCCATCTTTTTTAAGAGGGCTAAAATCAGTTTCAACTTTCATTTTACTTATGATTTTAATTTAAACAGCTTTTAGGTGTTTTTCAATCATTTTAGCATGTTCGAATATAAAATCTTTAATAAGAATATTAAAAAATATACTTATCAGCTAAATATAATGCAATTCCTAAGACAATTCCTAACAGTATCCAATTATAATTTCCCTTCATCATGCAATGAACTTTTCTAGATCAGGTTTGTAATAATTAGGTCCTTTCATAACTTTCCCTTTCTCATTGTATATTGGTTTGCCATCTTTTCCTAACTTACTCATATTTGAACTTTGAACCTCTTGAAAACAATTATCTAAATTAATTCCAAATGAATGCCCTGCTCCATACGTTACATACAAGATATCTGTCAATGCATCAGCGACTTCTTTTATATCTTTTTTAGCTATGGCTACTTTCAATTCTTCTAGTTCCTCCTCTATTAAGTCGTAACGCAAATTGACTATTTTATCATTTGGAAATTCAGCTTTTTTTCTTATTTCTTGGCCAAAAGTTTCCATAAATTTTCTCACACACTCGAAATTAGTCATTTATTGTCCTTTATATTTTATAATTAATTAATAAGAGTGTATTATATCAATGAATCAATTATGAAATACAGAATAGAAACTGATAGTGTGGGAAAAATTAAAGTTCCTGGTGATAAGTATTGGGGTGCATCAACAGAGAGGTCCAATAAATATTTTAATATTGGTGATTTTTTAGTCAGACCTTTAGTTATTCATTCGATTGCAATTATAAAAAAAGCTGCTGCGATTATTAATACCAAAAATAAAGATTTAGATCCTAAATTAAGTAAATACATCATAAAAGCCGCTGATGAAGTGATAAAAGGGAAACACGATAGTCATTTTCCTTTGAAGGTTTGGCAAACAGGCTCTGGCACACAGACGAATATGAATGTAAACGAGGTTATTGCAAACAGGGCTATAGAAATGATGGGTGGTAAATTAGGTTCAAAAAAACCAATTCACCCAAACGACCACGTGAATAAATCTCAATCAACTAATGACGTTTTTCCGACTGCGATGCACATTGCAATAGCTTTAAAATCAAAAGAAAAACTTTTACCTTCATTAAAATTATTAGAAAAGGAACTTGCAAAAAAATCTAAGGAATTTCAAAGTATTGTTAAAGTTGGTAGAACTCATTTGCAAGATGCTACACCTCTGACTTTAGGACAGGAATTTTCTGGTTATCATGCTCAGCTAAAGCAGTGTATTGTTAGAATTGAAAGTGCGTTAAAAGAAATTTATTATTTAGCTCAAGGTGGAACAGCTGTTGGAACTGGGCTGAATACAAGAAAAAATTTTGATAAAAATATTATAAAAGAAATTAGTAAAATTACGAAACTTTCTTTTAAGCCTGCCCAAAATAAATTTGCCGCCCTAGCAGCCCATGATGAAATTGTTAATTTTTCAGGCACTTTAAATACTACAGCGGTTTGTTTAATGAAAATTGCAAATGACATAAGATTTTTGGGATCTGGTCCTAGAGCTGGTTATGGTGAGCTTGTGCTCCCCTCAAATGAACCAGGTTCATCAATCATGCCGGGTAAAGTTAATCCTACCCAGTCCGAAGCTGTAACTATGGTTTGCGTAAAAGTAATTGGAAATCATAATGGTATTACAATGGCTGGTTCACATGGTCACTTTGAACTCAATGTTTTTAAGCCATTGATTATTCATAATATTTTACAGTCAATTGAAATTATGAGTGACTCATCGAAAACTTTTGCTTTATATTGTGTAAAAGGAATTAAAGCTGATAAAAAAAGAATAAAATATTTACTAGATAACTCTTTAATGTTGGTGACTGCATTAGCTCCAAAAATTGGCTATGACAATGCCGCTCAAATCGCAAAAAATGCACATAAAAACGGAACAACTTTAAAGCAAGAAGTAATCAAAGCAGGATTAATAAAAGAAAAAGAATACGACAAAATAATGAGTCCTATTAAAATGACTAAGCCTAAATAATTTAGGAAATTTCTAAAATAAATTCTTTAATTTTTTTTAAATTAAAAATATCTACAAAATTATTATTAAAAAGAATGTTCTCAAATGACACTTTGAAGTAGTTTAAATCTTCTTTTGTAGCTTTATAATCTTGATTTTTCGTAATATTTTCAAAATTAATTTTCTTATTAAGAATATTAATATTTCCTCTGACTTTAAGTTTAAATAATTCATTTTTATTTTTATAATTTATTGAGAATTCTTTTAAAAATTTTTTTTTACTCTCGGAAGACATCAGACAATCAAAATATAAAATTGGATATTCTTCTAATAAATTTATTTCACCATCACATGAAAAAATATGTCCCGAGATAAAAATTTCTTTTGAAAATACTAATCTTCCATAAGCTAAATTAGTTTTTAAATATAGATTATCAATTAGATTTGTACTAAACTTCTTAGACTTAAAATTGATCTCATTATTAGTATTTATTTTCTTAATAAAATCTTTTGTATTTAGAATATTGATTACATCGATATTTTTTAACAATTTTATATTTATATCTTCTATATTTATTATTGAGCTCGAGAAAAAAAATGGTTCAAATGTTATTACGCTTTCATTGTTAAATGATAGATCTTTATTTCTAAAAAAAGAATTATTAATTTTTAATTTTTCATCGTCATAATCAAAATTAAATTTTAAATTTGAATTAAGAAATTTAGATTTAAATATGCCACTTAATTTGGACTCCTTCTTAATTTCATTAAAATTAATATCTGTAACTATTCCAGTTTTAAATAATTTAAAATTTATTTTATGAAAGTTATCACTTATCAAAATTTTAAATTTTTTATTAAAAATTTCTCCTTTAACTAAGTTTTTGTTGTATCCAAAATTGGAAAAGTTAATTCTCTTTAAATGTATAATAATTGATTTATTTCTAAAAATTTTTATATTTAAGTCTTTAAAAGTAAGTTTATTTTTTAAATGATAAATATAATCAATTAAAATATTTAAATCAGAGTCTAATAATGAAGTTTTACTTTTATCAAAGATTATTTTTCTTACACTGAAATTTTGATTACTGTGAAGATTAATCAATTTTGGATAAATACTTAATCTTGCTATATCAAGTTGAATCGACTCTGTTTCTATGCTCACATTTGCATTTTGAATTTCTAAACTCGGGGTTGGCAAAGATTTATACTCGATCTTTTCATACTTATTAAGTGTTAGGCCGTAGCTCTCAAATAGGTAGTTTTTAATAACGCTATCTTTCTTTTTTAGGTCATAAAAGTGAGGTATTAATAAAAATAAAACTATCGAAATAAAAAAAATCCCTAAAAGATACCTTAAAAAAAATATAAATTTAAATAGAGTTGAATATCTATTGTGTATTCTTTTGTAGATTTTATTAATCATTTTTTTTATTTTTATAATTAGTATATAAATGAAAATTCTCTCATATGAATAACATAGATAATTTAATTGAAAACCTTAACAAAGAGCAAAAACAAGCTGTTCTTAACACAGAGGGTCCTAATTTAATTGTTGCTGGTGCAGGATCTGGAAAGACTCGAGTTTTAACAACTAGACTAATTCATATTATTAAGAAAAAGAAGGCATGGGCTAATCAAATATTATGTGTGACTTTTACAAATAAAGCTGCAAGGGAAATGCAAAATAGAGTAATGAAGTATGTCAAAGGTAGTTCAAATGCTATTCCATGGTTAGGAACATTTCATTCTATTAGTGTAAAATTTTTGAGAAGACATGCGGAAGCATTAGGTTACAAAAGTAACTTTACTATTTTAGATACAGATGATCAAAAAAAACTAATAAGGAATATAGTTAAAGGAGAAGATTTGGATGCAAAAAAATTCTCTCCGCAACTTATAATGTACCATATAGACCAATGGAAAAATAAGGGTCTACTACCTAAAGATGTTAAATTAGAAAAGTCAGGCTCAATTATAAAATCAATTTTAAAGGTATATGAAATTTATCAAAAAAAAACCAAAGATTTAAATGCTTTTGATTTTGGGGATTTAATTTTATTCTGTGTTAAACTATTTGAGGAACATCAAGATATTAAAGAAATTTATCAAAACAATTTTAAATATATTCTTGTAGACGAATTTCAAGATACAAATTTTATTCAAAACAAATGGTTAAATTTATTGGTAAATAATAAACAAAACATTTGTTGCGTTGGTGATGATGATCAATCAATTTATAGTTGGCGAGGAGCTGAAATAAAAAATTTTTTAACTTTCGATCAAATATATAAAAACTGTAAAGTTTTTAAATTAGAACAAAATTATCGATCTACAAAAAATATTTTAGATACAGCTTCTGTTTTAATCTCAAATAATACTAATAGAGTTGGGAAAAAATTGTGGTCTTCAGCTAATCAAGGAGAATTAGTAAAATTAAATTGTTATCGTACAGGAAAAGAAGAGGCCCAAGGGATAAGTGATATAATTGAACATAACTTAAAAAAAAAATATTCACTGAATGATGTGTCAATTTTAGTAAGGGCTATTTATCAAACAAGAGAGTTTGAGGAAAGATTTTTACAAGTTGGTGTTGGCTATCGTGTTCTGGGTGGAATTAAATTTTATGAAAGAGCTGAAATAAAAGACGCGGTGTGTTACTTGAGAATAATAAATCAAAAGTATGATGACTTGGCCCTCGAAAGAGTTATTGGTTCTCCCAAAAGGGGTGTAGGTGAAAGTACTTTAAATCAAATCTATCTATTTGGTAAAAATAACAACCTTTGTTTAGAGGACTCCATTATAAAGCTTTTGGAGAAAGATGGTTTTAAACCTAAAATCAAAACTTCTCTAACTCAATTAATAAACATGATAACAAAATGGAGGAAAGATTCTTATAGAATAAAACATTTTGATTTACTGAAGCTGGTATTGGATGAATCTGGATATTCATCAATGCTCAAAGAAAAAAAAGACCTAGAAAATGAGAATAAATTAGAAAATTTAAAAGAACTGTTAAGAGCAATGCAAGATTATGATAATTTACAAAATTTTTTAGAACATGTGGCTTTGGCTACTTCCATTGATCAAGAATGGGATGGAGCAAAAGTAAATTTGATGACAATGCATGCCGCTAAAGGATTGGAGTTTGATGTAGTTTTTTTACCTGGGTGGGAAGAAGGACTATTTCCACATCAAAAATCATTAGAAGAAAAAGGTGATTTTGCTTTAGAAGAAGAAAGAAGACTAGCATACGTTGGAATTACAAGGGCAAAAAAGGAGGCTTTTTTATCTTTTGCAATGAAAAGAGCCTATCACGGCGACTGGATGGACGCTTTACCATCTAGATTTATCAATGAAATACCCGAAGATAGTGTCGAAAAAAATGAAATTAATATTGATAAAGAAATTGATGACTTTGAATTCAACCAAGATAATTCAATAGAATTTGACACGGAACATAGAAGTCCGGGTTGGGAAAGATATAAAAAAAATAAAATGCTTAAATGGAAAAAATAAATAAATTAAAAAAAAATTTTAAAGATGAAAATATTGATGGATATATAATTCCTAAAAATGATGAATTTTTTAATGAATACATCCCTGACTACAAGGATCGACTTAAATATATATCTAATTTTTCAGGATCCTATGGTTTTGCATTAATTCTAAATAATAATTATTTATTCGTTGATGGCAGATATACTCTTCAGGCTAATAAACAATGTGGAAAATTTTTCAAAATTAAAACAATACCTCAACAACTACCTGTCAAAATTTTAAAGAATAAAAATTTAAAAATTGGCTTTGATCCAAAATTATTTACAAAAAAATCTTTAACTATTTTTTTTGGAAAAACTAATTGCAAATATATATCTATAAATAATAATTTAATTGATAATATTTGGGAAAGAAAAAAAAGTGAAGTTAAAAGTAAATTTTTTACTTTACCTTCAAGCGCTATTGATGAAAGCTATAAATTAAAAATTAATAAAATTTTTTCTAAATTAAAAAAAAATGGGGCTGACTATCAATTTATTACAGCAAGTGAAAATAATGCATGGCTGCTTAATATTAGAGGAAGCGACACAAAATATACGCCTATTCCAAACAGTTATATTTTACTGGATAAAAAAAAAAATATAAAGTTTTTTTGTGATTTAAAAAAAATTTCAACTTCTTTTAAAAAAAAATTTAACAAAATCGAATTCATAAATATAAAAGATACTGGTGAAATTCTTTCGAATATTTATAAAAAAAAATTTATAATAGATAAAAACACTTGTTCTATTTTTTTTGAAAATATTATCTTAAAAAATAACAAAATACTTAATCTACAAGACTTAATCTATGCTTTAAAAGCAATTAAAACAAAAAAAGAAATTGAAAATATTAAAAAAGCACATATTTATGATGGCGCAGCCTTAACAAAGTATTTATTTTGGTTAAAAAATAATTTTCAAAATAAAAAAATTACTGAAATAAGTGCAGAAAAAAAATTGTTTGCTTTTAGAAAGCAAAATAAAAGTTTTAACTTTTTAAGTTTTCCAACAATTTCAGGCACTGGTCCTAATGGTGCCATTATTCATTATAAAGCTACAAAAAAAAGTAATCGAAGATTAAAAAAAGGAGATATATATTTAGTAGATTCCGGCGGGCAATATAATTATGGGACTACAGATGTAACAAGAACTATTTCTTTAAAAAGTTCAAATAACAGAATTAAAAACATTTTTACTAGAGTTCTTAAAGGACACATAGCTGTCGCTAGTTTTAATCTTAAAAAAAATACCTCTGGTTCAATAATTGATAAAAAAGCTAGAAAATATTTGAGACAAATTAAGCTAGATTACGCTCATGGAACAGGGCATGGTGTTGGTTATTTTTTAAATGTTCATGAAGGACCTCATGCAATTTCAAGCGGTAACATGGTAAATTTTGAAGAAGGAATGGTTGTTTCTAATGAACCTGGTTACTATGAAAAAAATAATTTTGGTATAAGAATTGAAAACTTGATCTATGTGAAAAAAGATAGACAAAAAAATTATTTTGATAATTTAACTATGGCGCCAATTGACAAAGAGTTAATAGACATAAAAACTCTTAATAAAAATGAAATAAATTGGCTTAATGACTATCATCAAAAAGTATTCGATAATCTTAAAAAATTTATGAATAAAAATGAAGTTCTAGACTTAAGAAGATCTTGTTCATTAATCTAGAATTTTATTCCACTCTTTTTCCAGTAAAATTTGAATATTTAATTCTTTAGCTTGATCAATTTTTTTTTTCGTAGGTTTATTGTCCCCTACAACTAATACGTCTAATTTTTTTGAAACTGATCCTAAAACCTTACCTCCATTTTTTTCTGCTATTTCTTTTGCTTCGGATCTGCTCATATTTTTAAAACCACCAGTAAACATCATTTTTTTATTAGAAAATTTCCCATCTATATTTTGCGTGATGTAATTTTTTATAGTTAGTTTGTTAATTAATTCTTTGACTATCCTTTTATTGATTTCTTGTGCAAAAAAATTATTAATAGACTCAATCTGGGTTTTACCAATTCCATCAAGTTCATTTAAATATACAAGTATTTTTTTTCTAGTTTTTGACTCAAACAATTTTTCAAACTCTTTGATTGACCCAAAATAACCTGATAAAATTTTTGCATTTTCTTGACCTATATGTCTAATTCCTATTGAAAAAATGAATTTATCTAATGCTATCAATTGAGATTTTATAATAGCTTTTTTTAAATTATTAATTGAAAGATCTCCCCATCCTTCAAGTTTTTTTATTTTATCATAATCTAACTCAAAAATATTGACTGGTTCTTTAATCAGATTCAAATCCCAAAATTGTTCAATAACTTTTTTGCCAAGTCCATCTATATTGAATGCTTCTTTTGAAACAATATGTTTAAGTTTTTCCTTTGCTGTAAATTTGCAGTCATATCCTTTTGAACATCTTCTTACAGCATCAAGTTTTTGTGTACTTTTACTGAATTCTTTTTTTGTCTCAGCTCCACACAAGCACGTAGTTGGAAAAATGAATTTTTTACTTTTTTTATTTCTCTTAGATTTATTAACTGAAACTACCTGTGGAATAACATCACCAGCTCTTTGAATTTTAATAGTGTCTCCAATTCTAATATCTTTTTTTTGAATTTCATATTCATTATGTAAGGTAGCATTAGAAACTACAACACCTCCAACAGTTACAGGTTCAACTTTGGCAACTGGCGTGATAGCACCAGTTCTACCGACTTGAATTATTATGTTCTTAATTTTAGTTGTTGCCTTTTCAGCTGAAAATTTGTACGCCGTTGCCCATCTTGGAGAATTGGACGTGTTACCTAATCTTTTTTGTAAATTTAAATCATTAACTTTGTATACAAGACCATCTATATCATAATCCAAGGATGACCTTAAAGTATCTATTTTAGAGTGAATTTTTTCAATTTCATCAATACCTCTTACAATTTGAGGCAATGTATTAACGGAGAATCCCCATTTACTAATTTTTTCTAAAAACTCTGACTGTTGTGAAAATGTCATGGGTTGGACAGCTCCAAAACCATAAGCAAAATATTTGAGAGGAATTTTTGAAGTTTCTTTGGAATTTTTTTGCCTTAAAGAACCACCTGCTGCATTTCTAGGGTTCGCAAATTTATCTTTAATCTTATTGAAGTCTTTTTTACTAATATAAACCTCACATCGTATTTCTAGTAAATCAGGTACATCTTTTGAATTAATTTTTTGTGGGATACTGCTTATTGTTTTTAAATTTTCTAGAATATCTTCTCCTATAACACCATCACCTCTTGATAAACCTTGTACTAATAAACCTTTTTTATAAATTAATGTAGCTGAAATTCCATCAATTTTTGGTTCAACAAATAATTCTATATTACTCTTTAAATTGAGAAAATTTTTAATTTTCTTTAGAAAATCTTCCATATCAATTTTATTAAAAGCATTAGACAGGGACAACATTGGGTGTAAATGTTGAATCTTTTTAAACTTATTTAAAGGTTTCGCGCCAACTATTTTTTCAAGTAAATTTAAATCCTTTAAAAAATTATTTGAGTTCTCTAATCTAAGTAATTCTTGTTTTAAAGCATCATATTCCTTATCTGAAATGGAGGGCTTGTCTAAATTAAAATAAAAATTATTATGTTTTTTTAGTTCTTTGATTTTTTTTTTAAATTTTTTTATTAATTCAAGTTCTAAAACCATTTAATCTTATGTTTATTTTATTTTCCTAATTATCTTATTTATTAAACTTTTATCTTTATTTTCTACTTTTTTAACTGCAGGTTTGTAATCTTTATTTAGGATTTTATAAGACTGCTGAAACCACTCGCTAGAATTATAATTATATCCTAATATTTTTGCATATATTTTAGCCTGCTCATCTAAACCTAAATAATAATTTATTTCCACTAGCCTGTGCAATGCTTCTTCAATAAAAATAGTTTGGTTATATTCTTTTATAATTATTTTTAACCTATTGATAGCGGGGATCCATTTTTGAACAGAAATGTAATATTTAGCTACAAATAATTCTTTTGCTGCCATTTGATTAATTACTAAGTCTCTTTTAAATTGTAGATCAATAGCATAATCACTGTCGGGAAATTCATTTAGAAAAAAATCAATCTTTTCTTTTGCTTTCAATACTGGTTCCATGTCTTTTTTTTCATCTGTTATTTGTTCAAAATGAATTAATGCTATTAAATAATGTGCATAAATTACATTTTTATCTGCTGGATATTTTTTTAAATATCTTTTTATGCTCTCTAAAGACTCTACGTAAAAATTAATTCCATATAAGCAATAACTCGCCATTATTGATGATTTAGCCGCATACTCAACAACATCAAAATTTAATTCTGCTTTTGAAAATTTTTTTTGTGCAAAAAAGTAATCACCTTTATTAAAAGCTTCGTAAGCTTCTTCATAAACTTTATATGGATCAACTTTGACTTCTGGCACATATACTTCTTCTTTTTTTGCGCAAGAAAATAGCAGTATAATAGAAAAACTAATAATTAAAAAAATTCTAGAAAACATTTTTGATTATTATCAGATAAATAAAAAAAAATTAATAACTAATTAATTTATTAGTTATTTGCTGTAGTTTAGAATTAAGCGTTTACTGCTAGTTTAATTGATTGATTAGTATTTATTTTTTTTGAGATTGAGTTTTCTATTATTTCATTACTAATTATATCAGATTTTGAGCTCAATAGCTTTCTTAGAAACATATTTGTTAGTTCGTGACCTCCCTGATAACATTTAACTTTTCCAAGAATCCTGTATCCAGATAATAAAAAATCTCCCACCAAATCTAAAATTTTATGATTTACAAATTCTTTTTCATTTCTTAGACCACCTTTATTTACAACCTGATCATCCTTAACAACTATAGCATTTTCTAGAGAACCACCTTTTGCTAAACCAGCTTTTTTAATTTTTTCTATATCTTCATATAAGCAAAAAGTTCTAGAGTTGCACACATCTTCTAATTTATCATTTTGAAAATTAACAAGATTTCTTTGTTGTCCAATAATTGAATTATTGTAATTTAATTGAAAATCTACCTCTAGTGATGAATCATGTGGTTCAATAGATATTTTTCTTTCACCATCTAAAAGTTCGACCGTGTTCAAAATTTTTAAATATTTTCTTTTCTTAGTTTGGGTTTTAATTTCTGTGACTTTAAAAAGATCCAAAAAATTTTTAGCTGAACCATCCATAATTGGAATTTCTTCATTATCTATTTCAACAATAGCATTATCAATTTCAGCAATATAAATTGCTGCTAACAGATGCTCAACCGTTGAAACCTTTACACCATTTTTATTTTCAAGTGTTGTACACAATTTAGCTGATGAAACACTTTCATAATTTGCCTCAACTAAATTATTTTCTTTTAAATCAATTCTCCTAAAAACTATTCCTTGATCAATATTTCCAGGTAGAATGGTGATTTTTGATTTATTACCAGAATGAAGACCCACTCCCTCGATACTGATAGGATTGTTAATAGTTTTTTGAAAGATTTCTAACATTTGAAGCTGTTATACTAAAATATTGAATTTATCTTAAAACAACTAATGTTTCTAAAAATAACAATAATTAACTAAATATAGCATCAAAAAACCTAGCGATAATAGACTTTTTAGCATCAACAATTGGTATGGCTTCTTTTTTCCAACCAAAATGAACAAGCTTATTTACGCTGTCAATTAAATCATCTGTTGAAATATTTTCTAAAAATTTTATTGTAAAATTATTATTAATTAAAAAATGGTTATATTTATCTTTAAAGCATTTTAAGTGAGATTTATCGGCTATTCTTAAAAATACAGTTTTATCTTTTTTATCAAGGCTAACAAAGTTGATATTTTTAATAATCAATATTTCTAAAATCTCTTGAATTCTTGCTTCTGCTATTTCGTATATTAATTTTTTTTTTATTTTTGTATAATTTTCATTTTCAAATAACTCTTTTTCAATTAACTCCTCACTTAAAATATATTTATCTAATGAATTATTGTTTATAATTTTATTTATAATGTCAGTTTTTAGAGAAGTTATTTTAGAAATATCTTTTATTATTAAATTTGTCCCAAAATCAAAATTTTGTTCAAATTTTAAAGAATTGTTTTCAAAATAAAATATTTGTGAATTATTTTGATTGATTTTTATTTGAAAAAAAGTATCTAAATTATTATTACTGTCACTTATATGAGCACCTTCAATAAAACTTTTTAATAAAACTCTATTAATTTTTAAATTACATTTATTGAAAATATTATTAAGGTTCTTATAATCATTATTATTAATTAGACAAAAAGATAATTCATGTGAATAAAAATTTCCAAATAATCCTATTGGAAGATTTTCAAGTTTTTTTTGATCTAAATTAAATCTTAAATTAAAAATATGCAGAATAGTTTTTTCATTTTCAATTTTATCTATGCTGGCTTTCATTGAATTTAAAATATAAGTAATATTTTCTTTCAAAATTTGTGATCCATTGAGTTTTTTAAATCCTGTTAAGTTTATAAAAGAACAATCAAAATTACTTATAATAAGAATTACATTTTGAAAGGTAAAATTTAATTTTTGCTCAATTAAATAAATATTTTTTTTTATTGTACTAAAAACTAAATCAAAATTGGTTATTTTATTATCGATAAAACCTTGTGATGGAACAATGCATTTATAAATAATTTTTAAATCATCTTGCTCATTTTTATCTCCAACCACAAATAAGTAATCTGCGTTATTTATTTCAACAAAAAGTGTGGGAGAATTAATTTCCATAATTTATTTCAAAATTAATTGATTGTTAATTCTATAATCAAAAACTTTATATTTATCAAAATTATAATCTTTTGATAATTCCATAAAATTTTTTAGACCTTTATTGTAATTTTGAGAAGGCAATTTGATTAATATCTTGCTATGAGTTTCTAAATCCCATCGTTTTGACTCAAAAAAATAATATTTTTTTATTGTGTTTATTGGGAAATTAATTTTTTTTAATTCATTATAAAATACTTGAAAATTTTTTTCATTTCCAAAGACTATAGGTAAAATTTCATATTTTTCTAATTCCTTATAATTAATTAAATCAAAATTTTGACTAATATAAAATTTATTTTTTTTATCCTGTAAAATTGCTATTGGTTTTTTTTCAAAAATTTTTATTTTTATCTTATCGGGGTAAGATTTTTTTAATTCAAAGCTTTCAATAAAACTTATTTCTTTCAGAGTTTTTTTTATTTGTGAGGTACTTAAAAAGAATAGATTTGAGCCATATATAAAAGTTAGATTTTTTTTTATTTCTCTATCTTTTAAAATATGGTTATTTTCTAATTCTATTTCTTTAATGCTAAATTTAGATAATGAAGGTATTTTTTTTAATTTATAAGTACTAAATAATAATAATAATGCTAATGCAATTATTAGGCGATTTTTCATCTGTTGATACTTGCATCTAATAAAATTTTCTCAACTAAATTTTCAAAAGTTATACCTCGATAATTGGCAATTTCTGGGACAAGTGATAAGCTTGTCATTCCTGGCTGTGTATTAATTTCTAAGAGATTAAATTTATTGTTTAAAAATTTAAAATCTGATCTCGTTACACCTTTACATTTTAAAACTCGATGCGCTTTTTCTGCGATTTTTAGAACTTCTTTATATTTATTTTTACTTAATTTTGCTGGCATTATATGTTCAGTTTTTGCTTGTTTAGTATATTTTGCTTTGTAATCATAAAATAATCTTTTTGGTATAAGTTCAATTGCACCTAAAGCAGAATTATTAATAACTGCTACTTGAATCTCTTGACCTCCTATAAATTTTTCAACAATTAATGAGTCATATTTTTTAAAAAGATTTATCATTTCTTTAGTTAATTTTTTACTGTTCTTGCAAAGCTCAACACCTATACTTGAACCCTCACTAATTGGTTTTACCACTACAGGAAAGGTAATTTTTTTTTTTATAAGATTTTTTTTAATCTTATTAATATTAAACTCACTTTTTGATAATACAAAAAAGTTTGGTGTTTTAATTTTATTTTTAATAAATATTTCTTTCGAAATAATTTTATTCATTGCATTAAAAGAGCTAATAACCCCTGAATGGGTATATGGCATTCTCAGATATTCAAAATAACTTTGTGACACTCCATCTTCACCATCTTTTCCGTGTAAAGCATTAAAAATAACATCTATTTTCATTTTATCTATAAGGTTA
>Ga0209666_1001487_pt1 | contig 17925 bp, 16 predicted proteins | sample SaaInlV_125m_DNA_FD_184679 | JGI IMG/M metagenome (GOLD analysis project Ga0209666, IMG submission 184679) | Marine microbial communities from expanding oxygen minimum zones in the Saanich Inlet - Saanich Inlet SI037_S3LV_10m_DNA (SPAdes)... | ecosystem: Environmental > Aquatic > Marine >...
GACGAGGAGGACGAGGAGGACGAGGAGGACGAGGAGGACGAGGGGGACGAGGGGGACGAGGAGGACGAGGAGGACGAGGAGGACGAGGAGATGTAAAGTGCGCGATGTTGCGCGAAGAGCGTGTGTGCGCGCGCGTTTGTCACACCGGTCGGGGGTTTCTTGCAACTTGTGGTTAGGAAGGGTTGACTCAAAATCCCACATGGCCTCAGGGAGGATCAGCGACGACCGTCCGCCACCCTTCCGTGGTGGCGGCTTCGACCGTAGGGACGACCGTGGTCCGCCCGTCCGTGGTGGCGGCTTCGACCGTGGCGACGACTGTAGCGGCTTCGACCGTAGCGACGACCGTGGTCCGCCCGTCCGTGGTGGCGGCTTCGAACCTCGTCCGTCGCGTGACGCGCCGGTCATGCCCCTCGACGATCTGGCAACCCTCAAGAATTCGATGGCGTCCATGACGAGCAGCCACGAGAAGATGGCGCAGGCGAGCCAGCGCATCGAGGCAAAGCTGCGCGCCGATACCGAGGCGCTCGAGGCGTCCAAGGCCGCGTTTGCGAAGACCAAGGCGGCCGTTGAGGGTGCGCTCGACAAGTTCAAGGGGCGCGTCAAGCTCAACGTGGGCGGCGTCAAGTACGAGACGACGCTCACGACGCTCACGGCGGATGGCGACGACTCGATGCTCGGGTCCATGTTCAGCGGCCGGCACGAGCTGCACCCCAACGAGGACGGCGAGGTCTTCATCGACCGCGACGGCAAGCACTTTGGCCACATCCTCAACGTGCTGCGCGACTCCAGCGTGGCGGTGCACATCAACGACCGCGTGGCGCTCCAAGCCGAGTTGCAGTACCACGGCATCTCGCAGGAGCGCTGCAAGCGCCTCATCACCGTCTCGGACCAGAACGGCAACCGGTGCCGGTTTGATGTGTTTGGGCGCAGCCTTTAGGCTGAAGCGTTTTAGGCTGCGCGTTTATTCGGTCCTAAACAGTGTCATGCAGCCGTCGCCGGTGCCCCGAGCTCAAGCTCGATGGACGTGGTGCGCACGGGGGGGGGCGCACGGCGCTCACCACGAGCACCTTCTCCTCCCTGACGCAAGAGGCCCACACGCCTAAGCAACCATGGTTCCGGACTTGAATCAAGATGGCCCCCAGCGATACGAGTAACACCAAGAACATGAGGCTGGTGGCGAGCGCGAGCACCGCGTGCTGCGATTTGGGCAGGCGTGGAACGACCATGGCCGTGTTGATTGCGCAGCCCGCGAGCGCGATTGCGCAGCATCCCAACATTGCCACGATCCCGCACGGGCTGACCCACTGCACGACGCGCCTCGTCCGCCACCCGACGTCCTCGTAAAGCGCGCCGCACACGCGGCACTTGGCGTCGCCATTCTGCGCCTTGAGCATCTTGATGAAGCACTCCGTGTGCATGTACCGGTCGGTGCACAGGCATGCCGACCGGCGTGGCCGCGGCTCGCTCTCGGTGCAGATGAAGCACTCTGGGCACGGCGGTGCCGCTTCGACGGCTGGCGCCGGGTCGCGCATGCGCGGATCCCCTGGAGTTGGCGATTCGGGGTGCCCGCGACCGTTGCGCGAATAGCGCTCGCCTGGCACCCCAAGTCTGCAAATTGTAGGTGATCCACCTGATCCACCTGATCCGGCTCCGTTGTCGTCGCCCAAAAAAAACTTAGGTACCCTATTTTTTTAGGGGGTTTTGGGCAAAAAATAGGGAGTCAATTTTACGAGCCCCTTGGCAGGGGCTCGAAAGATGGGCCAAGGGCTCGAAAGATACTCCCTATTTTTTGGCAAAAACTCCCTATTTTTGAACGACTCCGAACGACTCGGCGTCGTTCGGGAACGACTCCCACAAAACCCCCTAAAAAAATAGGGAGTTTTCCGAGTCGTTCCCGAACGACTCGGCGTCGTTCGGGGTCGTTCGAAAATAGGGAGTTTTTGCCAAAAAATAGGCAACATCTTTCGAGCCCTTGGCCCATCTTTCGAGCCCCTGCCAAGGGGCTCGTAAAATTGACTCCCTATTTTTTGCCCAAAACCCCCTAAGTTTTTGGTCGCCCTGCACTCGGTCGTTCCCGATGCCTCGAAGCATGCCCACGATCCGCCAGGACCCCTGGGCCCCGTGGTGCTCGCAGGCCACCCGTGGCTGCGGCGGGAGCGGACAGGGCGGGAAGCCGCCGAGGCGCGGCCCTGCGCGGTAAGAATTCTAACTTTGTTTGTATCATCACACGCAAACACGGGCGACGCTCGCGTGCTACCGCGCGTTCTCCTTCCGATAGAGCCACGTATACCGCATGAGCCCTCGGGCAAACCGCTCCTCGGCCGCCCGCTTGGCTTCCTGATCGGGGTCCACACCCTTGACGCGGCTGCCCGCCTTGAGCACGTGAACGGAGAGCGCGTGCAGCGCCTGCCGCACGTCGGATCTGGACATGGCGATCACGTCGTCGTCGCTGCCCAGCGTGAGCTGGTCGGCCAGCGCGTCGCCCTGCTTGTCCTGCTCCTCCTCGGCCTTCGACCGCACCACGGGCCGCTGCGTCGCGAGCGCCCGCTCCATGCGCTCGGGCGTCGACAGCTCGAGGTAGAGCGACGAGGGGCCAAACCAGTGCGACGCGTGCGGCAGCGAGATCTCGGGCACCGCGCTGCGCAGGATGCGCGCCGAGAGCGCGGCGCAGTGCGCCGGCGCGTTGATGCCGTCGTCCATGAAACCGGAGAGGGAACGGAACGGCCAGATGGACATGGGGTACTGCCACAGCACCGCCGCCGACGGGTACGGCGTGCCGCAGTGCATGTTGCACTCGGTGCGCATGCGGCGCTCCACGTTGGGCGCAAAGATGGGGATGGCCGACCACGCGGCGCTCGAGTAGAACTTCTTCGAGTCGGTCAGCCCCGACGTCCACAGCGCGCCCCTCGTGGCGCCGAGGTACGTGCTGAAGTGGTTGTCCTCGCTCTTCTCGTTGGGCCGGTCGCCGATCCACATCTCCACGTGCGTGACCGCCGGGTAGGGCTGTCCAAACTGCACCGTTTGGTCCACCAGCGTCTCGGTGAACGACGCGTTTTGGCTCGTGGCATCGGCCTTCATTGCCATGAGCGCCACCATGTCGGGCACGGCCTCCGGCGACGCCTTCACGACCGGGGACTGGATGAGCCCCTGCTCGAGAAACGCGCTTCGCCACGCCTCCGGCATCTTGGTTGCGTCGTCCGCCGTCGGGACGGGCCCGCTGCCGTTGGCGGCAACGAGCATCTCCTCGTACCGTTGCGCCTTTGCCTTAAAATCGCCGGTCATGCGTTTTGTTACCCGAACCCCTATCACACTTTACACGCGGAGAGTCTGGGTAAATGCTTCGTTCACGCAACCGCGCTTACCTTGGCCTTCTTCACCTTCTTGGGCGGCGCCTCGCCGCGCGCTTCGGCCTCCTCGCGCAGGCGCTTGGCGTCCGCGCGGTCGACCTTGCGCTCGGCCTTCTCCTTGTCCGCCTTGGCCTGCAGCGACTTGGCAACGGCCTCCTGGTCCTTGAGGAGGCTCGCGTTCTCCGGCGACTTGTCGTCCACCATGTCCTCGGGGTACATGCTCAGGCGCGCGCGGGTCTTGGTCTCCTTCTGGTTCCAGCGCACGAGGCCCTTGGGCGCCACGAACGAGTACTTCTGCGCGCGCTGCAGCGGGCGCGTCTCCGCCGTCACCATGTTGATCGTGACGCCCTTGCGGGTCATGTCGGACATGCGCTGCACCGACGCGGTGGTCAGGCGGCGGATGTAGGCCTCGGCGTGGGTGCGGATCGCCTTGGCCGCGGAGGGCGGCAGCGCCGCGTGCTGCAGCTTGGTGCGCTCCTCGAACTCGCTGAGGCCGTCGTACGCCTCCTTGTCGGCGATGCGGGGCGCCCACTGCGCCGCACGGATCGTCTCGTTGATCGAAACGATGGGCGTGGCCACGTCGAGGTGCGCGCCGGTCGTGACGTAGTGCTGCGAGAAGCCGCCCTTCTCGGCCACGTTGCGGTAGCCCTTGCGGCGCGCCTTGAAGCGCTGCTTCGACTCGCGCTTCTTCTTCCGGGCCGCCTTCTCCGCCTCGATCTGCTCGGGGGTCTTGCCCTCCGTCTCGATCTCCTCCTCGTCCTCGTCCTCCTCCTCGTCCTCCTCCTCCTCGCCGCCCGACTCCTCGTTCTCCGAGCCCTCCTCGTCCTCCTCCTCGTCCTCCTCCGGCTCCGACTCGGGCTCCTCCTCCTCGACCGGCTCGGGCTCGGGCTCGTCCGTGGACTTCTTCGACTTCTTCTTGGTCTCCTTGGAACCGGCCATCGAAGCGATTTTTGTCGTGCCCACCGTCGCGAGTTTCTTCCCTCGCGCAAATAGCGCGCGCACAAGTGCAAAATTAGAAACCCCATATTTTGTGGCGATCGCCTTCAGACAATCCATAACGCTCCTCGACACACCTAGTAACAAAGGCGAGCCATGGCGCGTCGGTTCGACGACCTCAAGATGCTCAACACCGACCGGTGGAAGGCGCACGCCGAATCCCAAAGCCAGGCCGGCACCGATGGCGCCGGGAACAGCGACGAGCAGCAATTGCTGCAGCCCGACGCGGCGATGGCCATGCCGACCGGCGGCTCGCTGTTCAACCTGTCCAACCCAACGAACGACGGCGAGTTTGTCAAGCCGTACAATCGAGACCGCGACGCGCAGGAGGAGCGGTTCCGCGGCGAGCTCATGTGGATCGATCCCAAGACGTACCAGCGCGTGCAGATGCCCGCCAACGGCGGGCGGGACTGGATGCGCACGCGCACGGCCGTGCCCACGTCGGGCGACGACTTCACGTCGGTGCAGCTGGGCAGCACGTTCAAGTACCGCATCCCGACCACGAGCGTCACGCGCAAGCAGGGCGACTGCAAGCTCCTGTGCTGCTGCGGCTTCCGCTTCACGGCGGCGCAGTGGGTGTGGTTTCTGAACCTCGTCTGCTTCTGCGCGCACACGGCCATGATCTTCGTCACGCTGTGGATGGCCTACTGGCGGCACGACAAGGATGCCTTCCGCGACACGGACCACGTGATGATCCCCATCTACCGCATCCGCAACATACCCACGCAGTTCATGCTCGACAACAACATGTCGCAGTGGTCGCCCGGCTGGAACCTCACCTCGTCCTCTGAAAACTCGGGCCTCTTCCTCTACAACAACGGGATGCCAATCAACTTTGCCTCGCTCATCGTCGCCTTCTTTGCCACCTCGGCCGCCTTTCACTTTTGGGCGCTCGTGATGGGCGCCTACGAGCGGTACTGGTTCTGGTATTGGAGGTGCGCTTCCCGCCTCTCCCCGCCCCGCCCCACTCCCCGCTGCCCATCGACGCGTGGGCGCGCACTTCACGGGGCACCGTTTGCGTTGCCAGGCAGCTCGACGACGGCTTCGCGTACTGGCGCTGGGCCGAGGTGCGCTGCGCTTGAACCGCGCCGCCGTTGCGCACCGGCTCACGCGTGCCCTCCTCCCAATCCAGTACTCGCTCTCGGCCTCGATCATGGCGCTTGCGATGGCAATCACGCTGGGCATCCGCGAGCAGTACGCCCTAGCCGGAATCTTCATGCTCACCTGGGCCACGCAAACCTACGGGTTCCTTACGGAGTACATCAGCACACCCAAGGCCTACGTCGACAAGAACAACTACAAGTACCCCGTGGGCCCGTTCCAGCTCAAGAAGTTTGCGGAGGGCGCGGCCGACTACGGCGTCACCGATTACTACCACGACCCGGCCGCGCTCAAGCTCATCTCGCAGACCGAGTGGGAAGCGGTGCGCCACCTCGCCAGCCCGTGGTCGATGGCCACGCGCAACGCTGACGCTTGCACCCACTCTTGCTAGGATCGGCCCATGTACGACATCAAGAACACGCCCGACGTGCCCGACAGCCAGGCGTACATCCACGTGCGGTCGCAGCGCACGGCCAACTGGCTGCGGTACGCGCACACAACTCAAACAACTTCCCCCTTTCCAGATTTCCATCTACCCATTCAACACGTGCGCACACGTTGCAAACGAGCCCGACAGGCGAATGGTTCCGCACGTCTTCGGGTGGTTCACCATGAGCTCGGTCTGGTTCATCCTGTGCGTGCAGCTCGAGAACGCCAAGCGCGACATCGCCGAGGTGTCCGACCGTCGGATGCCGGATTGGGTCGACGCGGTCATCTACGGCTCCTTCCTGATCTTCATGTCGTTCGCCCTGGTGCAGATCATCTTCCAGCGCCTCGCGCCCGGCTTCTACTGGGGTGCGCCAATGGCCCACTGCACGCGTTGCGATTCCGCCCCAACCCTTGGCCATTTTCCAACCCAGGCACCGAGGTCGCGTACTGCATCCTGTCGCTCACCGCCAAGATGTACCTGGGGTGGTTTTTGCTGATCAACGTGATCTACATCGACGGCAGAACGGCCGACGAGACCCTGAGCGGCAACAACGAGGTGCGATGAAGCGCGGAGCGGGTGCCGCGTTCGTCGCTAAATGACAATATGTTGGGGGTAGGGCCGACAAACCAAACTTGTGGTAGGGGTGTGCGTGTGTCTGCGCGCGTGTGAATGAACGGGTCGATCGAGGTCGTTAACGACACGCTATTGCCGCCGTCGCTTCCGCCACTGCTTCCGCCGCTGCCGTGCAGCGCAACCTTCAACCCGCTTGCGTGCGCGTCGGAGGGCCTCGACGCGGAGCGCAGTTTCCTGGTGATCGTGATTCTCGCGCTGGCCTGCGCCGTGTGCGCCTTGTGCGTGCTGGTCGGCATCCTGGCCGTCCTGGTGAGCAAGCTGTCAAATATCTGGCTCAAGGCGCTGGCCCGACCCGCCACGACCGAGCCGTCCGACGACCCGCGCAACGGGTTGCTGCAGGAGACCAAGTCGAGCTTCGCAACCACGTCGAGCAAGGCCGAGGGCAAGAAGAAGAAGAAAACGAGCTTCGCCGCGGACACGAGCTGCGCGGCGGCGCGCGACGTCGACGAGGAGGATCTGTAGTTTGCACAGCGTGACCCCCGTGCGTGAAAGTGTGGCGCGTGGCCATTTAGTAACGATTTCGCTAGGCGGGAGGGTGGGTGCGTGATCGCGCAGCCCAATGAACGCGTCCAAACCACTCGCGCTCGTCGTGAGCGGCACGCTCACGCGCACGCACCGACACGAAAACCCGCTGCAAGTCAACCCCGTCCTTGGCAAGAGCCCCGCGCACTCGTGGCGCGTGGTGAACACGCGCAACGCGCGCGTCTACCTGTGCACCGACGCCCCGCTCCTCGGTCGCGCGCCCGTCACGCTCGCCGGCCACTGGGTCTTTGCGAGCCACGGCCAGTTTGCGCGCCTGCTTGCCTGTTTGCGTCGCGTCGAGCCCAACCCGTTGCAACCGAAGCACTCGGCCTACCTGCGGCTGCGTCCCGACTCGCTCGTGCTCGGCGCGCTTCCGGCCGACTTGCGGCTGCGGCCACTCGCGCCCGACGCGCTGTACGCGCGCTGGCGCGCCTACGACTACGTGCACGTGCGCAATCAGGTTCGCGACGCCATGGAGTGCGGCGTCTGCGACCAGTGGTGCGAGTGCGCGCAGCGCAAGTACGGGCAGGTGCTCTTAAAAACTAAGGGAAGCGACTGTGGCGTTCCGACCGACCGCGTCTTCTTGTTTGGGAGCGGCGCTCTGCCGTCGCTCCTGCGCGCGCTGCGCGACTACAGCAACCCAGATCCCGACCACCCCCTGCGCAGCCCGGTGTTCCAACCCCATCGCTGCGCACAGGCCGGTCGGATGATCGAGGTCGGCTTTGGGCGGGTCCTCGAGGACGCGGGGCTTCGGTTGCTGCCGCTGCCGCTCCGGCATGTGCTCGCGCACGAGCTGCAGCCCGATACGCCCAACTGGGCGAGCAAGGCGTGCATGCTGTCCTGGAGTGCCGCGCCGATTGGCTGCGGTCGTTCGTGCCACGGCCCCACCAGCGGGGCGCCAAATCGTTCCCAGCCTGGGGTCCTCGTGGGCGCGTGGCGGGGCTGCAATGCGGTCGATCGCCCGGCGCGCGCCGCGCGCGCGACGCAGCGTGGGCCGAAAGGCGGCCATGGCCCCCCTCTGGGCTAAGCACGCGAGAGGTGATGCGAAGACGGTGGGGAGTGCCACGTGGCTCGATTGTTAGGTGCACCGCGCGTGCAGGCAGCGGTGGGGTTGGAACAAGATTAGAAAAAAAACAAAGAATCCCACTGCTCCGCCACCTCTCACAACACGGCCATGGCCGCGACGGTGGCCACGGCGAGTTTTGGGATGGCGTCGCACTGCTGCGTGAGCACCCGGCTCATGTGCAGCATCGTGTAGAGTTTAATCAACACGGCGTAGACCTTCTCGACCGCCGGAAAGTGCACGAGCGCGCGGCGCGACGTGAAGAGCAGCAGCAGCAGGTGCGCGCACAGCTGCTGGTCCGCGATGGTGATCCACGTGAGGATGAGCCCGATCGCGGCGCAGCAGCGCGCGCGGACCCCCGTCGGCATGTCGAGCTCGAGCATGGGGTTGGCCCACCGCTCCACGAGCAGCGTCGCGCCGCAGTAGAGCGCGCTCGTCGAGGTGATCGCGAGGCAGTGGCGCTCCTTGAAGTTCGTGGGCGGGCACAGGGACGCGCCCTCGTCGTCGTCGGCGGCGCACGCGTACCACAGGTACGTGTGCATGAACAGGGCGATGAACGCCGTGCTCATGCGGTAAAAGCCGCGCAGCGTCGCGCGCAGGCTTGGCTTGAGCCGCCGACCCACGACGTACGCGAGGCCGAAGACGTGCTCGCCCAGGAAGACGTAGCACGCGAGCAGGAAGAAGATGGGCGGCACGCTGAGCCGGAAGAGGCGGAGCACGCGCGAGACGTTGGTGTCCATGGCGCTGTTGGGCACGCGCGCGCGTCCGCTCGTGAAGAAGGGGATATGAAAGGTGCCAGCGCTAGCGATATGGTTGCGAAGCCAACCAGGTAAGGGAGGGAGGCGGAGGTGCACGCGCTCGCCGCCATGGCGCTGGTCACGCCTGGATCCTTGACGGCTGGCGGAGAGACCAGAGGCATCTACCATTTTGGCGACAACGCCGTGTGGGATGGCCGCGCCCGCACCGCGTGCTTGCAGCTCAAGGACCCCGACCTCGGTTCGCCACTCGAATCGATACGCGATCGCGGCACGTGCTTGGACGCGATCCGGGCTCTGACGGATGCCTCCACGCCTTGGTCTAGCACCATCGTTGAGACGTACGACGGCGGAGATTGCAACGGCTGCTTTGTGGAGGAGGACTTCTCCACGGGATCTGGCGTCAGGACGGCTTACTTTTGCGACTACGACGCGAGCAAAGCTTACGATGGCGCTCCTGGCCGCGGAGGGACCACTTACAAGATACAGATGGCCTGCATCTCCTCAGTCTCGCCCTCGCCGCCGCCGCCCTCGCCGCCGCCGCCCGTGCCACCTCCGCCCCTGCCACCTCCCTCGTCGCCCCCGCCGCCGCCAAGCGAGCCGCCAATTCCCGAACCGCCACCGCCCTCCCCGCCGCCGACCGCGCCGCCGCCGCCGCCCATCTCGCCCGATCCGTCGCCACCGCCGCCGCTCGAACCGCAACCCGAGCTGCCGCCGCCGTCTCCCGAGCTGCCGCCGCCGCCGCCGCCGCCCTTTCCCTCGCCGCCACCGCCCGAGAGCCCTTCGCGGCCGCCGCTGCCTTCGCCACCCCCACCCGAGCAACCGGGCCCGTCGCTGCCGCCCCTCCTCCCGCCGCCCACGCCACCCGCCCCATTTGAACCACCGGCACCACCCTCGGAGCCGCCGCCACCCTCGCCGCCGCCGCCGTCTCCGCCACCGCCCTCGGCACCACCGCCCGTGCCCTTCGAGCCGCCCTCGCCGCCCTCGCCGCCCGCGCCGCCCTTGGAACCGCCGCCGCCCATGGGACCGCCGCCTCCCTCGCCCTCGCCGCCGCCACCGCCGCCCGCGCCGCCGCCGCCGCCCTCGCCGCGCCCCTCGCCGCCGCCGCCGCCGCCCACGCCGCCCGTTCCGCCCCGCCCACCGCCTGTGCCCCCATCGCCGCCTTCACCGACGCCCAGCCCACCCGCGCCGCCCAAGCCGCCGCCCGGCACGGCCATGTGGGAGATGGACTTTTGCAACCCCACCTGTGCGCCGTGACACGCTCAAACGCGTCCCTTGACCCCTCTGCGTTTGAGCCACCCCGTCTCCACGCAGGCGACTCGTTTGCGCTGATGGACGCGGGCGTCGGGGGGTTTGAGGACTCGCAGAACTCCCAGTGCGCCACCTTCTACGGCGCGGGCTGCGCGCTCTACCAAGACCTCTTCGCCGACCTCACGTCGCTTGGCGCGCCGCCATCGCCGCCGCCGCCTCCCCTCCCGCCGCTCGGGGCGTCGGCCGACGTGGCCCCGCTCCGGCCAGTGCGCATCTTCTTTGCCATGGGCCCCTCGCCCAACATGGCAACGTCGATCGCGCTGCCGGGCGAGTCGGACGCCGAGGCAACCGTGCCCTACCGTAATCGTCGGCACCTGCAGTCGGCCGACGCCGACAGCGAGGGCGCCGAGATCGTAGACGCGAGCGACGACCCGCTGATCATCGAAGCGTGCTCCTTGCACGAGGGCCCCGACAAGCTCACGCTGTGCGAGACCAACGGCTACGAGAATGCCGTGCGCCCCACGCCCCGCTTTTGCCCTCCTGCACCCTTCCGCGCCCGTGTCCCCATTCTTGCCAACGGTTGCGCGTGCCGCCGCGTTTTCGCAGTGGATCATGTACGACCTGGGCGAGGAGCACGAGCTGCGCGCGCTTCGGCTCACGACGTACAAGTACGGCGTGCCACCCCCCGAGCCGCCGTCACCGGCGTTGCCTCCGTCGCCGCCTTCGCCACCTTTGCCGCTCCATCCGTGGCCCTCGCCACCCTCGCCGCCGCTGTCGCCGCCGCCGCCCTTCCCCTTCATATGCACGGGATCCGTTGGCACCTCCGACTGCTACCACAACCACGTGCTCGTGGCCAACAATGGCAAGTGCGAGGACGGTGGCGAGGGCAGCGTGACAAACATCTGCTCGCCCGGCACCGACTGGCCCGACTGCCAGCTCCGCTGCCACCCGGGCGGCGACTGGTACGCTGTGCCGGGCCAGTACCTGGTGCAGCGGGCGTTGGATTTGCATTGCGACGAGCCGACGGTGCACCCCGACGACAGCGCGGGCCGCGGGGCGATCCACGAGGGGCACGTCCACCCTGCGGGCTCGACGCCCGAGCTGGCGCCGCCGGCGCCGCCGCCGTGCGTGAGGCTGGGGTCGTCCTGCACGGAGATGAACGACTGCAGAGGATTAAACAGCATGCCGTGCTGCCCAGGCCTGGACTGCGAGGCTTACGATTGCGATCCCGCGCTGGGAGAGTGTTACCTGAGCGCACTTGGCGGTGCGTCACCTCCAGCGGTGCCGCCTTCTCCGCCTCTGGATGCGTATGGCGACTGCAGGGATCCGTGCGACTTTGGGTGCGCGTGCTACTCGCAATGGGGGATCCCCGCCAGCGCACAGGGACAGCCGCTGGAGGGCGCCACAAAACTGAAGTACCGCCAAACCTTCTCGGGCGAGGGCGGGTGCTTCAACGCGCTCGGCTACGATATGTGGGGCTTCACGCCACCGGCGCCGACGTCGGCAGGCAGCAACATGCTTGCGGCCTCCGATTACACGATCGAGCGCTGGCCTCAATGGGGTACCAACCTGTTCGACTTTGGCAGAAAATACGGCTTCACGAACACCGATGGCAACATCCATGATCAGCACTCGTTCAGCCAGTGCAACAGGAACGCTGACCAGGGCTGTGCCGACAACTTCTGGGGAAACTGCGAGACGGGGGCTATGGTAGCGCACACGAGCGTCTACGTTCACGAGCAGAGGCGCGACGACCCGGATGTGGAGTTCGACCTCACAACGTCCAACGGCGTCTGCGGAAAGTTTGGCTCGTGGGACTACAGCGCGATCGAGATTTACGTGCTGCCCTTTTCGCGCACGCAAAACATCAACTGCCACGACGCGCACGCTGGTGTGAGCAAGGTTGAGTGCTCACACCTGAGGCCGCACAAAACGGACGGCGACAAGCCTTGCCTTGTCCGCGACGTTGAGGAGTGCGGGAAGGCCTGCCTGGACATGGGCTCGGAGCAATGCAACGCCATGACGTTTGACAGGAACAAGCGGTCGGACAACCAGGATGGTTACACCATCGGAGACCCCAGCGGCTACTACGTCTGCCACCTGCGGCTGGTGGAAGACGGGGCAGTTCTCACCACAACCACCTGCTCTGGAAGTAATCCGCAAAACTACGACCTGTACCTGTACACCGGCCCCGTGAACGGCGCGCAGCGTCGCATGAACGAGGAGCCCAACGTTGGCCTCACGATCAACCTCATCGATGTTATTGCGCACACCAACACCCCGCAATATCACGGATGCAAAAGGGTGGACGGGGCCCCTTCCTCGTTGGTGTGGAAGGCCCTTGCCATGGACAATGGCCTGGGGGTTGCGCAATCCTTCCTCCTGCACGCGTTCGACGCAACTGGGCAGGGAGGAAACTACAACAACAACTGCCAAACGGAGGTGGACCAAAGGGGGCCGGGCGACGCGTCGTGGGTGCTGGTGCAGCTGCCGTCGGGAGATGTGCCCACTGGCGCGTATGGAAGCGCGTTTACAAGCGCCAATGGCGCGTCGCACGGGGAGACTTCCGTTGGAGTCAAGTTCTACAGGAACAAGTTTTACCTCACGCTCGGGAACTGCCTCGTCTACTACAACACGGGCCCTCCAACAAACGGAGGCAACATGGCGTACCACCTCATCTCCGCCAACTTCCCCGTCTTTGGAAACGACATCCGAACCAAGAACATTGTTTGCTGGACGTTACAGCCACCTTTCACACCTCCACCAGCGCTGCCGTTGCCCCACCAACCAGGCATGGCGCCCGCGCCGCCACCACACGCGCCGCAGGACACGGGCATTGGCGACGACCTCGCGCCGCACGGCGGCTTCGAGGTCTGGTACTCGGACGTCTCGGCCTTCTTTGGCACCAAGGCGCGCACCGTGCTCACGGGGCAGCAGGAGCGCACGTCCGTGTATGCGCTCGACCGCACCGAGCGCGGCGACTACGCGCGCGGCCGATACGTGACGCTGCGCATCTACCACCCGCACAAGCGGCTGCGCCTCGAGACGATGGAAGTCTTTGGCGACAACTACAACCCAAGCCCGCCGCCCTCGCCGCCGCCCTCGCCGAGCCCGCCGCCCTCGCCCCCGCCGCCGCCCTCGCCGCCGCCGCCCTCGCCGCCCTTTATCATTCCCTTCCCGGACCTGCCGCCACCGCCGGCCCCGCCGCCGCCCTCGCTGCCGCCGCCCTCGCCGCCGCCGCCCTTGCCGCCCATGTGCCCGGGCGTTGCCATCGTCGTTCAGGGCGGCGGTCTTATGTACCCTCCAGAGTGCCTCACTCTGCCTGGCGGACGGCTGGCCACCTACGAGGAATGCCTGAACTTTGCAAAAGCGTGGGAGGATAATAACAACAACGGCAATGGCCTTGCCAACTTCCCGTACAGCGGCACGGGCACGGACCTCGACGTGTACCCGTACGACACGTATGACGCCACGACCTGGCCCACGTCTCACTTTCAACCGGATGGCCTGTACAACTGGAACGACAATACCAACATGCCTCATGGCTGCACGATTGATGGCACGTCGGGCCAGCTGAATATGTGGTACAACCCCAAAGGCGAGTTTTCCGCTGGTGAACCGGTGTGGCGCGTCTGCCAGTTTGACAACGCGATCGAGTGCTCAAAGGCGCCGCACCCGCCACCCCAGCCGCCTGCGGGGCCGCCACCCGAGCCGCCCTACCAGCCCCTCTCCATTTGGTTTCAAGAGACCACCACAGCCTCGACCACCTATGACAGCGACGCCACCAACACGCTGCCATACGACGCGGTGTTGAACCCGGGCTGGCTCACCGACGCCAGCCAGAAATCCACGTGGATGCAATGCATGAGGCTCTGCTCCTTGTACCCGTCGTATGGGTGTGCGTACGCCATCTGGACGCATGGTGACACGCCCAACTCGCCGTGCACGGACCCATCAACGGGGCACGTACTGTGGGACACCAGCGCCGACCAGGGCATCTGCTTGCTCTACAACGACTACAGCCCCAAGGGTGCCGTGGGCACTCAGATCAAAGACGTGACTTTTTGCGACGATGGCACGTACCGCGCGGGCTACAACACTTTCAACGGCCGCCGACTCTCTGAGGATGAAGGCGAGGACGACGAGGCGCAACTGTGGATGTCGCACCCGATTGGTGAAGGCAGCCGTGAGCCGCCTCTCGGCTCCGCGCCCGAGCCGCCGCCCGAGCCGCCGCCCGAGCCGCCGCCCGATTCCGAGTCCGTGCAGGGCGATCCGGCAAACGACCTGGACGCGTGGTGGAACAACCTCGAGATCTCGCGGCGCAAAGGGGAGCTATACGCGCGCCGCATACTGCCGGACGCGTCCGGGCGCAGCGCCGCCGCCTCCGTCGCGGTGGCCATCACGCTTGCCCACCCCAAGTTGAGCGTGCTGGCGGGGCAGGCGGCGACCCTTGATGCCATGTGCGACGCCCTGGGCGGCTGCGAGCAGGGCGATTACTGGACGAGTATGCACGAGAGAAACGACGCCGACGTTGACGAGGACACGCCCGACCCAAAGCACCTGCCCATCGACGACGCCGGCTGGAGTTTGCAGCTGCTCTCGCGCGTCATAGAGCCCGCGATTCACGCGGTGGTCGAGGGCATGCTCATTTGCCTCGCACCCGCATTGTGCGCAAGCCATTGCGACGTGTGCAACGACTGGGTCGGCCTGGGAAACGGCACGGCCGAGGCGGTGGTGCGCGAGACGGAGCTGCGGCTGCACGCCTCCAACAAGCAGGCGTCGCGCAGCGTGCTCGACTGCGTCGCCTCGTTCGAGTGCCTCTCGGAGGTGGCAACCGAGGTGGCCGAGCAGCTCGGCGACGCGCGCGAGCTGCCAGCCACCGTGCGCATGGCCACGGTGGCCAAGGCCAACTTTGACCTCCTCGAGGGCGCGCGCGAGGAGGCCAAGCAGAACGCGAACGCGTCGTGGCAGGTGCGGCGGCCGGCGCGCTTCGCGCTGCTGCGCGCGCACGTTGATCAAGTGCGCGTGCAAGAGCAGACACCGCTCGGTGAGGACGACGAGGTGGTGGAGGCGGGGCGGCGACTGGCCGAGCGGCCGCCGCCGTCGCCGCCGCCGCTCACCGAGATGCAACAGCTGATGAAGGAGGCCACCAACAGAACGTGTCGCGAGCTGGCGCTCAAAAACTCCAGCGGGGCACACGACGCGCACGTTCAAAGCACGCACCTCTGGATGGTACGCTGGTGGCCAGACCCAGATCCCGTTACCACGCACGCGCACACCCACACGCACACGCACAACCGACGCCCGTGTTCGCCGGCAGTTTTTGGAGGGCGGTGGCAACGACCGGCGCGGCCAGGGCCGCATCTGCGTTGACTGCCAATTCAACATCTACACCACCTCGTGCCGCCAGCACTTTGCGCACGTGGGCCGCGCGCTCACCAAACTGCGCCTCAACGCGGAGAAGCCGCCCCCGCTCAACTACGCCGAGAAGAAGCGCCGCATGGTCGAGGAGGTGCGGTCGCACATGGATAAAATGTGCTGCGCCATCAAACCGGACGGCACGGAGGAGTGCGCCGCCAAGTACTGCATCGTGCACGCAAAGCGCACCTTGGCCAAGCGCGCAACGCACGTCGCGCGCAAGATGACCGAGACGAATCACCCGAAGGCCGTGGAACACTTTGACGTTGCCACGCAGGTGGGCATCGACGTCGTCAACCCGGACCTGCACCCCGACCCGGCGTGCCGCGTGACCAACCACTCGAGCGACGTGGAACGGATGGAGTGCATGGGGAAAAGCATCCTGCACCACGCAGCAAAGCAACACGGCTACGACGCCGAGACGCTTCAGGAAAAGCTCAACGAGCTCAACATCGACGTGGGCCAGGGCCTCATGGAGGCGGCCAGGTCGCTCGGGTACCTGCGCCAGGGCCGCGGGCAGGCCAAGTCGGCCTTCTTCGAGAAGCAGGCGAGTGCCGAGGCGACGGCCAGCTCGCTGATGCGCGAGAGCCGTAAGCGCATGGAGGCAAAGGGGCAGACACAGGGCCGCCAGCTGGAAGAGGAAACCGACACGTACGGCGGTGGTGGGCACGGGCTAGGCCAGCACGCGATGCACGCCGGCGGCCTGCGCAGGCAGATGCGGAACGCGAGCGGCGTGATGCACCGCGGGCTTATGGCCATCGACCGCGCGGTGACGGCAGCGAACAACGCGCAGTCGCGCGGAGGCGCGTCGGCGCGCAAGAGCGCGCCGCACCCGGACGATCTCGACTGGCACATGGCCAAGAACAGCGTGCCCAGCCCGATGACGGCGCTGCTGGTCGTCAGTGCAGAGGAGGGCTCGCTCGCCTCGCGCTTTGGCAACGGCATCGTGAAGCTGAACGCGCTGCGCGACCGCGTGTCTGGCGCCCTGAAGACGACGCGCCGGCGGCTGGAGGCGCACGACGCCGGGCTGCGCCGCCGGCTCTCCCCGAATGCGGCGCACGCCGACGCGCTGTACGAGGCGCTCGAGCGGTCGCACGCCGCCGCGCCGGCCACGACCGCGAGAAGGCAGACGCTCGAGCTGCCCAAGAGCCACGCGCTCAGCTGGGTCCACGTGCGTGTTGCATTCAAACCCCTTGAACACGCGCACGCGCACGCGCACGCGCACGCGCACGCGCACGCGCACGCGCACGCGCACGCGCGCACCCACCCCGCATGTTCAGGAGCTCTGGGACGACGTCTTCGAAGAGGGCTCGCGGCTGTACGGCATCGTGCGCGCGCGGCACAAGCTGCGCGAGGCCGGCACCCCGCACGCCGAGATCGTCAAGCAGCAGCCCATGGGGTACCACTACCTTGATCACGCGCACCACTCGAGCCCTTCGATTGCGGGCGACGCGGTGCGCCGCGTGCTGTACCGCAAGGAGACGGGCGCCGACCCGCCGTGGCACGAGCCAACAGTGCTGCGCCGCGTGCACCGGCGCATGAGCGAGCGGTCCGATGGCGGCAACGAGGCTCGCGGCAGCCACCTGCGCCGGCTGGGCGTGGCCTTCTTCGAGTCCACGATCGCGGCGCCCTTTGCGTTCGTGGACACGCTCATGCCGACGGGCGTCACGGTCAAGGCGAGCGAGATCTCGTTCTGGGAGGCGACGCTGCGTTACATGGTGAGCTCCACGGTGGGCTGCTACTTTGTGGCACCCGCCAAGACGGAGACGGCCACGCAGGGCGACGACGGCTCGCAGGACGGCGACCGCATGTTTGTGATGCGCCCGAGCGAGGAGAAGCTCTGCTTCCCTGCGGTGCGCACTTGAGCGCGCTCTCCCGCGTCCTTGCGCGCAGCCGTCACTCCACATTCTCACACCCGCTCGTGTGCCTGCGCAGTTTCCATTCGCGCTGCCGCAGATTCCGGCGTTCCGCAAGATCACGCGCACCGAGGGCGTCGACCAGTACTCGCTCAACTACCACGACTACTGCCACGGCGACGGCTCGGCGACGCAGGTAACGGCGGACAGTCTCGAGGCGCTCGGCATCGATCCGCGCTCCGAAAACCCGCTGCTGCCCAACGCGGCCATCCTGCGCGGGGCGGAGGCGATCGACTCGATCCTGAACGCGGGCAGCAGCGGCTCGCCCGACGTGGAGAACAGCATGAACGCCGGGCGCATCTTGTGCTCCAGTGCGATCGATGCGACACACAACCCACCCTTTGCGCAGCCCTGCTCCACCGTTTGGCCCCCCCCCCTCCCCCCCCCGCGCGTGCGCAGTTTGCCAGCTGGGCGGGCTGATTTACTTTACGGTGCTTGGCATCATGGTGCTCGTGCTGGTCAACTTCTTGCCGCTGGTCAACCTCATCTCCCA
>Ga0209666_1001494_pt1 | contig 17892 bp, 5 predicted proteins | sample SaaInlV_125m_DNA_FD_184679 | JGI IMG/M metagenome (GOLD analysis project Ga0209666, IMG submission 184679) | Marine microbial communities from expanding oxygen minimum zones in the Saanich Inlet - Saanich Inlet SI037_S3LV_10m_DNA (SPAdes)... | ecosystem: Environmental > Aquatic > Marine >...
CCCCCCCCCCCCCCCCCCCACCCATATATATATATATATAGAAGCGCCCGTCGCCTGAATTCTTATCACGCAAAAAGCAATCACCGGCCGCGTTTGCTGCCGATGGACGAGGACCTGTCGTACCACGCTCCCCCTGGGAGCCCCGAGACTGTGATTCACCCCGGTGCGCGCGCACCCCCGAACCAGTCCCCGTTGGGAAGGCCCGCACCCGCAAGCGCGCCCGTTTTTGCCCCCGGGTTTTTGCCGCACGAGTCGTCGCCCTCGCATCGGGGGCGGGTTACGGCACGGGGGCGGCATCACGCCTCCGATCCGCGATCGGGGGCGTGAACTCGCCCCTCGACCCACCCACAGCACCATTCATCCCTCGGGCACCCGCTCCCAACGCAGCCCCCCGTTTCCCAGCGACTTTCGCGTACACCGACGTGTCGCGGTTCACTCTTTCCACAGACCCGCGCCCGTCCGACTCACCCCCTTCCTCGTGAATGCGCAGATAACGCGCTGAGCAAGGTGCCCGAGATCACCAACCTGGACCCGGACACGAAGCTCAACTCCCTCGTCGAGGACGAGGACACCAAGTCCCACACTTCGCTGCCGTCGGCCGCGGTCACGTGCCTCGAGGGCAGCGTCGGCATTGGCGATTGCTGCTGCCTCGTCGACGGTCACCTCGTCAACTCCGAGACGGCCGTCTTCTCCGGGGACCTCGCTGCGGGCTCCGCGACGGTGTCCCTCGACGTCCAGGATCTCATCGACGCCAGCGAGCCGGAGGTTGCTGTCCGGCTTGACGCCCTGGCCAAGGTGGGCATCACCGTCACGTACGCCCACTCCTGGCTGCAGGCCCTCTTTGCCGACATGTGGGCGATGTACCCGTCCGACCGGGTGCCCAACGACGACTTCTACGACGAGAACGTGCGCAAGCGCAAGAGGGCGCTCACCGCCGCCCTCTTTCCCACCAAGGCGGAGCGGGCGGCCACCCGCCTCGCCGAGAAGCGCGAGCTGCGCAAGGTGCTGGCCGAGGCCGGGGCCAAATTCGAGGCCATCTGCAGGGCTAATGCCATCACCCGCACCCGCGAGGCCATCGAGGATCCCGACTACAAGAAGCGCTTCGAGACGGCTATCCGCGCGCACCCGGACACGCCGTGGCTGGACGTTGCGATGGGCAAGGCTGACGGGTTCACCCCCGAGGAGCGCAAGCGCTCCTTCATTCGTGACGCCATCGAGTGGGGACGGGCGATGCTCGACTCGTTCAACCGGCGCACGTCTCGCTCCCGCCCCGCGCGCGTCTCGGGCCTCCGCACGCGCTGGTCGACCTCCTTCGCCATGAAGAGCCAGCCCGCGCCGCCAGAGAAGAAGACCACCCGCGACCGCTACCGCCGCCACTATGGCCTCGACCCGCCCAAGTCGTGGCTGATCACCGTGCGTGAGACGCCCAATGGCGAGGCGTACCTACCCTCCTCCGAGCAGTGCGGCTCGGCGCAGGTGGACCGCCGCAAGGAGGTTGAGCGTCGCGCCATGCAGCGCCGCAACACCCGCCGCATGAAGAACGAGGCGGCCTTCAACAAGCGCGCCGAGGCGGCGCGCGCCGAGGCGGCGCGCGCCGAGGAGGAGCGCTCCAAGGCGGCGCGCGCCGAGGCGGGGCCCTCCACCGCCGCCGCGCCCTTCGTGGGCGCTTACGAGATGCTCCGCGTGCACACCCTCACCGGCGTGGCCCTCACCGGCAAGGAGGAGGCCAAGAGCGTGCTCGTCAAGGCCTACCGCGCCGACCCCACCGAGACCCCTGCGAGCTACGAGGGCTTCGTGACCCCCCGTGAGGCCCGTCGCTCCCGGGTGCAGTACGAGGTCGACCGTCGCAAGAACAAGGCGGCGTGGGAGGCCACCGCCGCCGACGAGGCCCCTCTCCTCGCCCAGGCCTCCGAGTACGACCGCCTCATCGCTTCGGAGGCCCGCCGCCAGCGCAACGCCGTCCTCGCCGCCAAGAAGAAGGACTACGCTGCCCGCCTCGCACCGCCGCCGCCCCCGGCGAAGAAGTTGCGCGCCCCCTCCAACCCGGAGCTCGTCGCCCCGTACCTGACCTGCATGGGCAAGGGCGTGGTCCCCGAGGCGACGGCCGACGACGTCAACGCCACCCTCGCCGCCACCGTGCGCGCCACCTACGCCTCCAAGGAGGCCAAGGCCCACGCCACCCGCCGCCGCGCCAAGTCTACCCTCAACCCGGACGCGCACGCCTTCATTCCCGCCGGCCTCGCCGCCACCGTCTCCGCCGTCTCCACTGCCGTCACCACCGCCGTCACCACCGCTGTCGACAAGACCATCCAGGTCATGCTCTCTCACACGTCCAAGGATGCGCAGCATCCCGTGCGCCTCTCCCTCGAGGGCCCGGTCGAGGGCCTGTTCGAGCTGGCCAAGCGCGAGCTCGGCCTGGACGACGTGCACCTCAACTGGTCCGGCAAGCCGCTCGATCGCACCAAGAACCTGAGCGAGTACAACATCAAGCACACCAACACCATCCACGTGCTCGACCGCCTCCGGGCCGGCCAGCCACCGTCCGAGGCCTCGGGCCCGCCCGTGCCCGGCTTTGAGGAGACCTCCATCGATGTGACTACGCATATGAGCGCCATCGAGCTCGCCGAGCGGTGCGACGCCAACATGGCCGCAGTTCACCAGCAGGTCTCCGACGACGCCGCCAGCGCCAGCATGGCCTCGCTGCTCGACGCTGGCCAGGCGGCGCGCGCCGAAGGGGGCGACTCTTCGCGGGCGCCGGCCAACAAGAAGAAGAAGGCGGCCAAGCCGCGGGAGGCCGCGGGGCCGTCCGGGGCGGCGGCGGGGCCGTCCGGGGCGGCGGCGATGGACGTGGACGCCGACGACTCGCCCGCGGGCTACGCGACCGACTGGAAGAACAACCCGCGCGGTCGCAAGAAGGCCATGCTCTGGCAGGACAAGGCGATCAACGAGATCCCCGCCCGCATCGCCCAGAACGGCCTCGAGTGCAACGAGAAGTTGCACCAGCTTGCGGGCAAGTGCGTCCGACCCAAGCGGTGCAGGGCCAACGACGAGGTGTGCATGTGCTGCGACCAAGACCGCGCGCGCGCGCTTTGGCACGGCCACATGGAGTCCGTGGAGGACTTTGAGTACTCCACCTTGAACTACGGCGAGGAGCTGGAGCCGCCCGAGGACGGCGTGATCGACCACCCGTTCCGCGCCCTCTACGCGGAGGCCATCATGCGCTCGGGCAAGACCTTTGTCGAGTGCTACGTGGCCATGCTCGCTGACTGGGAGCCGCTGTGGAAGGCGCGGCACGAGCTGCTCCAGACGGAGGAGCGGTTCCTGCTCCTGGCGCCCAACCGTCACCTGATCAAGAACTTCAAGAAGGAGGGGCTCAACCTGCGCGGCGGCCCAACCATGGACCGCAACGACCCGGACAACCTGGCCGATGTGGAGATTCTCAAGACCAAGCCCATCTGCAGCCGGTTCAACATGGACCCGTGGAAGGTGCTGGAGTTCAACAAGAAGGTCTGCTTCATGGAGGAGAACGTCACTGGAGAAGTCATGGCCACTGACAAGGATCACCGCGTTCGCATGAAGGAGGCCAGGCTCATCGTCGGCACCATCGGCAAGTACCACTCCTTCCGCAAGCACGACTCCAAAAAGGCCGTGGACCGCCAGATCCTGGGGCCGAAGTCCATCGCCGTGATGATCTGCGACGAGGCGCACAAGGGCATGCAGCACCCCACCTCTCCTTTCGCCGGTGAGGAGATCATCGACAAGAAGAAGAAGAAGAACAACGGGGGCGAGGGGCAGTGGCGAAAGCTGTACAACCACTTTCCGGATGCGGCGGTCCTCAAGTTCTCGGGGTCGCGCACGGAGAAGGACCTGAAGATGAGGGAGTGCGCCCGCAGCACCTACGCCGAGATGTTCGCCGCCGGACGCGTCGTGAAGCCCCGTCTCATCAGGCTGCAACACGCGGGCGTTGAGCGGCCGTCGGGGGACGGCGAGTACGAGGCGGAGCTGGGCGGCGATGACGCCTACATCACGCGCCAGGCGATCGCCAACAACCCTGCCTTGGTCTTCACCTATGTGCTCGAGGCGTGGTACGTACTGAAGGAGCTGCGGGCAAAGACGGGTCTGCCGCTGGCGATGATGGTGCGCTGCCCGATCTGGAAGGCGGGAGGCATGGAGGCCATTTGCGACATGATCCAGAAGATGATGGCCGTCGAGGCTGAGAAGGACCCCGACGACCTTAAGTGCGGCCTGACCGGGCAGGTCCCGCGGATCGTGGCGACCTACTCCGCTGAGGACGCAAAGCAGTCGACCGCCGAGGAGAGGGCCGCGCGTGACTCCATGACGCACGAGCAGCAGGACCTCAACCAGGCGGCCATTCGGGCCTCGACCGTTGCCGACATCCTGCTCGTGTGCAACCAGTGCACCGAGGGGTATGACAACGCCTTCTTGAAGGTCATGCTCGACCTGCGTCCCGTGGCCGACAAGCACGACTCGAAGCAGGGGCAGATGCAGGCCCAGCTGCGTGTCGCCGGCTCGCTCGACCCCACCAACGAGAACATGCAGCTGCTCGACGCGTCGGCGGCTCACCACGCCATGAAGCTGACCGGCTGCCTGTCCTGCCCGTCCAAGTACCAGGCCAAGTGCCGCGCTGCTGCCCAGGAGGAGTCCGGGCTTGGTCACGACGCCGCGATTCGCAAACCAGTGGACCGAGAGCAGAACGACCCGCACGCGTGCAAGCCCGTCACTCCAGGCTTCTTCTGCTCCACTTGCCAACCTGCGGTCATCAAGCGTTCCGAGAAATACCGGCGTTCGATGAAGGGCTACACGTGGGCGAAGCAAGAGTGCACCATAATCCACCCGAACATCCTCGACCAGGGCACGAGCGCCATCGCGAAGAACCAGGGCAAGTTCTTTGATGAGCAGTCCTACCAGCCGGAGGAAGCCATCCCCCTGACGGTGCGTGACCGCGAGTACTCGCAGAGGCAGCAGCAGTTGATTGCCCGGGCGACGGCGGCGGTCGCGGAGCGCGAGGCGGAGCGCGCGCGCCGTGAGGAGGAGGAGGCGACCGACTTTGAGGACTCGGACTCGGAGGTGGAGCCCGAGGAGCCCGAGGGCGAGGAGGCCGAGGGCGAGGAGGCCGAGGGCGAGGAGGCCGAGGGCGAGGAGGCCGGGGGCGAGGAGGACGACGCGCGTTCTGCTGCGTCGTCCTCCGCGCCGCCCTCGCAGACCGGCGTGCGGAAGTCGCATCGCAAGAAGAAGGAGGTCAACTACAACGAGGCGGAGGGGAAGGAAACGGCAGAGGAGCGGCGGGAGCGCTTGGAGCGCTGGCGGCTTGCGTCCGTGGCGCAGCGAGAGCAGGAGAAGGAGGAGTTTGCTCGGAACCAGGTGGAGGATTTTGAGGCGTTTGAGAGGGAGCTGGACGAAGACGAGAAGGACGAGCTCTACCCAGACCTCCAGCGCCAGGATAGGGTGCAGCGCGAGATTGAGGCAAAGGCGGCGCGCATCGCCGAGGAGAAGGCAGCCAAGAAGGCCGAAAAGCGGGCGGAGCAGGAGGCGGCGAAGAAGGCAAGGGACGAGGCGACGGACGCCAGGTGGCGGAAGGTGTACGCCATCAACAACTTCTCCGGCTGTGCCATGCGCATGGTTGCGTTCAGGCCTCCCCATGCAGCGGCGCCCGTGCTGCAGGTGCAGCTGGAGCGGTCGTCGGGCGTGGGCTGCTCGTTTGGGCTCGCCATGTACGACCAGGAGAGGAAGAAGTTTGTGATGCAGACCCTCAACCTCGACCCGGTCACCCTGCACGAGCAGGACTCTGGTGAGGACTTTTTCCGCACCTTCGACGTTGCTGGGCGCGTCTTCAACGGGGAGCAACGCTTTGTCGTGATGCACTTCCAGTCCAGCCAGGGCCCCGACATCCAAGCCAACGAGACTCTCACCCCTAACCAGGTCAGGGATGAGTGCTCTGCCTGTTTCCCGTACGACGTCGACACCGGCTTTGCGGAGCTGATGGGGGTGGAGGAGGAGGAGCAGGAGGAGGAGCAGGAGGAGGAGCAGGAGGAGCAGCAGCAGCCAGCCATCGTCGAGAAGTACATGGGTAAGCGGCCCAACTCCAAGACGGTGTCGCTTGGTCCCAGCCCCGGCCAGACGCGCCAGGCGACCCCGGAGCAGCTCAAGGACGAGAAAACGAAGCGCGTCTACGACAACTACGTGCCCATGAGGCTGGTGCTGCCCATCGATGGGCAGCAGCCTGGCTTTGAGGCCGGTGCCACTCTGCACGGCAAATCCGTGGCCGACATCCCCGTGAAAGCGACGGACCGCTTTGCCGTGCGGGATGTCAAGGCAACCCAGCTCGTGGCGGGAGCCGTCGATAGCCAGCGGAGGGCCATCGTGCGCCAGTTCCTGCCCAACGCCCTTGCGCGCCTCGAGGCGCGCGTCGCGAACGACCAGGTGGACCCGATCGAGGCGGTGCTCTCCGAGGTGTCGCACCGCCCCTACTCCAGGGTGTGGGCCATGGAGAACTACGACATCGAGGGCGGGGTGATGAACTGCTGGGGGCTGAGCACGCTGCTGGTGCTGCTTCTCGCGGCCTACGGCGTGAACGCCTGCGTGATGGCGGGCGGCCAGCATCACGCCTTTGTGCAGGTGGAGGGCCCGCACGGCGCGCTGGTGCAGATCGAGGCGACCAAGGGGAGCGCGCCCCACAGCGACGTCCAGAACTCCGGCGGGTACTCGATCAACCCCAACGAGCCCATCGCCCCCCCGGTGCCCCCCTTTTGCGACGCCGTGTCGGGCGGTGGCGGTGGCGGCACGAGCACCAGCCACGCGCCCGGGTCGTCGGAGCCCCAGGAGACGGAGCACCTGGAGTCCATCTCGCAGGCGCCGGTGCAGCACATTGTGAACGCGCCGCAGCCACCCGACCCTTTCGACAACGCGAAGAGGCGGATCTGGACGCCCGTGAAGGTGGACAAGGACAAGGCGGAGGACGAGCAGCAGGGCGACGGCGCGCCCGATTCGTCGGCGAGGGAGCTGAGTCACCGCAACACGATCGTGACGGCGCGGTCCAACCTCACCCAGTACAGGGAATTCGGCAAGTACGCCGTGCTCTGCCCGCTGCTTCTCGACGGCTTCGACATCGGCAAGAAGTCGCACGACAACAAAGACGAGTTTGCTCGCTACTGGTCGTGCGGCTGGGGGGGCCACGTGCAGCAACCCAACTACAGCCAGTACATCAGCGCGCTCGTAGCGGTGATGGAGGAGATCGCGGGCATGGATCAGGCGGAGGTGGACGAGATCAAGAGCAACCTGACCAAGTACAAGACCCTCTACACCATCATGAAGGCGACCGAGGAGCGCAACTTCCACAAGTACAAGTCCGACAAGAACACGCCGCGGTGCGAGAAGAAGCTGAAGTCTGTGGACCATCTGCCCGACTACGAGCGCGCCGAGGTCATCCTTGGCAGGTTCAAGTGCTGGCCGCTGATCGAGCAGACCGTGAAGCAGATCCAGGACAGCACCTCGTACAAGAAGCAGTCGAAGAGGGCGAGGGAGGACGAGAACCTCGACCGCGAGGTCAGGGAGGGTGTCCAAGGCGTGGGCAGGGACGGCAAGGTGCAGATCAAGTTCCAGAAGACGCGCGCGGCTCTCACCGGCCCCACCCCCGACGGCGACGGCGGCGGTGCCGGCGACGGCGGCACCGCCAACGGAAGCGACGGCGGCAGCAGCAGCGGCGGCGGCGACGACCAGAACAATGGTGAGGCGAACGACGCGGCGCGCCTCACGCGGATGAAAACGCTGATGGACAGGCAGATGCACAAGGCCAAGCCGGACCACCTCGTCATCATCCCCTCGGGCTCTAACCTGCCGCGGCGCGAGATGAACCGTAAGAAGTTGAACCAATATGCGGGGCAGATCGCGCAGCTGCTCAACGAGCAGTTCGTCACCAGGGTTTCCGAGTTGCCGACCTGTCTCGAGCAGTTTGGCTCGCAGGACAACCGCGGCATCCCGCACCACGTCGCGCGGGTCAAGAAGGACTCCACGCTCGCCACTACTTCTGGTTGCGTCTCCTTCGGCACGGCGCTCAAGTGGGGCGCCATGGCGCTCAACATCGATCAGACGCACCGCTGGAACCTGCAGAAGTGGGCGCTGGAGCAGCAGTCGTCGGCGATCACTGCCGCCGAGCACCGCACGTCCACCAACATCTTTGCCCTGCAGCGCAGGAAGGAGGAGGCCAATGCCGGGAACGGCGAGCCGCTCTCGCCGGAGGAGGAGGCCACCCTCGCACAGCTTGAGGAGGACGCGAGGAACCCGCCGCCGCCGCCGCCGCCGCCGCCGATGGCCACTGGGCCCGTGGTGCTAAAAAAGCGCAAGGCCACCATGGAGGCGCAGGCGCTCGCCAACGCCAAACGCGGGCCGGGCGACCGCGCCAGGCGTGAGGAGCTAAAGGAGCAGGAGGAGCAGGCGGAGCGGACGCAGCTCCGCAGCATCAGCCAGACGCTGCAGGGGAGCGGCAGGGCGCCGTCGGTGGCCTCGGACGCGATGAGCGCCTACGAGCGCGCCCAGGCCCAGGGGATGGCGCAGCAGGATGCTGACGAGGAGAACGCGGCTCGCCCCTCGGGAAAGCAGCGCGCCTAGAGAGCCTGCGAGGTTTGCACCCCGTCACCACGGCGTGAGTAAGAGCGTACTGTGACGTAAGAGGTAGTCGCGTTGGGGTACTGCCGAATGTCACGCTTAAGAAGGACTGAGACTTTTTATAAATGACACAGCCGTCGATTTACGAGACACTGGGCCTTGCTGCGTGCAAGGCCCCGCCCCATTGTGCCAAAGGGCTGGAGATTTACGATTTCTTTGCGGGGGGGGGTGGCTTTGGCGAGGGCGCCCGACAGGCGGGTTGCCGCGTGGCTTGGGCGTGCGACGCCTGCCCCGTGGCGCTGGCAGCGCACGCCGCCAACCACCCGGGCTGCACACGCCTGCAAGCGACGCTGCCGCTTCCGCGCGCGCAGCTGCCCTTTCCCACGGACGGGCGCCCCTTCCACGCCCACTTCAGCCCGCCGTGCACGCAGTTCTCAAAGATCAATTCGCATGGCCGCAGCGATGACGCGCGCCGGCAGGCCGCGAGCCTGGTGCGGTGGAGCCTCAAGACCGCCCTCGCCTCGGGCGCCACCTCGTGGAGCCTCGAGCAGGTGTACACCTTTCGCGTGGTCGCCTTGTTGGAGGCGGTACGCAAGCGGCACCCGACGCGCGTGGCCTACGCGCGATTCGACTTCTCGGAGTTCGGTGTGCCCCAGACGCGCACGCGACTGCTCGCGGGCTCGCCCGAGCTCATAGCCAGGCTCATGCGGCTCAGGACGCGCAGCAACCGGCGCTCAGTGCGCGACACCATTGCCAAACCGCGCGGCACGCACGTGCGCAATTCGCGCGGGTGGATCGAGAAGCGGTACAGCTTCGACGGGCGCGCGGTCTACACAAAGGCCGCGTGGAGCGATGGCTGTCACCCGACCTCCGACCCTTCGCCCACCGTGCTCTCGGGGCGCGAACTGAGCTGGGTCTCGCCCTCGGAGGCCGGGTGTCCTCATGCGCAGCTAAGCACGCCGGAGATCGCGGCGTTGCAGACGTTCCCTCCCCACTACCGGTGGCCGCCGTCCGCAAAGCGGGCCACGCGGCTCATCGGAAACGCCTTCCCCCCGCTCGTGGCGCGGCTACTCATGGGCGGAAAGTAGCTAAGAGTTAAACCACACGCACACACACGGACACGGTGCGACCCCAGTCCTCGTTAGGCTACGCGAGCTCGGAGTAGCGGTTGATGGTGAGCACCAGCTTGGGCGCCCAGTGGGAGGCGCCGTGCTCCTTGAAGTGCGCCTTGTTGCGGAGCGCCTGCTCCTCGGAGCACTTTTGCGGGCGCAGCGCGCGGCCGATGGCCTGCACGACGGTGGACGCCGAGATGCAGCCGCCGGCGTTGCGCGCCATGTTGTCGAAGAGCACGAGGTCCGTGTTGCCCAGGTCGAGCCCTGCGAGCGAGTTGGAGCCGCGCGCGGTGTTGATGAGCAGCACGCGGTTCTCGTCGTCGTCGGCCTTGTAGTCGGCGAGGTGCGGCGTGCCCTTGGCGATCACCTCGACGGAGCGGAGGCCGGGCACCGACTCGCGGATGAAGCGGCGCGTCTCCTGCGAGCGCTCGCGGTCGTACTCCGACGAGCCCGAGATGTTGCAGCACAGCAGCACGCGCAGGCCGCTCGGCTTCCACTGCAGCGCGAGCTCCAGCGCGGTGGTGACGGCGTCGAGCGACGACTTGCACGAGAGCCCGGCCCTGGCCTTGTACGCGGCGATGAGCGCCTGCGAGTCGCCCTCGGCGATCACGGGCTTGGGCGGCGGCTCCGGCTTGGCCTCCGGCGTCGGCGTCACGCCCTGGATGGCCTGCACCGCCTGCGACACGCGCAGCAGCTCGCGCATGGGGCTGCGGCAGAGCGGGCACTTGCCGTTGGCGATGCTCGACACCACGCGCTTGTCGAGCATGCCCGAGCAGCACGGCAGGATGCACATCTGGTCGTCGGGGATGGGCTCGAGCGTGATGGGGCACTCGGGCCGCGGGTCGCCGCACACGGCCTCGAGCAGGCGCTTGAAGAGGCGGATCATGCTCGAGAGGGCCGAGCGCATGCGCCCCAGGTCCTGGTTGGAGGCGATGGCGGCCTGGCGCAGAGGCCCCATGAGGACCGAGCTAGGGGCGGTGTCGTCAGGCACCGCCTCCAGGTCGCGCTGGGCGGTCTCGACCGCGCTGCTCAGCTTGGATTGGATCGTGTCGCCGCCCTCGTCGTAGCTGAGCATCGCCGTGCATCGGTCGACCACCTCCTTGCGCTCGCTGAAGCCCATGCCGCCGTGGCCCGAGACCTTTAGCATGTTGTCCACGAGGGCGCGCGTGGTGGTGATCATCATGTCGCTGCTCTGCACCTTGCCCGCGAGCGACTGCACCTTGACGCGCAGCGCGATCTTCTGGATGCCCTGCGGCATGTTGGGCGCGATGAACGCGCCCTGCATGCGGCGCAGCCACGCGGGCGAGCTGCAGAGCGTGATGATGGCCGCGTGCTTGGCGTACCGGAGCGAGAGGTTCTGGCCGCGCAGCGCGAGGCGCAGCGGGTGGTTGGGCTGGTAGTTGGTCTGCCGCTCGAGCTGCTGCACCGTCGCGTTGACGATGATGTTGTGCACGCACGGCGACTGCGCCTCCCACGTGTTGCGCGGCTCGGTGCCCTGCGAGCTCGTCATCTCGTCGTAGATGCGGTACCACACGGCCAGGTTGGGCGCGTCGCGCAGCGCGATCTTGCTCGAGTGCGTCTCCGCCTTCATGATCCAGAAGAGCGCCTGGTTGGTCTCGCGCGTGAGCTGGTGCGCCACGCTGAGCACGCGCTTGATGCTGCTGCGGCTCCCGCACTTGCGCGCGACGCACGCGCTGCCGCGCCACACGTGGAAGCCCTTGCCAAACTCGGTCGCGAAGACGTCGGACACGGCGAGCGCGGCGGCCTCCCACTGGTCGAGGAGCGCCTCCGGCACGAGCGCGATCGTCACGCGCGAGAGGCCGGTGTCGCCCGCCGCGCCCGGCGGCGGCATCTCGCGCAGCCCGAGGTGCTCCATGCGCACGCCGACGCGGCCCTGCCGGTCGGAGACGCGCTTCGCCTCCGCCCACGCGGCGTCGGTCACGATGCCCTTCATGGCCTGCTTGATCGTGCTGCTCGTCTTGCCCGCGCCGGTGGGGTCCTTGTTGAAGTAGAGCTCGAGGTTGTCCGACTCCGACAGCGCCAGGCAGTAGGCCTTGTACGTCGTCTTGGTGGTGCCCACGACCGGCGGCGCCTGCTTGCGGATGGCGATCTTGACGTCCACCGGCAGGCTCGCGCCCTTGATCGCCTCGCTCAGGCGCTGCGCCGCCGTGCTGCGGTACGCCCCGCCGTAGAGCGGCACGTTCTGCAGCAGCTCCTCCACGTGGCCGGCGACGTACTCGAAGGAGCGCGTCTCGTTGTTCGACCAGCACAGGAAGCCCGCCGACTGGCCGTCGGCGTTCACGTCGCGGTCCTCGGTGCACCCGAGCAGCTGCACCTCCGCCTCCAGCTGCGCCGCCTCGTCGAGGTCCTTGTAGGCCACCAGGTCGTGGTCGGTCGACGCCTGGTTCATGTGCAGCACGCTGCGGTAGCCGTACTCGCGGGGGATCTTGAGCCGCGTCAAGTTGGGCTGGCAGCGCCACGCAGGAAAGGTGCCCGCGTCAAAGCCCTCGTTGTTGGCCTTCTCCTTCTCGAAGACGGCGCTGCGCGCCGACTTCATGTACTCGCGGATCTCCGCGACGTCCTTCTTGTTCTCGCGGTCCCACGCGCCGTCGGCGGCGCCGTGCACGGGGCGAGGCGGGCCTTCCTTCCACAGCCAGCCCACCGGGCCGGCGCGCTTTGGGTGCGGGATCTCCACCGACGGTGAGGGAGTGGCGCGCTTCTTGCCGCGCGGCGCCGGCCCGGCGTCGTCGGCGGGCGGCTTCCGCTTGGCCTTGGGAGGGGTGCGATGCCGCACCCCGAGGGGTGGGATCGTGCGCGAGATGGTGGGGCGGATGGGCGGGGGTGGCGTGTCCTCCCACGAGGCCTCGCTGCGCGGCGAGGACACGGACTCGCTGTAGTTGGGCGACGCGAGCGCGTAGGCCTGCGCAAACTCGTCCTCGCTGTCCGGGTCATCGTCGGTGTGGACGCTGGCCATCTCCACGTCGGCCGAGAGGCCGGAGGGCCCCGCGCCGGCGCTGCTGCTGCCGCCGCGCCCATTCTGGTCCCGGGCCCGCGCCTCGTCGTGCTCGGCCACCACGTCCACCCCTGGTGGCATTTCGCGCAGGCTCTCTAGCACCGCCGCGCGGTAGTCCTCGTCGTCGGAGTCGTAGTCGGAGAGCATGGCGTGTGTAGGCACGTTGGAACGCGGCGGAGTGGGGGGAGAACAGAAGCCGCAAACTTTGTTTCAAACCACGTGGCATTGCTTTTCCCAAGCCCTAACCGCGCATGCACACAGCTACGGGCTAGACTCCCACACGCGCCCGCCCGTTCGCGCGCTCGCGCGGCGCGCCGTGTTCAGACTCGAATGGCGGTGCCGGTCTTCGCGCTGTTTGCGTACGCCGCCTGCGAGCCGTCCATCGACACCTTCATGTCGCGGCTGACCGCCTCGATGAACGCGTTGGTTCGCCCCTCGGTGGTGTTGGGGTACTCGACGGCCGCCGCCGTGCCGCACGGCACCTCGCAGTGGAGCACGCCGCCGCCCTCGTAGTTGGCCCCCTTTTGCAATGCCATCATCGGTATCTGCGCGGCGAGCGGGAAGGGCTGCTCGTCCACGTGCAGCGGGTCGGTGTACAGGTGCACGGCGATCGCCGCCTCGGGTTGGCCGCTGGCGAGCGACGCCCACGCGCGCTTCGCCACGGCCTCGCAGTGCGCGTGCTGCGTCTTGGCGGCCTCGGCGTCCTGCTCGCAGCACGTGTCGATCAGGTGCAGCGCCTCGTCCGCGGCCTGCTGCAGCGCCTCGCACCGCAGCGTCATCGGGCAGGGCGCGGCCGTGGCCACGTCCTCCCCAAACATTTGCTCCGACGTCTCTTTCGCGGCGTCGGCCGTGGGCTTGAAGGTGGGCGGCTGCTTCGGCTCCTCCGCCTCCTCCTCCTCCTCCTCCTCCTTGGGGGGTGCCGCGTCGGGCTCCGGGGCGGGCTCGTCGGTGGTGACTCCGCAGCCGCAGCCGGCCGTCGGGTAGGGCGCGCGCGCGTCCGCCAGCTTGGCGTCGAGCGTGTCCACCAGCGCGTCGACGGTGGCCGCCTCCACCTGCAGCGCCTCCGCGCGCGCCTGCGCGGCGCCGACCTCGGCCTGCGCCGCGCTGAGCATGGTGGCCATCTGCTCGTGGTCGGCCGTGAGCGCATGGTGCTTCCCGAGCAGCAGGCTGTGCTGCGCCGCGAGCGAGAGGTGCTTCTCGGTGGCCTCGTCCAGCTGCGCGCGCAGGTCCGAGCCGTCCGCGGCGGCGCCCAGCCGGTCGTTCTCGGCCTGCAGCTCGATCAGCTTGGAGGTGAGCAGCTTCTCGTTCTTGATCGCCTCCCTGGGGACCGCCTCGGCCTCGATCAGCGCCGACTGCATCTCCCTGAGCTTGTCCTGCAGCGACCCGTACTGCGCGTGGAACTGCGCGCGCTCGGCGACGAGCGCCTTGTTGCCGCGCATCACGCTCTCCGAGGTGGTCGCGAGGTGCGCGGTGAGCTGCGTGACCTTCTCCTGCAGCGTGTGCGTCGACGCCTTGAGGCGCAGGTTCTCGGACGCGATCGCGTCGATGCCGCCCGAGGCGGTGGCCGAGGCGATCGCGATGGACGGCAGCCCGCCGCCGACGCCGCTGGCGGTGGTGGTGTTCTGCGCGCTGGAGGGCATCACCAGCCCGTTGAACGTGAACTTGTTGTGGTCCTTGGTCGCGAGCTTGGGCAGCGTGCTCAGCGGCGGCAGGGGCGGGCTCACGGCGGCGGGCGGCGGGGCGCTCACCGCCGCCGAGGCCGGCAGGGTGAGGGGGGGCGGCATGAGCGACGGCTCGCCCGTCGTCCGGCTCTCAAAGAGAGTCCGGAGACTAAACTTGGAGCTCTCGGCGACCAGCGCCTTGGCTGGTCGCAGAGACATCGCCCCTTCTAACAAGAACCGTTGCACTAGACAGTTATGTTTACGCGGCACGCGCACACGGGTGCCGGCGCAATCTGTAAATCCACCGTTTTCATACGCACACACACACACACACACACACTCGCGCGATCGCCCGCGGCCCTAAGCCGGGAGCTCCAGCTCGAGCACCACGTACCGCCCCATCTCCTCGCCCGAGGCGCTGACGGCCACGCCCCCCACCACCTCGTCGAGCCCGAAGACCTCGCCCGTGAGGTTGGGGTTGGTGCGCAGCGTGCGCTCAAAGTCCTTGAGCGCGTTCGCGTTGCCCACGAGGCTCGCGAAGGACACCACGCCCTGGTGCACGACGCCGCCATCCATCTCGGCCTTGCCCTCCTCCTGCAGGAAGCCCTTGATGCGGTGCAGCGTCTCCATGTTGGTCTTGAAGATGGCGTCGTCGAAGACGGCCGGCTCGCCGCGCATCGGCATCGCGTTGGTCAGGCTCTCGGCGTGCGCCTCGTCGAGGAGCGCGCCCTCGGCCGTGTCGACCGTCCAGAGCGGCACGAGCGCAAAGTCGCCCGTCGCCAGCTCCTTGGGCGTCGTGCCCGCGCCGATGACGTCGTTGCAGGGCGACACGCGCACGTGCCGCACGTGACAGCACGCGGCGCCCATGCTGCGCAGCGGGCCGCTCGTGAACAGCCCGTCGTTCATGGACATGGACTTCTCGACAAACTGGCTGTAGAAGGCGTGCTCGCCGGTCTCGCCCACGTCCAGGGCGCTGAACATGCGCAGCATGTTGGGCGAGACGGCCCCCAGGCTCTTCTTGGCGGCGACGAAGGTCTGCTGCCGGTCGGCGCGCTCCTGGTCGTCGTGCTTGTACAGCGTGGCCGAGGCGAACGTCGTCGGCTCGATGGCGTACGGCTGCAGCTTGGTGGCCACGTTGTGCGTCGCAAACTTGCGCGCCGCCTCGTAGGTCTCCACGAGCGGCCGCTCCGCCTCGGGCATGCGTGCCACGAGCTCCTTGGGGTAGAGCTGCTCCCAGCGCGCGGCCGTCACCGCACTCTCGTACTGCGGCTCGACCACGAACTTGCCGTCGAGCTTCGCGCGGGAGCCGCGCTGCAGCGCGATGGCGAAGGTGTCCTTGGGCGTGAGCGTGATGATGGCGTGGCCGGCCACCTTGGTCGCCGTCGTGTCGGCCGCCTCGGCGTGCCCCGCGTTGGCCGCGAGCACCGTCATGCCGTGCACGTAGTGCGCGCCGATCGAGTTGGCGACGACGCGCATGTTGGGGAAGCGGTCCATGTCGGCGCCGGCCGACGCGTTGAGCGCCTTGCACTGCTCGATGATCTGGTTGGCGAGCCCCGCGCCGTCGTCGCAGTCGCCGGCGTCGAGCAGCGACGCGTCAAAGGGCCAGCTCTCCGACTGCATCATCTTGAGCCCCTGCGGCGTGTTGAAGGCCGCGCCGTCGACGCGGTACGGCTTGGCCCACGCCGCGATGGACGAGAGCGCCGTGGCGATGTTCACCGTGTGGTGCGCGGTGGCCGTGATCGAGGGCGTGCGCAGCGCGTCGAGCACCTTGGCGTGGTCGCCCTGCATCTCCTGCGCGAGCGCCGCGCGCAGGATGGCCTCCGTCGCCTCGGGCCGCATCGCGGGCGGCGTGTTGTTGGCCGACGCCGCGAGCGTGTAGCCCGACGCGTCGATGCCCTTGTCGCGCACGAAGCCGACGCTCTTGGTCAGGTTGGGCTCCGGCGCAAACTTGGCGAGCTCGGTCATCTTCCACGCCTTGTCGTAGATGGACTTGAGGAGGGGCTGCGCCTGCGCGAGCCGCTTCGTCGTCGCGGACGGCGTGAAGAAGATGGCGCTCACCTCGGTCTCGGAGCCGTCCTCGTTGGCGCGGACGATCTGCGGGTAGCACAGCCCCAGCGTCGCGTTGATGTCGTTCCAGTTGGGGTACTGAAGCGGCACCTGCGCAAACGGCACCACCGGGCGCGCCGCCTTGCCCGTCGCGCCCTCGACGGCGGCCTCGGGCTCCTGCGTGCCGAAGAGGCTCGCGAGCGGCACGCTCGCCGTGCCCGAGAGCGTGGAGACCAGCGTGCCGTTGATGGCCGCGCCCGAGCGCATCGAGAGCACGTTGAGCCGCGCGCGGTCGCTGATCAGCACGTGCGGGCCCACCCGGTCGAGCGTCTGCACCGCGCCGCCCGTCTCCGCCTGGAAGAGGGCCTCGGACGAGCGCAGCAGCGCGTCGGGGAGCGGCAGGTCGATGGTCTTGCCCACCTCGGTGAGCAGGTAGCTGTCGTGCGTCTCGGCCTGGCTGATGGCGAAGTTGGTCGGCCCGCGCGCGGCCGCCGCGCCCAGCGTGCCGCCCTTGGTCAAAAAGGAGGTGGCCAGGTCGGCCTCGCTCTTGGAGGCGTTGACGCGCAGCACGTACGTCGGCTTGCGCAGCTCCCCGGCCGCGCCGGGGGCGGGAGCGCCCGTGGGGGATGGCGCGGCTGCCATGCGCGCCCACCCTACCCTGGAAGGAGCGCGGGCGGCCCATATGATTGCGCCGCAGCACGCGAGCCAAAGTAGAAGGTGATTTGGAAAGGTAGTAGCTTCTAGATTTGCTCACTACAATGTGAGCGCCTGCCAGAATTCTGAAGTATGCTCACATTGTGACAGATTTTCTCAACTAAGAATGGTGTTAGAAGGTTCTAACTTCTAACTTCCTGGTTAGAAGGTGAATAAGGCATGGTTAGAACTTCTGTTTGAATCCCACAAACCCATACCCCATGAAAAACGTTCAAACAGACGTTCTAACCACGCGTGGCCATGGATTTTAGAGGTTCTGTTTGAATTTTCCATGTCGATGCGACGTCGCAGCGCCATTAAATTCAAACAGAACTTCTACCCGTGCTAGGGTTTGGGTTAGGACTTCTGTTTGAATTTTGGAAACCCCCCGACGGCCACACAGACCCCCTTGGGCACTAAATTCAAACAGGAGTTCTGGTCTTGCTATCCCAAGGGCCAGGAGTTCTGTTTGAATTTTTTCGATGCCAGCAGATTCAAACAGAACTTCTACTCTAACCCATGTTTAGGGTTAGGACTTCTGTTTGAACGGTTTTGTTCCTGCCCCCTAGAACGAGCGCACCCGATCGCTGGTTCGCCGGTCAAACAGAACTTCTACCCTGGTTAGGGTTAGGGTTAGGACTTCTGTTTGAACGGTTTTGTTCCTGCCCCCTAGAACGAGCGCACCCGATCGCTGGTTCGCCGGTCAAACAGAACTTCTACTCTGGTTAGGGTTAGGGTTAGGACT
>Ga0209666_1001496_pt1 | contig 17885 bp, 13 predicted proteins | sample SaaInlV_125m_DNA_FD_184679 | JGI IMG/M metagenome (GOLD analysis project Ga0209666, IMG submission 184679) | Marine microbial communities from expanding oxygen minimum zones in the Saanich Inlet - Saanich Inlet SI037_S3LV_10m_DNA (SPAdes)... | ecosystem: Environmental > Aquatic > Marine >...
GCATGAGGAAGACGGCCCTTTCGGTCTCGAGCTCGCGTTGGAAGGGCCACGCGTGCGGGTGCGCCGGGGGGGGATGGAGGAGGGCGTCGCGGATCTCGCGAAGCCGTCGCTCGTGCCGAGCGACGACGTCGGGATTTAGCCCTCCGCCCGCGCCCGGTGCGCCGCGCTTGAGGTAGACCTTGACCACCACCAGGCCGCCCTGGCCCTCCTCGTGACGCGTCAGGTACGTCTTGAGGAAGCGCCCGCCTGGGTCGCAGGGAATCGGGGGAGGAACGGACGCGGTCAGCGGGACGGGGACACGCATTTGAACCAATGCCGCAGTGGTGTTTGGGGAGGATCTGGGTGGTGCGCGGGGCGCGTTGGGTGGTTGGCGGTGGCGCGATTGGGTCTCACCTCCGAGGCTGTCCTTGTAAACCAGCGAGGGGACATCGCCGGCGAGCAGCTCACCCGGCTGGACCCGCGCGGGGGCGGCCAGCTGGTTACCCATGCCGCCGGCCCCTTGTTCTGTCCGAGGACGCCGCTCCTGTTCCGTTGTTATTCGATTTTCAGAGGCTCGCACATTGTTAGCAGCGCACACAGGCGGGAAGAGTCAGATGACCGGGTGGCCGCCCAGATCCGTCGGAGAGGTGGTGTGGTACACCGCGAGCCTCGGCATCGCGTACGCCGCGCTCACAGCCGCCAGGGAGGCATTCCGTGAGAGACCCCCGCCTAAACAGAAGCGGTGAGAGTAGGGTAGGATGACACGCGAAGATTTCGCCCCGGGTTCTCAGATGCCGCTCTCGGGGATACCGGCCGAGACGGTGGCGGCGGAGAGGCGGCGGCGCGGGGAGGTGCAGATATCCCCCGGTGTTTGGATGCCAGTGCTCGGCCTCGGCACGTTCAAGATCCGCGGCGAGGACGCGACGCGGGCGACGTACGACGCGCTACAAAGCGGATGCAGACACATCGACACCGCGTCATGCTACCGCAACGAGACGGAGATACGACTGGGAATCGACCTGTGGTTGATGAGCGAACGCAGCGAGGAACGCGTACACGAAGACAAGGTCGAGGAGGAGATACCAATTGGTCAATCGCCAAGCGCAAGCGCACCCGTACGGCCAAACACCGAGGACCGAGTGTTCATCACCAGTAAGCTAGCGCCGAACGAGATGGGCGAACGACACGCCGCCGTCGCACTCGAATCGATACACGCGCGGCTCAATACACCCGCACAGACAAAGGAACCGTTAGACCTCGCGCTGATCCACTGGCCGGGCAAGTCCAAGACACCTCCGACATCCCCGGCGAACCTCGCCGCGAGGAGAGAAACGTGGAAGTTTCTCGAACAATCGCTTCAACAAACGGATGTTCGCGCCATCGGCGTGAGCAACTACACCAGCGCTCACCTCGCCGAGATGAAGGCGTACGCGCGAGTCATGCCGGCGGTGAACCAGGTGGAGTTTCACCCAAGGTGCCAGCAGCGCGAGCTCCGGAAGACGTGCGAGGCGATGGGTATCGGGCTCGTGGCATACTCCCCTCTGGGCGCCGGGGAGCTGTTGACGGATGATAGGGTTCTGCGCTGTGCAAAGGCGCTGGGTGAGGCGATCGGTGGCACGGTATCGCCGGCGAGGGCGCTCATAGCCTGGTCGCTACGGCAGGACGGTGTGGTGGCCGTCGTCGTCAAGTCATCCGACGGTGAACGGATCGGTGAGTTTATTTTAATCTTTATACGCGCAATTAGACTGACGTCGTGTTTTGTTTTTGTAACAGCCGCGAACGTGGGTTCCGAGGGTTTCAAAGCCGCGGCGAGGCTGGCGTCGCTGAGCGGTGGGATGTTCGATGAGCTGGACGAAATGGACGACGACACGCACTACTGCTGGAACCCATCCGTCGTGAGATAGATGATCAGACGATTACCAAATGTAAACGGTTTTCATCAGCTCTGGTCTCTAATAATTTAAGGTTTACACCGCGCCGCCTATCATGATGATCGATCGCCTCACCACCCGCATTGCTCCATGAAGTCTGAGATCATCGTGTTGAAACATATCCACTTCAAATTCACGGACGGGTCCTCGTGCGAGTACATCACCGCCCACTGCGTTTTTGGGTCGTATTTTTGCGTCAGATTGCGGGCATTTTCAAACTCTTTCATACCCTTTCGACGCACCAGGTCGTCCAGGTTCGTCGGGTCGAACCTGTACGCCTTGACCTTGTCGAATTCCCCGTTCGGCCCGAACGGTGTCTCCTCGACGATCTGTATGAGCCACCTTTCGCCGCGTTGGCCCCTGTTGCGGACTTCGAGAAACAGGTCCTTCATCGGTCCTTTGTCCTTCTCGAGCAAGTCGACGAGCCTGTTGAGGAGGAAAGTCTGCTCCCCTTCCTCGTTCCTGCGTTCATGAGGGTTGTACGGCCTGTCTCGTCTCTCGTACGTACGTCCCGCGCGCGCCCGCTGCTCCTCGTGTCCACAGACGTCCCTGTGGGGCTTCATGCACTCCTTGCTGCAGAACCGGCGCTTACCGCATCGCCTGCAGCAGATGCGGGACGGTTTGCCGCACGGGAACTCCCCGCCCGTGCGCTCGCACGCGGGCCTGTCGCAGCACTCGGGCTTCAGGTTGATGGACTCCTCGTCGCACCAGTCGACGTCGTACAGCGTCACGTTGAACCGCCCTTTGTCTTCAAGCCATCCATCGACGCGCGCGGTTCGCCCGTTGAGCGCGGATCTGGACTTGATGCCGGTCAGCATCACCTCGCAGCCCACGTACTCGAGCATCGCGACGTCCGACATCTTCCCCGGCGTATGGAAGAGTGGAGAGAGAGAGGCACGAACGACGGGCGAGGTGGGCTCGGCAAACTTTTCAAAGTCACTGTTCGGCTTCGAAACCAAGCTCATCGCGATCGCTCAGGTTTTGAGCCGAGCGCTGCAGCACGGGCGCGCCACTTCGGAAGCGCGGACGTACCCGCACCGGACACGAGACAGTCGCCGGGATGAGTGACGCCGAGGTACGTTCGATTAACCCGGTCACCGTCGCGCCGACCCGGCCCGCCCCGCGATCGCACGCCACGCGACTTGCAAGATGCGGCGGCGCCGAGGGTTTTTTCAGTCTCCCGCCCGTACGGGCGGACGTCGCGCTCTCATCTCGGACCCCCCGCTGACCCCGCGCTCCACTTTCTCCCCGTGCCAACCGACAGGTGGATTTCGATCCCACCCTCAAGAAGAAAAAGAAGAAGAAGGTCGTGCTCGAGGACGAGGATGGCGTGGAGGCCGCGACGGGTGACATGGACAGCCTGAACGTGGACGACGAAGGCTTCGGCGAGAAGAAGAAGAAGAAGAAGTCCAAGGACAAGGACGCCGACGCCGACGCCGACGAGGACTTCGGCAAGAAGAAGAAGAAAAAGAAAAAGAAGGACGTGGACGACGAAGACGACGACGAGGACGACGCCGACGAGGCTACCAACTCCGGCAGCGGGCTCCCGTGGGACGGATCCAACCGCGAGTACCACTACGACGAACTCCTCGGCCGAGTCTTCGGCATCTTACGCGAGAAGAACCCGAGTTTGTCGGAGAAGACCAAGACGATCATCAAGCCCCCGCAGGTGCTTCGCGAGGGCACGAAGAAGACGGTGTTCGCGAACCTTATCGAGATTTGCAACGCGATGAACCGATCGCCCGAGCACGTCATCCAGTACATGATGGCTGAGCTCGGCACCTCGGGCACGCTGGACGGCACGCAGCGTCTGATCATCAAAGGACGGTTCCTGCCCAAGGTGTTCGAGGGTGTCCTGCGCCACTACTTCATCGACTACGTCATCTGCAACCTGTGCAAGAGCGCGAACACGACGTTGGATAGGGACAAGGCGACGAGGCTTTCCATCTGCAAGTGCAACGCGTGCGGAGCGTCTCGCTCGGTGTCGGCGATCCAGAAGGGTTTCCAGGCTGTGCAGAGGGGCGAGCGTCGCAAGGCGCGCCAAGCCGCCTAAACGGCGTAGCACCCTAACCACCACACTTAGCCCTTGTCACTACCTACTAATAACTACCTTCACAACTACGTTAAAGCTAAGTTGTCCCGCCTTCTCATCGAGTCACGGAAGCGAAGGAAGCGCCGGCGGATCCCAAACTCACAATCAAAATCCCGGACACCTCCAACAATCCTGGTACTTCCCCTAGACACAACAACCCCCACGTCGCCGCGAACACCACCGCGAGGTACTGCACCGGCGCCACCGCGGACGCGGGCGCCCTACCCAGCGCGGTCGTGATGCACATCTGCGCCGTGAACCCCGTGACGCTCGAGAGGATCCACAGAGCGGCGATCTCCGCGACATTCGCGTCCATAGGTAACATGTCATCTCCGTTCATCACCTCCGTCGCGAGCGCCAGGAGGGACATGCCGCCTATGCAGAACGCGTTCGTGTACCACATGATCGTCAGCGGGTGTTCCTTCTTGATGCGTTCGCCGTCGACGCCGCGCGAACCCCCGCCGCGGTCGAGCCCTCCCGACAGCGCTCGAATGATGATCTTCGACATCCCGCCGAGCACCGCCGTGGCGCCCGCCGCGGCGACGCCCACTCCGCTCAGATGCCTCGAGCGCGTTGCCCCGAACACACACGTGGGCTGGACCACTAACACACCGCCGAACGCGCACACGGGTATGGCGCACCAGATGGCCCAGTGCGGCTTCTCGCGGAGGATGAGCGAAGCGCCCGCGGCTGTGACTAGGGGCGAGATGAAGGTGGTGACCGCCGCGTCGGCTAGCGGGAGGTAGGCGCTGGTGACGAAGAAGGCGTAGATGGCTGACATGCCGATCGCGCCGCGGAGGCACAGCGCCGCGCGCCTCTCCCCCAACGGGTTCGCCACCCCGCCTTTGTACCAGAGAAGCCCTGCCATGACGGCCATCATTCCGAGTATCGCTCGGCCGAGGACGACGTAGTGGATGGCGACGCCCCTGTCGTGGAGGAGCCTCGCGCCGAGGGCGGTGAGTGACGATGCGAGGACGCCGCCGGCGTACATCGCGACGGCCGAGGCCGGGGTCGCGTGCTCCTCCTCCGGCGCCGCCGGCTTCGACGTGGAGGTTTCGTGTTTATTCGAGACGAGAGGCGCGGTGTCGTCGTCCACGTCCGCGTCCGTGTCGTCATCCTCGGCACCTTCCTTGCTCGATGTCCCGGCGGCGACGATCGTGAGCTCGATGTGCGACTCGCCTCCATCGCGCCCGACGCCCCCCCGCGGGTTCGACATGCGCGTACAGCCTCCTCCCGCGCGACCCGATCTGACGATACGGTGCCCACACAAACGCAAGAGAGCCGCTCCGTCACAGGTAAATAAACACAATTACATACATACAGTCGTCTACAGTCGTCTACGCTCCCACGTCCCGTGGGGCTGCTCTCTACTCGTACTTTTCCTCCGGCACGTCACACGACGCGAACGCCCCGTCAGGGTGCTCCACGCAGTGCCACTTGTCGTCGTCGCCCAAAGCATCGGCGACGAACGCGGGAACTTTACGCCATTTCCCGCACGAGTCGCACGCGATCCACTCGTCGTTCGCGGCGCCGCCAGCTGTGCTTCGTACCCCTCCAGCAGATTGAGCTCCTCCCCCAACAGAAGCCCCCCCTCCGGCCGATGCTCCGCCGCCGCTCTTCTTCTTCCCCTTTTCGTTCTTGGCGCGTTCTGTCTCCTCCGCCGCGAGCTTGAGCATCCGTTCCCTCGCGCCCGGCTGCGGCGTCGGTCCCCATCGAACCGTCTGCATGCTCAGCTGCAGCGTCTCCTTGCCGCCGTCGTCGTAGTACACCTCGTGCTCGCCAGTCTCCGTCTTGTAGGACGCCACCGTGCCGCCGTAGAAGGCGCCGTCGCCCGGCCAGAAGATCTCGAGGTGCCTCCCAACCGACGCGTCGCCGGTTAAATTCCCGAGAGTTCGCAGCCATTTACCCATCGTCTGGTCCAGCTTGTAGGACCCGACGGCGACTAAGCGGAGGGACTGCCGCCACTTCTTGGCGGTACCTTTACCACCCAGGCGCTCAAACTCCGTCGCGGGGACCGTGAACTCGGCCATGACACCGGGCGTCGACGGATCGCGCGGGGCGGCGTAACGCACGAGCTCCTCGCCGCGTTTTCCGCCGGGGAGTAAAGCGCCTCGCATGCCGCCGCAGCCCACGGGTAAGGGCGGCGACGCCATCATCATCCCGCCGTCATCCGGCGGGGGATCCGGGACCGTCCCGAAGGGTTCGTACTTGGTCGGGAGCCATCGCATGGTTTGCAGGAACAGGTGGCATCGGAACTCGGAGCCGTCGAGGAAAGAAACCTCGTGCTCGCCGGTGGCGACGACGTAGGAGACAACCTCGCCGACTCGCCAGCTCGTGCCGCCCTGCTTCTCCATCTTCTCGCTGCTCTTGATGGACCTCGCGGCGTCGGGGTTCAGAATCTCGAGCTGGTACCCCACGGACGCCTTACCCCACGTGGCGCCGCGGCGCTGGAGCCAGCCGCCGATGGGCGTCTCGGGGGGCGCGTCGGTCCCACCGTAACACACGTGGGTCTTCCACTCGGTTAAAAGGTCTTCACTCGGTGAGTTCACGCCAGCCCGGGTGAAGAACTCGTGGAGCGTGAGGTACTCGTGCGTCGGGCCCGGCGGCGGCGCGGGCGCCGGCGGCTTTGATCCCGGTTTCTGATCCGCGGTGGGAGGCTCGCCGTCCGCCGCGGGCTCTGGAGTCGGTTCCGGAGTAGGTTCCGGCGGCGGGTCTGGAAGTGGCACCGCGAACTCCTCACTCCCCGACACGCACCCAGCCGCGAACGTCGCCTCGAACCCGTTGAACACGACGGGCACGGGCGTCGCCTTGACCACCTGCGATGACTCCACCTCCGCGGACACGTCCTCCTCGTGGTCGCCGGGCTTGGGCTTATTCGCGGACCCGGGCTTGGGTTTCTTCTTCTTCTTCTTCTTGGGCTTGGGCGCGTCGCCGTCGCCCGCCTCGCCCTCCGCCTTGCGCTTCTCGCCGATTTGGTTGGGGGAGTCAGCGGCCATCGCCTCGGCAATATCACCTTCCGTCGTGGGCGGTGCCGGGGGAACGAACGGTGTCCTGACCTCCGCGACGCCCCCGCCCTCGCGACGCGGCGGCGGAACCTCGACCCCGACTTCAACCTCCTGCAGCCACAGCCTGGTGTTCTCCTTCAACTTGACGTGCCTGGTGAGGCCTGGGACGAACGGCCTGGACCACGCGAGCACGTCGCGGAAGTCGCACTTGAGGTTCGCGCACGCCTCGTCCAAGGTCTCGTTGTCAGCGGTGTAGTACGCTCGAAGACCGTCGCTCCCTTCCACTGCTTGCTCCCCGCGCGGCGGCCCGGTTGGCTGCGTCGGTTCCGGCGCCTCCGCTCGTGCCATCTGGGACGGATCGAAACGTAAACCCCGGCCGCCCTTCGTCCCCTTGGACTTACTCTTACCCCCGCCGGACGACCGCTTAGGGTTAACCGCTCCCTCGCCAGCTTGCGCCGCGGTGGGCTTAGCCTCGGGCGCCAGCCGCGGCGGGACGCCGTCGGGCCAGCGGGTAGTCTGTAAACAGAGATAGATCCAGTCGCGATTACCGTCCGCGTACATGATCTCGTGCTCGCCGCTGTCCGCCTTGTACCCGGTCACCTCCGCGGCGTAGAAGCGCTCGTCGTTCGGGACGCTCACCTCCATGGCGCGGCCAACCACGGAGTCGCGCCAGGCGGCGCCGATCTCTCGTAAAAATCGACCCACGGGGACGCCGCTCTCCGCGCTACCCACGGCGTCGTCGCCGACGTAACGCAACGACTGGCGCCACTTTCGCGTGCTGCCCCTGCCGCCGAGCCTCTCGAACTCAGTCGCCGGGACCGTGGAAGATGAACCGTCATCCTTGGTGTACTTGACCTGCTCGTCCCCGCGTTTGCCGCCGGGAACCAACGAGCCGACCAACTCACCGCACTGCACCTTGACGTCGTGCGCGGGCATGACACCCTCCGTCTGATCCGCGGCGGCGGCGGCCGCCGCGGCGGCGTCGGCGTCGACGTCGACGTCGAGCTCGGGCGTCGGGATCGTCAGCCGCATCGCCGCGAGGTCGACAGCCTCCGGGTACTTTTCGCTCCTCTTCAACGAAATCTTCGCGGCGCGCTCCAGGGAACAAACCGCCAACACGAAACCGAGCGCCTCGCCGAGGGTGTCGTGCTCCCACCTGGTGCGAGTGGCGTCCAGCGTCGCCTGTGGTCCAGCCCTGGCCATCATCACCTTGAGCTCCGCGGCGCTCACGCGCGTCCCGTCGGGCTCGATCGCATCCCGGGCCCGGAGCAGCCGGATCACCAAATCCTCCATCGACTTCATCGTGGCGTCGCTCACGTCGCCGCCGTGAGGAGCGTCGTAGCTCGACGCCGTCTTACCCACGCTGCGAAAGTCGGACGCCGTGGCGGAGAGTAAGTGCACAGGTATGCCCTCCGTGCGACGGAGTAAGCGCTCGGCGCGGATCTGCTCCTGCTTCCGCTGCTCCTCGTGCTCCTTGGCCTCGTCCTCCGCTCGCTTCTTTTCCCTCTCGCGATCCTTCTCGATGTTTCGCTCCAACAACGGCCTGACGCGCTTGAACATCTCAGCCATGATCGCCTCGCGCTCCGTGGGGTCGATGTCCTTCTGCCTCAAGCCCTTGAGCGGACGCCCGAGGACCATGGGCTCGTCACTGAACTCGTCGTCGCCCCGGGGTTTCTTGTCAAAGTTAATCCCCGCGTTTTCAGCGGCGAGCCGGGCGAGGTTGAGCTCCTCGCGCCGGCGCCGGCGCTCAGCCTCCGGATCCGCATCTGTCTGCGGTGCCTGTGCCTGTACCTGCGGTTTAGGCCCGAGCCACAGCCTGGTGTTCTCGAGGAGGTAGGCCTTCTGCGTGAGGCCCGGGAGGTCGTTTTTGTTCCAGTTCAGAAGGTCCTTCGGTTCCAGACCGTTAAGTTGGGCAATCTCGTCGAGCTTCTGGGACCCCGCGGTGAAGTACACCTTGACGCCGGCGATCGTGAGTGTATCCCCGGGCTGCGGGTCCATCTCCTCGATCTCTTCCTCCCACGACGATTGGCCGTTCGATGCGCTGCCTGGAGTAGCCTCTTTCTTCCGTCGGCGCGCGGCGGCGGCGGCGTCCTTCCGCTTGGGTCCTTCCTGCCGGAGCAGAAAGTGTACGAGGTCGGTAAATGTGGCGTGCGCGAGGGGCTTGCTCCTGCCGTTCGGCGTGGGATCGAGCGGGAGCTCGATCTCGTGGTCGCGTTCCTCGATCCACGCGTCGGTGAGCGCCACTTTGGCGCCGATGGTCCACCCGGCCGCCTCCTCCGCCTCCTCCCCGCCCTCCTCCAGCCGCCTCTCCTTGGCCCACTTCACGCACTCCTCGGAGCATCGGATGAAGCACGCCTGCGCCGGGTGCCGCTGACCGAGCGCCTGGAACCGCTTGCACTGCCCGATGATCTCCGCGCCGTTCGGCAGGTGGTCCTCGCAGTACGCGTGGACGCAAGCCTCGCAGCGGAAGAGCATGCCGCCCACGGCGGCGGCTTTCCGGCCGCACTCGTGGCACGAGTGGTGCGGACACGCCCACCGCGTCGCCTTGGCCAGCTCGTGCTGCGTCACCCCGATGCACTCCGCGTGGACGCTGACTGGGCACAGGTCGCAGCACACGATGTCGCCGCCGTCCCAGCAGTGCTGGCATGTGAAGCTGTGCCCGTAATCGCGGCCAGCCACCTGCGCCCGACCGCGTTTCTCCGCCTGAGCTTTCTTCTTCGTCTCCCGGGCGAATACGCTCTGCTCACCCTCTTCCAGGGAATAGTTGTTAGCCTTGAGCACGGTGTGGCCGTCCACCTCGATCGTCGTCTTGGTCCGGGACCGCTTAGTGGTCAGAATCTGCGCCTGGAACTCCGCGGCGATGTCCTTCATGCTCTGCGCTTTCTTGGCAGCCTTGGAATCCTCCTCGGACGCTGGTTGGGTGTCGCCGGCGGTCGCAGCGTCCCTGAGCTGCTCGGGTAAAACGTAGGTGGATATGGGCGCAGCCTCAGCCTTCCCGTCGGCAAAGTCGGCGACGGTGTGTTGCACCTCCGACTGCAGGTTCGCGAGCTCCTTCCGCCGGTCACCGCCCGAAGGGGTCCTATCCATCAAAATCTCTAAATCTTTATCGGACGGGGGTTCGCCGGCGTCCTTGGAGAAGATTGCGTCGACGCCGAAGCGTAACATGCCGTAGAGGTCGTTCTTGTCCGCACCCTCCATGTTCTCCGCCTGCTTGGTGCTGCCCCGTGACACCATCTGCTCCAGGAAGAGTTTCTTCTCCGCGCGCTGCTGCATTCGTTCCTCCACGGTGCCCGCGGTGACGAGGCGGTACACGTGAACCGGCTTCTTCTGACCGATTCGGTGCACTCGCGCCATAGCCTGCGTGTCAACCTGCGGGTTCCAGTCCGAATCGTACAAAACGCACGTGTCCGCGGTCTGCAAGTTGACCCCGAGGCCGCCCGCCCTGGTGGACAGGAGGAACGCGAACATCGGGGAATTCGGTCGGTTAAACGCGGCGATGTCGATGGACCGCTGGACTCGGTTGGTGCTCCCGTCGAGCCGCGCAAACTGGTACCCGCGGAGGGTGAGAAAGTCGCTCAGTATGTCCAGCATCGACGTGAACTGCGAGAACAGCACCACCCGATGGCCTTGGTCTTTCAGCCGGCTCAAGATACGGTCCAGTACCGCGAGTTTACCCGAAGCCTCCACCAGTTCCTCCACCGGGACTCCATCCTCCGGAACGTCCGTCCCGGCGAAGAGGTACGGGTGGTTGCAGCACTTGCGTAACTGCATCAACAGCGACTGGAGCTTCTTAAACTCCCCGGCGTTCTCCTTCTTGGTGCTAACGGCGCCGGCGTTGTTAGTTGCACCCTCGTCGGCGTTGTTAGCACCCGTGTTGCTTCCGTCGGTTCCGGCTCCGCCTCCGGAAGCTTTTTTCAGCTCTGCGGCTTCAATCGACGTCAACGCGCCGCTCTCGCGCATCAACAGCCGGCGGTACCAGAAAGTCTGCGCGGGCGCGAGCGGGCACATGATCTTAGTCTCCGTCTTCTCCGGAAGTGAAACCTCCACCTCGCCCTTGACACGTCGAAGCACGAATGGCTTCATGAGGTAATGCGCAAAGTCGAGTCGCTCCGCGTCAACCTTGTGCCCACTCGTGCCCAGGTCGAAGGCTTCGTCAAACGCCGAGGACTTGGTAAAGACGTCTGGGTGCAGGAACGAGAGGATGGCGTACAGCTCGTGCAGGTTATTCTGCACCGGAGTCCCGGTCAGTAAGAGCGTGTGCTGCCTGTGCACCCTGGACAGGACGCTGTGCGCGGCTGTGTCCTCGTTCTTAACCTTGTGTCCCTCGTCGAGGATCATGGTCCGCCAGTACACCTTCTGGGACAGCGTCAGGTTAAACGTGGGGTTGCACGCCATCTCGTACGTCGTCACCGCCACGTCGTACGACGCGACGTTCATGACAACCTCCTTGCGCAGACGTTGTCGCTCGCCCTCGTCCGTGGAGTGCAGCCGTACCACCCGCAACTTGGGGCACCATTTTTGCAACTCGTCCATCCACGACGACAACACCGAGAGCGGGCAGATGACCAGGTGCGGCCCGTCCACGCCTCGTATCTCAGAAAGCGCGGCGAGGAAAGAGATGGACTGGAGCGTCTTACCGAGTCCCATCTCGTCGGCGAGGATGCAGCTGCACCCGTCGTCGAACATCCGGACGAGCCACCGGATACCTTCCAGCTGGTACTCCCGCAGCACCGCTTTGATCGACTCGGGCTGGTTATCCACGGGGACTAAGATCTTCTCCGAGGGCTTGTACGCGTCGGAAACTTCCTCCAGTTTATCCAGAACCTTCTTCTCCACGAACGGCGCAAGGGCTTTGGCGTGCCTGTGGAGGTAACTGCCGCGTTTCGCCGTCGCGAGCTCGATTTCTTTTTCAATCATCTTGTTGTGCCGAACCGTCGCTTGCTCCTCGTCCGTCTTCTTACGCGGTCCGTACGGCTTGCGCGGACCATACGGCTTGCGCTTCTTGACCTCCTCGAACACGTACGAGGTCCGTATTGCACCCGCGCCGTCCACGTCCTCCTGGTCCTTATTGAGCTCCTTGTCGAACACGGACGGTTCTCCAGACGCCATGTCATACGCGTTTGACCGGAGGACGGGTTCGCCGTCGATCATGACCACCCGCGCCTTGGTCTTACGTCCCGAACGCCTCGCCCCCGCGCCGAGTGCTTCTTGGAGGACTTCCGGTGGGATCTCCTCCAGGGTCTTCTGGTCGATCGGTCCCGCTGAGTCTTCGTGTCCGAGGGTCTTCACGAGAGCCTTCTTCTTCGCCTTTTGGTTTGGCTTTTGCTTTTGGGTAGCCGCCTCGGGCTTCTCCTCTGTCGGGCCCTCGGGCGCGGTGTCCGTGTCCATCGGCGCTGGGTTCTCAGCCGGCGCCTCGGGGCTCGTATCGCGCGGCTCCTTCTTCGTCTGGACGGGCCGTGGTGAGTGGTGAGTGGGGATGGCGGCGAGGCGTCAGCGGCGGGTGCGACTTTTTTCTCAGATGATGGGAAAAACGGGTTGTTTTGGTTGTGGTTTTGGACTGGACAGCTGGAATTGGGGACGGGGAGACGGGGCACGGGGGTGCGGCGGCGGCCGCGCGCGGGCGCGCGCGCCGAACGTTTCCGTCGCGCTCTTGTGCTCCATATTAGGTACACGTCCGGGGGACTCACCTCGTCGGGTTCGGGCTTGGGCGCGTCGACGCGCGCGGTCGCGCGCGCGGGCGGTCGCGCGTCCCCTGGCGTTGGGTCAGGGTCAGTCCTTCCCTCGCGCGCGGATGGGGTCGTCGCCGCCGGCGCGGGCGGGGCGCGCGCTTCGCCCGCGTCGCCCGCGGACACGGAAGCGTCGTGCATCGGCTCGTCCTTGACCTCCTCCTTCGTCGCGACGGGCGTCGGGGCGGTCGCCGGCGCGGGCGCGGCCGGCGCGGACCCCGAAGTTGGCGCGAGCTGACCTGGTGGTGGCGCGAGCCCCGCCGCGGCGAGCGCTGCGGCCATTTGATGGGTACCCTGCGCTTGCGCGAGGAGCGGGTTGGCGAAGACGTGTCCCGCGCCTTGGGCCGCTGCCGGGTTCATCATCATCGCCATCATGGTCTGCATCATCGCCGGGTTCATCGTCTGCTGCGCCATCACCATCTGCGCCATCTGCTGCTGCTGCTGCTGCGCCATGACCGCCGCGCTCATCGCCGTGTACTGCGAGGCGCTCATGCCACCCAACGCTGCGGCCCGCATCGCCGCTTGCTGCGTCTCCATCAGCCGCGTCGCTTGCGTCTGCGCATCCTGCTGCGCGCGTATCGCCTGCGCCATCGCCGACATCGGGTCGCTCGTCGGCAACCCGGAGTTCGGGGCGTTCGGGTCGGGCGAGTCGCCGCGCCCCGGCCCGGGATCCCCACCGGGAGCGCTCATCTCTCACCGCTTTCTTGGGCGTCGAACACAGCTGTGTCGCAGATGAAATGCGACCGGGACCTCGTCACCGTGTGTGTCGCGTCGGGGTCGCGCCGCCTCGCGTCGTGGACCGCCGGAGAGTCGGTAGGCAGAGGCGGGATGTGAAGGTGGTTCGGGGCGCGCGCTCGTGCCTTGGGACGAGTCGCGCGTCGCCGGATTGTGTCTGATCTCCCCGTCGAAAAAGTCCTTTTCTCGCGACCAAGAGTTGAGGGTGAGGCTGGACCGAAAAGCCAGCTCGAAAAGCCGTGGCTCGGATTCTTCTTGGCGGATGTTCGTATTTCGTATTTCGTATTTGTTTCCAACCGATTTGCCCTGTGCGAAACCCGAAAACGAGTTTATTTATATTTTCGTATGGGCAATTAGAATGACGTCGTGTTTTGCTCGCGGATTCCAAAATATCCAGACCCTCCAAATCGGTGGTGCGTGCGTGGCCTCTCTATCTGAAAAGACGAGCTTCGCTTCCGTCGAGGCCACTGCGTAGTGGAGGGTGGTACCGTCCGGCACCGGCGGACGGTTGGTCAGTGGTCGACAAGGTGAGGATCCTTACTTTGCCTGGCTCACGGCGCACACGAAACCCGCCGAAGCCGCACCCGCGTCGCGTCACAACCCGCGCGTCCCTCGCCCGAAATTGAGCCCCCGGGAAAGAAAACAAGGCTGATTTTCCGAGGATCCCCGTCCGCACCACCCGCGCTTCGACTGACCCACGCGCGTCCCCATCGTCCCCTCAGGCGTTCGACCGAACGGTAAAGTAAAGTTCGGGAAATAAGCAGCGGTGATAAGCATGGCGGTGCGCGCCCGTGACCCCCGAGCGTCCGTAACCCGGGCAGATCTGTTGTTGAATCGCGCGCCAGTGCCAATTCTCCCCGCCCACGTTCTCCCTCCCCGCGTTAAAAAAACTGACGTCCGAACCGAACGCTCCCCCCTGACTACCCGCGCAGAATTGGGCCGACGAAGACGCGAACCACCTTCCGAGCATCCAGGGTTTCTTCCCCGGCTCACCGGTACGCGGCGGCGCCTTCACCGGCGCCGGTCTCTCCCCACCAGGTGGAGGGCACCATCATGGATTCTCCCCGCCGGGCGGAGGCCTCGGCGGCATTCAACACGGATTCCAACCACCGCCGGGCATGGACCCACGGTTCGCCCAGCGAGGACGGCACCCGCCCAACTACTCCTTCGGCACCGGCGTTCCCAACGCCAACGACCAAGGCCCGCCGGGCGGCGGCTACCCCGGCGCGCCCATGCCGGGCTTCTCCAACTCAAGTCCGCACAAGTCCGCCGGGTTCCAGTTTGGTTCCGGACAGTCTCCGGACAGATCTTATCCGCAGTCCCCCGGCCACGGGCCGTCCCACTCCGTCGGCTCACCCCCGTCCCCGAACAGGGGAGGTGCCAACTACAACGAGGTTCGAACCAATCGACCGGCGATGCCCGTCCCGAACGCCCCGCCGTTCACCGCCTTCGTGGGTAACTTCCCGTACGAGTGCCCTCGCGAGGAAGTCGTCGGGCTCTTCACCGCCAACGCGTGCGCCATCGCGGACGTACGCATGGTCCGCAACCGCGATACCGACCGACCGCGCGGGTACTTCCTCGAGTTCGAAGACAAGCCGAGCCTGGAGCGCGCGCTGACGTTCGACCAGTACAACATGGGCGGGCGGCCGCTGAGGGTCAACGTCGCGGAAGGACGGCCGGATCGCGGGAATAAGTTTGGGGGCGGGGGCGGGTTCGCCGACCGCTACAACGAACGCGACGGACGACGCGGGGGCGGTGGATTCGCGGACCGCTACAACGACGTCGGTAGCCCGAAGGGCGCCGTTGGACCTATCGGCGTCGGACCTAACCCCGGCGGGAGCTTCGGTCGCAGGGAGGGTGGCGCCGGTTACCAGGAGGCTCGAGCCGACCGCGGTCCCCGCGTCAGCGGCGGCGACAAATCAGCGGCGTCGTTCACCGGCGGCGGCTACCACGCCCCGCGCGGTGGCGGTCGCGAGCGACGGTCGTTCGATCGCGATCCGTCCGACGCGCCCCCGCCCGAGGGCAGGAAGAAGCTGGAGCTCAAGCCCAGGTCCGCCGACGCCGACGCCGTCCCCGCCGACATGGTCCAATCCAACCCGTCCAAGCCCAACCCTTTCGGATCCGCGAAGCCCGTCGATACCACCGCCAAGATCGCGGAGGCTGAGCGTAAGATCCAGGAGGAGAAGGACAGGGTCAACGCCAAGGCTGGCGTCGTCGCGAAGGGCGAGGTGCCCGCGCCCAAGCCGCTGTCCAAGTCCGCGGTGCAGCCGGACGCTAAGCGCAGGCCTATTTTGTTGGCGCCAGAGCAAGACGCGAAGATCGAAGCCACGAACGTTTTCGCGCTGCTGAACATGGACGATGAAGACGGCGACGACACGGACGGCGACGGGGAGGAGGATGACAAGGAGTAGGAGGATGCCGAGGGGAAGAAGGAGGATGTTGAGGGGAAGGAGGATGCCGCCGAGGGGAAGGAGGATGCCGGGGGGGGTAGCGGCGACTGTGAAACTTTGTATAAAAATAACTGCAAGAGCTTGGGTGGGTGGTGGGTGGAGCAAGACTCAGAGAGTACATTACGTGGGTGACGCGCGACTACTGCCGCGCAGCGCGGCGCATATAAACGACACTTTGCAATGCAGACGAGTACATACGATGAGCAGATACGTCAACTTCCTCAACCCATAAAAACTCTTATAAGACTAAAACTATTATACACGTGTCCAACACCTCCACTCGCCAACCCGGCGAGGACGTATAAGAATAGGGGTACTCGTACACCGACGCGTCAACCGCGGCTGATCGGGTTGACCCGTCTGTAGCACTGTTTGGCAATCCGAGATCCGATTTCCGGCTCAACTCCACTCCGCCTCGGGCATCGGCAAGCCCCTCTCCGAGTACCGCATCCTAGGTAAGTACCCATCGTTCGCCACCATCGTCTCCGCCACGTCAGCCACCGTCGCCAGGTCCACCAGCAGCGGCGTCGCGTCTAATAGATCAGTATCCGTCGGGTCGTCGATGAACGAACTAATCGGAAGAGCGTTCATGGGCTGAAACGCGTACGAGTGCGGTGAGTTGTCCAAAATGATGGTCCGTTCAAGCGGCCGTCCTAAACTCGTCAGGTCCTTGACGTAGTTACCCTGGAACGGGTAGCAGCTCTCGCGGAACAGCCTCCACCGGATGACGTTATGAACGTCCAACAGATCCAACAGCGGATCGGCGTACTTCGCCAGACTCGCCGTGAACACGACAATCTCGTAGTGCTTGCCCATCGTCTCCATGAAGTAATCCACGAACGGTCGTTTGAGCACGTACACGTCAGTCAACGTCCCGGGGTCGATCTCTACCGGTATGATGTAGTCCGCGTTGGGTACCGGTTTGAACGACGAGTGCACTAAGGTTTCGTCGAGGTCCAAAACCAGACACGGCTTGCCCGACTCGGAATCGATCGGCGGGCCTATGAACGGTGGGCCGGTGTGCATCGCCGCCGCCAGTGGTCTTGGATCGTGCGGGGGTATCGCGGACGTGTACGTTATCGGCTGTTTGGGATGGGAAAAGGGAAAGGGGGGGTGAGTGGGTCAGCTCCGGGGATGTACTTTAATTGTAGCCAGCTCAATTCAATCGATCGTCGTCTGACGTTGGATTTGCGCGGGAGGATGGGAATTGGCGCGCGTGAGGGTGGGGCATCGGGGGTTTTGAGAGGGAGTGTACTCACGTGAAGCTGCGTACTCCGCGTGCTTCGCTCGTCCGACGGCCGCATGCAGCAGAACAACTTGCCCAGCCATCCCCCACCCCCATTCGCGCGCCCCGATTGCGTAGGAGTCGGGCCCCCGGATTGTCGCCTGAACGATTGCGCGTTGGTTCTCGACCCGTACGCGGGCGGTGCGCCGCTGCTCGCCGCCGTCACCTGCGTGATGACGCTCGCGGCGTTCGGCATCGGCGCCGCGTCCGAACCTCCGGCGCCGCCGCCGGAATACGAACCGCCGCCCTCGTCCCCGTCCCCGTCTCGTGTCCACATCGTCCGGCCGATTCTGGTCGGCGACCCCGGCGTCCGTGGGGCGGGAGGGATGGAGGGCAGGTCGTCATCGAGATCCACGTCCAGCGCCTGGAACGCGGGTTTCGTTGGGGTGGATTGCGGGTCCGTCGTCATCGTTGGCACAGACGACCCGATACGCTCCGTCCACTCCGCCTCGACGAGCGTCCCTGCTCGCGATGACAGTGCGTCGGATTCAACACGGATGTCGAGTCAAACAAACAACTGTCGAGCACAACAAACCCAACGTCGCCACAATAACCATCGGGGGTGACGACGACGCGCTATGTTACGGAGGAGAACATTCGACGCGATCGCCGCGGCGACGCGCGCGAGCCGACCATCGCATCGATCGCTCGCCACGTCATCCATCATCGCGTCGAGCGCCGC
>Ga0209666_1001497_pt1 | contig 17879 bp, 10 predicted proteins | sample SaaInlV_125m_DNA_FD_184679 | JGI IMG/M metagenome (GOLD analysis project Ga0209666, IMG submission 184679) | Marine microbial communities from expanding oxygen minimum zones in the Saanich Inlet - Saanich Inlet SI037_S3LV_10m_DNA (SPAdes)... | ecosystem: Environmental > Aquatic > Marine >...
CAAAGTGATGAGAAGGCCCCAGAAGATTATCACCCCCATCACGAGCTGCGCCTGCGTCTCGCACAGCGCGCCGCACTCGGGCGCCTCCGATTGCTCCAGCGCCAGCAGCGCGCGCCCCGTGGCGCCGTCCTCGACCTCACCGCACTCGAGCGCGCTCGCACCGGCTGATTCATAAAACACGCCTACGGCGGCGATACCCTCGCGCTCGACCGTCTCCAAATCGTTCGCGAACGCCTCGCCCGCGCCTCGCGCGTCGTCCCCGCACGTCGCCACCACCGCTCGCAGCCTCCCTCCCGCGGCGCCCTCGCGCGCGTCCAAGTACGCGCGCAACGGATCACGCGCGTACACGATCGTCTCCATCCCATCGACGCTCGCCAGCTCATCCTCGCACTCGACCGACGCGAAGACGCGCCGCGCCCCGTCGCTCTCCTCGATCGCCCGCCGCACCGCGTCCGCCCTCACCCGCGCGTTCGGCGCGAACGTCCCGCGACGCTTCCCATCGCCCTCGCCGCGCACCCGTCGCAGCGCGTCCCTTCGCGCGTCCCCATCATCGCCGAACCGTCCTCGTCGAACGAGCGCGAGCTCGGCCTCGTCGTCCTCCTCGTCCTCGTCGCGCGTCCCGATCGCCGCCGACGTCCTCGCGCGCGCGCCGACCCCTCGATCGCGCGTCCGATCGCCGTCGCGCGCGCCGACGACCGCGACGACGCCGTCGTCCATCGCGCGCGCGTCGTACGTCGTCTCGAACGCGTCGCCTCGATCGTTCGCCCGCGCGCTCTTCGCGCGCGCCGTTCGCGCGCGCACGAGCGCGCCGTCGCTCGCGCGCGCCGCGAGCGCGACCGCGACGACGAGGACGACGAGCGTCGCGCGCGTCGGCGTCGCCGCGCGTCGCGCGCCGCGCGGCATGCCGCGCGATGCGTCGCGATGTGACGATTCGCGACCGCAGACCCGCGCGCGCATGCGCGCCGCCGTCGCGCCACGCGCGCGCGTCGCCATGTCCGTCGAGCGCGCGCGCGCGAACGCGCGCTCGGACCGCGCGCGCGCGCGACCGCGCGCGACCGCGGACGCGCTCGAGGACCTGCGCGTGCGATGCGCGCACTGCGACGCCGTCTTCGCGCCGCGCGCGCTCGAATACGGCGCCGACGCGCGACGATTCGCGAGCGAGACGCTGCGAGACGCGTTCGACGCGCTCGAGCGGGACGAGGAGACGAACGGGTTCTTGCTGCGAGGGCGCGAGCGCGGCGACGCGGCGCACCGGCGGCTGGCGCGGGCGTGCGACGAGCTGAGGAAGACGATGTCGCTCACGGAGGCGAACGCGACGCTGGGGCGAGGGGCGATGCACGTGTTCTCGACGAAACAGGCGAGGGCGCTGCTGACGAGCGCGGGGGCGGTCGGGGAGGGAGAGGGAAGGTTGAGATGGTTTTTGGACGTCGGCGCGGGGTGCGGCGAGGTGACGGAGACGCTGGCGAAGAATTTTGAAAAGACGTGCGCGACGGAGAGCTCGCGAGGGATGGCGAAGCGATTGAGAGAGCGTGGATTCGATGTCGTGCTCGAGAGCGACACGATCGAGGACGTCGTGGGGGACGTGCGGCGGCTGGGGGAGGATTTGGACGAGGACGGGTTCGACGTCGTCGCGGCGTTGAACCTGTGCGATCGAATCGACGCTCCGGTGACGCTCATGTCGCAGTTAAAGCGCGCGTTGAAACCCGGGACCGGGGTTTTGATATTAGCCATCGTCGTTCCGTTCCGTCCATTCGTCGAGGGCGCGGACGGGACGCGAACGAAACCCAGCGAAACCGTCGACGCGCCGAGCTCGGGATCGTGGGAGGCGGGCGTCGAGGCGCTGTGGGAAAATTTAATCGCTCCCGCGGGATTCGAGCTCATCAGGCTCGCCCGGGTGCCGTACATATCCGAGGGCGATCACCTCTTCGACGCGTACGTCCTGGACGACGCCGTGTTCGTGTTGAGGGCGCCCGCTCGATGAACCGACGTCCCGAGCGCGCGAGCGGGACGCGCTGTAATTCAACGCTTCATTCCTAGCCTCCCCGCGCGCCCGCGCGCGCTTTCGCCGCGAGCGACGATGTCGACGGCGTCCACGTCGTCGTCGTCGTCGACGTCGGCGCCGATGACGGCGAGCGAGATTCGCGCGCGCGTGCGACGCCAAAAAGTCGACCCGCGCGTGTCGCTGGACGTCTACTTCAGAACCGCCGAACACGTGCATCTACAGGTGCGCGCGCGCTCGCGACGCGCTCGCGACGCGCGCCGACGGTAGAACTCTCGAGCGCGCGCGCGCGGAGCGCGAGCGACGACGGCGACGACGGGAAAAGGGGACGCTCGATTGGATTGGGACGCGGCGTCGGTTGACCGAACGCGAGCGACGCGCGCTCGCGACGCGCGGAACGACGGCGCCGCGAGACTGACGGCTCGCGATGCGATGTGCGCTCGTCGCGATCGCGCAGGCAAAGATTTATAGGAGCGAAGGAAACTTGCCGCAGCTGTACAGGCTGTTGTACGCGTACGCGTCGGTGGTGTTGGATACGATGGCGGAGCACGGCGACTGGGACGACGTAAAGTACGCCGAGCGGGTGAAACGGGAGAAAACGAGGACGGAGGAGGCGTTAGCGGAGATGGAGTCATTGAAACCGGTGATCGATGCGGAGGCGGAGGCGTGGAGACGATCGGCACCGCGGCGCGGGGCGAAGTCGGCGGCGGTCGGAGCCGCCGCCGGCGCGTCGTCGTCGTCCACAAAGGGCGCGACCGGGGGGGATGGGGACACGAACAGGAACACGACGGTACCTAAAGCGAGCGGAGAGACGCTGACGAAGCACTCGATGTTCGACGGGCGTCTACCGAGTGCCACGGACACGGCGACGGCGGCTCGAACGGCGGCGGCGAACCCGAGCGGAGCCGTCGTCGAAAAGAGTACCACCGCGCCCGCACCGAGCGTGGGGACGCGACAAGAAAACGCAGCGAGACACGCCCACTCGCTGTTACCTCCGCCGCCACCGCCGCCTCCAGCGCTCGGGGATGGGGACTCCGCGGCGTTTTCGCAGAGCCTGATGCGCAACGCGGCGAGCGTGGATTTCCAACCCAAAGTCATCGTCCAGATTCCCACCACGGACGAGGCGGCCACGGACCACACGCGCTTAGACACCCGTCTAAAGCTGTACAACCTGCGCGAGAAAGTCGTCCGCGGCGACGGGAACTGCCAATTCCGCGCCGTCGCCGATCAACTCTTTCGCGACCAAGAGCGTCACGCCGAGTGTCGCGCCGTCGTCGTCGATCAACTCCGCCGCGCCTCCGAAGACTACGCTCCCTACGTTCCCGAAGATTTCGACGCGTACGTCGAATCCATGGCCAAGGACACCGCGTGGGGCGATCACATCACCCTTCAAGCCGCCGCCGACGCCTACGGCGTTCGCATGTGCGTCATATCCAGCTACCGGGACAACTTTCTCGTCGAGATCACCCCCAAGACGGCGCGCAGCGCGCGCGTGTGTTGGATCTCCTTCTGGGCCGAGGTTCACTACAACTCCGTGTACCCCGCGTAGTCTCCCAGCCCTCGTCGCGCTCGGTCCCTCGTCGCCGCCGCCGCCGCGCCGAGTCCCTCGTATCCACCGTTCACGACTCACGACGAATGCTGTATGGGTAAACAGTATGCTTCACGCCACGGTGCCGAGGCCGTTTTCGACGTCACCGCGCGCGTCACATCGCGCGCCATGTCCGCGACGGCGTGCAAGTTTTACCTCGCCGGCGCGTGCCGGAACGGCGCGTCGTGTCGATTCTCGCACGACGCCGACGCGAGCGCGAGCGCGAGCGCGCGCGCGTCGACGGAGACGCGCGAGCGATGCAAATTCGTCGACGCCCCCGGTGGGTGCACGTTCGGCGATCGATGCAAGTACGCGCACGGCGCGAGCGACGCCGGCGCGAGCGACGTCGCGAGGGCGTTCAGTCGCGTGACGCTCGCCACCGGGGCGGGACGCGGGATGTCGGCGAGCGCGACGGCGTTCGCGCCGGGAGGGACGCGGGGGAACGCGAACGCGAACGCGAACGGAGCCGAATACGAATACGGCGAAGAGGAGGACGAAGATTGGGGATACGTGGACGAACACGGGAATTGGGTGTCGTTCGACGACGAGGGCGAGGGCGCGAGGGAGTTTTTGGCGGCGCAGTTGCCGGACGAGGACGAGCTGTTGGGACTGACGAGCGAGGGGCCGAGCGGGGCGGGCGACGACGCGTGGGGGTTCTTCGACGAGGGCGGGAATTGGGTGTCGCTCGAGGGAGAGGGACAGCGGTACCTGCAAACGCAGGAAGATTTGGTGCGTTGAGGACGATGGGCGTCGACGAGGAAGAGGGAGCGATGACGAGGAGGATGTACACTACGCGCGACGAAGTATTCGCCGCGACTGAATTCCGACGATTGTAATTTGATTCACGCAAGCGCTAACGATTATGCATGAGTCTGACGGCTTGCGCGTTTTCATTCCTCGCAGGGCATCGGTCGGGAGGATTCGTTCGTGGACGACGGCGTCGACGAAAGCGCGGATGAGGACGCGGAAGCGGAGGACGCGGAAGTCGCGCGACTCGAGGCTTCGCAAAATTTAGAGTGCGTGGTGTGTTTGGAAGTCGTCGTCGAGAAACCTCGCTTCGCGGATCGACGATTCGGGCTGTTGAACGCGTGCGAGCACTGCTTTTGCCTGAATTGCATTCGCGGATGGCGTCAGGGAGGAACGCAGCGAGGGGCCGAAGCGAGCGCTTCGAGCAACGAACAAGCGCGCATGTGCCCGATTTGTAGGACGACTTCTCACTTCATTACGCCGACGACGTCGTGGCCGAGAAACGACGAAGAAAAGACACAGATGATCGACTCGTACCGAGAACGGATGGGCAAAATACCGTGCAAACATTTCGACGGCGGCGACGGCACGTGTCCGTTTGGAACTTCGTGTTTCTACGAACACAGATACCGCGCTACGGGCGAGTTGGAGAGCGCCGAAGTACGGAAAAGCACCGCTTCAGACGGGAGTTTGAACATCCTCACTCCGGTTCGATTGAGCGATTTCATCCAGACGTCGAGAAGGTTTAGATAGATAGCGAACGTAGAGTTGATAAATGAAAAATGTTTACAATGCGTGGCAACTTGTTCGATGGTGGGTCTAAGGGTCGCGATTTCTTCGATCGTGTCTAAGGTTCATAACTCAAGTTCGGTCCCAACCAGCGTTGCACTTCAGAGAGCTCCATCTTTTTGCGGCCCGCGTATTCTTCAACTTGGTCAGACGTAAGCTTACCGACGTTGAAATATTCAGAGCACGCGCCTGCGAAGTACAAGCCAGAGACCGAGGCCGAGGGAAGCATGGCGAACGTCTCGGTAAGTTCAACGCCAATTTCTTCCTTGACCTTCATCAAGTCCCACATTGTCGCCTTTTCCGTGTGATCTGGCTGGGACGGATAACCCGGCGCTGGACGAATGCCTTGATATTTCACCTTGAGTAAGTCTTCGCAGTTGAAAGACTCATCCTTGGCGTAACCCCAGTCATCCTTACGGACGCGCTCGTGGAGCAACTCCGCGAACGCTTCAGCGAGGCGATCAGCCAAGGCTTCCGCCATGATGTAGGAGTAATCGTCGTTCGCAGCCTTGAACTCGGCCGTAAGCTCATCGAGACCAAATCCAGCAGAGCACACGAACATACCGAGGTAATCCTTCACACCGCTATCCTTCGGGGCGATGAAGTCACTGAGCGCCATGTACGGCTCGTCGGTGTCTTTTTCGGCTTGCTGGCGGAGCGTGTAGAAAGTGTGGTGCGTCGTTGTCCGGCTTTCATCTGTGTAAACGACGATGTCATCGCCAACGGAGTTGGCCGGGTAGAAACCATAAATACCCTTGAGAGTAAGTCTCTTGTTTTGCTTGATTTTTGTGATCATCGCGTTGGCCTCGTCGAAGAGCTTCTTCGCCTCGGGGCCGACAGTTTCATCGTTGAAAATCTTCGGGTAGCCACGGTTCGGGTAGCGACCACGCAGCTGCCACACCTGGAAGAACGGATTCCAGTCAATGTACGGAAGCACATCGTCGATCGACACCTCAATCGCCTTGGCTCCGCAGAACTTGGGAGTGACAGGGACATTCGGCGCGGCGGTGAAGTCCACCGGTTTCACAGTTGCTCTCGCCTTTTGGAGGGTAAGGTATTTACGATCCTCTAAACCAGCGTAAAATTCTTCACGCATCTCAGCGTACGTTTCATTGATGTCGTCCATGAAGTCAGCGTGCTTCCTCTTGTCCAACAAGGTCTGAGCCACTGGCACCGCACGCGAGGCATCGAGAACGTGAATCACACCGCCGGAGTAGTTTGGCGTCAGCTTCACCGCAGTGTGCATCTTAGACGTCGTCGCACCGCCGATGAGAAGCGGGATTCTCATACCTGCCTTTTCCATCTCCTTTGCGACGGTCACCATCTCATCCAATGACGGTGTGATCAAGCCCGAAAGACCCAAAATGTCAGCCTTGCTCTCTCTCACCGCATCTAAAATCTTTTCACAGGGACACATCACGCCAATGTCAATAACCTTGAAGTTATTGCACCCTAAAACGACGGCAACAATGTTCTTACCGATGTCGTGCACGTCACCCTTCACCGTGGCGATCAAAAAGGTACCGGCGGTACTGGCTTCAGTGCTGCCGGTGAGAGCCTTTTCCGCATCCATGAAAGGGATAAGGTGGCCGACAGCCTTCTTCATCACACGGGCAGATTTAATAACTTGCGGCAAAAACATCTTACCGGCGCCAAAGAGATCACCAACCACATTCATGCCGTCCATCAGCGGACCTTCGATGACTTCCAGGCAAGACTTGTACTTGTCGCTCACGCGGCACTCTTCCGTGTCAGCGATGCAGAACTCGTCAATCCCCTTGATGAGGGCATATTCGAGTCGCTTTTCGCACGGCTGGTTACGCCATTCCTTACCCGACCCAGCAGCCTTCACGGCACCACCGCCAGCGGCACCCTTCTTGCGAAGGTTGCAAGGAGTGGACTTCGGGTCAAGCGTCGCCGCAAATTCGAGCATGCGCTCAGTGGCGTTGGTGCATCTGTTCAAGAGCACGTCTTCGACGTATTCCAACAACTCCTTGTCCATCTTCTCGTACGCATCCTCTTCGACTTGCGCGGCGTTCACGATACCCATGTCCATACCGGCCTTGCAGGCGTGGTACAAGAAGGCGCTGTGGAACGCGCGGCGCACGGGCTCGTTGCCGCGGAAGGAGAAGGCCAAGTTGGACACGCCTCCGCTGATTTTGCAACCAGGGCAGAGACGCTTGATCTCGCGAGTAGCGTTGATGAAGTCAACGCCGTAGTTGTTGTGTTCTTCCATGCCCGTGCCGATCGTAAGAATGTTCGGGTCAAAGATGATGTCTTGCGGGTTGAAGCCAACCTGTTCGACTAAGAGCTTGTAAGCGCGGCAGCAAATGCGCACCTTCTCAGCTTCAGTCGCCGCTTGCCCTTCCTCGTCGAACGCCATCACGACGACGGCGGCGCCGTGACGCTTCACGATCTTCGCGTGATGCAAGAACTCTTCCTCACCACCCTTGAGGGAGATAGAGTTCATGATGCACTTGCCTTGGCTGCACTTCAAGCCAGCCTCGACGACGTGGAACTTGGAAGAGTCAATCATGAAAGGAACCTTGGAGGCGTCCGGTTCGGAAACGAGCAAGTTCACAAAGCGAGACATGGCAGTTTCGCCGTCGATCAAGCCGTCGTCCATGTTGATGTCAATGACGTGCGCACCGTGCTCGACTTGCTTGAGCGCGATGGCGAGAGCCTTCTCAAAGTTACCATCGACGATGGCCTTCTTGAAGATGGACGAGCCCGCAACGTTGCACCGTTCACCGAGGTTGATGAACGTCTTGCGGTAGTCATTTTCGTTCGGCACATAGTTGAACGGCTCGAGACCGGAGATGCGCATAATTTCTGGCACATCGTGCTTCTTGCGCGGCGTGTACGGTGCCACCATCTGGGCGAGAGCGCCGATGTGGTCATCCGTGGTGCCGCAGCAGCCACCGATGCCATTCAACAACCCCTTCTCGAGGAAGACGCGGCAGTCTTCGGCCATTTCAGCACCCTTTTGATCGTAACCACCCATGGCGTTCGGCAAACCGGCGTTAGGGTACGCGAACACCCAGCAGTCGGCGCACTTGCTCAAGTTCTCAATGTACGGGACCATGTCCTTGGCGCCGAGAGCGCAGTTCAAGCCAACAGCCATCGGCTTGGCGTGGCTGACGGAGTTCCAGAACGCCTCGTTCGTTTGGCCAGACAAGGTACGACCGGAGTTGTCGACGATGGTGCCGGAGATGAACAACGGAAGACGCGTACCGTAAGCCTCAAAGAACTTCTCAATGGCGAAAATCGCCGCCTTGGCGTTGAGCGTGTCAAAGATCGTTTCAACCAAAATCAAGTCCACACCACCCTCGACGAGCGCCTCAATCTGCTCGTAGTACGCGTCGACAATCTCGTCGAACGTACACGCGCGGAACGCCGGGTTCTCGACGGATGGAGACACCGAGAGTGTTCTGTTCGTCGGACCAATGGCGCCGGCGGCAAAGCGCGGCTTGGCCGGATTTTGCTCCGTAAACTTCACGCACGCCGCCTTCGCCAAGCGAGCAGCGGCCAAGTTCATGTCGCGCACTTCTTCCTTCTTGTCGAGCTCGTAGTCCGCCTGCGCGATCATCGTCGAAGAGAACGTGTTCGTCTCGATGATGTCGGCGCCCGCGGCGAGATACGCCTCGTGGATTTCAGAGATAACCTCCGGCTTCGTCAGCACCAAGATGTCGTTGTTCCCCTTCAAGTCATGCGTATGATTCTTGTAACGATCACCACGGAAGTCATCCTCGCTCAGCTTGTACTTTTGCACCGCCGTTCCCATCGCGCCGTCGATCACCATCACGCGCTTTTGCATGATACCCTCGATGACGTCGAACGCCGCCGACTTCTTCAACGAATCCACCCACTTCGCGTACTTCGGCACAGGAGGGAGTTCAGACGCTTTCTTCGGCGCAATCTTGTTCTCCGTCGTGTAGTTCTGCTTCGGTGTCGCTTCAAACTTCGGTTCCTCGCCGAGCTTGCGCAAGGCGCACGGCTTGGACTTCGGGTCAAGCGTCGCCGCAAATTCGAGCATGCGCTCAGTCGCATCCGGTCGACGGTTCATGAGCACGTCTTCGACGTATTCCAACAACTCCTTGTCCATCTTCTCGTACACATCCTCTTCGACTTGCGCGGCGTTCACGATACCCATGTCCATACCGGCCTTGCAGGCGTGGTACAAGAAGGCGCTGTGGAACGCGCGGCGCACGGGCTCGTTGCCGCGGAAGGAGAAGGCCAAGTTGGACACGCCTCCGCTGATTTTGCAACCAGGGCAGAGACGCTTGATCTCGCGAGTAGCGTTGATGAAGTCAACGCCGTAGTTGTTGTGTTCTTCCATGCCCGTGCCGATCGTAAGAATGTTCGGGTCAAAGATGATGTCTTGCGGGTTGAAGCCAACCTGTTCGACTAAGAGCTTGTAAGCGCGGCAGCAAATGCGCACCTTCTCAGCTTCAGTCGCCGCTTGCCCTTCCTCGTCGAACGCCATCACGACGACGGCGGCGCCGTGACGCTTCACGATCTTCGCGTGATGCAAGAACTCTTCCTCACCACCCTTGAGGGAGATAGAGTTCATGATGCACTTGCCTTGGCTGCACTTCAAGCCAGCCTCGACGACGTGGAACTTGGAAGAGTCAATCATGAAAGGAACCTTGGAGGCGTCCGGTTCGGAAACGAGCAAGTTCACAAAGCGAGACATGGCAGTTTCGCCGTCGATCAAGCCGTCGTCCATGTTGATGTCAATGACGTGCGCACCGTGCTCGACTTGCTTGAGCGCGATGGCGAGAGCCTTCTCAAAGTTACCATCGACGATGGCCTTCTTGAAGATGGACGAGCCCGCAACGTTGCACCGTTCACCGAGGTTGATGAACGTCTTGCGGTAGTCATTTTCGTTCGGCACATAGTTGAACGGCTCGAGACCGGAGATGCGCATAATTTCTGGCACATCGTGCTTCTTGCGCGGCGTGTACGGTGCCACCATCTGGGCGAGAGCGCCGATGTGGTCATCCGTGGTGCCGCAGCAGCCACCGATGCCATTCAACAACCCCTTCTCGAGGAAGACGCGGCAGTCTTCGGCCATTTCAGCACCCTTTTGATCGTAACCACCCATGGCGTTCGGCAAACCGGCGTTAGGGTACGCGAACACCCAGCAGTCGGCGCACTTGCTCAAGTTCTCAATGTACGGGACCATGTCCTTGGCGCCGAGAGCGCAGTTCAAGCCAACAGCCATCGGCTTGGCGTGGCTGACGGAGTTCCAGAACGCCTCGTTCGTTTGGCCAGACAAGGTACGACCGGAGTTGTCGACGATGGTGCCGGAGATGAACAACGGAAGACGCGTACCGTAAGCCTCAAAGAACTTCTCAATGGCGAAAATCGCCGCCTTGGCGTTGAGCGTGTCAAAGATCGTTTCAACCAAAATCAAGTCCACACCACCCTCGACGAGCGCCTCAATCTGCTCGTAGTACGCGTCGACAATCTCGTCGAACGTACACGCGCGGAACGCCGGGTTCTCGACGGATGGAGACACCGAGAGTGTTCTGTTCGTCGGACCAATGGCGCCGGCGGCAAAGCGCGGCTTGGCCGGATTTTGCTCCGTAAACTTCACGCACGCCGCCTTCGCCAAGCGAGCAGCGGCCAAGTTCATGTCGCGCACTTCTTCCTTCTTGTCGAGCTCGTAGTCCGCCTGCGCGATCATCGTCGAAGAGAACGTGTTCGTCTCGATGATGTCGGCGCCCGCGGCGAGATACGCCTCGTGGATTTCAGAGATAACCTCCGGCTTCGTCAGCACCAAGATGTCGTTGTTCCCCTTCAAGTCATGCGTATGATTCTTGTAACGATCACCACGGAAGTCATCCTCGCTCAGCTTGTACTTTTGCACCGCCGTTCCCATCGCGCCGTCGATCACCATCACGCGCTTTTGCATGATACCCTCGATGACGTCGAACGCCGCCGACTTCTTCAACGAATCCACCCACTTCGCGTACTTCGGCACCTTCGCTCTGTTTGTCTTCGGTTTCACCTTCGGGTACAAGTCGTAGTACCCCGGCGCGTCCCCGAACCGCTTCACCTCGTGCTCCTCCATCGCCTCCGCCCCGCTCAGTTCCAGGGCGAACGCGGCGATGATGCCGATCGGCGCCAAGATCGGCGTCAACACGACGAACAACGCGGCGAACAGCGCGGCTATGGGCCAGGTCGCTAAGATGATAATCGCCCCTCGCTTACCGCTCCGACGAGACGCGTTGTACCATCGCGCGTAGGCGAGTCTCAGCGCCGGACCGTCGATGGCCGTCGTCACGCGGGCGAGCGGCGACGCCATGGTTTCGCGACTCGCGGCGCGCGCGCGACGCCGCTCGGGAGGTCGTCGCGCGAGCGTTCGCGCGAAGAGAATTCCTTCGTGCCGCGGACGCGACGCGCGCGTGCGTGTGACGCGCGCGAGGGCGTCTGAGGGCGACGCGCGCGCGGCCGCCGTCGCTCGAGGAGTCGCTTCGAGTGGATAGCGCCTGCGCCTGCGGAAAATCGAATTCGACGAGTCAGGACTCGTCGGCAGTCCCCGAATGACGTTTCTCCCGCGAGACGCGCGAGGGACGAGGGCGATTGAGGACGCGATGCGTGGATCGGTGTGACAAAAACTAACGATTTGGCGCGTCACGTCGTCGCCTTGGTGGATTGCGAGGGACGACCGACGTCGTAGCCGCGAGTGATTTTGGGCGAACTCTTGAGCTTGTCGCGACGCTTGCGCTGAAACGCGAATTGACGCTCGCGGAAAATCTGAGGAATGTCTTTTCCCGTGGTTTCCATCTCCTTCTTGTAGGATTCGAGCACGATTCGAACGTCTTGGACGTTTAAGCGGACGATGGACTCGAGGAATGGCATCAAGTCCAGCAGGGCGGTGTCTTTGGAGCCGTCTTCGTACGTCCACGGTTTGATGGGAATGACGTTGGCGGCGTGAAGCTCGGCGCTTCTCGGTTTGCTGCTAATGTACAAAATCTGCCCCATGTCCCGATTGAGCTTGCTTAAATCTCTGATGTACTCTCCGTTCTTGTACTGCGCTGATTCCCGATACAAACGATGAGTGACGTATCTCGTCGGGTCCAAGCGTTCGATGATCGGGTCGCCGTACGTCATCAACTGATCCGTGAAAATCACCATCTCGTAAAACTGCGACATGTGCTTCAGGAACGCGTCCACTCCGGGTCTCTTGAAAACCCTCCACCCGCGCTCGCGCTTCCAATTGGAGTTTATCAGCGTATCATCTAAGTCTAACACCAGCGTGTGCGGAATGTACTCGGCTTGCGCCGGGTGATCGGGCAGCAACTTATCGCTGATCGGATCGAGATAATTATGCGACTGATCGTCCATCCACTGACGAAACTTCAACACTTGTTCGACCAATCCCCCGTACGCGCCCTCGAGCGGCGTCCCGCGCATCGTCGTCGGCACGTGTTCGCCCGCCTCGACGCGTTTCGCCAGTTCCTCCGTCGTGCTCGCGTACATCGACCCCCCCACCACGCACCCCACGCCCGCTCCGACCACGAGCGCCGCGGTTCCGAGTCCATCGGATATCTTACTCGCCGTCGTCGGCGCTTTCGCCGCTTCTTCGCGCGCATCGCCGAACCAGCGTCGTTTCGTTCCTCCGCGCCAAGGATTCGCCGTCGCGTTCGGCGAGCTCCCGCGCCCGATCGCGCGCTCGCGTCCGCTCGGCCCGCTCGCGACGCCGCGCGCGCATCGCGCGAGTCGATCGGCGACGCGTCGCATCGCCGCCGGTCTCGCGTCGCGTCGCGCGCGCGCGTTTTTGTGACGAATGCGCGAGTCGATCGTCGATCCCAATCGTGAATTCCGCACAAATACGCGCGCTCGCGCTCGCGCGCGTCTCTCGCGTCGCTCGTCGAGCATGGGGAACGCGCAGAATAAGGCGCGAAACGCCTCGGACGGCGCGTCGGCGCCGGAGACGCGCGCGAGACGAAGCAGGGACGGGCGAGGGCGGGACGCGAGTCGGAGCAACGGCAGCGAGAGCGCGCGCGGCGCGGCGAGCGAGAGCGGCGAGCGAGGGCACGGGGGATGGGAGGGCGCGGATGCGCTTTCGTACGGGTGCGCGCGCGATCGCGACGGCGAACGAGGGAGGGAAACGCGCGCGGGACGCGCGGGGAAGAGAGTCCCGAGCGCGAGGGCGCGGCGCGGCGACGCGCGGCGACGAGGACACGACTGACGAACGCGCGCGCGAACAGACCGCAAACGCCCACGGTGCCGATACCCGGCGGGGAGGGTGGAGGGGTGAATTACCCGGCGTGGGCGACGACGGAACCGGCGCTGGTGCCGGTGGCGATAAATTGGACCCAAGGCGGGAACAGCGTGGAGGTGGAGGGGAGCTTTGATAACTGGCAGTCTCGGCAGACGCTGCATCGGAGCGGGAACAGGGAGTTTGCGATCGTGATGTCGCTGCGACCGGGGGTGTATCAGTACAAGTTTATAGTGGATGGACAGTGGAAATACGCGCCGGATCAACCGGCGATGTACGACGAGATTGGCAACGTGAACAACGTGTTGGAGGTGCAGGAATACGTGCCAGAAATTTTGGATAGCTTGGATGCGTTTACGGCGCCGGCGTCGCCACCGGCGAGCTACGATTGCGCACCGTTTAACTCGGACGATTTTGCAAAGGAACCGCCACCGCTGCCACCGCAGTTGCACATGACTCTGTTGAACATGCCCATGGTGCCCGACGCGCCGAATTTGCTCCCGCGACCGCAACACGTGGTGCTCAATCACACGTATTGCGACGGGACAAAGTCGGAGAGCGGAGTGCAGGTGCTCGGAACGACGCACAGATATCGATCAAAGTACATCACGGTCGTCTTCTTGAAAGCCACGCAATCGTAGAATTGAGAATTCCAACTTCAACATCTAGCCTAAAAGCCTAAATCTACGCGCACGTTCCCACGCACGCCGCCGCGCAGTCCGATTTCCATTCGTACTGACGCTCGTTCGCGTCGCCGACGCACATCCAACCGCCCGCGTTCTCGGAATCACGGAAAAATGCGTGCTCGAGCGCTCGACCCGCCGTCGGACGCTCGCTCGGATCCCAGGAGAGCAACTTGCGAAGCAGGCGCAGAGTCCAAACAGATTCAAAGCCGACGGAGAGGGGATCGCGCTCCTTGAAAACCTCCATCAACGCCGTCTCCGTGCAATCCCACGTCAGTAAAGGTGCGACTTGTGTGTTTGGAGGCACTATGCATAGTTCGAGCATCGCGCGCAGTCGGTAAGCGACCGCGCGAGCTTTTGGATGCACGCCGCGCAATTCTCGCTCGAGCGCCAATCGGGTCGTCTTGCGCGAGATTTGAGAAAACGCCTTGGGCGAGCCAAGCGCTAAAACTTCCGCCATCATCACGCCGAGCGACCACATGTCGTATTTTGACGTTCGCTCCACCCCACGATCATCACCGAAGAGAACTTCTGGAGGACTATATTCCGAAGTTTCTTGCGCCATGGACGGGCCAGAGGCTCCGTAAAGTTCCGAGCGACTACGAGCGTCCACGGCACTTCCGAAATCCCCGAGCCGAGCCTCGACGAAGTCGCCGTCAAGTTTGACGAATACGTTCGCAGGCTTAATGTCTCTGTGTACAATGCCAAATTTGGCGTGACTAACATCCACGGCGGCGAACACGTGCCTCAAAATTGTCTTCAGCGTTCGACGACCTTTGCGTTGAAGGCGCATGTCTCGCCACCATTCGCTTTGCGTGACAAGTTGCAAACCTTGCGATCCACCAACGGCTTCGGGGGCGTAAATGAGACGTTCGAGGGACTCGCCTTCGTCTTTGAAGACAAGCCATTGTTCGCTTCCACTCGATGGCGTTCTCTCAAAGGTGTGTACAAATCTCGCCAAGTGGGGTGACGAGCCGCAGAGCAGCCTTCCGAAGTACACCTCGCGCTCTGCGCTCAATCGTAAATCCGAGCCCTGATGCAACAGAATACGCTTCAAAATTACCCTGGACGATGCAAACGCATCTGATATTGTGTCAGGAGCGGGTTTACAATCCCATTCGTGCTCCGTCTCCCGCGACAACTTGCCACGCCACACCTCTCCGAAATGACCTCGAGCGAACGGGCGCTCGCCGGCGGCGAACGCATCTTCCGCGAAATTATCACCACTCGCATCGACGATATCGACGTAAGAAGTGATGGCATTTGAGACACTCCCTTTTTCGCTCGTTCCAGGTGCTAACGCCAACGCTGCGAGCGCGCCTTCGATAGCACTTTGCTCAAACGTCTTTCCGATGTCAGCCATCGGAAGTTCTTCGTAGTAATCGTCGTACCGGAACGGGATCTCTGCGGGTGAGTGAGGACCGGATGACCATGCGATCATTTCCGTGATTTCATAAGCTGAAATACGCGCACCCACTCGGGGGATTTCAGCGACCAGGTCGGAAGGAGTGTGTTGAAGCGCCCCGTGCGCGACGCTTTGAATTGGCCGACCCGAGGATAGCGCTCCGAGCGCGACGTTATCGGAGGCCCCAAGGCTAAGCGCACATTTGAGTGCGCGCTCGATTCCACTTCGCATGCCGCGTGTACTTGCTTCGCTAAACTCTATCGCATCCCAGCTCTCAGCAGCTTCATTTGCTGTGTCGGACCCGGCGTCGCCTCCGAGCGCGATGACGGGAACGTTTTCGGCGCGTTCGCAGTCGTGTTTCCCATCGAACACGAACGCGCACGCATCGTCCGCGCGTAGAGCGTCGGTCGTTCCATCGCTTGTTAATATCAATCCCATTTCGTCCCTTTTCCATCGCCTGCGCATGATCTCCGGCGTGGCCACCACGCCAAACGCTTTATGCCTCGCGCCGCCGAGCGCGCGAGTGACAAGAAGTTCTCCCCCCACGCGCAGTTTCCCACGCGCGCGCACTATCTTCACTCCTAGCGCATCTAATCGTTTTCTTTCGTTTTCGTTATCTAATCCATGATCTTGCGTCAAACGTCGCGCCTTGGCGCGTCCTGACGAATCCGCAAAGCACGCGTACGCCGCGCTATCGCCCGCGTGCGCCACCGCGAATCCATCCTCTCCGCTCGCCGCGAGCACCACCGTCGCCCCACCGCTCGAGCTCGACCGCGCCCAAAATTCGTCCAATTTCGCGATCGTCGTCTCCAGCGCTTTCGCGACGGCGCGTGACGCCGCCGCGGTCGCGCCGTCGCCGAGCGCGTCTTTGAAAATCTCCGCCGCCGCCAGCGTTGTCGACCTCGACGCCGCACCGCCGTCGTGCCCGTCGAACACGCCCACGAGATGGAGATGATGAGCATCACCGACGACGCACGCGTCTTCCTGAGCGCGACGGCGGCCTCGCGCGCGCGCGCACGCGCGTTCGAGTTCGAGCTCTGGGACAGCGGGCGCGTCGAGCGCGCGCAGCGCACCGATGACGAGCGCGATCGCGGCGACGAGCAAAGCGCGGGTGATGAGGAACGGCCTCAACGGTGCGACCTTCGTCGCCGGCGCGCGCGCCTCCGCGCGCGCGCGCGACATGGCGTCGTGTGGCGTCGTCGCGCCGGGACAGTTACAGTTGAGTCGAGCGGCTAAATGGTACAGACTACATTGCTATGGCTATCGGACTACGCTACGCGGTTTCTGGGTCTGCGTCGTCGACTACGACGCCCGGTTCGGGCTGGAGGCGTTCGCCGCCCTTGACGACGCAGACGATGCCGGCGAGCAACAGCGGGCCACCGAGCCACGTGAACAACTTCGGCGACGACGTGCGGTACGTTACCCAGCCGATGAACGTCCCTATCACGGGTTCCATCGTGGTGCTAATCGATACGACGATCGATGAAACGTAGCCGAGCGCAAGGTTGAACCCGGTGTGTCCGATGATGCCCGACACGAAAGCGAGAAGGACGTACCACCACACCTTTGGCGACGTCGCCCAGCCGAAGACGGGCGTGTTCTCCCCGAATGCGCAGGCGCCTATGGCGAGAAAAACAGCGGCTAGAAAGGTTACAGGAAAAGCATACACGCTTGTGGGCATCCAATATCTTAACGATCGACCACATTCGATGTGAAACACGATGGCGACCGCACCAAAGAAGGCCAACGCGTCGCCGCCGGCGGTGACCTCGGCGTCGTCACGAATATCAATCAGCGTGATGGCCGCGCCAATCAAGGACGTCATAACGCCAACAACCTCCAATACACTTGGTTTCCGACCCTTGAACACGGCGTTTGCGATGAGAATAAGCAACGGCGATGTGGTCACGAAAAGCAAACTGTGCGCCAAGCTGGTCATATCTAAACTCATCACCCACGCCGCGAAGTGCACGGCCAGCGCGAATCCCGATCCTAATAACACTAACCACGTCTTTCGCTCGTACATTTTCATTTTCAATCGGTCTTCAGACGTTTTCACCCATCGATCGTACTCGAAAATTGCCATGGGAGCGAGTAAAAACGTCGTCAGCGTCAGCCGCCAGCACGCTCGCGAGATCGGCGGCGTCTCGTGGAGCTCATTCTGCAACAAAACCCCCGCGAACGATATGCCAATCGTCGCGAACGCAATCACGAGCCATATCCACCACGGTGCTCGTCCGTGAGGCTTCTCTTCCGTCGTCGCTTCGTCCGCCGTCTGCGTTCGCGAGCTCCGCGTCAGTCTCGTCCCACTCGCGTCTCCGCGTCGCGTTCGATCGACCCGAGGTGTTCGTGGCAAAAAGTAGAGCGCACGGCGTGGTCTAAACCGCGCGCTCGTCGCAAGCCGACGAGCTGTTTGATATATCCCGGATCATGAG
>Ga0209666_1001498_pt1 | contig 17874 bp, 10 predicted proteins | sample SaaInlV_125m_DNA_FD_184679 | JGI IMG/M metagenome (GOLD analysis project Ga0209666, IMG submission 184679) | Marine microbial communities from expanding oxygen minimum zones in the Saanich Inlet - Saanich Inlet SI037_S3LV_10m_DNA (SPAdes)... | ecosystem: Environmental > Aquatic > Marine >...
CCCATGTAAAACGACGAGGCGCGCGCGAACATAAACGGTCGGTCGGCGTCGCGTCGGCACTCGGCGACGGTCGACGACGACGGCGCGCGCGATGGGCGACGGCGACGCGCGCGCGAGCGACGGCGCGATGGACGACGCGGTGCGCGGCGCGCGCGCGCGATCGGTGGTGCGGTGCGTGCGCGACGCGACGACGACGACGACGACGACGACGCGACGACGACGACGACGACGACGACGCGAAACGACGCGACGCGACGTTTGACGAGGCGAAACGACGCGACGATGGCGGCGCGCGCGGGCGCGGCGCGCGCGAGACGGTGGGACTGACGACGACGCGAAACGACGCGGCGACGCGCGCAGACGAGGGCGACAGTTTCGCGCGCTGATGCGGAAAAATTACCTGCTGAAGACGAAGGGCGTGCTGCGGTGCTGCACGCTGTGCGAGATCTTGGTGCCGGTGATTTTCTTGGGGCTCATGTGCCTGCCGAAGGCGTTGGTGCCGGATTCGAGGACGAACGATGAGCTGTCGAGGCCGTACGCGCTCGCGGGGGGGATCGAGAGCGTGAACCAGAGGACGCCGAGGGGGTTTCGGTTCGTGGTGGCGCCGGCGAGCGCGGAGACGCTGGAGCTCGGACGGCGAGCGTACGTGCACGCGATGTGCTTGAGCGAGCGGTCGATCGCGAAGGATAGGAGCTATGCGAACGATTTTGAGGACGGGAAAAAGAATTTGTTGAATTTGATGGATGATCAGGTGCAGGCGTCGTCGAACGTCGCGACGGGGGTCAAATCGGCGTTCGCCGCGCTGTCGTACGACGTCACGGCGATGCCCGCGGCGTGTTCGGATGCGTGCCTGCAGGACTCGTCGTGCGTGGCGAGTACGTGGGACGCTATTTTAGACGAAGTCGTCGTGACCAAGGCGGATGAAGCCGCGGCGATGGCGTACGTCGCCAGTCGTCCCGGGGAAGTTTTCGCGTACGCGCGTTTTGATTCGGGAGGTAACGTCGCGAGCACGCGCGCGTTCGCGTACACGCTGCGCTTGAATTCGACGAACGTTGCGAACGAGGACAAGGCGGTGGCGGCGTTCATGGAGGACGACTTTACCGGGAGATGGGACAGCGCGTACAACACAGATGATTGGGCAAAGTACAAGTCGTTTGCGTATGCGCAAAACGCGTTCGACGCGGCGATCATCGACATGAAGGACGGAGGCAGTGCGTATAGCGTGACGTTAGACACATCTCTTAAGCCATTTCCTTGGTTGGGGTTCGACTACAACGTCGGTGGCGTCATCGCCGCAGCCTTTTACGGCTTCGTCGGCTCGCTCGCGTTTCAAACCAACGTCGTCCTCGTCATGAAATCCATCGTCGTTGAGAAGGAACTGCGATTGCGAGAAGGAATGAAGATGATGGGTATGTCAAACACGATGTTCTGGTGGTCTTGGTTCTTTACGCACTGGCTTTCGGCGATGATTTCCGTCGTCTTGATCACGTTGGTCGGGATTTACCCGTTTTCGTACACGAATCAATTCATTCAATTCATCTTTTACACGTTTTGGGTGGCGTCTTTAACGCTTTGGAACTTTTGGATCTCGACATTCTTTTCCAAATCGATCACCGCCACCATAGTCGGCTGTTTCGCATACGTCCTCACCATGGTTCCTTCCATCGCGGTCCGCATCACGCAGCCCGAGGGCAGCGGCGCTTGGATCTTAGCGTGCATATTTCCATCCGGGGCGATGAACATGTGGGGCGCGGCGCTGGCTATTCTGGAGGTGAATAAGAAGGGTATCACGATGGAGACATTCAACGAAGACGTAACGCTCAAGGGGAACGTCACGTGCGCTGGTATCTTAGGCATGGTGATTTTCGATTGCTTATTTTACGCGTTTCTCACCTTTTACTTCGACGCCGTGTGGAAAACCGAATACGGCACGCGCCAGCCTCCTTGGTTTCTATTCACGCGTAAGTACTGGTGCGGTGACGCGTCGAAGGTCATCGATGATGAAACGCTTGGAATGCACGAGCAAGAGTCTGGGGACGCCGTCGAGCCGCTCACGAAGCAACAGATGAAGTCAGCCAGCGTCGTCGTTCGCGGTTTGACGAAGAAGTTTGGCGACGAAGTCACTGCGGTGGATAATTTGAGTATGACCTTTGTTCCTGGCCAAGTGAGTGGATTACTTGGTCACAATGGTGCTGGTAAAACGACGACGATTAGTGTTCTCACGGGTATGATTGAACGGACCTCTGGTCGAGCGACTATTGACGGGTACGACACCAAAACCCAGATGCGAGAAATTCGCGCCGGTCTCGGTATCTGCCCTCAATTCGACGTCCTTTGGCCGACACTCACGGTGCGCGAACATTTACAATTATACGCCGCATTTGCGGGTATGCAAAAAGAGGATGTAGAACGAGAACTCAAGCAAGTCGTGGAAGAGGTTGCGCTGACGGAGAAGATTGACGCGAACTCGAAGGATCTATCGGGTGGGATGAAGCGTAAGCTCTCGCTCGCTATTGCGTTTATCGGCAGTCCGTCCGTAGTGTTTCTCGACGAACCAACGTCTGGGATGGACCCTTACTCGCGACGATTCACGTGGGACGTCATTCGCAAACGAGCCGCCAACTGCACAGTCTTGCTCACGACGCACTTTTTGGACGAGGCTGATTTGCTGTGCGATCGAGTCGCCATCATGAGCGCTGGTCATCTTGCATGCATCGGTTCGCCACTATTCCTCAAGTCTAAATTCGGCACTGGTTATCTGCTCACGTTTGCGCGTCATAGTCGCGCGTCATCGACGCAAATCGCGTCGATGACGCAGCACAACTCGAACGCCATGCTGCGAGTGATTCAACACTTCGTACCCAAAGCCGTTGTTCACAGCGACGTCGGCGCCGAGCTATCGTTTTCTTTACCATTCGAGTCTACCGGCGACTTTTCTGCGTTATTCAAGGCTCTCGATGAGCAGATCGGGAATTTAGGGTACGCAAGTTACGGCATCTCGTGCACCACGCTCGAGGAGGTATTTCTATCTCTCGCACATGGGGTGAAGGCGGCGTCCACGGCGCAATCGAAAGGCAAGGTTGTGGACTTAGACGCACCCGTGGAAGAAGCCGACGAATGTGAAGACCTCGATGCAAAATTGGTCGCTGGCAACCGCAAGGACATTCGCCAAACCTACGCGAAGGGTGGTGCCTTACTCAGAATCCAACTCAAACGCTTGCTCTGGAAGCGTTGGCTCAATTGGCGTCGCAGCATGCGGTCGATATTCATGCAACTTCTCGTACCTTGTTTGCTCGTCGTGCTCGCGCTTTATTTGACCACGTTGAGTTTTGAACCTGGGAGCACGATTTCGGCGAAAGAAATCAGTCGAAAGCTACTCGATAACAAGAAGACCCTCGTGACGTACTCCCCTTCGGCGACTGAGGCGGTCGCCGTCACGACGAACTTGATGACAGACACTTACGCGTTACGCTCTCAGTATCAACCCGAGATTTCGTGTATGTGCAACTGCTTAGCGAAAGATCAAACGATCACGATGTCTGCCATGACGTGTTGCGCGTATAACAGAACCATTGAGTCAACGTGTCGAGTAGCGGCATTGGCACGTCTTGCGGGCGGGACGTATTGCGTCAAGTCTCCAAAAGGCTACGATGTACAAAGAGACATCGTTTCTATGGGGCTATCGTGCTCGGCCATGATAGATGACAGTATCGATAGTTACTTACTAGACGTCCAAGAGCCATCGGTGCCTTGTGACATGCAACCGACGGGATCGCCGTGCGACGTCTTGTACGTTGACGAGTACGACGGCACGCGCTATAGTCACACGCTGTACGGACATCAAACAGCCTTACACGGTATGCCGACCGTCATCAACAACGTGAATAGTGCTATTTTGCGCAAGCGCACGTCCGATTCTAGTGCGAGCATCACGACTACGATTCACTGGTATCCGAGCGCGGTGAATACACTGAAGGAAGGAGACATCGAAGAGCCGGACAACTCTGGAACTACGTTCATCGTTTCCATGTTCGTCGTCATGGGGCTCGCTGTTCTCAGTGCTGGGATTTCAATCTTTCCAGTGTACGAACGATGCAATAACTCCAAACACTTACAGCTCGTGAGTGGAATCGATAAACGAATTTATTGGCTGGCGCACTACGTCGCAGACGCCATACAGCTCGTTATTCCGTTCGCCGTCATCGTCGTCATTTTTGCCGGTTTCAATGCGTCTTACTTCCAAGGTCAACTCGGGGCGATCACTGTTTTGTTGGGTTTTTTCATGTTGACCTCTATTCCACACGCGCATTATCAAGGATTTTGGTACACTAGCGAATACTACACCTTTGTTGGGCAAATCGGAACAAACACCACCGTTGGCGTGATCACCACCATCGCCGGTATCGTCACCGATGCCCTGAAAGACTTGAATAAAGAGACGTTGTTGGTGAGCAAAATCTTCAATTACACGTTTCCGCTCATCATTCCGCACTTTAGTTTCGGGAAAGGTCTATACGACATCGCACAAAATGGTTTGGACAAGACGCGGAAAATTTTCCGCGAGGATTGCATGTGCCTCGTCCCCGTCGTACCAAAGGGTTCTTTCAACGTCATCGCCGACGATTTGGGCTATTTGATCGGAACATTTTTCATGTGGAGCGCTTTGTTGTTTTACAAAGAGTATAAAGAGAATTTCGCAAGTTGGATGCTGATGAAACGTGGAAACTCGCAAGAGGTATCGCCGAGCGTCGACGAAGATGAAGACGTGCGAGCCGAGCGCGAACGCGTGCTCTCAGGAGACATCGACGGTGATGGCGTCATCATGGACCGCTTATCCAAGACGTACAAAGGCTTGTCAGCGAGTTCTACAAAGCTCGCCGTTCGAAATCTCAGCGTGGGTCTACATCGCGATCAATGCTTTGGTTTGCTCGGCATCAACGGCGCGGGAAAGACGACGACGTTCAAGATGCTCACGGGCGAGTTCCCACCATCTGCGGGTGACGCGATCATTCAAGATCGAGACGGTGCGTCTCACAGTGTGCGTACTGATCTTAACGACGCGCGACGATTGATGGGATATTGTCCTCAGTTCAACGGCTTGCAACCAAACTTTACCGCTCGCGAGCACATTGAATTCTACGCCGCCATTCGCGGAATGCCGACGGAGATGATTCCGCGCGTGACGGAAGATCTGCTGCAGCGTATGGGTTTGACTTTGTATGCCGATAGACAAGCTGGAACATACAGTGGAGGCAACAAGCGTAAGCTTTCTGTCGCGTTGTCGCTCGTCGGCGAACCAGAAGTCGTCTTCTTGGATGAACCATCAACTGGTATGGATCCCGAAGCGAGACGGTTCATGTGGGACGTGATCTCGTCCATGATGGTTGGACGCACGATTGTTCTCACATCGCACTCTATGGAGGAGTGTGAGGCACTCTGTAATCGCATCGGTATCATGGTGAGTGGCGAGTTCAAGTGTCTTGGCTCCTTGCAGCACTTGAAGTCGCGCTTCAGTGAAGGATACTCCATCGATCTGCGCTTTTCCGACGGAAAAGGAAACGCCGTTATGGAAGCGCTGCGAGCCAAACACGGAGACATTGGAGCGGAGATAGTAGAAACACACGCCACAGAAATTAAACTTCGCGTGATGAATCCCGAAATGAAACTTTGGCGTATTTTTGACGCCGTCGAAGCTTTGAAGCAGTCGGACGACGACGGCGCAAAAATTGACGACTACTCCGTGTCGCAGACGACTTTAGAGCAGGTCTTCATCCGATTTGCAAAGGAGCAAACCGAGGAGATACACGCGGCACCGGGATTACAGTAGATAGATATTGTACAGTATATTGCAACGAAATAAATCGCTACCCAGACGCCGCAGGCGTCTCCAAGCAAACACCTCTGGCGTCGAGCTTTCTCGCGCGCGTCATGGACGCGGGGTGCAGCAACGCGTTGATTTCCGCCACCGTCGCGTAAGTCGCAGCTATTTCAGCGACAGGTCGCCCGGTGGCCAACGCCTCTTTCGCCACCGCCGAAGATTTTTTGTATCCAATCAACGGCAAGAGAGCAGTGACGATGCCGATGGAGTTTTCGACGGATTTCTTGCACACTTCCTCGTTCGCCGTGATGCCGTCGATACACTTCACGCGGAGAGTGTTAAGTCCACGCTCCATCATATCCATATTATTCAATAAATTGTAAACGATCAACGGTTCAAAAACGTTCAACTGCAACTGCGCCGCCTCCGACGCGTGGGCAATCGAAGCGTCTGTGCCCATGATTTGAAAACACACCTGGTTCATCACTTCTGGGATGACGGGATTGATTTTACCTGGCATGATAGAGCTTCCAGGGGCAACTGCAGGAAGATTGATTTCATTAAACCCACATCGCGGGCCGCTGGACAGCAACCGCAAATCGTTGCAGATTTTTGAAATCTTCACGGCGACGCGGCGCAAGATGTTAGAAAACAACAGAAAACTCGACGTCGAGCTCGATGCCTCAATAAAATCTTGCGGTGAGCGTAACGGAAGTCCGGTGAGCTCCGATAATGCCGCCACAGCCTCCTCAGAAAACGCCTCGTCGGCGCAAATCGAAGTCCCGATCGCGGTGCCGCCGAGATTCATCTCATACATTTGGTCGACGTTTCGTTCCAGAAACGTCAAATCCGCCTCTAGCGTCGCCGCAAACGAGTGAAATTCTTGACCCAGCGTCATTGGTACCGCATCTTGAAGCTGTGTGCGTCCCATCTTGATTATTCCTTGAAACTCGTCACCCTTCGCGCGCAAACTGACGATCATCTTTTTCAACGCCTCGACGACGATGCCGTGCTTCAACACTACCGCGAGTTTCGCGGCGCTCGGGTACGCATCGTTCGTGCTTTGACACAAATTTACGTGATCATTCGGATTTACCACGCTGTACTCGCCGATGGGCACCCCCAAAAACCGCGCCGCCAAATTCGCGATCACCTCGTTCGCGTTCATATTCGTCGACGTCCCGGCGCCGCCCTGAATGACGTCCACCGCGAAGTGATGATGATGTTCCTCCGAATCGATCAGCTCATCGCACGCGAACGATATGGCGCGATACACATCATCCGGCAGCAGCCCTATCTTCCGATTCGCCACCGCGCACGCCTTCTTCGTCAACGCCAGCGCTCGTATGAATTCCGGGTACTTTCTCAGCGTCGTCCCCGTGATGTGATAATTTTCCATCGCCCGCGCCGTGGCGATCCCGTACAGCGCCTCCGACGGTATTTCCATCGACCCGAGCAAATCGCTCTCCGTGCGGTGCGTTTTCACGTGCTCGAACCGCACCGAGGCGTACGCGCGACGTCGTAACGCTTTTTCCCCATCTTGTCCCGCCAAGTGCCCAGCGGTCGTTACGCCGCTCCACGGCGCCTCATCGCGACGCGCGCCCTCGAGCGCGCGTCCGCGGCGCAGCATAAATATCGCGCTTTCATCGCGCGCCAGCGCGCGCAGCGCTCGCGCGCTCGAGCGCGCGAACATTTCGATCGCGCGTCGCAAAGTCGCGAATTCCGCGCCCGCGCCACGTCAGCACATCACACGCCGACGCCGACCGATGCCGACCGTCGCGCGCGCGCCGGCGCGATGCGCGCGCGCGACGCGCGCGACCGCCGGCGCGACGCGCGCGCGACGCCGCGACGCGACGCCGCGAGGGACGACGGCGCGACGGCGCGACGAAATCGTCCGCCGCGGCGCGCGCGATCGCGCCGACGACGCCGCGGCGGCGCCGGTCGACGCGTTCGACGCGGTGAAACGCGGCGCGGCGTCGCTTGCGTTGGCGCTGACGCTCAGCGCGCACGCGTGCGCGCCCGCGAGCGCGCGATTGGAGGGGGTGAACAACCCGGCGCTGCTGCCGCCGGGACCCGCGGCGCCGGTGCTCGACGTCGCGGGATACCTCACGAAATCCGACGTCGCGCGCCTGACGACCGAGGTCGAGGCCCTGGAGAAAGACACGGGCGTGCGGTTGCGCGTGCTCGCGCAGGCGTACCCGCAGACGCCGGGATTGGCGGTGAAGGAGTACTGGAACGTGGACGACGACACCGTCGTCTTCGTCGCCGATCCGGGCTTGGGGAACATTTTAAACTTTAGCGTCGGTGGGAATCTCGATTTAGAGATCCCGCCCTCGTTTTGGACGCGGTTGGCGAATAAATACGGCACGAAGTTTTACTGGAGCGAACGCGGGGAGGAGGCGAGCATCTCCGCCGCGGTGCGAGCCATCGACGCGTGCGCGCGCGAGCCGTCGGGGCGCGCCAAGTGCTCGAAAATTATGGAGTACGACGACGGCGGCGCCGGCGGATTCACCGACGGCGACGCCCCCAAGGGTTTAGGCAAGTTTTTTAAATAATTTTTCGCTTCGTTTCGCTTCGTTTCGCTTCGTTCCGCGCTCGGCGTCGCCGCGAGCCGCGCGCGCCTTCGCGCCGCCGCGAAAACCCACAGCACCGAGGGTTTTAATGACGCTCCCATCGAACGCCGACCCGTCGCCCCCGCACACTTCGTCGCCCGCGCGCGCGAACCGCTCAAAAGTTCGCACGGTTTTTACCGCACGACCTCGTTCCGCTCGATCGCCCTCGCGCTCGTCGCACAGACGCACAGACGCGCACTCATCGCGCCATCATGTTCACCCGCTCGCCGACCGCGGCGACGATCAAAACGCCGCTCGTCGCGCACCGCGCGACGCGCCGCACCGCGCGACGCGCGGTGACCACGGCGGGGATGAAATCTTCCGAGTGCCAAGCCATGGGCGACCGCGTGCTCGTGCTCGCGGACAAGGCGGAGAGCCAAACCAAGGGTGGGCTGTTTTTGGCGGGCGGCGCGGGCGCGGGCGGACCGGGATCGAGCGTCACGGGAAAAGTGGCGAGCGTCGGTGAAAACGTGAAGGGAATCAAAAAAGGGGACGCGGTGCTGATCAATGGATTCTCGGGGACGGAGGTTGAGTTCGAGGATGGTGAGAAGGGGAAGTTTATCAACGCCGTCGACGTGCTGGCGGTGCTCGGATAGACGAGAGACGTCGCGCCGAAAACGCCCGCACGATCGCCGATCGAATGATTTGTCAATAAATACCAAAGTTAAATGATTTTTTAAAGCGCGTTTCGCGTTCGTTTTGTGATTAGATTACATGAATGACGCGCGCGGTGTAGTGATGATGAATCGAGAAACCGACGCCGACTGCTTAATGGTCGGCGTCCGGGTTGTGGAAGTGGAACTTGCTCGCGCCGAGCGCTTCCATGACGGAATCGAAGATACCGAATTGACCGGCGGTGAGAGTACCGATCATGACGCAACGCGCGGCCAAACCTTGGGTGCAGAGCTTGACAACGCCAGTCTCCGCGGCGATGCGGCCGAGACGCGTCATGATGGAACCGGTGCCCCCCGCGCCGGCTTTGTTCACCTTAGACAACAAGGTATCGGCGGGGTGGGAGATGATGGCGGCGACGACACCAGCGACGACACCAGAAGACAGAGAGACGGAGACGTTTTCAGAGCTCGTGCATTCCTTGGGAGACTTGCCCATGGACTCGTAGATGGCTTCGGCGGCGCGCCCTTGGACGGCGAACTTGGCCATGGTGTACGGCACTTGCTTGGCCAGAATCGGACCGAAACCAGAGTAGAAACCGCTGATGATGCCTTCTTCGCTCGCCATCTTCGCCATGGCGCTGAGAGTGGACGGCGCGTACGTCGGGTTGGACACCAAACGGATGCGCGTCGCCTCGAGCGGGCACAAGAAGACGTCGGCGATGAACTCGGCCACCGCGGCGGAGCCGAGGTAGATGGTGTTACGGTTATTCCACGCCTCCCGTTCGGTCATGCTTTGCGCGGCGTTGATCTTGAAGTATTCAACACCACCGAACTTGAACCAACCTTGGATAAAATAACCCACCGCCGTCGGACCGAGACCGGTGAGCAAAGCCCCGGCGCCTTCCTCGGCAATCACCTTGGAGAAGCCAGACACCATACCGCCGTACTTGGACGGATCCAATTGCATGCGCGTCTGTACCGATATAAAATTAAATCACGCTCGTCAGTCGATATTCGCACCGCACGCGACGTCGCGCGCGCGTCCGTCGTCGTCGACGCCCCGTCGAGCGCGCGCTCGCTCGCTCGTCGATTCATCCATCGCGGTTCGCGCGCGCGCCTCCGAGCGCACCTTGACCACATCCACCGGCGTCACCGCCCCGTGCGTGAACCCACAGCAGATCCCGCCCGAGAGCGCTCCCCGAAGGTAATAATCCAGCGTGTACTCCTTCTTCGACGCCGCCGCGAACGCCGGATTCGCGTTTCGTTCCTTCAGCGCGCCCAGCGTCGCCGTCGGCGCGTACAGGCTCGCCGGCGTCGCCCGCTTGATGAATTCTTGAAGCATCTGCGTCGTCGCGCCGTCCGAACGTTCGCGCGCGCGTCAGTCGCTCCGCGCGCGCGTAAGATGCGCGCGATCTATCGGGACACCGCGCGCGCGCGATCGCGTCGCTCGCGTCGCGCCCTCGCGCCGCGCGCGCGCGTCGCGCGCGTCGATCGCGCGCGCGTCGTCGCGTCGCCCTCGCGCGCGCGCGCCGCGTCGAAACGCGCACCGTGATGGTTCGTCGAGGAGTGTCGCGCGCGCCGCGCGTCGTCGCCGCCGTCGTCGACCGCGTCCGCGTCGCCTCGCGAACGACGCGCCGAGGTTCGAATCGTCGCGTCGATCGACGGCGCGAGGTTCGAGGCGCGACCGGCGAACCCGGACCGACCGACGGACCGACCGACGCGCGCGGCAGACGCGCGCGCGATGGCGCGCGACGGCGCGGGCGACGGCGCGTCGCGCGCGAGCGCGCGCGCGTACGTGTTCGATCTCGACGGCACGCTGTACGCGATCGCGAACGGGTACGAGGCGGCGTGTCGACGACGCGTGTACGAATTCATGGCGACGCGGTGCGCGGGCGTCGACGACGTCGCGGAGGCGCGCGTCGTGTGGGAAAAATGGTTCAAGAGGTATAATCAAACGCTGCGAGCGCTGCGACACGGCGCGGGGTACGAGTTCGACGCGGCGGAGTATTGGCGATTCACGCGCGGCGACGCGCGCGAGCACCTCGCGCCGAGCGCGGACGTGCGCGCGTTCGTCGAATCGTTACCGGGCGGGCGAGAGAATAAGTACGTGTTCACGAATTGCAACGAGACGCAGGCGCTGGAGGCGCTGGAGGCGCTCGGGTTGCGAGACTGTTTCGCGGACCGCGTCTTCGGCGCGGGAGGCATGGGAGAGTGCTGCAAACCCGAACGCGAGGCGTTTGAAAAGTTCTTCGCGTTTTGCGGCGTCGACGTCGCGGACGCGTCGGAGTGCGTGTTTTTCGAGGACTCGCTCAAAAACTTGCGCGCGGCGAAGGAGATTTTCGGGATGACGACCGTGCTCGTCGCCGGCGAGACGTTTTACGAGGAGACGCGCGACGCGAAGACCGACGTCGCGGACGCGGCGCCGTCTTATGTCGATCTCGTGCCGTCTTACGTCGATCTCGTCGTTCACGGCGGCGAATTGACCGAGCGCGCCGTTTCTCGCGCGCTGCGCGACGTTCCGAGCGCCGCGCGCTGTCGCGTCGCGCTCGGTCTGGACGCCTGATGTCCGAGAAAGTATTTATATCATTGTTTCATCTGTATGCCTATACCCGTATGTCCGAACTACTATGTTATCCTACACGTACCCCTCTGCATCCACATAGCACTAAATCATCCCCCATACGGTTCCGGCATTCGCTATCCGCGTCACGATTGCCCTCGCCGCGCCCCGCCCCGCACACGCGCGCGCGACCGCTCGCGCGCACGCTCGCCCATCGGAGCGCGCGACCGACGTTTCCCTCGTCCGCTCGAGCGATGCGCGTCGCCCGCGAGCGCGTCCTCGCGCCCCGCGCGCCGCTTCGCGCCTCGCGCGCGCGCGCGCGCCGTCTCCACCGCGCGCGCCCGCGCGCGCTCGACCGCGTCGACGGCGCGAGCGATCCGGGCAAGCGACCGGAGCACGAGCGCGAAGAATTTCGCTCCACGGATTCGACGCCTCGAAGCGCGCGCTTCGCGGTCGATCGCGACGGGGCGAGCGCGTTTTTGGATCGCGGGAGCGCGGCGCGTCGCGACGGGGCGAACGACGGCGCGAGCGACGACGGCGACGGCGCGCGCGAGGGCGAGCGAGAGCAGACGGAGCAGAGATTTATGGCGGACGCCAGCGATCCGTTCGCGGCGGCGTCGGACGCGGCGACGGCGCGGTTGAGGGCGCGACTGACGCGGAGCGGCGCGGGGGCGACGACGCGAGGCGACGACGGAGCGACGACGGAGCGACGACGAAGCGACGCGGACGTGGTGTCGAGGTTTGATGATTTGGAGATTGAGGCGAGTGCGTTGGAGGCGCTGGAGGCGCAGCTTGAGGATGCGATTGAGAGTGAAGATTACGCGAGCGCGGCGTCGTTGAAGCGGGCGGCGGATGCGCTGCGAGCGAGCGACGATACGGGACGAATGTGCGAGGCGTACGCGAAGGCGATCGCTGAGGATAGGTTTGAAGACGCCGTACGGTTGAGAGACGCTGGTGTGGGGCTGTGTGGATGGTGGGCGGGGATGGAGGAGGTGCCGCAGGGTGAGGACGACGGGGAGCGCGCGGAGGGAGACGAAGCGCGCGAGCATCCGACGGGGGTGATTATGAGGATATCTCGCGAGCACGGACGACTCGTGGGATCGACGTATTCGTCTCGAGACTTGGCTGATATCGTGGAACTAAATAAAGCGTACCCGAAAGGGTACGATTACGACGCTGGACAGCCGGTGATGGAGATTATGTTGCAGGAGGACGCCGACGCCGCGGGTGGGTTTCGTCGCGACGTCATGCGGTTAAACTACATCCCGGTTTCGATTCCTCTCGTCGATGACGACGAGGAGGAGGAAACGACGTCGTCGGAAGCCTTGATTGAAGGCGGTGTCGGATTCATCGCGACGCAGAGCGAGTCTACGTCGTCGACCGCAGTCGTGGACGACGCGACGGCGGCGGCGGATGTCGAAGACGCGCTTCGCGGCGCCGCTCGCGAAGACATCGAAAGCGTCAAGGAAGAAATCAAAGCCAAGCTTCTCGGGCTCGATCCTTCGAGTGGAAAGACGCGCGATGACGCGCTTGAAGAGATTGGTGCGATGTTGGATAAGTTTAACGACGCCATCAACGCAGAGGATGACGAAGACGACGACGACGACGAGACGCTGTACGACATCAAGCGTACCACGGCGGCGTTGCATCAAGAGGGTTTGCACGCGTTCGTGCTCACGAGCGACAACGAAATGTTATCTCTCGATGACGACGACGACGACGACGGCGACGACCGCAGACCGTTCTCTCACGCGCTGGATAAGGAGATCGAAGGCTTCTTGGCCACAAAGTGGGAGAGCATGGTGCCCAACGCTGACGCGACGGCGTCGCGAGGCTTGGGCGCTGGATCGCACACGGCTCTCGTGAACGCGGTGAAAGAGGCCGCGCAAGAGATGTTTGCGAGTCAAGACGAAAATGACGAAGATTTGGACGAGGAGTACTTTGGAGAAGGCGACGATGACGACGAAGACGTCGACGAGGTGAGCGCCGAGGAATTACTCGCGCTCATCGGTCAAGACGCCGTCTTGCACCGCCCGCTTCCGGGTCGAGTGCGATTTCAGCGCATCGATCCGCGCCTGGCGTCGGGTTCGCGAAACGATGTCTTCGACGGGCTTTATATCGGTGCTTTTGGCCCGCACGGTCCGGAAGTTTTGCGCATGGTTCGCGGGCGCTGGGGCGACGACGTCGGCGAGTCAAACGAGTGCGTCACCGCCGTCAAGCTCACGGGCGACGAAAACGTCCCGTGCGGCGCCGCGAGTTTCCGCGCCAAAGTGAGCAAGGAAAACTTAATCACCGAAGGCAGCTCTTATCCCGATGAGCTCGGCGTGTTGGCGAGATACAAGGGCGAAGGCCGCGTCGCCAAGCCCGGGTTCGCCGACTCGCACTGGGTCGAGGGTGAACTCTTGGTCTTGAACGGCAAGGGTGGATCTCTCACCGGCGGTGCCGAGCTCGGTTTCGTCTGGGCCGTCCCGGGTGAGCGAAGATTACTCATCTTATTCTCTTCGCTCGTCCTTCCGGACGTCGACGTCGCCAAGACGCGCTAAATATTCTGCAATCGAAACGGCGACGCCTTCGTCGCTGACCACTAACGAGTAACCATTCTTTTCTCAGCACCAAGTCACGCGCGCGCGAGCATATTTTTTGTATTGCATTTTTGCATTAGAAGAGTGTTGTAACAACATAAACTCTGTTTCTTAAAAACTTTTGCTCGTTTACTTACAACCCCGCGCGCGAGCGCCTTCGCGGCGACGACGCCATTATCACTAAAATCTCTCTACTTCGCGTTCGGGTTGGCGGCCAAGTAACTCACCGCCTCCGGAATCGACTGTATCTTATCCGCCTCCGCGTCCGGGATCTCCACCGCGAATTCCTCCTCCATCGCCATGACCACCTCCACGGTGTCCAACGAATCCAGCCCGAGATCGCCCGCGAACGCCGACGTCGCCGTCACCTTGCTCGCGTCCACCTTTGCGAAGTTCTTCACCACGCTCACCACGCGCGCCGTGACTTCGTCCTCATTCAAAAATCCCGCGCCGTACGCCCGGCACGCGCTCTGCGTCGTCGCGCGCCCCGCGTTTCATTCGTCAGTCTCGACGCGTAGGGTTGATCGATCGTCCATCGTTCGCGCGCGCGTCTTCGCCGTCGCGCGCGTCGCTCGGCGCGCGCGTCGCCGTCGGTCCGCACCGCGATCGCGCTCGGCGCGCGTCGCCCGCCTCGAAGCGCGTCGCGCCACGCGCGGTTCGTGAGCTGTCGTCGAAACATGATGATCGCGTCGCGATGTGCCGCGACGATCGCGTCCCGCGCGCCGCGCATCGCGACGCGACGGCGCGTTCGCGTCGTCGCGCTCGATCGCGATCGCGAAAATAATGCGCCGTCGATCGGACGCGCGTCGCGGGGCGCGATCGCGACGCGCGACGGTCCTGGCGGCGATGACGTCGGCGGCGTGTCTCGTCCACTCGGTGCGAACGCGCGCGTTCGGCGCGCGCGCGGACGCGGACGACGCGCTCGTCGCGGTCGGAGACGTGCACGGGGACCCGGACGCGATGTTCGAGGCGCTGGCGCTCGCGGGGGTGACGCGCGAGCGCGGGCGAGGGTGGTGGCGACGGCCGGGCGAGGGCGCCGGCGCGCGCGCGACGTGCGTGCAGACGGGCGACTTGGTGGACCGAGGCGAGCGGTCGATCGAGGCCGTGGACGAGGTCGAGCGGTTGACGCGAGAGGCGAACGCGGTCGGGGATGAGTTCGTGAGCTTGCTGGGGAATCACGAGCTGATGACGCTGCAGGGGGATCACAGGTTCGCGTCGCGGGACGAGCTGACGGCGCTCGGGCGGTCGGAGCTCGAACGCGAGGGCGTGGTGGAGGCGGATAAGGGCGTGGGGTTGGGCGTGCGGGCGTACTTTTACGCGGGGAAGTTGAAGTGGCGTCAGACGTTCGCGAAAGGGTCGACGCGAGGGGACGTTCTGCGGGAGAAGCCGTGGGCGGCGGTGCGAGGACGCGGACGATGCGCGACGGCGTTTTCGCACGCGGGACTGTTGCCCGAACACTTATTCGGGAGAGACGACGTCGACGAACTCAACGCGCGCGGGGCGAAGCTTTTGGCGGTGGATGAAGTCGGACGCGACGATCCTTTACTGCTCGACCGCGGGCCGATGTGGACGAGGACGATTTCCATGGGCGACGAGTCGGAGGCGTGCGCGCTCGCCGCAGAGGTGATTCGTCGACTCGGCGTTCGGCGCATGGTCGTAGGTCACACCGTGACGAAGAGCGGTAAAATAGAAACGCGGTGCGATGGTTTGATTCACATGATCGATGTCGGCATGTCCAAGGCGTACGGAGGCTCGCCGAGCGTTTGGATGTGCACGGAGAGCGAAGGGCCGATGGCGATTTCGCGCGACAGTCGCGTTCCACTCGAGAATTAGCGTAGTACAAGCGGTGTATTTTTTCACAATGGTTAGCTAGTCTAATAGCATGCGTATGCATCTAAATCATTCGTCGATCTCGTGAGTTTTCGCGTCGGCGGCAATCATTCGTCGAGCGTCGAAGATGCGCTTGAGGTTTTGCAGCGTATGTCGAGGTCCGACGGCGCTCAAACCGTGCGCGTTCAACAACTGCTCGAGATTTTTGTTCAGCAAAAACACACCGTAGGTGTATTTCGTTCGATCGCTCGGCGAGTCCATGAATAAGGGAAATTCTATGCGCGTGAGCGTCTTCTTCATCGCCGCGGCGTCAGCGCTGCCCGCTTTGGGCTTGACTTGATGAAAGTCGCAAATGTACGAACGACTGAGACTCGGACACACTGGATAACGAAGACGGACGTCGAGTATGGCGGCGAGCTGAATACATATCTGCGCGATGTGACCGTACGCCGCCGCATCGCTCTCGAGATCTTCCACTGTCAGGGATTGCGTCTTCGACGGCGCCGGCCCGAGGTCCAGCGGCACGTCTCCGATTTGCAGCAGCGGATGTTCTCGTCGATTCGACGGGTCTTCAGGCGCGGATTCGATTGGAAAGATTTCAGCGAGATCGCCCACTAATCGCCAGCGACGAGCGACGAGCGCCCGCTGCTTTTGGTACAACTTTCCTGTTCCATTCGGTCCGTTCAACGCGCGCTCCGCCTCGTCCAGACGATCGTTCGCCTCGACGAGTTTCTCGCCCGCCTGACGCAGAGCTCGAATGCGTCGCCCGACGTCGTCCTTCATCAGCGCTAAACTTTCGCGCTCTTCGGCGAGCTCATTCGTCAGCGCGACGATGCGCTCGTCGGCGGTGATTCCGTCGTCGTTTGCCATGGACGCCGCCGCCGGCTTTTTGCAAATTCCCGCGGCGCCGCCGAAATCGCCCAACCGAGTTTGCATGCGCCTCGCCAATTCATCGCGCAAATCTCTCGCATCTTCCTCCGCACTCTTCGCCTCTATCACGTTTTCTATCTTCGCCACCATCGCGCGCACGTCCACTTTCACCACGCTCTTCTTGTCCGCCGCGCGCGCCGACGCCGACGCCGTCGTCGGACTTCGCGAGCGACCGCCGCCGCCGAGGCGCTCGTCTTCCTCGTCCTCCGTGATGATCCGATCGATCACCGCCACCCCGTTCGACGCACCGCGCCGATGCTGACCACCGTTCTGTTCATTCTTCGCCCGCACGGCGTCTATGAACGCTCGAACCGCGCGTCCCGACGCATCCGCCGCCGACGGCTCCGGCGAGTACACCCCCCCGTCGCTCAACCGCAAAAACACCGCGTTCGGCGGCATCGCCGTCCCGCTCGGCACGCGATTCCCCAGCCGCACCAACCGCGTCAGATCGATCGCCGCGCGACATATCAACACATCGCTCGTCGTCTCCCCGCCCGCGTCTCCCTCTCGCGTCGTTCGCAAGCCCTCGCCGCGGCGCCATCGCGCGCCGCTCGCGCGCGCGCTTCCCGCCTTCGCCGTCTCACCACCCCTCGCGCCCTCGCGCCCGTCCGCGCGCGCGCCGTACACGCACAGCTCGAATTTCGTTCCATCGCGCGTTCCGAGACGCTCGGACGCGCGTCTGAGCTCGATCGCGACGTCCCAATCCGGATTTAATCCTCGCTCGCCGCGCGCCGTCTCGCTCGCGAACGCCTCGCGCGCCGCGAATCGATCTCCCTCGTCCTCGCCGTCGTCGTCCACGCACACCTCGCCGTACGGCGTCGGCGCGTACACCGCGCCTCGCGCGCGGTGCGGTCGCAGCGTGCAGTACGTCCCGAGCGGCGCGACGTCGCGCGCGAATCCGTCGCCGTCGCGCGCATCGCGATTCACG